>Ga0185299_10000767_pt1 | contig 77131 bp, 65 predicted proteins | sample PaiPotPPA55metaG_FD_128002 | JGI IMG/M metagenome (GOLD analysis project Ga0185299, IMG submission 128002) | Iron sulfur acid spring bacterial and archeal communities from Banff, Canada, to study Microbial Dark Matter (Phase II) - Paint Pots PPA... ...
GTTCGAGCAAGGAGTTCTGGACGGGCACGGACCCGCCCAGGTAGGATTAACTTCTCCTTTGTGAAAGAGACTGCACCGTTTCAGGACTTAGCCAACAACACCTGCGGTTCACACTAGCCGCGACCCGAGAGGGGAGCGCGACGAGTACTAAGTACTGAGTACTGAGTACTGAGTACTGAGTACTGAGTACTGGCCGCGTTTCCCTCACGGGTCGCGGTCTAAAACGATTGGTGTGCTGTCAGTTCCCGCCATCCATATCGTAGGCCCCCTTCAGCCAGCGTTTCACCTCGGCGTCGATCTCCGCAAGGCTACTGATCGGAATGCGATGCGTGATGCGGTCCTTCTTGGCGAAGCCGCCGGTGTCGATGAGACGGCCGGTGGCTTTGGTGTCTTTCAGAGCGAAGCCCATGTCGATGCGCTTGTTGGTCGTCGGCTTGATCTGGGCGAAGACGTGGTTGCGATAGAGCGGCACGATCGTCTGACAGGGGCAGGCCTTGGCTTCCGGACCAATACCTAGCCCAAGCTTCAGCAAGGCATCGTAAATCGGCCGCAGAGCGGCCTTGCCGTCCGAATACATGTCGTCCACGTACTGCACGGCCATTTTCAGGTAGGCGTCAGGGTCCTCGTCCGCAAAGCTGCCCGGTTTGCCTTCGGCTTTCTCCGCCAGCCACCAGGCCGAATTGGTGCCCAGGCCATGCTCCTTCTTTAGCCAGTCACGGCGCTCCTTTTCGGTGGCCGGCCCGGACTTCTTGATGAAGGCGAGCCACTCTTCCAGCGAGCGGCCGGTCTTTTGCGGCAGCTCTTGAATCCATTTCTGCATCATGGCGACGCCGGGGTGGACGCTGTAAAGCGAGGGCGATGACTTCTTCTTGGTTGCAGGCATGGTGCGCTCCAGACGCCTTGAGAAAAAAGGACCGGCCCGAATTCATGCTCGAATTTGCAGTAGCGCGGATGACAGGTCAAGCGAAATCCTGGGAAAGCAAAGGCGCTCAGAAACCGTCGTCGATCGGCTCCTGGCCCGCCATGGTGGAGAGGGCCCGATAGGTCGCGGGCGCGATGTTCTCGCTGAGGAAGTGAACGCTGCCGTCGCAGAACAGAAAGTTGCAGCCGCCGGGATGCAGGCTGCGGAAGCCGGACAGCGTGTCGAGGTTGCCGTTCGTCGTGCCGCTGTTGGTACAGCCGCAGTTGAAGTCGAGGGCGGCCAGTGCCAGCGGGTTGTTCATCGGCTCGTCGAACGGCGGCGTGAAGCCGCCGCGCTGCGCGGTGACGCCGAAGCCGGAGCCGCCCAGCAGGCCATTCGAGTGAAGCGACCGCGTCGCCAGCGGGCCCGATGACCAGCTCTGATCGATCAGCGGCGACTGTCCCGGAAAGAGATCCGTCGCGGCCGAGGTGTCGGCATAGTAATGCCGGATGAGATAGCGGGGGCTGTTGCCCGCGCCCTCGCCGATGGCAAAGGTGTGGCTGGTGCCGTCAATAATATGGGCGATGCGCGTTCGCGAGTTGACGTCAAAGACGCCGCGCGCCTGGGGCGGCACCCGGTTGATCAGGCAGAGAGCAGAGTTCGTGCCTTTGCACAGCAGGTAATCGCAGGATGCCGGGTTTGGCAGCGGCCGGCCGGCAACCGGCACCAGGAATTGTAAATCGATCACGCCGCTGGTGCGGTTGCTCGGGCACAAATAGATCTTGAGCTGATGCCCCACGAGATCCGCGTTGGGCGGATCGTACCAGAGGACCTTCGGATTCCATTGCTTTATCCAGTTGTCCTCTTCAATGAAGTTCGTCAGCGGCACAAAGCCGCTACTGAGGCCGTCCTGCAGGTCGTCGCTGGCGCCGCCGGTGATGCCGGGCGGAAATGAGCCGAGCGTATCGTGATAGTTGTGCAAGGCCACGCCCAGTTGCTTGAGGTTGTTGGTGCAACTCGCGCGATTGGCGGCCTCGCGAACGCGCTGCACCGCCGGCAGCAACAGGCCAATGAGGATGGCGATGATCGCAATCACCACCAGCAGTTCGATCAACGTAAAGGCCGACCTCTTCATCGACACGCCTCTCTCTTATTCACAGGTGTTCGGCAGCACTCTTCCCCTGTGAAAAGTCTGCCATTCAGCGTAACGGAGGCTCGCTCAAAGGTCAAATCGCCGGCGCAGGTGGGGCGGCAGGACGGGGCAGATGTCCGCAGGCCGCCGAAACAGCCGGTGACGGCTCCAGGCAACGCCGTCATAGAGGCGATCCAGCAACCGGCGCGGCATGATGGCGAGCAGGCCCGCCAGCAGTCGCCAGATGCCGCCCAGCCGCTGCATGATATGCAGAACGGCAGCCCCGCGCGCGAGGATCGCTCCATCGGCTGTCTGCACCACCAAGGTTTCGCCAAGCCTGGCACGCTCCGCCTCGGGGACGGCGGAGCGAAAGAGGTCGCTATCCAACGGAGCGAAGCGAAAGGCGTTCCCTGTGCGGTCTTTGGCCAGGACGAAGCGGACGGCGGCGTGACACAGACCACAGGCGCCGTCGTAGAAAAGCCTCTCCGGCTGCCCCGTGGATATCTCCCGTTCAGCATGCAAAGGCATACAATCTAAACCGTATTCGTTTCCCTCGCCATAACAAGAGAAGGTCCAGCCATGCTTCCGTCCCATCGGCTTTACGTCGGCACCATCGGCCAGGGCGTCTTTCGCAGTACGGACAACGGCGAATCCTTTGCCCGCGCCATGGACGGCATGTTTGTCGAGTGTCATGTCCGCGCGCTGGCCGTTCATCCGCGCGATCCGCGCGTGCTTTACCTCGGCAGCGAACAGGGCCTGTTTCGCAGCCTGGACGGCGCTGGTTCCTGGGAGCGCGTGGAGTCGCCGCTCAACGGCTTGCAAATCTGGTCGATGGTCATTTTGCCGCACGATCCCGATATCCTCGTGGTGGGCGCCTGTCCCTCGCGGCTGTTTCGCTCGGCGGACGGCGGGCGGAGTTGGACGGAAGCGGACGTGCTGATGCGGAAAGATTGTCCGCGCATCATGCACACGCGCGTCACCACGTTGTTAGCCGATCCTGTGGACCCGCAAAGCGTATGGGCCGGCGTGGAAATTGACGGCGTCTACCGAAGCGGGGACGCCGGCCGGACCTGGCAAAAAGCCGGCCAGGGACTGAGTTCGCTCGATATCCATGCCATGGCGATTGTGCCTGATAAGGACGGCCGGAAACGTGTCCTGGCCAGTACGAACAACGACGTCAATCTCAGCACGGACAATGGCGAAACCTGGCAGCCCTTGCGCCTGGGCCAGAGTTTACCTTGCCCCTATTTTCGTGGACTGGCTCAATTGCCTGATCAGCCGGAGACAATTCTGCTAGGCAACGGCGACGGCCCGCCAGGCTCTACGGGTTTGATTGCTCGATCGATCGATGGTGGCCTCACCTGGCAGCCGACGCGCATGCCCAACCGGGCGAACAGCACGATGTGGAATTTCGCCACTCATCCCGCGCAACCGCAATTGGCATATGCGAGCAGTGTGAGCGGCGAAGTATACCGCTCGGTCGATGCGGGAGCGTCCTGGGAAAAGCTGCATCGAGAATTTGGTGAGATACGGGCCCTGGCGTGGACGCCGTGAAGCGGATGAGGGGGGACACAAGCGAAGGGATGGTCATTAGTCATTCGTCATTCGTCATTCGTCATTCGCGAATGACGAATGACGAATGACTAATGACCATCCTCTCCCGTGTCACTGATCCCCCTGCCCAGGCGGCGGCATGGTCTTCACGCCTTCGGGAGAGGGACTATTCGGGTATTGCGTCTGATTCTGATATTGCGAGTTGCTCACGCCGCTGCTCTGGCCGGGAAACGAGGAGGTCTGCGGGCCAGAAGGCGAAGGCGCGGTGGATGACGACGAAGAACCGGTGCCTGAGAACCCCGTGGTTCTGTCTCCGCTGGACGCCGAGAGCTGAGAAGCTCCTGCGTTCGGGTCGCGATTCCAGTCCGTGGCTGTGTTCGGCTGTGGGAAAGTCGTTCGCGACACTCCCATGCTGGAATCGCCGGACGGGCGCGCACCATAGGGCATGTTGTTACTGAAACCGCCCGACGGAGAAGGGGCGCTGGTCTGAAGAGAGCTGTTCGCAGTGCCGGCGGGCGCTGCGGAATTCGGGGCGAAAGCATTACCCGAAGGGGTGGCCGTGGCATTCTGACCAAGAGTCGTATTCGGCGTCGGGCTCAAGCCCGAGAACCCGCTGGCAGGGCTTCGGCCAAAGCCCGCGTCAAGATTGGTCGCTTGGCCAAGCGTGGTGGTCTTGGCTACATCGGGCGAGCCGGCGGTTGCCGTCTTGGGCTGGTTCTGCCAACCGGACGTACCTGGTGTCGAACTGGCGGCAACCTGATCCTGTCTCCAGGGCCTGTTGGCGCCGAAGAGGCTACACGACTCGCATCCCGTTAACCCGAGCCCGGCCAGAAACACGCTGGCCAGAGCGACCGTCGGCGTCCTGCCCATGGGAACCCCCTTGTTCACAAAGAATGCCACCGGGCAACAGGCGCAATCCTGGCGCTCTGTCCCTGTCCGGTGCGGCCAATTACCCACCAAAGGGGGCGGACATTAGCGTTGCGACGCGGTGCGGTCAAGTTCAATAAGCCGGAACCGTGATTCGAGTCTAGTCCTAGTGCTCTGTCAATCTTCGATTGATGAGTAAGCGGAGGCGCTGCGATCAACCTCCAAAGGAGTAAGATTATGATCAAGATTAAGATTATGAAGATGATTAAGAGCAAGAGGAGGATTAAGAGAAAGACGTGCGCCGGGCGAGCGGGGTCCGACTCTTACTCCTGCTCTTGCTCCTAATCTTCTTCATAATCGTAATCTTCATCTTTCTCTTTCTCTCGGTGGCCCGTGCCGCTCGATCCATCAATCCAGGCTTGACTACGGTAAGTCCTCAAACACCGCAAGGCCGTGCGTGACCAGCGCCTTGTCCTCAAAGTAGGTGGCGCTAGTGTAGCCGCGGAAGCATTTCAGGACTTCTACGCCCGTGCGCACTTGCTTGAGGATATCCTCAAGGCTCGGCATGCCTCCAGGCGCCGCGGCCGCGCCCTTGCCGTTCTTCTCCTCGGCCGCCGCGGGCGTGGCCGGCTGGTGCTTCATCGCCTCCTCGACGCCGAACTCGATCCAGGGTTCGAGCGCCGTCATGGTGCCGGCGAAATCAAAGACCAGCGCTGCGGCCAGCGGCCGCTTCATGTCCGCGAGCGGTCCGCTCCCCTTCAGCGGCGTATTGGCGAGCAGCCGTTCCGAGTGCGTCTGCGAAATAGCAAGCACGGCCACGCGATCGGACAGGCCGGCGTTGGGGGAAATCTGCTTGTCGACGCCGAGCTCCTCGGGGATGGGGTGGTAATAGAGCATGCCGCCGGCCACGGCTTTCGTCTGCGGCTCGGGAATCTGGAATTCGGGGATGCTGGGATTCAGGTCATGGAGCTTGGAAATCATCTCGTTGACAATCATGCGGTATTCGCTGACCGCTTTCTTGAGCAGCTCCGCGTCGCTGACACCGAGCACCAGGGCCGGCTCCAGCATGGGCATCGGCTTGTCCATGGCCGGCAGCATTTGGTGCCACTGCTTGCTGCGCAGCCGGGCGTCGAGCACCAGCGCCGACTGGCCGTCCTTGAGCGCAGGCAGCAACATCTCTCCGGTCGCCTTATCGAGCCGCTCCAGGAGCGGCTGAAACATCTTCATGACCTGTTCGTAGCGGCCCTTTTGTTCTTCGTTGAGCTGAGGCACGACGAAATCGCCAACGTAGCCGTTGAGGTGCTTGATCCATTTGACCAGCATCTGGTAGTTCTGTGGCCGGTACTTGCTGCGCGACACCACGGCCAGCAGCGGCGAACCGCCGACGTGGTGCAGCAGGTTAAGCGGTTTGGAGCCGTCCCGGTTCGGATGCGCGCTCCAGTCATAGGTGAAACTTTCCTGGCCCTGGCCGTTTAGAAAGGCGAAAGAAAAGCTGGCGCCCTGTTCGTGGAGAAACGACTTGAGGTCGGCAGCTAGATCGCCAATATCCTTGAGCAGCCGTTCGCGGATCGGCGGCGGCATTTCCGCCTTTTCCAGATACTTCTTGGCTTCGTTAGCCATTTTGTCGATATCGTTGCGCGACATGCCGCCTTGCGAGCGCAGCTCCTTGCTGGCGTAGGCAATCGAGGTTAAGCGTTCGCCGGCATATTTCTGTAGCGGCTTGAATTCCGGCCGGTCGGCCAGGAGGCTGCCGCCCCCCAGCTTGCTCAGAAAGCCAGCCGACTCGCCCACGGACAGAATCACATAATCGTCGCGCAGGCCGAGGCTGATGGTGAGCTTGAGGGTTTTCAGCTTCTCGATCAGATTGTCGAATTCGCCGTCCTTGTCCTCGTACTGCTTCAGCGAAACTTTGTCCCAGGGGACGAGCCCGCCGTCCAGCGTGAACGTGAACATGCTGGCGCCCTGGCCCTTTTTCAGGCGGTCCTTGATCGGCGGCGGCGCTTGCTGCAGTGCCTGGGTGAGGAACGTGTCCAGCCGTTTGAGCTGCGCTTCCGCGTCGGCAGGGTTGCTGACTTTGAAGCCGATCAGCATGTCCGGCACGCGGATCAGCTCCAGGTTATCGGCCAGGCCGCGCAGCAGGGCATGGACCTGTATCTTCTGCATTTCCTGCCCCTGGGCGCGCTGGACCGCAGCCGTCAAAGTGCCGACCTGTTGCGCGCCGTTGACGGCGGTCATGAGCTCGATAAAGCCGCTGACATTGTCGGCGCCGCAGCAAAAGACCTCATGGGAGATCATGTCGTTGAGCAAGGCGATGAGCTTCTGGTTCTCCGGCTGCTGCAGGAGTTGCAGCACTTGAGCCGCGTGCGGATCGGGAGGATTCTTCAAGTGCGCCTGGGCCATTTGCACCATCATCTGCACCGAGGGCATGGATTTGATTTTCGCCCAGGCCTTGCTCCTGGCGATGATGTCGATCTGTTCGCCAGCGCGGAGCATGGATGAATAAAAAGCCGCGTCCGCGGGGACCCACTTCAAGGACCCGGCCGGCGTCGCCGCATCCGCCGCACCCGCCAACCCGGCGGGCACAAAAAAGGCCGCCAGCATCAAGGCTGCCAGGGCACTGGCCTTACGGCACCTGAATCGCGAGGTCATGGAAGACTCCTTCTTGGCTGTCGATCTTGGCTCCAGGGCATGCATAGGGGCGCCCAAAAGGGCGCAGTCATTCTATGGCCGACGGCATGTGAAACCAATGATGCCATGCCGCGGATTTTTCGGCTGCTTCTGGCCGGCAGCCGCTAAGCCGCGCAGCCGTCTTCGCAAAGAGAAGCAGCGATAAGCCAAGAGCGCCGAACCTTGTGACAACGATTGACATTGCAGAGGGCCGAGCGGCGTTGCCGATGCGCCGTTTGCAAGTCCCATCCAATTTATAGCTGCAAATAGAGCAATTAATCTCGGGTCGATAGTAACGGCATCCTGTTTGCCAATCGTGGGCTAAGGGCCTGTTGAAAGGAGGGCCGGGCCTCCTTCCACTGGCTCGCTGTCAGGGGCAGAGCAGCGGGTTCTGCCTCGGGGCATTCGCCTGAAAACAAGGAAGCGACCCACCGCTCTCCCACGGCGACCCTCTGTAAATCGATTCATCCTATTCTTCAACGAGGTAGCATCCATGCCAAACTGGTATCGCGCAGTGCGCTCGTCGCTCGTCAAAGCCGCACCCACGCGGCCGATCCGCAAAAGCCAACCTTCCTTCGAAAGCCTGGAAGACCGCACCGTTTTACAGAGCGGTCTTTCCGCCAACCAGGCGTTTGTAACCGCGGCCTATAACGACCTGCTCCACCGTGCCCCGGATGCCGCCGGGCTGGCGGGCTGGACCAGTCTTCTGGACTCCGGCCAGGCCACCACCATGCAGGTTGCCCTGAGCATTGTCAACAGTCTGGAGTTCCGCATTGATGCCGTTCAAAACGCGTACCAGACCTTCCTCCACCGTGCCGCGGACCCGGGCGGGCTCAATGCCTTTGTCAATTTCCTGGCCACGGGCGGCAACATGAAAATGGTTGATTCGATCATCATCGGCTCGCAGGAGTATTTCCAGGTCCGCGCCGGCGGCACCAACGCGGGCTTCCTGCAAGCCCTTTACCAGGACGTGCTGAATCGGGCCCCCGACGCCTTTGGCTTGCAAGCGTTCACGGCGGCCCTGGACGCCGGCGTTTCCCGCCAGCAAGTGGCTTTGCTGGTGCTGAGCAGTCCCGAGGGGACGAACGTGCAAGCGCAGACTTCATTCAACCAGTTCCTGCAGCTTAACGCCGATCCGACCGCCGCGAGCACCTTTGTCGCCGCCTTGACCACGGCCGATCCGCCCGGTTCCACCAGCTCGGCCAGCCAGACCGTTAACACCAGTAGCGGCTCGGCCAGCGACATACGTAATACCCTGAGCGTGGGGGCCAATGTGGCGCTGCCCCTGGGCACGACCGTTATCCCTGGCTTTACCGTGCCGGCCGGCGGGGTCGCTATTTCTCTTCCTGGCGTGACCTTGCCGCCAGGTGCGGTCGCGGTTTTGTTCCCCGGTCAGACCTTGCCCGCGGGGGCGACCATTCTGAGCGGCGTGACCATTCCCGCCGGTGCGGAAACCATAGCGATTCCAGGTGTTACCGTCCCGGCCGGGACTGTGATCGTGCCAACGGCGGGCGCCACCATCAATGGCGTGACGGTTGGCGGCAACGGCGCGGTCACCAGCAATGGCTCCGCGAGCCAGGTGCGTAACACCAGCAGCGGCAGCAACACCAGCGGCTCCGCCAGCGACACACTCAACACGAGCGGCTCCGCCAGCCAGACACGCAATACCGGCGGCGCGGCTGCCGTTGCTCTTCCGGCCGGCACAGCCATTACTCCGGGCGTTACGGTTCCGGCCGGCGGCGTGGCTATCACGGCGCCGGGCGTGAATGTGCCGACCGGCAGCTTCCTCGTGCTGCTGCCGGGGCAGACACTGCCCACCGGGGTCACCATCCTCAGCGGCGTGACCATTCCTACCGGTGCGGAAACGATCACCGTCCCTGGAGTCACGGCCCCAGTTGGAACTGTGATCGTGCCCGCCGTCGGCGCCACGATCAACGGGCAGGTTGTCGTGTAGCGATGCAATGCCGCGGCGGCGGGGCGAGGCTTGCCTCGCCTGGTGCTGCGGCTTCGCGAGGTATGCAAGACTTGAGCCGGCGCAACCGGACTATCCCGGCCGCGCCCACGCCGGCTCTCGCCCGTTACCGTCTCGAAGGAGTGCCCGTGAATCCTACCGCCGTGGACGAAGTCTTCTCTCAGCCAACCAACGGCCAGGCGCCCTCGCCCGGGCGCCCGGACCTGGAAGACTATCTCTACCTGGTGGCCGGCACTCCGTTCGAGCAGTATCGCGATTTCCTCCTGAAGGAAGTCCCGGACAGTGAACCGAACCGGCTGCAGCGTATTGCCGAACAATGGCGTGCCGCTTCCGTGTACCTGCTTCAGCTCCGGCTCACGGAACCCGCCTGGGCGGACAATCCCCAGATTCGGCCGCTGCCCCCGGAGCTGGAACCTCTCGCAGACCAGGTCCGCTCGGACCCTATCTTCCCGAAAGCGTTTCGCCTGCCGGTGCAGATCGGTCTCGTGGAACTGGATCGGCTGGTTGTCCGGCAAGAGGTGCTGAACCTGGCCCAGGTCGAGCGCCTGAAACAGCGGCTGGGCCCGGCGCCGGATATGCGGCAGGTTTTCCAGGCCTGTCTCCCCCTGGAGCACCCGACCGTCGCCCATAGTGTGCAGGCGGTCTCTTCTGATACTTACGTCTTCACCTCCGAATCTAACGACATCCGTTTCCTCGAGTCCGTGGTTCTCGAGCCCGGGCAAGTGCCGGACCTGGTCAGTCACGGACCGATTGTGGGGGTGCTTGGCATCCTGGTAGGATTCGGCGCCAACCATCTGAGCGCCATTGCCACCGAGGGACGCATCGTCCTGAACAACGGCACCCACCGCGCCTATGCCCTGCGCGACCTGGGCGTCAAGGAAGTTCCCTGTCTGATTCAGCAGGCGGCTACGCGCCGGGAGTTGAAAAGCGTTGCCGTGGGCAACCTGCGCAAGCACGCCGATCTCTACCTCAAGGAGCCGCGCCCGCCGGTCTTGAAAGACTATTTCGATTCGCGTCTATGCCAGAAGATTCGTGTGCCCCCGGTTCAGCGCCAGGTCAAGATTCGCTTCATGGTGGAGAGTTATGACGTGGTGCAGAAGTGATTCCAGCTAAGGGCCTGGGATGAGGAATGGTCCAAATCGTTTAACCCGGAGCCAGCGGCGACGGCGAACAGTCCCGTAAGCCGCCGTCGCCGCTGGCTCCGGGTTAAACGATCAAGGATTGACGGAGCACTAACTTACTTGCTGGCTGCCCGGAGGCGCCAATAGCGCATCGACGGCAACACCGAAGCCCTGCAAGACGACGCTGGTGGCTTGCATTCCTGGGCCAAAGTCTCCGTGAACTTGATAGGACGTGCCCCTAAGAACCAGGACGCGAACTTTCCGCTCCTGTGGATCGATGATCCAGTATTCGGGAATGCGCGCGCGGGCGTATTCTCGCGCCTTGGCCTTCCAATCGCGGCGGTGGTCCTTGGGGTCGGGGCTAACCACTTCCATGACGAGATCGGCGCCGTCCCAGAACTGCTCATGACGGCGCTGCGCGTTCTCCGCCTTCATGTAAAGCACGTCGGGAGCCCGGAATCTACCGTTCTTCAACCTGATGCGCATGCCGGCGCATAAGACGATCCCCGGCGCATGGATCGCCGTGAATGCTTCCAGCAGGCGGACCAGGAAGAGCATGATGAGCTGGTGCGTTTCGGTTGGCATGGGCAGAACTTCCAGACGGCCGCGGGAGAGCTCGACGAGCGGATAAGCTTCGTGAACGGCGTCCAGATTGAGGAAATCTTGCTCGGTCCAGCTTCCCTGGGGCGGGAAAAGAAAAGCGACTTCCCAGGTGGGCCGGCTTTCGGTGGGCAGCCATGAAGCCAACCTGCGGTTGCCATTCTTCATTGCTGCATATTTGTCTGGCACGCGAACCCCTTTCGCAAGTTCCGCCTTGGACAGTTCATCATCTTAGCAAGAGTTCAGGAAGGCTAAGAGACTATTCCTTCTTCTCATAGACTGCCTTACCGCCAACCATGGTCATCAGCACGGCTGTGTCCGTGATGTGATCGCGCTCGGAATCCGCCAGGATATCGCGCGACAGCACTACCAGGTCTGCGAGCTTGCCGGGCTCCAGCGAGCCGCGGTCCTTCTCCTGAAATCCTGCGTAGGCCGAGCCCAGGGTGTAGGCTGCGATGGCCTCGGCGACGGTGATTTTCTGCTCGGGAAACCAGCCCAGCGGGTTTTTGTTGTCGAGGGTGCGCCGGTTGACGGCGGCGTCGATACCGAGCAAGGCGCTGATCGGCGCCACGGACCAGTCGGAGCCGAACGCCAGCCGTGCGCCGGCGTCGAGCAGTGAGCGAAACGCATACGATGAGGCACAGCGCTTGCCGCCGATACGGCCTTCGGCCCAGCGGCCGTCGTCGATGACGTGGTAGGGTTGCATGGAGGCGATCACGCCGAGGTCGTGGAAGCGCCGATAATCTTCCGGCCGCAAATGCTGAGCATGCTCGATGCGAAAGCGGCGCTCGCGCGGACCATTCACTTTGGCAACCTCGGCATAAATGTCGAGCAGTTCTGCATTGGCCTGGTCGCCGATGGCGTGGAGCGCCACGGACAGCCCGGCTTGGTCCGCGCCCAGGACATACTCGCGCAGCCTATTGAGCGGCGTCACGTAGACTCCCGTGCTGCCGGGTTCATTGACGAAGGGCTCGAACATTTTTGCGGTACTGGAGCCGAGCGAACCGTCCACGAAGCCTTTGACGCCGCCGATCTTGACCCAATCGTCGCCAAGCCCGCCCGCGACACCCAGCCTGGCCAGTTGCTGCCACTGGGCCAGCGGCCAGCGCAAATCGACGCGCGCGGTGAGCTGGCCGGAGCGGGCTAGCTGCTGATAGGTGCGGAAGAGTTTCCGGCGCGTGGCGTCGTCGCTGCCGTCCATGTCCTGCGCGCTGGTCACGCCTTCGCGACGCATCTCGGCCAACGCCGCGCGGACCGCCTCGGCGACCTCAGCATCCGAGGTCGGCGGAAACAAGCCGCCGAGTAAATTCATGGCGTTATCGCGCAGCAGCCCGGTTGGCTCCTTGCTGCCGGGTTTGCGATAGATGACCCCGCCGGCCGGGTCCGGGGTTTGCGCAGTAATGTTGGCCATTTTCAGCACGCGCGTGTTGACGATGCCCATGTGGCCGTCGTAGCGGCGCAGAAACACCGGCCGGTTGGGGACGTACTTGTCGATCAGCTCCGCGGTCGGCAGTTCGCCCTTGAAGGTGCGATCGTGGTCCCATTCGCCGCCGGTCAGCCAGCGATCGCGCGGCAGCTTGTCGTCGAACTCACGCAGACGCCGGCCGAATTCCTCTTCGGTCTCGGCGTCCTTGAGTGCGACTTCGCTGAGCCGCTCTCCGGAGCCGAGCAGGTGGATGTGACTATCGTAGAAGCCGGGCACAACCCGGCGGCCTTTCAGGTCGATGACTTGGGTGTTGGCGCTTGCCAGGGCGCGAATGTCGGCGTTCGTGCCGACGGCCAGGATGCGCCCGTGCCATACCGCCAGCGCCTCCACTTCCGGTTGCGCTTTATTGACGGTCCAGATCTTGCCGTTGACTAGGACAAGGTCGGCTTTCGCGGCCTTTGCCTGGGCGGACAAATCGGCGCTGCTGGAAAGGAATAGAGATATGCCGACCGCTGCAATGCCTGACAATCGAATCATGCTGCGGACTCCTGTTAGCGATGCCGAGACCGTGCAAAAGTTCCTCGTTCCCAGGCTCTGCCTGGGAACCAGCAGCGGGTTTGCTCTTCCTTACGCTCATGATTAGACTGCTCCCATAGCAGTCAAGCAAGCCCTGGCAACGCTTTCGATCAGATTAGGGAATAACCATGTGGGCCCGTAGGGTACTTATCGCGACTCTTTTGCCGATCACACTGACTGGAACCCGGCTGATGTTTTCAGCAAGCCAGACTGCCGCGGATGCGCAAGCAGCCAAACCGCTTGCCAAGGGCCTTTCGCCGAAACAGGAATTGGCCACCTTCCAGCTTGCCAAGGGCTTTCGCGCCGAACTCGTGGCCTGCGAGCCGAACGTCGTCGACCCGGTCGCGATCAACTTCGACGAAGACGGCAGGATGTATGTGACCGAGATGCCCGGCTATCCCAACGAAGGCGTGGCCACCGGCACCATCACCTCGGGCCGCATCAAGCTGCTGGAAGATCTGGACGGCGACGGCTTCTACGAGCATTGCACCCTGTTCGCCGACCGGCTGCGGCTGCCGACCTGCGCCATGCCGTGGAACGGCGGCGTCATCGTAGCCGTGGCCCCCGACATACTCTTCCTGAAGGACACCGACGGCGACGGCACAGCCAACAGCCGGCGCACTCTTTACACCGGTTTTGATCTGAGCAATTCGGAACAGCTCATCGACGGCTTGCAGTGGGGGCTGGACAACTGGGTCTATGGCTGTGCGGGGACCGCGGGCGGAACCGTGCGCTCCCTGGAGAAGCCGGATCAGCCTGCCGTGGCGCTGCATGGCCGAGGCGTGCGCTTTCATCCGGAGCAGCCGGGCAGCCTGGAACCCACCTCAGGCGGCGGCCAGTATGGCCTGGCTGCGGACGATTGGCAGCAGTGGTTCGTCAACACCAACAACCAGCATCTCCGGCACATCGTGCTGCCCGATCACTACCTGCGCCGCAATCCCTCCTTGCCGGTAAGCGCCGTCACGCTGGACATTCCGGACCACGGCCAGGCTTGCCAGGTTCAGCGCATCAGCCCGTTTGAAACCTGGCGCGTGGAGCGTACACGGCGGCGCCGCGAGCACGAAGCCCAACGCTTTCCCGCCACGGAGCTGGTGCCGGGCGGCTATGTCACTTCCGGATGCAGTCCCGTGGTGTACACGGGGGATATTTTTCCGGAAAGCTATCGCGGCAACACGTTCATGTGCGATCCGGCCAACAATCTCATCCATCGCGATATCCTTGTGCCGCACGGGGCAACCTTCATCGCCAGGCGCGACAACACGGGCCACGAGTTCATGGCGTCGACCGACAACTGGTTCCGGCCTGCTTTCTTGACCGTGGGTCCCGACGGGGCCCTGTATATCGCGGATTTCTACCGTGAGATCATCGAAACGCCGCTCTCTCTGCCGGACGATTTCCGAAGGACTTTGAACCTCGACACCTGCGGTAAAGGGCGGATCTGGCGGATTGTTCCCGAGGGGCCTCGGCGCGCGCGAAAGAAACCCGCTCTAAGCAAAGCCTCGACCGAAGAATTGGTGCATCATCTGGCCGATGCCAACTCCTGGTGGCGCCTCACGGCGCAGCGCCTCCTGGTGGAACGACAAGACGGGACAGCCGTGCCGGCGCTGGCGAAACTGGCGGAGACGGCCGCGTCTCCGCAGGGCCGGGTGCACGCCCTGTGGACGTTGCATGGCCTGAAGGCCCTGAACGAGCCGCTTATCAAAAACGCGCTCAAGGATTCCGACGCTCACGTACGGGAGCAGGCGCTGCGCGTGGCGGAAGGGCGTCTCGCTGCTTCGGCAGACCTGCGCAGCGCGGTCGCGGCCCTGGCCGATGATCCGGCGCCGCGCGTGCGCTTCCAGTTGGCGTTCACGCTTGGCGAATTCAATTCCCCAGAAACCGCAGCCGCCCTGGCGAAGATCGCGCGGCATGACGGCGGCGATCCGTGGACGCAAACGGCCATCCTTAGCTCGTGCGCTGCCACCGCGCCGGCACTTCTCGAGACGCTGGCCCAGGACAAGGCGTTCACAGACTGGTCCAAACCGCCGCCGCAGCAGTTATTCAGGCGGCTCGCCGCATTGGTGGGGGCGCGGGGAAGCGACAGCGATCTGGCGAAGGCACTAGCCCTGGTAGTCCCGAAAAAAACCTGTCCGCAAACCTGGCAAGCGGCCATTCTCGAAGGGCTGGGTCAAGGTCTGCAAAACAGCAATCGCAGCCTGAGCCGGCTATGGGAGCAACCGCCCCCGGCGTTGCAAGAAGCCATGGATAAGGTGCATCCTTTCTTTCAAATGTTTGCGCTGGTTGTCAAAGACTCCAAGGCGGAGCTGCCTGGGCGGCTGGCTGCCGCGCAAATGCTTGGCTATGGTCCCGACGCGATTGCCATCGCAGCCCTTCCGGAATTGTTGGCGCCGCAAAACCCGGCGGAGTTGCAACTGGCCGGCGTCCGCGCCCTGTCGCTGCACGAGAGCCCGAAGGTTGCCGGCCTGCTCCTTGGCTCCTGGAACAGCTATAGTCCGGCCGTGCGCCGAGAAGTGGTCGAGGCCATGTTTGCCCGCTCCGAGCGCCTGGTTGTCCTGCTCAAGGCAATCCGCGAAAAGAAAGTCCTGGCCGGCCAATTGGAGCCGTTCCGCTTGCAACAACTTCACAAACTCCCCAACCGGCAGTTGCGCGCCGAAGCCATGGCACTTTTGGCCGGCGAAGCGGCCGCGGATCGGCAAAAGATTGTCGAGACTTATCGCACCGCCCTCGCTCTCAAAGGCGACGCCGCTAATGGCAAGACCGTGTTCAAGAGAACTTGTTCCACATGCCACCGCCTGGAAAACGCGGGAACGGAAGTCGGGCCGGATCTCCTGTCCGCTCTGCGCACCAAGACGCGCGAGGGCTTGCTGATCGATATTTTCGACCCAAGCCGGGAGGTCGATCCGCGCTATATCAACTACATCGTGACCAACAAAGCCGGCCGCGTCTTCACCGGCATGATCGCCGCGGAAACCGCCTCCAGCATTACCCTGCGGCGCGCGGAGAAAGCCGAGGATACGATCCTTCGCCCGCAGATCGACGAAATCCAGGCGACGGCAAAGTCGTTGATGCCGGAGAATCTCGAGTTGCAGTTGAACAAACAGGACGTTGCGGATTTGATTGCCTACCTGAGACTTGTTTCGATGCCCCAATGACAAGAAGAACCCATGCGCTTGTTTGGCAGTCGACTTTTCCACGCATTTTACATAAGCTGGTTTTCGACAGTAGGTTGCGTCAATATGGCTGCCTGAGGACTTGCAGGCCCCCTGACACCCTTGGCAGTTTGGCAGTCGACCCTTGTGCGTGTCGTAAGCGCTTACAATAGAAATATTTACGATTCAAGAGTCGACTGCCAACGCAGGCAGAAACTTTGGCAGTCTTGGCAGCCCGGCTTCTACCCGTCTTTTTCGATGTCCGTGGAGCTATCTCGCCCTCTGTCAATCTCCGCACGACCATTGCCTGTTCTCACCTTCGCCGCTGGCATGCACGCGGCTCTCGCGTTCGAGCTTTTGCAGCCCGGCCAGGACCTGCAGTTCGGCAAAGCGCATCATCGTCGGCGCCAGCCCCTTGTAGAGCTCGCGTGCCAGGTCCGCCACGCTTCGAGGAGAAGCATTCAGCTCCGCGAGCAACTGGCCTTCGCGCCGCAGCCGATGGGCAAGGCAGTCGTCGATGGTCTTGCCTGGTCTGGCGCTGGGGCTGCCATGGGCGGGAAGCAGGAGCCGGCAATCGTAACTGCGCAGCCGTCTCAGCGACTCCAGGTACTGGACGAGATCGCCCTCCGGTGGAGCAATCACGACAGAAGAAAGCGTGGAAACCATGTCGCCGGCGAACAGCAGGCGGTAGTGCCGTTCGTAAAAGGCCAGGTGTCCGAGCGCGTGGCCCGGCGTGTAAATGGCTTCCAGATGCCATGGGCCGCTGGCGTCCGGTGCCAGGCCGAGGTCCAGATGGTCGCCGTCCTGGAGTAGTCGATCCACGGGAATCTTGCCGCGCAGCTTTTCTGCGGTCCTGGGATGGGCATAGATCGGCACGCCATAGCGCGTGGCGCACGTCGCCGCGGCGCCGATGTGATCGGGATGATGATGGGTCAACACGACAGCAGTCAGTGGCGGGCCCTTCTGCTGACGCGCGTCGAGCAGCGCGAACAGGCGGTTCTGTTCCTGGGGCAACGCCGTTCCCGGATCGATGAGGTACAGCGGTCCGCTGCCAACCAGGTATGCGTTCGTGTGTGTGCTGGGCGGCAGTGCCTGAGTATAAAGCGGGATCATCTGCACGCCGGGAGCAAAGTAGATTGCCGGAATATCATCGTCAAGCCGATCCCCCAGCACAACGGCCACATGATGGGCGATGGCCTCGATCGGCTGGCCGCGAATTGCCTCGAGAAGGGCGACAGTCGGCGGCGACACCAGCCACTCGCCCCGCGTCCAGCGCTCGAGCACGGCGTCCGCCGTCGCCCATTCTCCGCCCACCAGTTCGCCTTCCCATATTTCCGCGCTTTGGTTGGCAGGCAGGCGCGCCACAAAGAACGCCGTGTCGAAGCGTGTCGGCACGAACGGCGGCGTGGTGATATTGCCAAGCAGCGGAAAATCGTCGCTATTCAGGCTCAGATCCAGGCGCGTGAGGACCTCGGCAAACGGCACATCTTCCGTGGCCATCTTGCGGCGCAGGTAATTCAGGACGCTGCCGGAGGGCGGGTAACTGCCGTCGGGTTTTCGTGCCAGCAGAACGCCGGTCTCCTCGAAGAGTTCACGCGCCGCCGTCACGTAACGATCCTGGAGGGATTCCGCCGGGGCGGTCAGGAGGTCGCGGTCGGCGGCATGGAACTTGCCGCCGGGAAAAGCCATGAAGCCGCCGAAGAAACGCAGGCCTTCCGCGCGGCGGATGATGTACAGCTCGGCGGGACCAGAACCGCGCGCCAACAGCACGCTGGCGGCCTTGATGATCTGGCTCACGAGGGGTGGCGCCTCCTACTTGGCTTCCGGTTCCTCGGGAGTTTTGGACATGCTCAGGCCCTTGGCGACGCTCTCCAGGAGGCGCTCCATGGCGAAGGGCTTGCGAATGTAGTCGACGACGCCGAGGTATTCGGCATAGGCCTTGTGGCGGCTGCCCTCGTTGGCGGTGATCATGATAATCGGCGGCGCATCGGTCTTGCCCTTGAAGTGCTCCAGCACCGGGTACCCGCCCATGCGCGGCATCATCATGTCGAGGATTACCAGGTCGGGGCGATGCTGATAGACCAGCTGCTTGCCCTGCTGTCCATCGCGGGCCTGGATCACGCGGTGTCCTTGCTTTTCCAGAACGGCGCGCAAGCCGTCGCTGAGCTCCATATCGTCATCGACCACAAGAATGATTTTGGTATCGGCCATGATCTTCGTCCTTATGCAAGCGCCGGGCCAAATCTCTTTCTCCAAGCCTAGCAGCCCGGCGACCGTCCGACAAGTTTACGGTAGCAAGACATGATCCTGACAAACGTAATCTCGCTAAAGACTCGATTCAGGTTTCTGAACTTCTTCGCATTGTGGTGCACTTCGATTGCGCAGTTTGCTCAGGCAACGTTTGGCAATCAGAACGGTCCAGCCAAGACAAAAGAAAATAAACCAGTGCCCAACGTCAATCGTCAGTGCCGTGGGCGACACTATTTCATGCACGATCACCGTCAGGAGAAGCATGCTCCCAATAATGAGGGCATTGTCAATGCGATCCAAACGATATCTTGGCCATAATGCGACTCAGGTCACAAACCTACCCTAGCAGGCTGGGGCTTTGGCTGCTAGGTACACCGAGGTCTCGTACTTGATGACGACTTTACCGGCTTGCTGATAGCGGGCGAATACGTCGCCCAATGCGGCGGCAAAGGCCTCGGCTTGCTCCGGTTCGCGCGGCGCGTAACTGGCGGAGAACGCCCGGCCCAGTAGACCCTCTTCATCAACCGTTTGTTCGTTGGCGAACGTCGATCGCGTAGCGTTTTGAAAAAGCGGGCTGCGGAGTAGCGCCTGGCCAGCCCGAGCGCGCGGCCCTTCCACGGCAGCCGCTTCGGGAGCGGTGCGGACTACAGCGCCATACGCGGCGGTAAATGGATCGCGCTCGTCGCGCTCATTCCAGACCAGGATGCCCCAGCCTCCCGGTTTGAGAATCCGCTGAAATTCGCGTAACGCGGGCTCGGGCTCAAACCAGTGAAACGCCTGCGCGGCGAGTACGGCGTCGGCGCTGCCGCTGGGCAATCCGGTCGCTTCGGCTCGCCCCTCCCGATAGGACGGGTGGACTTCTTCACAGGAGCCTGGGGTGGCGATGGCCGTGGCACGCATGTCGGCGTTCGGTTCGATGCCGACGACTTGCAGCCCGCGCTCGGCAAACAGGCGCGCGGAGATGCCGGTGCCGGAGCCGACGTCAACCAGGAGGGAACCGCTCTTCAAACCGCAATACTGTAGAATAAAATTTATCGCCGATTGCGGGTAGCTGGGCCGGCACTTCGAGTAGATCTTGGCCAGGCCGGCGAAGCGGCCTGTCGGGTTGGTTTGCGAGAGGTCCGGCATGCCTATCTCCCAGAACGTCTGGCGCGGGGAAGACCCCTTTTGCGCCTTGACCATACAAGGTGATTCTTGTGATTTCAGGGAGGCTTGGCCATGTTCGATACCGTCGTGAAGAATACCATCGTGCCGTTGCTGTTGCGGTTGGCGCTGGCCGCGATCTTTACCTATCATGGCGCCAATCTTATCAAGGCGGATTGGGGAGCAAGCTGGATGAACAGCATGCCCGAGCCTGCCCCGGCGCCGCTGCAGCTAGCCGTCGCCTGGGGAGAACTGATCGGCGGCATTGCCATGCTGCTGGGCTTTCTGACTCGGCTGGCCGCCCTTGGTTTGATCGCCATCATGGCCGGGGCCATTTACCGGATGCATTGGCCGAATGGCTTTGACATTACTAAACACGGCTACGAATATAACATGTTGATCATCGCTGTCTGCCTCGCGCTCGTGCTGATGGGTCCCGGCAACATAGCCGTCGATCGCTTCTTCCGGATAAGGCGCAGGCAATAAAGGATTACGAACTTCAGCGTCGGAGCAAGTACGGATGCGCTTCACGGTCCTGGCCAGCGGCAGCGCCGGCAATGCCAGTCTGCTTCGGGTGAATGGCTTCGGCTTGTTGCTGGATGCCGGCATCGGTCCGCGCCTGCTCGCCCAGCGGCTCGCCAGGGCAGGCGCCACCTGGAATGACATTCACGCCGTTCTCCTGTCGCATACGCATGCGGATCACTGGGGCGAACGGACGCTCGCACATTTGCTGCGCCGCAGGATTCCCCTTTACTGCCACGCCGCTCATCATGATGGGCTCATCAGCTACAGCGCGAACTTCCCGACGATGCGCGACGAGAACCTGGTGCTCGAATATGAAGCCGGCCAAGCATTCGCACCGGCGGCAGGCCTGTACTGCCGGCCTTTACCGCTGCGTCATGATTGCCTCGGTACCTTTGGCTTTCGCTTTGAGGCCGCCGATCACGAAGAGGGGGAATGCCGTTCTCTGGCATATGTTTCCGACCTCGGTTCCTGGAGCGTGGAGTTAGCAGAAGCGCTTGCCGACGTCGATCTGCTGGCTCTGGAATTCAATCACGATGTTATTCTCCAGCAAGCAAGCGGCCGGCCGCCGTACTTGATCCATCGCGTTCTGGGGCAAAACGGCCATTTGTCGAATCTGCAAGCGGCCGCGCTGCTGAAAGCCATCCTGCAGCGTTCGGTTCCCGGCCGCTTACGCCATGTCATACAGTTGCACCTCAGCCGGGACTGCAATCGGCCGGAGTTGGCGCGCACAGCGGCGCAAGCCGTCCTCGCGGACCTGGCGGAAATCGAACTGTATACGGCAAGCCAGGACGAGGTAAGCCCGACATTTGTACTCGACGCCCCGCCAAACGGCAGCATTGTGTATCTGAACAGGCCGGGCTTCAGGCGCAGGATCGAAGCACAATTCACGAGAAGCGTGCAGCGCTTTTTGCCCGGCATGGGGTGATTTCATGGCCCATCATTGAATGGTTAGACCCAACGCCGCCGACCATGGGTTGGCTGTTGCGGCCAACTCCGGATCCTGTCAATGGGTCGCCTGAATGACAATCGGTTCGGCCGTGAGCACTTTCAGTCCGGCCGCGGGATACTCGATGCCTGCCCGGCTCTGGTATCCTTGGGATGGATCGATCTGTATTTCCAAGCGCCGGCTCAAACGATCGTCATAGATCCAGAGCTTCTCCTCGCCAGCCTCGGCAACCGCTGCGGCATTCACAATCAAAACCTTCTTCGCGGGATCGAGGTAAGGCATCTTGACCCGCTTGTTTAGAGCTGGAAACAAGTCAAGAAACGCTTGCACGGTCTGCCTTGTCGTTCGCAACAAAATGAAATCATTGGCCGCCTTGGCTGCATCCGCCAGGGACACTGCTCCCGGCCGTTGCGAGCTTGGCGGTTGCCTCACAGGCACGCCGCTCACCGGTAGATTGCCCAGAGCCTGCCTGTACGCCGCTGCATCCTTTGGGCAAGGACAGAAGCGCGCATCCTTCAGCAGTAATTCCTGACGCTGGTCCGCGATGCTGCGACTCCAGGCTTCATAGGAAAACAACGGCGTCCGGTCGGGCTCGCCGGGAGCTTTGCAGACGCCGAGCGGCCGGTCCAAGAAAATGGCCATGCCAAGTTCTTGTAATTCCTCAGCGTTCTGCAAATCCAAACCGCACTGCGCCAGGAGGGAATCGCTCACCTGCAGGAGCCTGTCCGTTGGCATCTCGTAGAGCCGCTTTGTCCGCATTGCCGGCTGCAGGATTTGCTCCTCAGGTACGCGCTGGTGTGGCGCGGGGAGAATGCGATTGTTCTCGCCCGGCGAAGTCGGGGCATCGGGGACAGGCAGACCTTCATAGATTTGACGCAGCAGCCACGCCTGCCGCAGCGCGCGCCGGCGGATGCGCTTTCGCCTCTGCCGCGCTGGATCATCCGAAGGCGAGTTGGAGAACAGATCGGGCTGTCTCTCCAGGTGCGAGAGGTAACGCTGAAGTACGCTGTCGAGAAGCAGAGCGTCGGGATAGTTGGCGCCGCGATGATGGAAGGTTATGAGATCGTAAGCCGTCAGGTGCCAGGCGGTCTGGCGCAATAGATAGCTCAGAAAGTCGACATAATCCTCGTCTCGGTCGGGCCCGCGCATGGCCAGGTTCACGAAAGAAAGTGCACGGTCCACGAACTCGGTGTACGGCGACAGGGCCACTTCATTGAACAAATTGCGGCAAAGTGTGACGAATTCCTTGTCGTCGTGTCCCAAAGCGAGCCAGCGGCCAATGAAGAGTTCCGCGGCTTCCTTCTCTTCCTCTTGGTCGATCCCCCGCAGCACGGCTTCAAGGAGCTTGGTCTTCTCCAGCCAATTAAGTTCTTCGTGCAGGCCCTCTTGGATCAAATCGCGGAACGACCGCATCGGCTCCGATCCTGCTGCCGGTCGATACACGTAAGCCAGCTCTCCCAGCGAAAAGGCAGGCAGCGGCGCTTCCACGGACGTGAGCGGCAAGCGACTGGCGCCGACCCCTGCCTGGAAGAGCAGACAGATCAATTCATCGCGCACTTCCTCCAGCGCTGTGAAATCACGCAGCGTGATCGTGCCGACCAGCTCGCGCACCCACTTCCGAATCTCGCGGCTCAAGTAAACATTGTCCCCTGCGTGATAGCCCTCCCAGGCATAGCAATGGATGGCGCGCACGACGTGAAGCTGGCGTTCATCCTTATCCAGCTTGACGGACAAGATTGGTTCGGCGGAGCGGCCTTCGGCATCAACCCAGAAGATATTCCACGCCTCAAATTGCCGGGATTCGCGCGTGTGCGCCGGATCGAGCAGCCGGCCGTGATAAATCTCCCAGGAGACTTCTTGTGCACACGGCGGCTGCCATTTCAGCGCGCCCGCTTGCCGCACGTAGAAATGTGCCGGCAGCATGGTCTCGGAAATGAGGGCGCGCACGTTCTCAAGATCAGTCGGCAAGCCGGCCTCGGGCCTGGTCACGGCTGGATTGCGGGCACGAAATGCGAGCATAGCAGTTTGGCAACTCCGTCAGCGTTCTATCTTAGTCGTGCCTGTGGCTTCACGTCGCGCACCTTGCCAGGATGGCCAACGTGGTGGCAACGGCTGTATCGACTAGCCGGCCTGCGCCCAGGAAAAACCGCGCTTGGCTTTTGCGCCATGTCCTTTCTATCCTTAGTCATATCCGCCCTTTTGCTTTAATGACGTGTCCGTTCGTGTCGGGGTTCCGATCCTGACTACAAGAGACATCGGTCAGGATCAGAATCCTGACCCACGACGTGAGGATGTTCTATGCCGGCAGCAACGTATGAAAAACTAACTCTACCCAAATCAGGCACACGCGTCACCGTGGACGCCAACGGCCGCTGGTCGATTCCGGATGATCCCATTGTCTGCCTCATGCGCGGCGACGGCATCGGCCGTGACGTCGGCAGCGCCCCGGGCATCACCACCTGCGCCGTGCGCGTGCTCGATGCCGCGGTCGAAACAGCCTACAAGGGCAAGCGCCGCATTCACTGGTTTGACGTCCATGCCGGCGATGTGGCCCGTGAGATGTATTATCCGCAGGTCAAGGACGAAGAGATCAACGGCCTCAGCGAAGAGGAGCAGCGCCGCCTGTACCTGCCCGACGACACGCTCAAGGCCTTCGAGTTTTACAGCATCGGCCTCAAGGGTCCGCTGACCACGCCCATCGGCGGCGGCTTTCGCAGCATCAACGTCTATTTGCGCATGCGCTTCGATCTGTACGCCTGCGTCCGCCCGGTGCGTTATTTCAAGGGCGTGGAGGCGCCCAACAAGCGCGCCGACAAGGTCAACATGGTCATCTTTCGCGAGAACACGGAAGACGTGTATTGCGGCATCGAATTCAAGAGCGGCAGCGACAAAGCGCGCCAGCTCATCAGCCTGCTCAAGGACATGGGCTACAATCTGCTGCCCAGCTCGGGGGTGGGCATCAAGCCGATCAGTCCGGAGGGAACCAAACGGCTGGTGCGCATGGCCGTGCGCTACGCGCTCGACAAGAAATTGCCCAGCGTCACGCTCATGCACAAGGGCAACATCATGAAGTTCACCGAAGGCGCCTTCAAGGACTGGGGATATGAAATGGCCAAGGCGGAATTTCGCGACCGAGTCGTCACAGAGGACGAGGTGAGCAAGGGCGCCGCCGCCAAGGGCAAGCTGCTGATCAAGGACCGCATCGCCGACAGCATGTTCCAGCAGATCCAGCTGCGCCCGGACGAATACAGCGTCATCGCCACGCCGAACCTGAACGGCGACTACCTCTCGGATGCCGCGGCCGCCATGACGGGCGGCATCGGTCTTGCCGCCGGCGCTAATATCGGCGACCGGGCCGCCATGTTCGAGGCGACGCACGGCACGGCCCCCAAGTACACCGGCAAGAACATGGCCAACCCGGGAGCGGTGCTGCTCTCGGGCGTGCTCATGCTCGAGCACCTGGGCTGGGATGAGGCCGCCTTGCTGATCAACCAGGCGCTCGAGGCCACCTTCGCGGAAAGCGAGGAGATCGCCAGCAAGGGGCCAGGCGGCAAGCTGTACGTCACCTATGACATCGCGCGGCAATTTCCCGGCTACGGCGCCGAGGCGGGCGCCACCAGCTCCGCATTTGCGGAGCGCATCATCGCGCATGTAAGGGGGCAATAAGGGTACGGCGCGCTTACTATATCAGCAAGCATTTCGGAGAAAGAGCGTGACCATAAACTTAGCAAACTGGCAAACTAGTCGCCACTCTGCGCAATGCCCTGGTCCGTATCCGCGGCCCGGAAGCGCAGCTCTGCCGAAACGATGCGGGCCAGGAGCTGGGCAACCTGCTGATCGCGTGGCGACCCGTCAAATAGCCCCTGCGCTAGACGGTCGACTTCCGGTACGAGTTGGCGCAAGCTCGCCCATAATTGGTCACGTGCGGCCGTCGCCTGCACCTGCTCGGGGTCCATAGCATTTCCTCAATCAGATGGCACGGCATGGGTTGCTGCCCGTCTGCTTCAGTTAGACCTATTTAAGCATAATCCTGCATGCGTGTCCGCTTCGGCACGCGACTTGCCCAACCACTAACCGGGGCCGGCGCGTTGTTCCGTTGGTCACCGCTAACAAGGAAGAGGCACTATCATGTTTGCAGGTACGCGAACCACCTTGGCCATGGGCTGTGCGCTTGCCGGTCTGGCGCTGGCTTCGGCTCCTGGCCGGGCCCAGGATTCCGACCGGGGCTATTACCCTTATTACAACTACAGCACCCGCGGCACCAACCCGGTGCCTGAGCAGTCGCTGCCCGACCGGGCCGCCTTGCGCGACTGGTATAATCGCGTGCCCCCGCGGTACGCCAGTTATTTTACCCCCCATAACCCGCCCACGAACATGACGTCGATAAACTACCCGCTGGTGTACGGCGCCTACATCTATCCTTTCCCGATGGGCAACTATACTTACGGCGGGATGCCGACCCGCTTCTCCAATGCTCCGACGATTTACGGCGACTACTACGCAGGCATGTACACGGCTATGCGGTCAAGGCCGGCCGACGAACCCACGCCCACGCAATTGCGCAACGGCGCTGAGATCACCGTCTTCGTGCCGGCGGGGGCGCAGCTGCGCTTCAATGGCAAGCAGACGCTGCAGCGCGGCGAAACCCGGCGCTTCGTGGTACCCAATCTTATCCCCGCGACGACTTATGCATATGATGTCACCGCCGTCTGGGCCGAGAATGGCCGCCAGGTCGCGAAGAATCGCGAGCTCACTTTCCAGGCGGGGGACGATGTAACCATCGATTTCCTGGCGCCGGAGCCCGAGCGCGCGATCCTGAAAACACACCCGCTCAGCGATACCGGCGTTCGTCCCTTGAGGCCGCAGGCACTGCCCTAACTGCCCGTGGGACACGATTCCGATCGTGTCGAATAGATGACCGGCAGAATCATGGCACCGCTCATCCGCTGCCCCTGGGCAACGACCGATCTCGGCATTGCCTATCACGACCAGGAATGGGGCGTGCCGGTGCACGACGAGCGGACCCTGTTCGAGTTTTTGATCCTGGAAGGCGCCCAGGCTGGCTTGAGCTGGGAGACGATCCTGCGCAAGCGCAGCGAATACCGGCAATCTTTTGACCACTTCGATCCTGCCGCCGTGGCCGCCTATGGACCTGCGAAGATGAAGCGATTGCTCGCCAACGCCGGCATCATTCGCAACCGGCTCAAGATCGCCGCCGCCGTGAAGAACGCGGCAGCTTTTCGCCGCGTGCAGGACGAGTTCGGCGGCACGTTCGACGCTTATGTCTGGCGCTTCGTGGACGGAAAACCGCGGCAAAACGCCTGGCGCAAACACCAGGACGTGCCGGCCAGGACTCCGGAATCGGATGCCCTGAGCAAGGATTTGAAGAAACGCGGCTTCACTTTCGTCGGCTCAACCATCATGTACGCGTTCATGCAGGCGGTTGGCATGGTGAACGATCATGTGGTCGGCTGCTTTCGCTATTTGCCCGTGAAGCGGTTGTGAAGTGACCCGTAGAACGGAATTCATTCCGTTCAGCGTTGGGGCGCTCCCGGTGCTGAACGGAATGAATTCCGTTCTACGAGACTCATGGCATGCCTTTTGCTCCTGATAGAGCCCGGCATCGGAGCCCACATCTCCCCTGGCATATCATGGGACCTGAAAAGGGGGTTTTTCGGATGCACGAGCAACTTCGGCTGGAACGTCTTGTCGCCGCACGCCGCGACCGAGTCCTTTGCGCCATTTGCGACGGTCCATTCACGCCGCAGCAAAATGCGGAACTGCTCTACGCCGGTCCGTTCCCCGTCGGCTTCCTCTGTCCGGAGTGTTTTGCCAGTCCCCTCCAGGCCGCGCAGTGCGCACGCAAACGCGCACGCACCATTCGCGCCCTGGCAAAAGAAGCGCGCGACACGGTATCGAGGCCGGAATGGTTGACGCTGTTGCATCTCGCTCATTCGCGCGCGCATTACTGGGAAAGCCTGGCAGCGCGCATTGAGAAGCTGGGCCAAGGGGAATGGAACAGTACTGCCGCCATGGCGCCCCAGGAACTCCGTGGTCCCCACAAGAATTGACGCGCATCGGAAAACTCTATATCAGCGCGCGCTTCGGCTTACAATGCGGCAAGATCCTGCACAGTCATTTAGCGCCAGGGCGCGAAGCTCAAGGCCCGATCTTGGCGTCGCCCGGCCGCTGCAGGACCAGGGCGATGCCGTTCAGGATGGCGCCCTGGCGGCAATGCATGCCGATGACCTTCCTGCCGTCGCCGGCCAGAGTCTTCGCCGGTTCCTGGCCGGGGGAGCCAAGCCAGTCGCTGGTGTAGCTGTCCGCGGCGTTGAGCCGCCCGTCGGCGCCGATGCGCAGAAAGATAATCTGGATCGCGTCGACATAGCGCCTGGACTGGACCTTGAAGCCGCCGACCGCGTACCCATCCCGGGCCAGGATGCGGGTCTGCCCGGTGGGCGGCTGATCCCGGCTGAAGACCGGCACCAGGCCGCCGATGCATTTCTCCTTGTCCCATTCGCCGGGCCGATATTCCACACCCAGCAATAGTCCCGCCGGTTCGACGTAGCGGAACGAGCCGCCGCCCGTGGTATCGCCGGCAAAGGGCGTATCCTCGCCGACATCGGGATGACCGTTGGCGTTGCTGTAGTTCGGCGGCGGCTTGGTCAGGCGTTCGATTTCCGCGCGGGTCCAGTTGCGCGGCCGGGTCAAGGTCGGCATTGTGCCGAGGGTGATGGAGTTAGAAACCTTGAAGTGGGGCGTGTTCGGACCGTAGCGCGGATCACTGTGCGTCAGGTAAGCCTCCATGTTCTTGGGGAAGGCGGGCCGGCCGAAGCCGCCAAACATGGTGCTGATCTCCAGCGTGCCGCGCGTCTGGTTCATGGGTCCCATCAGCAGGACATTATGCCGGCTGCCGTCGCCGGAATGAATGACCAGCGTGAAACCGCCCTGGCCCACGCGTGTTTTTTCGTAGTCGATGAACAGGGTGGGACGGCCAAAGCGATCGTTGCCCGTGTGCGCATTGGAGAGCAGGAAAAAGCTGTCGCTGGCGCGGCAGCGGAGGATCGTATCGGGTTTGCCTGGATCGGCCGGCAGCACTTCCTCGCCGCCCTGGTCCCCGTAGAGGCCGGGCGGCGCGCCTTCTTCGCCTGCCGCGGCGACAGGGGCCGCCGGCGCCGGACGCTGCGGGTTTTCCTGGGCCGCCTCAGTTCGCGCCGCCACCGCCTCGCCTCGGGAAAGCAGCCAGGCCAGGCTCACACCCGCGATCGCCAGCAGCAACAGCGCCACGGCAACTCCCGCGATAATCCAGGGCAGGAGAGTCGCCTGCGTCTCTGGCCGGCGCCGCCGCGGCCGGAGCGGCAGGTCGTCGTCGTCCTCCTCGTAGCGGCGCCGGCCGGTTCCACTCGCCTCGGCGGGCAGAACCATGGGCGGCTCGGCGTCTTCTGAATTGCGCGGCCCGCTCCGATATTTGCGCGGCTCTCCGGAACGAAGCGGCGAGGCATCCTCGACCGTGAAGATCCTGTCGCAGTTCGTGCAGCGCAGGCGCTTGCCGCGCGTGCTCTCGGCTAACCGGAACGAGGCTTCGCAATGAGGACAGTGCACGGCAAGCGCCATGGCGGATCGTCTCCCAGCTATGTCTGAAATTACACGGTCCGTGCCCCGCAGGCGGACAGCGGTCTCTGTATTGTAAAACGCCCGATCACTGGAACAAGAGCGGCGCAAAGTCATTCAAATAATGCCGCCAGTTGATCCACGTATGGCCGCCGCCGCTGACATGCAATTCGTTCTTGATGCCGTGCTTTTTCAAGACCTCGGCCAGGTTCCGGGAGCCGTTGTAAGTAAAATCCTTGTCGCCGACGCTGATTGAGAAGAGTTTTACCGACTGGTTGACCTTGGCGGCGCTGTCGAGAAAGGCGGCATTGCGTTTCTCAAAATCCTCCGCATTGCGGCCAAGGCCCGCGCTCCAGACGCCCACGTAGGCGAACTCGTCGGGGTGGCTGGTGACGGCGGCCAAGGTCTGGCCACCGCCCATCGACAGCCCTGCCAGGGCCCGGTTTTCGCCCCCCGGCAACACGCGGAAATGCTTCTCCACGTAAGGCAGGACGTCGTTGAGCAACTCGTTGGTAAACCGCCCCTGCAGGGAGGCCAGGGCCCTGGCGGCCTCAGGGCTGGACTGCGTGCCCGGCGCGACGCGCGTCGCCGGGCGCGGCAGACTGCCGTTGGGCATGACCACGAGCATCGGCTTTGCCTTCTTCGCCGCGATCAGGTTGTCGAGGATAAAGCCGGCGCGGCCGATGCTGCTCCACCCGGAATCTTCGTCGCCGCCGCCGTGCAGCAAGTAGAACACCGGGTAGCGCTCGCTGCCGGCGTCATAGCCGGGCGGCGTGTACACATGCATGCGGCGCTGCGTGTGCAGCGTCCCGGATTCATACCACACCTTGCGCACGTCGCCGTGCGGGACGTTCAGGTTGTCCTGGAAATCCGCCTCCTTGCCGGCGACAAAAACCATGTTGTCCACGCCGGCCACGCCCTGCTTGACCGTTGGATTCTTGGGATCCAGGGTTTTGACCCCGTCCACGGTGAACGCGTAGCTGTAGAAATCGGGCGTGAGCGGGCCGACCGTCGCCGACCAGACTCCCTTGTCGTCGCGCGTCAGCTTGGCGGGCGGGGACATTCCTAAAAAGTCGCCGCCGACCGTCACTTCCGAGGCCTTGGGAGCGTAAATGCGAAACGTCACCTGGTGATCGGCGGCAACTTCCGGTGACAGCAGCGTGTCATTGGCAGTGCGCGGCCGTTGCGGCGGCTGCGCCGCCGACCGGCTCGTCGCCAATCCCAGGACCGCCAAGGTAATGGCCAGTGCCGCACAGGCGGATTTTCGCGTCGTCATGAGAGCACCTTCCTTTCTGAAGATCGACATGAATCCGAAAACAATTCATGCGGGAGTAGCTGCTGCAGCCGGCAGGTACTGCGGCTCTCAGTCGCCAGCTTTTATTTGCGGAAACCGGCGCCGGAACAGAAACCGCTCCCACCAGGCGGCGCGGCGCAGCGCCGGGTCGTCGGCCTGCAGGGTCAGTTGTTTGCCGCGCCGGGTGCGGACCACGATTTTCTGGTCGGGCTGCACCGCTACCACCGTCCAGAATTTGTCCACCTCGTAAGAGTAATTGTCGCCGTGTACGGCCGGCTGAACACCCTTGGCGTGCGGACCCGGCCGGAGTGAGTGCTTCTGCTTGCGGTAGATCACCCGGTCGCCGGGCTGGAAAGGTATGCTCACGAGCCTGCGCCTCCTTTGCCGCGACCTTCCCTTCCCGGTATGGTCGCGCGGAAGTATTTTACGCAAAAAAAAGCCGGGACGCAAACCACCGTCAGCTGCACAGAAATAGTCGCAAAGCAGAGCGCGAGCCCGCTCCCTGGTTCGGCAAAAAGGCGCTTTCTGAGCCGGCCTTCGTACAATACCGTTCGCTGAATCGACTGGGAGAACGGACTGCGCTGGCATCCAAGGCCCAAGGGAGAGACACCGATGAAAGTACATCTCCGATTTCTGCGTCACGCCGGGCGGATTCAAGAGGCACTGCAGAACGACGGCTGGAGACTGGGGCGGGACCAGGATCAATCGCTCGTCGCCCGACACCCGGAGGTCGCCGACGAGGGGGATGCGCGCAGCCGGCTCCAGCGCCTCGGCTTGTTAACTTCGAGCGCTCTCCACATTGAATTCCGGGAGCAGTCTGTGAGCGGGCTGGCCAGACCGCTCAACCGCTGAGGCGATTTCCGGCCCTCGACGAAGAAGTGAAGGCTGCGCTTCTTATGGCTCAAAGCAACTTGGATCGGCCGCTCAAATCAATCCTTCACGCGTTCCTTGTCTGCTTCCGCTGACGGCAGGGCGCGGACCTCGAAGAAGTCAAAACAGGCATCGATTTCGGGTACGCCGGCAGGACCGCCGTTCTTGGCGAGGATGCCGAGGCTCGTCGGCTGCCCGGTGCCCCACTCTTTCTGACCATGCGTCGTAAAGGTCTTGCCGTCGGTGCTGGAGGCGAACTCGTACTCGCTGCCATGCCTCGTCAGGCGCAGCCAGATGCGCTGACAGGGCTAACACCCCCCCCATGTTACCGAGTTTATTTATTCGTCCGCCCGCCCGCCAACTACAGTGGCTTTTGGCGGACGGTCAACATGACCAGTTGGCCCTATCGCGGCAGAGCCGCAACCAAACATTGCTTTGCATGCATTGCATGGGTAACTCCCCGTGCAATGCAAACCAATGTGCAAAGCAAATTTTCCAGGAAATCGTGGGGTTGCCAAGTTTCATGCCAACCAACTTGCAAACCAATGCCCCCAGTTAACTGAGCCACGTTCAAAACGGAACGCACTAATTAGGGTAGAATCACCTCACCGTCCTAATGAGGCCGTTATCATGCCGCGTCTGGAAGCCGAACTGGTATTGGGTCAACTCAGCAAATTGCTGGAGTCGCGACCGGCCGACAAACTGTGCGACGAAGAATTGCTGGAGCGGTTTGCTGTTCGGCATGATGAAGAGGCCTTTGCTGCACTCCTGGAGCGGCATGGGCCGCTGGTGCTGCGTGTCTGCCGGCGCGTGCTGCACGAGAGCCACGATGCCGAGGATGCCTTCCAGGCAACCTTTTTGGTGCTGGCGCGCAGAGCAAGAGCCATCCGGAAACGCAAAGCGCTTGGCTGCTGGTTGCACGGCGTCGCTTATCGCGTGGCCGCCAGACTTCGCAGCACTGCCGCACGCCGGCCTGTCTCGGAAGCAAATGTCGTGCGGCCGACCCCTGCTGACCCGGCAGCGGAGGCGAGCTGGCGCGAAGTCTGTGCCGTCCTCCATGAAGAGCTGGCGCGCATGGCGGAAAAGTACCGGGCGCCGCTCCTTTTATGTGGGCTTGAAGGCAAGACGCGGGATGAAGCGGCGCAGCACCTGGGCTGGTCCCTGGGAACGTTCAAGCGCCGGCTCGAGCAGGGGCGCAACTTGCTGCGTGCTCGCCTGGCCCGGCGCGGGTTAACGCTCTCGGCGGTCTTGCTGGCCTCGTTACTGTCAGAGAAGGCGTCAGCCGTTCCTGAAGCGCTGGCAACGGCCGCTGTTCAATCCGCGCGTCGCTTCGCAGAAGGTTCCCCAGGTATCCCGGTTCGCGTCGGGGCGCTTTCGGATTGGTTAATTCGGGCACTGTTGGTCACGCGCTGCAAAATGGCAAGTGCACTGCTCTTGGTCAGCCTCATCATGGTTGGCGCAGGAACGCTGGTCCAACGAGCCCTGGCCCAACGTGGTTCAGATGATGCTGCGAGACCCGGAACTCTTCTCCCCAGCGAGGAGCTGGCTCGCAAGGCTGAGCCGATCACTGTCGATAGGATTTTGGAAAATTACGGAAAGAAGCGACAGGAGATCAAGGACTTTCGCATCGCCCTCAAGTGGACGTGCGAAGACAGGGCGTTTCGGACGACGACGGTCCTGCACGGGCAGGCCGCCGGCGCGGGCACAGATTTGCTCCGACTTGACCTGAAAAGCGCGGACAACGCCTTTGAGGCGACTCTGCTATGGAGCGGCAAGAAGCTGGCGTGGTACAACTACAACTCGAAGACCAAAATGATCTACGCTCCGCATCTCCCAGACAATGGCTTATTTGCGTCTGGGCTCGGCAAAAGGATCTTGCGGGCCCTTGACGACCACCGCCTTCTTTTCGTCGGCCTGCCGGTTCAGGCGGCGCGGGAGCGGTTCAGCTTGCGCTTCTACAACGAGCGCGATCCGCGTTATTTCATCCTTGAGGCCATCCCGAAGAGGCAGGAAGATACGGCAGAATGTGCGGTGGCCTACGCGGCGCTATCGAGAACCACGTATCTACCGAGGACCTTCCTTGTAGACGATCGCCACGGCAACCGGACGCAGTGGGATTTCCCGAAATTTGAAATAAACGTCAGCCCGCCTATCACGCTGGAATTGCTCTCTAGGAATCTGCCGACCGGCTGGCAAGAAATCGATTTCGGCGAAGAGGTCAAGCCGAAGAAGTGAAGGTGCGCTTGTAATGAGTCAGAGCAACTCTGGATCGACCGAACGATCCCGTAGCATCCGCATTGTGTGCTTTGCGTCCGCGGTGTTCGTCCTTGGTTTCGTCGTTGCCCTGGTCGTCCTCTCGTTCATCCAGTCGGTGAAACCAGAAACTTTGGGACCGGGTCAGGCCTTTGAATTTCAATTCGGTCAAGGCAGCGGATTCGAGGGCCTCAATGTCGTAAAGATTCTTCCTAGTGGAGAGGCGCGCTACGACTACGGCGACGTGACCGCATGGCAGAAGAAAACCTTCAGGGTGAGCCAAGAAGCTATGCAGGAACTGGCGGACAAAATCAATGCGCTTGGCATTCTCAACATGGGCAAGGTCGTGTCTGATCCTGATGTCAGGGACGGAGAACAGTGGATTGTGCTCATTAAGACCGAGGGAACAGCCAGATCGATCTACTTCGATAACCGTTTCCCCGTGCAGGTGAGGGAGTTGGCCGCTTTCGTGCACGAACGCGTTGTGGAACCTTACACAAAGAATCTAAGACCCGAACCGGTCTCGGACTTCGACCACGACAGACTGCAACAGGAACTCTGGGACAGCGTACGCTGACATTTCAGGTCATTGGTGGTCATTAATTCTCCGTTAGCGCGCGGACCTCGAAGAAATCAAAACAGGCATCGATTTCGGGTACGCCGGCCGGGCCACCGTTCTTGGCGAGGATGCCGAGGCTCGTCGGCTGCCCAGTGCCCCACTCTTTCTGGCCGTGCGTCGTAAAGGTCTTGCCGTCGGTGCTGGAGGCGAACTGGTACTCGCTGCCATGCCTCGTCAGGCGCAGCCAGATGCGCTTCGGAGCCGGGTCGATGTCAATATTCGTGTGCTCGACCTTGGCGTCCGTCTCCTGGACGAGGCATATAGTTTGGCCCCCTCCCTTGCGCCAGTTGTACTCGTAACTCCATTTCAAATAATTGTCGTCATCATCGTAGATAATGAGCGCGGCTTGCTGGTAGGCGACCGTGGGCGTAAACGACGAGATCGAGGTGGTCACTGCGAAATCGACGTCCCGGGAGAGGGGGTTGTCGATCAGGAAGATGTTTTTGGCGCTGGGCTCGTTGCGGGCTTTCTCGTCGGCGTGAATGGTGCCTTGCTGGGTCGTGATCGTAAGCTTGCCGGGATTCTTGGTGAGCGAGAAACGCGTTTCGTCAGGGCGGAGCGGCTTCCAGTTCAGGTGGAGTTTGCCGTTGAAGTTCTCGTAAGCCACGAAGCGAAAGGCCCCAGCGGCGTCGGTCGCAGCGGCGTCTGCCTTGTTGACTTTGTGGACATGTAAGGCGGCGGCCTCGATGCCAGGCGCGAAAAGAGCGGCTCCGCCGGTCAGGATTGCCGCGGACACAACCACCACGGCGCTGAGAAGGCAACGCTTGCTGAGCAGCATGGCTTCACCACACCTTTCGTCGAGATTGGCAAGATCAATGGCCTTGTGAAATCAGGGCGCACCTTGCGCACGCAGACTTCGAGGACATTATAGCCGCTACCAGAAGAACCGAGCTTTCGGTCAATACGTTGGCGAAGTTTCACGCGCATGGTCATATTTCCCTCGGATCATTTTTCTTGACGGCGGTTTACTTCTGCCTGACGGCTGCCCATAATGACCACTGTCCGAAGCGGCGTCCTGCAGCCGACCGAACCACTGCCATTTTCCTAGGGCTCGGTCGCTGCGCTCATCGGGGAGGGATCCTGAATGGCCGGCACGCTTCCGCAATCGTCGACTCAAGTCGATCCAGTCTTGGCCTGGCAGTCCTGGGAGCCCAGCGCGACGGATCCCTGGAATCTTAAATGGGCCGGGCATCTCTATCGCCGGGCCGGGTTTGGCGCTACCTGGACGGAGTTGCAGGAGGCGGTCAAAAGCGGGCTGGCGGCCACGTTGATCCGCGTACTTGACGGCCAGCCGGGAGCCGAGGAGCGCGATCGGCTGGTCGAAAAAGCGGGGGCTGCCATCGCCAGCAAGGAAGAGGCTGATGCCCTGCGGGGCTGGTGGCTCTACCTGGCGCTGCAGAGCCTGCATCCGTTGCGGGAAAAGCTGACCCTCTTCTGGCATAACCATTTCGCCACCAGCATTGCCAAGGTGAATCGCGTCGATCTGATGTTCCGCCAGAATCGCCTGCTGCGGCGGCATGCGCTGGGAAAGCTTCAGCCGCTGCTCCTTGATATCAGCCGGGACCCGGCTATGCTGATCTGGCTGGACTCGAACACGAACGTCAAGGGCGCCGCCAACGAGAATTACGCGCGCGAGCTCATGGAGCTGTTCAGTCTGGGCGTCGGCCACTATGCGGAAAGCGACGTCCGCGAAGCGGCCCGCGCCTTCACCGGCTGGCATACCGACGGCGATGAATTTGAATTTGCCACCGACCTGCACGATACGGCGGACAAGAAATTCCTTGGCCGGAGCGGGCGCTGGAACGGCGAGGACATCGTGCGCATCATTCTGGAGCAGCCGGCCGCGGCGCTGTTCGTGGTTCGTAAGCTGTATCGGCTTCTCATCAGCGAGAACGAGAGCCCGCCCGAAGCCCTGCTCGAGCCGCTTGCGCAGGGGTTCCGCAAGAGCGACTACGATATAGCCTTGCTGGTCAAGACGATGTTGAGTTCGCGGCTGTTTTTCTCGGAGCATGCGTACCGGCAGCGCGTGAAGTCGCCGATGGAGTTCGTGGTCGGCATTGTGCGCCCCTTCGGTGGCAGCCGCCCCGCAACCATGGCCCCAGAACTCGAGGCGATGGGCCAGTTGCTGTTTGCGCCGCCCAACGTCAAGGGCTGGTCCGGGGGCAAGGCCTGGCTCAACACGGCGACCATCCTGGCGCGGAACAGCTTCGCCAAGCGCATGGCCGTGGGTGATGCGCCGTCGAAGCCAGGAAGTCCACCGCCACATGGCGACGTGTCGAGCGTTCTGCGCCGGGACAAGATTACCGAGCCCAGCCGGGCTGTCGATCTGCTCGTGGACGTCCATCTGCAAGGCGATGTCACCAAGGCGGCGCGGCTCAGGCTGGTTTCCTTCCTGGCGGAAGGCAAGCTCAAGGACGAGGCGTTCTACCAGCGCGCCCGCGAGGCGGTCCTCGCTCTGTGGACGATGCCCGAGTTCCAGTTGGCGTAGTGCTGTTTCTAAAGGTAGGACGGATTGCCAATCCGTCCCAGTTCGGCCGGACGGATTGGCAATCCGTCCTACAAACCGGAGAGACGATCATGCTGAATCGCCGGCATTTCTTGAAGCAAACGGTGGGGAGTTCTTCCCTCCTGGCCCTGAGCTCCCTGGTCCCGGAGTTTCTGGTCAACACCGCTCGCGCGGCGGAAGCGGGCAAGGATCAGGTGCTCGTCGTGGTCGAGCTGACCGGGGGCAATGATGGCCTGAATACGGTCATCCCCTATGCCGATGATCTGTACCACAAGGCCCGGCCCAAGTTGCATTACACCAAGAATGAAATCGTCAAAATCGATGACCACGTCGGCCTCCATCCTTCCCTGCGCCAGGTGGGCGACATGCTGCAGAAGGGAGAGCTAGCCGTCGTTCAGGGCGTCGGTTATCCGAACCCGAATCGCTCGCATTTCGAGTCCATGGATGTCTGGCAGTCGGCCGATCCCCGGCGGCGCAGCGGGACGGGCTGGATCGCGCGCAGCGCGCCGGAATTGCAAGGCAACAGCAGTCATATCCCGGCCGTGCACCTGGGTCCAAAGGAGCTGCCGCTCGCCCTGCAAGGAGCGGCAGGCGGAGTGGTCAGTCTCGGCACGCTGCGCTCTTACCTGTCGGAGCCGAACGCCAAGGACAACGACGCCAAGACCAGGAAGCGTTTGCGGGAGGATCTCGTCAAGGCGAGTGCGACGACTCAGAAGGACAGCATGCTCGCCTTCGTGCAGCGCCGGCAGCTGCAGACCTACGCGACGGTGGATCGCCTGGCGGACTTGTTCAGGCCGCCCGTGCCGGCGCCGTCCGCTCCCGGTACGCCTGCTCCGGTGCCGGCGCCGGCTCCTCCTGATGCGGGCATTCCGGGAGAAGCCGAGCTGTCCGCGCCAAGGAACCTGAACCCCAAGCTCAACGTGGTTGCCCAACTAATATCGAAGGGCCTCGGCACGCGTGTCTTTTACGTGTCGCTGGATGGGTTCGACACGCACGCCGGCCAGAAGCAAGACCACGCCGGCTTGCTGGCCGAGTTGTCGAATAGTGTGGCGGGTTTCTTCCAGCAACTGAAAGGCACCGGCCACGACAAACGCGTGGTGCTGTTGACCTTCTCGGAGTTCGGCCGGCGCGTGCAGGAGAACAGCAGCGGCGGCACGGATCATGGCGCCGCCTCCTGTCTGTTCGTGGCGGGTCCGGCCGTCAAGGCCGGCGTGGTCGGCGCTCACCCCAGCCTGAAGGACCTGGACGCAGGCGACCTGAAGTATCACACCGATTTCCGCCGCGTCTACGCCACGCTGCTCGATCGCTGGCTCGGTTGCGATAGCAACACCGTGCTGGGAGGCAAGTTCGATCCCCTGGATCTGATCAAGGCGAAGATTTAATAACCGCGAAACAAACGGAAGACACGGAAAAGATCAAGGCGAGGACGCTCGATCTGGGTCCTGGCAGCTTCTTGCCGAACACGTCGAGAGGAATCATCATGCGCCGGCTCTCTCTTTTTTTGGCATGCGGTCTTTTTGTGCCGGAATTTGCCCGTGGGCAATCGGCGCCGGAAGATTTACTGCCTGCGACCACACAGGCCTATTTTCGCTGGGACGGCATTGAGAAGCATCGCGCGGCGTACGCGAAGACCGCGCTTGGCCGAATCCTCAAGGGAGACATGGGTAAGTTCTTCGCCTCCGTGGAGGCGGAACTGCAGCGCTACGTCGGCGCCACGCAGGTTTCGGAAAAACTGCTCGAAGGCGTGGCCCCCGATCGACTCAAAAAAGTCCTCGCCGACGCCGATGAGGTTCCCAAGTTGTTGAGCCTGATCGGACAAAAAGGCTTCCTCGTGGCCAGCGAATACCGCCGGCTGGAGCCGGTGCAGGTGCAAACGACGCTGATCGTTCCCGAAGGCGGCTCCCTGCTGCCGATCATTCGGGCTCTAGCTGGGCTTGGCGGCGGTGAGATCAAGGAAGTGAAGGTCGAGCAGACGACGGTTATGCACTTGCCGATGGGAGCCGTACATTTTTGCGCCTGGGCCGCGCAGGGACACGCGGTGATGACCTTTGGCCCGGATGCTCCCAAGGCGGCCGTGGAGCGATCGCGCGGCAAGGAGGCCCGGCTCACCGACCATGTCTTGTTCAAGCGCGTGACATCCCTTGGCGATGTGGAGACCAGCTCGCGCGGTTTCGTGGATCTGTCACGCCTGATCGTCCTCCTCACCTCGAGCGGTAAGAAGGGGGGCGCCCTGCTCACCGGCCTGGGCGCGGAAGGGCTGAAGAGTTTGACGTTCTATTCCGCGTTCCAGGGCGATGCGACGCGGGGGGTCGTGGAGCTGGAGGGGGACGGCAAACACGGCATCAACGGGCTTTTTAGCGGCAAGCCGTTCCGCGTGGCGGACATCCCCGCCATCCCTGCCGACGTGAGCTCCTGGTCGTGCAGCAGTCTCAACATCCTGGAAGCTTACGACTTCCTGTTCCGCGGACTGGAGATGATTGCCCTGTTCACCACGCCGGATCAGGTCGCCGAAGTCCAAAGGCTTCCCAAGGAGATCAATGATGCTCTCGGAATCGACTTTCGCAATGACCTTCTGGGCGGGCTGGAAGACCATTTCGTCATTTACAGTTCGCCGTCGGAGGGGCCGCTGTTTCTGGGCTTCACGGCGCTGGCGAAGGTGAAGGACGCGGCCAAGGTACGCAAAAGCCTGGAGACCGCCATCAAGAGCCTGGGGCGTGTCAGCGGCCTGGACGTGCGCGTGCAAAAACGCATGTTCCGCGGCCAGGAACTCCGGGAAGTGGTGGTCCGCCAGCAAGGCTTCTTTCCGGTGCCGACTTATACGATCTACAAAGATTGGCTGGTCGTGAGCCTGTTTCCGCAGGCCGTGAAGGGCTTCATCTTGCGCAGCAATGGCGCGCTACCAAGCTGGCAGCCGGAACCGCGCGTCAAGGCAATCCTCGACAAGCTTCCCGAGCGCCTCACCGGCGTGGCCGTCACGGATCCTCGGCCTGGCATCACGCAACTGCTGGCCGCCGCGCCGGTCTTGCTCGGTCTCCTCAAGAGTTTCTCACCGGGATCGATCCTGGAAGTGGACACGTTCCCAAACGCTGCCGAGGTTACGCAGCATTTATTTCCGAATGTTTCCATGACGACGTATGAGCGAAACATCTACCGCACCGAATCGATCGATTTCGTGGATTCGCTGTTCGGCGTGCTCAACCTCGATCGCTCCGCCGCGCTCTACATAGCAGCAGGACTCGCTGGGTTTTTCTAGCAGGCTTATGAACTAGCGTACTTTTTGAAAGGCGAACGCCTGCTGAATCCTGGCTGCGAACTGGTCCAAATTGCGGAAATGCGCGCACGTGAAACGCAACGGAGGGCCACCGTTACAGAGGCGAATCTCGATGGCCCTTTCGTCGATGGCGTCGCCGATTTCCTGCTGCGTAATTTCCATGACCCGGTCCCACAGGTAGACGTTGGCTCGGTTGCCGTGCATGTACATTAAACCGCCGCTGAAGAGCAGCATGCGGCGGCGCTCGAGAAGATTGCGGACGGCGCGGTAGCCCAGGTAAAGGGCTACCGCCGGCGCCATCACGGCGGCGACCAGCAGCTTTGCCGAGAGAAGCCCGGCTCCCAACCAGCTCAAAAGATAGAGCCCGCCAAAACCAAACGCCAGGCCAAAGAGAACGATGGCCAGGGAGTCGCCCCAGCTATTGTGCGTTTGGAAGACGGCTTGCAGACTTCCCAACTCGCCGGCATTGTCGGGCAGCTCCTGGGGAAGTTCGAGCGTGACGGCATGCCGGCGGGGTTGCTGCCTGCGATTTTCGGCGCGAATGCGCCCGATCCCTTCGACCAGAAGCGCGCCACCGAGCATGGTTGCCGCCCATTGCAGCAACTGGTTGATTTCCGGAAAAAACCAGACGACGGCGATCGCGAAGGACCCCATGGCGATGCCAATCGAGCCCGGATACTTGGTCTTATCTCTGCCGCTGGGCAAGTAGCCAAACGCGGAGATGGGCAACGACGGCTTCCACGGCTTGGGCGCCATCAGGCATTGGCCGCATTCCGGACAAACCACCACGGCACTTTCCGACCAGTCGGAGATTTCAACTGGGGTGCCACACGCATTACAGGTTTGGCCATCCCACGGTTCGCCGGCTGCCGGGGGCGGTGATGAGGACCGCGGCGTGGTTTCGGCTTCGCACACTTCCGGCTCGCTAAGCGCGATCGCCGGACTAGCCTGCGGAACGGCTGGAGAAGAGGCCACAACGGGAGCCGCTGGCGGAGCAGGATTTCCTGGTTTGGTATCCGCGCCGCAGTGAGGGCACCAGGGCGGCAGACGACTGTCGGCGGTCAGTGTGATTTCATGGGCGCAGTGCCTGCAGTGAATAGCCATGCTCAAGCATAACTCACAAATTATTGACCTACGCGTTGAAAAAGACTGCAACGTGTGGCCGGGGCTGGAGTCTTCGGAAGCCCCGGCAATGACGCCTAACGCCAGGGACGCTCTGCCGGGCCTTCCGAAGACTCCAGCCCCGGCCACACATGCGGACGTAGCTTCCTGAAGAGCAATAGTCGGCCGTTCTTCGGCTTGCCCAGGTTCTGCGGGTTTGCTATACATCCGTCGCCAAGGAGGTCGCATGTCATTTGCGCCGTGCTCGCCGATGGATCGGAAGCATCAAGTTATTGGCTGCCTGCTCGTGCTCGGCGCCTTTGTCGTTGGGTTCGCCGGCGCTTTTCCCTACGCCGGGAGCTGGAACGACGGCAGCCGGCTGGCGGCGGTCGAATCGGTTGTTGATCATCACACCTTGGCAATAGACGACTCGATTTTTGTCCGTGTTCCTGCCGATGCGGCGGCCACGGGACGCGCCCCTTACCCTGTTCACAATGATGACCTTCTTCAATTCGGCACGCGCGACAAGTTACTGATCAGGGGGCATTTCTATTCGGACAAGCCGGCCGTGATTTCGTTTCTCATGGCCGGGTGGTACTGGCTAGGCGAACGCTGCGGCTTGCCGCCGGCTGTCCAGCGGCCGGACTTGTTCTGCCGGATGATGACCGTGGGCACATCGGGTCTGGCCTATGCGGTTGCCGTGTGGTGCATTTATGGCTTTGGACGCCGGGCCGGCCTCCCAGTTCCTTGGCGCATGGTCTTGAGTGCAAGTTTTGCCCTCGCCACGGTTGCTTTGCCATACACACGCCATGTGAACAATCACATGCTGCTACTGGGCTTGACGGCGTTGCTGCTTGCGCAGTTGCTGCAACTGGCCGACGAAATCGGCGTGAGAAGGGTGCCCTGGTTGCGCCTCATGATGATCGGGACGCTCGGCGGGCTCGCGTACAACCTCGACCTGGGCGCGGGCCCTGTTTTGCTGATGTGCCTTTTCCCTCTGGTCGTCTATCGAACCCGGCGTGCAGGGCTGGTGCTGCTTGTTATGATGGCCGCTGCTCCGTGGCTGATCGCGCACCACGCGCTCAACTATGCGATTGGCGGCACCTTGAAGCCCATGAACACGGTGCCGGAGTACTCGCAGTGGCTGGGCTGTCCGTTCACGCCCGAGAACATGACGGGTTTCTGGAGACATGGGCCCGCACAATTTGTTGTCTACGCCATCGCTCTGCTGTTCGGCAAACACGGTTTCGTCGGTCACAATTTGCCGCTCTTTCTCTTGTTGCCGGCCATGTGGCATTGCAGATTGCAGATTGGAGATTGCAGATTGAAAGAAGAAACTGGCCCGCAGCGAGGATTCAAGTCTGCAATCATCAATCTTAAATCTGCAATCTGCAATCTGCAATTACCCGCTGAACTCCTCTTCGGCGTCGCCTGGTGCTGTGGCACCTGGTTGCTGTACAGCGCCTTCTCGAACAACTTCGGCGGGGCCTGCTGCTCGATCCGTTGGTTCGTACCGTTTCTGGCGCCTGCCTATTACGGGCTGGCGCTTTTCCTGGGCCGGTTCCCCTCTTACCGAATTGATTTCTGCATTCTCAGCGGATGGGGGGTCATGCTCGGCGCGATCATGTGGCGGAGCGGGCCGTGGATCTTGCACATGGTGCCGCTGTTTTGGCCGGTTCAAGCGGCGGCGTTGCTGAGTTGGCTGGGGTATCGGCTGGCACGCGCGGAGTACCGAGTACCGAGTACTCAGTACTCAGTACCCAGTACGCAGTACACGGTACCCAGTACCTAATACTCAGTACTCGGTACTCAGTAGTCGGTACTCGGTACTCGGTACTGTCTATTGCCTTGCCGCGTTAGCTCTAAGCACCGGAGGATGCCATGAACGTAGCGCAAATGCGACGAGCGGACCGCTGGCTTGGGGCGCCTGCTTGCTTTCTGTTAACCGGCCTGCGCTGGCTGTTGCGGCGCCGTGTGCCGCGCCCGCCCGAGGCGCCGGGCAGTATCTTGTTTGTCAAACTGGCCGAGCAGGGCTCGACGGTCCTGGCTCAGGCCGCGATTCAAGCAGCTATCCGAAGCGTGGGCAAAGAGAATGTCTATTTTGTGCTGTTTGCCGAGAACCGTCCGATTCTCGATGTCATGGACCTCATTCCACCAGAGAACATCATCGCCATAAACGCCAGAGGGCTTGTACGCACCATCGCCAGTGCCGTTTGCGCCATCTGGAAACTGCGGCGTGCGCGCATTGATGCGGCCGTCGATCTGGAGTTCTTTGCCCGCGCCTCGGCGGCCCTGTGTTACCTCAGCGGCGCACGCTGGCGGGCGGGTTACCACGCGTTTCGCGGGGAGGCCTCCTATCGCGGCAATTTGATGACGCATCGGCTGTCATTCAATCCTTACTTGCACACGGCGCAAACTTTCCAGATCCTCGTGGAAGCCCTGGACAGGCCCGGCGATCAATTCCCCACCTTCGATCTGGAGCCGCCGCCGCTTCAGGCAGCGGAACCGCGCTTGCAGCCGAGGCGCGACGAGATTCAGGAGGTCCGGGCGCTCCTCAAAAATGCGCTGGGGCACGAATCCAATGGCAGTCTGGTTCTTCTCAATCCCAACGCCAGCGATTTGATTCCCCTGCGGCGCTGGCCGACCGAGCGGTATCTGGAAGTGGCGCGCCGGTTCCTGGCGCGTTATCCGGATGCCTGCATTGCCTTTACCGGCGCCCCAGGCGAAGCCGAGGCTGTAGCAAAGTTGGCCGAGCAGGTCGGGTCGGAACGCTGTGTCAGCCTGGCTGGTAAAACCAGCTTGCGACAACTGCTGGTGCTTTACGGCCTCGCGGATGTCCTGGTTACTAATGACAGCGGCCCGGCACACTTCGCCACGCTGACGCCCATCGAGGTTGTGGTCCTGTTCGGCCCCGAAACGCCGCGCCTGTTTGCCGCCTCGTCGCCGCGCACCCATCCGCTGTGGGCGGGCCTGGCATGCAGTCCCTGCATCAACGCCTTCAATGATCGCAATTCTCCCTGCCGGGACAACGTCTGCATGCAGCGCATCACCGTGGAGCAGGTTCTCGGTGAGGTTTGCCGACTGTATGAAGGCCGCAACCGAGCACGTTTTCGGCGGTCGGCGTAAATGGTCATTCGTCATTCGTCATTGGTCATTCGCGGCACGCGAATGACCAATGACGAATAACGAATGAGCAATTCTTGCCAACTCGGCTACAGCCGGATGAGGCTCCAGGACGTACAATAGACAGCCATTCGCTAGTATGAGGGAGATCTCCGAATGGCGCAACCTGCTTCCGTGGTGTTTTTGCTGGATGTCGACAACACGTTGCTCGACAACGACCGGGTGGCCGCCGACCTCAAGCGGCATCTTACAAAGGCCTTGGGGGCAGAGCGGCAGGAACGCTACTGGACAATCTTCGAAGAGTTGCGCAAGCAAGTCGGCTACGCGGACTATCTGGGTGCACTGCAACGCTACCGGGCAGAGAACCCACGCGAGCCTAACTTCTTGCAGGTTTCTTTCTACCTGTTGAACTACCACTTCGCCAATCGCCTGTACCCCGGATCTCTCGACGTGATCGAGCACCTGGGCAAGTGGGGAGCGACGGTGATTCTATCCGACGGCGACGTGGTGTTTCAGCCGCGCAAGGTGGAGCGTTCCGGGCTCTACGAGGCCGTGGATGGCCGCGTGCTCATTTACATTCACAAGGAGCACGAGCTGGAAGACGTTGAGAAGCGTTTTCCGGCACGGCATTACGTTCTGATCGATGATAAGCTGCGCATCCTGGCGGCCGTGAAGAAGATCTGGGGCGTGCGCGTGACGACCGTTTTTCCGCGCCAGGGACACTATGCCTTAGATCCCAAGGCGTTGAGTGCTTATCCGCCCGCGGACATCACCGTTGAGCGCATCGGCGATCTGGTTGGGCATGACTTCGCCGGCCTGGCTGGGAAATCCTAGTTAAGCCAGGACCTCCTTCACCACTTTACCATGCACATCCGTCAAGCGAAAATCCCGTCCCTGGAATTTGAAGGTAAGGCGCATGTGATCGATGCCGAGTAAGTGCAGGATCGTCGCGTTGAGGTCGTACACCTCCACCGGATCGCGGACGATGTTGTAAGAGAAGTCGTCCGTTTCGCCGTAAGTTAGCCCGGGTTTAACGCCGGCGCCGGCCAGCCAGAGGGTGAAACAGCGCGGGTGATGGTCGCGGCCGTAGTTGTCGGCGGTCAACTGACCCTGGGAATACACGGTCCGGCCGAACTCGCCGCCCCAGATCACTAACGTGTCGTCGAGCAAGCCGCGTTGCTTCAAATCCTGGACGAGGGCGGCGGAGGCCTGGTCGGTGTCGCGGCATTGGCCGCGGATTTGCTTCGGCAGGTTGCCGTGCTGATCCCAGCCCATGTGATAGAGCTGGATGAAGCGCACGCCGCGCTCGGCCAGGCGCCGCGCCAGCAGGCAATGGGCGGTATAGCTGCCCGGCTTGTGCACTTCGGGGCCGTACAGCCGGAGAATGTGCTCCGGCTCACGTGACAGGTCGGTAAGCTCGGGCACGGAGTTTTGCATGCGGTAAGCCAGCTCGTACTGGGCGATGCGCGTCAGGATCTCCGGATCGCCGGTCTGGGCGTGGCGAAGTTGATTGAGCTCATCGAGGTCGTCGAGCATTTCCCTGCGTAACTGCGGCGAGCAGCCCGCGGGATTAGCCAAGTAGAGGACCGGGTCCTTTCCGCCACGGAGCTTCACGCCCTGATACCTGGAGGGAAGAAAGCCGCTGCCCCAGAGGCGGTCGTAGAGCGGCTGGTCTGCCGGATTACCCGTGCCGCGCGACACGAGCACCAGGAATGCCGGCAAGTCCTTGTTCGGACTTCCCAGGCCGTATGCTACCCAGGCGCCCATGCTGGGCCGGCCGGCGAGCTGGGAGCCCGTCTGTACAAAGGTGATCGCCGGATCGTGATTGATCGCCTCGGTCTGCATGGACTTGATGAGGCAGAGGTCGTCAACAATCTTGGCGGTGTGCGGGAGCAACTCGCTCAACCAGGTCCCCGACTTACCTTGCCGGGCAAACTTGAAAATGGACGGGGCGACGGGAAAGCTCTTCTGGCCGGACGTCATGGTCGTGAAACGCTGGCCCATACGCACCGAGCCGGGCAGTTCGATGCCGCGCTTTTCCTTGAGGGCCGGTTTGTAGTCGAAGAGATCCATCTGAGACGGCGCGCCGGATTGGAAAAGGTAGATCACGCGCTTTGCCTTCGGAGCAAAGTGGGGCAGTTCCGGTAAGCCGCCGGTCGCGACGGCCGAAGTTGCCGAAGCGGCTCGCGCCTGGTCGCGTCCCAGCAGCGAACCAAGTGCCATTGCTCCCAGGCTCACGCCCGAGCGCGTCAAGAATAGACGCCGATTGAGCTGTTGTGCGATCTTGAGTCCATGCATGACCGGGGTCTCTATGTGAACGGTTCGCTGTCTTCCGCATTGTAACCCAAGCACCAGTCTTGAAGTTGCGATTTTCAATCATACCCCACTTACGCTGCGATATTCTTCAATGCCACGGCCTTGTGCCGTGGTGCTTACGGTAGCATCTAGACAACCTCAGGCTTTTGACTTTGATGCCACGGCCTTGTGCCGTGGTCGCTCACGCTGGCTACTATGCGTTGCTCGCCAAGAAGCAAACGTGAAGTACCACGGCACAAGGCCGTGGCATTCCGCCATTCAAGAGTGCAACTTCAAAATTGGCGCGTCGGGTTACAATGGCGGCCGAATCGCGCACGCTGATTGAGGGCAGTCGTTTATTATAACCGAGAGCTGTCCTGCATCTCCAAACCGAGGAGGGTGAAGTCATCCGGCTGGCTGGCCTTGGCAAAGAGGTCGCGGGCTAGCTGCTCGACAAACTCCTGGATCGGCAGGGTCCGATAGCGCTGGGCGGCCTCCATGAGCAAATCCGTGCCGCTGGGTTTGCCTTCGTCGCCGAGTGAATCCAGGCCATCCGTATAGAGAAGCAGCTTGTCGCCGGCAAACATGCGCTGGGCCTGGGCCGTGAACTTAGTTTCGAACACTCCAAGCAGCGTACCGTGCACCTTCCATAGTTGCGGCTCGCCGGCGTGCGGCACATAGAGGGGGTAGGGGTGCCCGGCGCGCGCGAACGACAGCATGCCGTCGCTGCGGTTAAAAAGGACGTAGACCATCGTGATAAACGGGCTGTCCGCCAGCGCCTGGGCGATCATTTCGCGGTTTAGCTGTTGCAGCACTTCGTCGGGAGGGAGCAAGCGATAATCCCGGCCGGAAATCTCCTTGGCCTTGACCGCCTTCTTGAGAAAGATCGTCAGCAAGCTGGCCGGGATGCCATGACCCATGACGTCGGCCACGTAGAAGCCGACGTGGTGCTCGTCCAGACGGAAGACATCATAGAAATCCCCGCCGACCCGGCCGGAGGGTCGATAATGGACGGCAAAGCGTGCCGGCGGCATATCGGGCAAGGTCTGGGGCAACAGGCTGTGCTGGATGCGCCGGGCCAATTCCAGCTCCTGATCGATCTGCTGGTAAGTCTGTTGCAGCCGGCGATTGACGCTCTGGACCTCCGCTGATTTCTCCGTCAAGCGATCGTGGAGATTTTTCAGCCGCAGAAAGGCGTGTACCTGGGCGAGCAATTCCTTTGCCGCAAAGGGCCGGACCAGGCAAGCGTCCGCACCGCTTTCCAGAGCATGGAGCCTGGATTCCGCACTACCGGCAACGAAGATGATGGGCACGAAGTAGTCAGCGAAGCCAGCGCGCAGGCGCTGGCACAACTGCAAGGCCTGAGCGGCACGCTGGCCATCATCGACAATGACCAGGCTCAAGCCCGTGCCATTCTCTTTCTGAGCGCCATCGAGCGCGCGAAAGCCGACATCATAGCCGGCCTGTTCGAGGAGGCGACACAGGTCTGCAACGCCGGCCGGCTCGTTGGAGGCCAGGAGAATGCGCGAAGCCGCTGCTGTGCCCGCGGGGTGGTTGGCTGACATCGGCTCCACTATACGACGGATTGACCGACAGGTTAAGACAAATGGGCCTAGCAGCCTGTTGAAAAAGGTGTCTGGAACCTTCAAGGCGTAAGGTTCCAGACACCTTTTTCAACAGGCTGCTACAGCCGAACCGGGACGCCGGTCCATTTTTCAAAGTAAGCTTCCAGGGTCGCCAGGTCTTTGCGATTGATTTGCTCGATAACGCAGGATTTACAGGTGCCGCAAGCCGCCCCGGCATCGAGCCATTTGCCATAGCGGCAAATCCTGCGCAGCGCTGCCCAGGAGCGGTAGTAAACCAGCGTCGCCCAGTCGAGCGGCAAGCGCTTGCCATAAGCACTCAAATACCAGCGCACGAAAAAGGTTCGCCCCACAGCGACGCCGAGCTGGTCGAGCCAGGAAGTGTTTTTCGCGGGCGTGCACTCGGTCAGCACGAGGGTGGTGCCCACATCTGCGTGCGGGTCGCCGACGTCCGCCTCGGGCCAGTCGATAGGCGTGAGGGAGCCGTTGCTCTGCCGAATCAAGTTGATGGGATGAAAATCCAGGTGCAGAATCCGCGCTACCTTCGGGGGCGGTGGACGATGCGCGACCAGCCAATCGAGGCCCGGCCGCAGCTTTTGCCAGCCCGCACTACGAATATCGTCCGCGAGCTGGTCCAGGCTGCGCGTTAGAAGAGGCCCGGGCGAAGTGGGAAAACCGGCAGCAGGGAGGCGGTGCAGGCTCGCCTGCAGGGCCGCCATGCGCCGGGGCCCGCTCCACAACCTCCGGGGGCGTCCCAACATCGCCCGCAGCAAGGTGTCGCCGGGGGCTTCTCTGCGGACCAGGAAAGGTCCACCAAAATACCGGCAGTTGTCCTCCAGGAGCAGCGGTTTCGTAACGGGGAATTCCGTCTTGCTGAGATGGCGGAGCACGGCAAATTCATGTCGGGCCTGCCGAACGCCGTCTCGGTTCGGATAGATCCGCAGGATTAGGGGCCCGCAATAATCAGCAGGCAGGGACCTGGCGCTTTGAATTTGGAAAGAGTAGGTATAGGTCTCCCAGCCCTCGGCATGCTCCGTGGGCCGCTTCACATAGGTCAGGCCGTTCGTGCTCCAACGCTTGGAGAGGTAACTGCCGAGCAACATGGCCACTTCCGAAGCCAGGGCCGGGTTGGCGATGCGCTTGGGCGTGCCATTGACTGGTGCGAACCCCTGGCGAGAGGAGAAGTCGACCCGCCCAGGCGCAGGCGAGACTGCTTCGGTTTTTCGCGGAAGCATGCTCCTCTCCATTCCGTGGGATAGGAAAAGGCGGTGTCTCTGACGACGGTTCCCAAAGTCCATTTGGCTTCGGAGACAGTCGTCATGACCCGCCTTGGGTGGCAAGCGCGAGATTTAGATCCCGCCAATCCTGCCGCTATGCGAAGTATACTTTGCAATCGGCGTGCCGGGGCGCCTAAAACTAGCATGCGCCATTACAGCACACCAGCCCGAAGCGCCGGCGAGGCCCTCGCGGGCGCTTCGGGCTGGTCCATTTGGTAGTCGTTCATTCCTGCCTAAAAGCCGCCTTTTCCAGTTGGTATTCCGCGATCTTGGCGCTGATGCTGCGCCGCGACATGCCGCAGATGCGCGCACAGCGGCCGACGTTGCCGCGCGATTTTTTTAGGGCCTTACGGATATATTCTTTCTCGATCTGGGCGGATGCCTGGCGAACCAGATCCGGAAGGGGCCGTTCCAGATCGACGTGCATCGGGAATCGCGGCGGCGGCGGCGAAATGATTTCCGGCGGCAGGTTCTCGAGCTGGATGGTGTTATCGCGGGACGTGACGCTGGCGCGCTCGATGGCATTCTCCAGCTCCCGAACATTCCCCGGCCAACGATAACTGATGAGCTTCTCCATCACCTGGGGCGAAATCTCCTTGGCAGGCTGACTCGGCGAAGCGTACTTCTCCGTAAAATGGCTGGCCAGCAGAGGAATATCCTCCGGCCGATCGCGCAGCGGCGGCAGATCGATCTTGACGACATTGAGCCGGTAGTACAGATCTTCCCGGAACTTGCCCTTCTTCACGAGCCGTTGCAGAGACCGGTTCGTGGCGGCAATGACGCGGACATCCACTTCGATGGTCTCGGCGCCGCCGACGCGCTCGAAGCGCCGCTCCTGGAGAACCCGCAGCAGCTTGGCCTGCATCGTGGCGGGGACGTCGCCGACTTCGTCCAAAAAAATGGTGCCTTCATTGGCCATCTCGAAGCGGCCGCGGCGCTGGCCGACGGCGCTGGTGAAGGCGCCCTTTTCGTGGCCGAACAGCTCGCTTTCCAGCAGCGTTTCGGGGAGCGCGGCGCAGTTCACGGCGATCAACGGTCCGGTGCGTTGCTGCGAGGCTTGATGGATGGCCCGCGCGACCTGCTCCTTGCCGGTGCCGGTTTCACCCTCGATAAGCACGGTCGTGTTCGTGTGCGCCACATTGCTGATCAGCTCGAATACCGCATGCATGTGCGGGTTCTTGCTGATGATGTTCTGAAACGAAAAACGCGTTTTCAGCTGTGAGCGCAGATAGGCCACCTCGTCACGGAGATGCCGCTCGCGCAGGGCACGCTGCACGACCAGGCGAAGGTTTTCGACATCGATGGGCTTGGTTAGAAAGTCATAGGCGCCCAGGCGAATGGCCTGCAAAGCCTCGTCGATGCTGCCGTGCCCGGTAGTGACGATCACCGTAACCGGCAAGCCGCGGCGCTGCACCTGCTTGATGAGTTCCATGCCGTCCATACGCGGCATGCGCAGATCGGTGACGACAATGCTGTAGTTGTCATCGCTCAATGCCCGGATGGCATTTTCGCCGTTGTTGGTGACATCGATTTCCAGCTCGGCATCCGCTTGCAGGAACTTCTGCAACTGCCGGCCGGCGGTTTCGTTGTCTTCGACAATGAGAATGCGCCGGCGCATCCTGGGCTGCTCGTCTCCTTCCGGCGTTTTGAACGAGTGGTGAGCCCCATTGCCGAGATGTTGGCCAACGTGTGAAGGGTGGACCATAGGTTATTCTGCTTTCTCCTGGAATTCAGCGGCATCGGTTCCTTTGCACGCCATTCTTGTGGTGCAATAGACGACTGGATGGGCAAGCGTCTGCGCATTTCTGCGCACTGATCATCACGGGAAATCTCCGGGCGAATTCGCAAGCACAGCCTTGCCTCTTCAGCCCCGTCGCGGGATTGTGTCACGAATTTGCTTGAACTCGTGCTTTTGGAAAGCCCGTTCCCCAGTGGCTGCTTGGCGGAATGTTTCAAGGGACCGGCCAATGCTAAGCAATTTTCAGACCACTTCATGACCCGTCAATCGCCCACCCCTACGTCCGTGGTGGCCGTTTCCAGGAGCAACTTGGTCTCGTTTTCCCGATGCTTGCGTAAGGTCTCCAGGAACTGGCTGCCCTGCTGCCGGATCGCTCCGAAGTCGGGCACGCCCGTATTGGCGGGTTGAGGAGTGAAGTGGGGAGCCGAAGCGCCGGGCTTATCGAGGCGCGGTTGGAAGGCTCGGAGCGCGTTTTGCGCCTCGTCGCGCAGGCTCGTCACGAGTCGGAGAAACTCGTTATGATCCTCGCAAAGCTTTTGCAGTTGGCGATCGAGCGTCGGCAAGGTTTCCGGGGCCAGCTCGTTCAAGGACGCGAACATGCCGTTTTGGCCCTCGGCCGCCGTTTTGTGGCCGCGCAGCGCGTTTTCAAGAGCCAGCAGCGCGCCGTGCAGCCGAACCGTCCATTCTTGCTCGTGGCCGGGAACGTCGGCCGCCAGGGCGGTTGCCAGCTTCTCCGCTGCCGTCACAACCGGGTCGGATTGGTTGTCGATCATCGCTCTGGCTCCTTATTAAGGTCGAGGCGAAGGGCATTTGCGCAAAACCGAGTTTTGCACTGGGGATCGAAGTCAAAACGCAGATATTGTGCCATCAGCCCTCGGATTTCGCGGCGGCAAACGTTTTCGGACAATTACCCTGCGCTATCGCTAATGGGCAGAAGTTTGCCCAGCTTCAGATTATTTCGTTCTCAAAACAGCGTTACGGGAACTCATGCTGCCACGCTGAGTTGCAGCCCGATGGACTGATGCCCTCAGCGAATCCGCCGGATTCTCGTCAATGCACGCCCTATTTTTATCTTACTTGCCGTGCCGTCTTCGCTTGGCATGGGGGTTGCGATCAGTGGTACTCGCGTACCGGGTGCGATTCTTCGTCATCGAACATCGGCCTGGCTCAGGACACCAACCATTCGCTAAAGGAGGAGAGCAGTCATGGCCAATGTAACCAATACCTCGAGAGAAATAGATACCCGACCCAATATGGGCCAGTCGGGTGAGGCGGAGCAGCCGACAGCGCAGGTCGCGGAAAAGGCCAAGGAGCTGGCGTCGGCAGTGAGCGAGAAATCGAAAGAGCTGGCTTCCGCAGTAGCCCAGGCGGCCGGCACCATGGCCAAGGACGCTGCCAGCACCGTGGCGCAACGCGCCGGCGAGGTCGCTTCCACTGTCGGCCGCAAGGCCGAAGACGCCACCTCCGCGGTCGGCAGCGGCATCGAGTCGTTCGGCCATACCGTTCGCCAGCGCGGCCCGCATGACGGCATCATGGGCACGGCATCGTCCACGGTGGCACAGACTCTGGAAAGCAGCGGTCGCTACATCAAGGAACAAGGCCTGGAAGGCATCGGCGAAGACCTGAGCGCGTTCATTCGCCGCCACCCCTTGCCGGCGGTACTCGTGGGCATCGGCATCGGTTTCTGCATGGCCCGCTTTTTCCGGAGTCACTCATGATACGCGAACTGCAAACCAGCCCGGAGCCGAGCGTGACCGGTCTGGTGACAGGCATCGTGCATGATGTGCAGCAGCTCATGCAGCAGCAGCTAGCCCTGTTCAAGCATGAAATCAAGGAGAACTTGCAAAGGAGCAAGGAGGCCGCCGTACTAATGGGTTTGGGCATAGGGATCGGCTCCGTCGGCGGCCTCCTCCTTTTCTTCATGCTGGTTTACTTGCTTAACTGGGCTTTTGCCGGACTGCCTTTGTGGGTTTGCTACCTCATCGTTGGAGTGCTCGCTGCCGGCAGCGGCGGCGGTTTGCTGTTCGCAGGAATCAGGAAACTCCAGTCGGTGAGCGCTGTCCCGGAAAAATCCATCGAAGCTCTCAAGGAGAATGTGCAATGGATAAGGAATCCGAAGTGATCCACGAGCAGATGCGGCAAACCCGCGCTGCTCTGGCGGAGAAGCTGGAAACATTGGAAGACCAGGTCATCGGCACGGCCAAGGAAGCGGTATGCTCCGTTCAAAAGACCATTGAAACCGTTACGCAGACCGTGAACGACACCGTGACCGGGACGAAGGAGACCGTGCAATCCACGGTGACGGCAGCCAAGGACACCATGCATGAAACCGTGGATGCCCTCAAGCATGCCTTTGATCTCAAGGAGCAAGTGCACGAGCGCCCCTGGACCATGGTAGCGGCTTCGACTGCCGCGGGGTTCATCGTCGGCCGCTTGCTTGCCGAAACCGAGCCGCGTCGTTCGGAGACCGGGCCGCGTTTCGACGGCAGGTACAGCGAAGAACCCCAACCCGCCGCCCGGCCTAACGGCGCGGCTACGGCCGATGCCGGGCACGCATCCCTGGTAGGCGGCTTGCGAAGCAAGTTCGCGACCGAGATCGACAAGTTGAAGAGCATGGGCATCGGCATGGCCCTTGGCATTCTCCGCGATGTGGCCGTCCAGTATGCCCCCGAACATATGGCTTCGAATCTGAAGACTGTAATGGACAATGTGACCATAAAGCTGGGCGGTGAGCCCATGCAAGGTCCCGTTCTCTCCGGCCTCATGCCCGCCACGGGCGACGGCCACGAGGACGCGGAAGAATATGGACCCACACCCGCGGGACGGCAGGCCAATTCGCCCCGCTGGTGAGCCATATCCGGCGCTCCAATAAACAAGAGCCGCTCGCGCGTTGCGTGAGCGGCTTTCTTTATTTTGCAGCGTGCGCTTGCAATACTAACCCGAAGCGTTAGCGAGGCCCTCGCTGACGCTCTGACGCTTCGAGTTAGCCCACGCCTAATCCCGATGGTAAGACCCGCGTGCAAAACAGAAGGGACCAACGCAATCTGCGATTGCATTGGTCCCCTTCTGTTGACCGTCCTTGAAGTCAGACAGGCGGTCTGCGCATCACGCCTCCTAGCAAGGAGAGCACGGCGAGCACGATGAAGACGAAGAACAGAATCTTCGCCGCTTCGAAGGAGAAACCTTCCACTAAGCCGAAGCCGAAGAAGGCGGCAATCAGGCCGATTATCAAGAATACCACCGCTAAGCGTAACATCTTCAGTCCCTCCAAAAAGACAAGTTGGCTCGTTTTGTCAGCGGCACGGATCCGCTAGACAGCAATCCAGAGATTCCATGCTGGGTCAAATTTCCGTGACGGGCAACCTTTCGGAGGGGAGGGAGCAAACGGCATGCCGGCAAATATTCTCATTGAGAATTTAGCGGCAGCTCGGCGATGACAGCGAGCCCGCCTTCCGCCCTGTTCTCGCAACGGATCTCGCCACGCAGCCGGCGAATGAGCCGTTTGCACGCCGCCAATTCCAGGCTGTTCGTTCCGGCTCGGTCGGCGAAGTGCAGGTCGAAGAACTGGGACAGGTCTTCCGGCGCGAGGCGCGGACCGGAGTCTTCCACGGACAAGACTGCATGACCGCCGCTCTGCCTGGTGCGGATCGTGATAGATGCCCCGGCAGGCGCTGCGGCCTGGGCGTTTCTTAGCAGAAAGGTAATGACTCGCCGAATGTCCGCGGCATTGGCAGCAACCGGCACAGGCGACGGATCCAGTGCGAGAGCTACGCCGGTGTTCTCGGCAGAGGAGCGCACGGTATCGGCCACGAACTGGTTCAGATCGACCGGCCGGTCGGCAGGTCGCTGGTTTTGCCGATAGCGCTGGAACTGGCGCACGAGCTCGGCAATGGTCCTGCCTTGCTTGCGAATTTCGCCCAGGTCGCGGCGAATCTCCTCGGGAACGTTCCGTTCGACCAGGGCCACATGCAGCAGAATCGTGTTGAGAAAGTCATTGAACTCATGCGCGACAACCCCGGCCAGTTCGCCGGTATCCGCCAAGGTTGATTCGTAAGCCAGTTCTTCACGGGACGGCTGCATCAGGCTACCCCTTTCCCGGGCCCGTTCTCCTGAATTAGGCACACGCGAAAAACACACGCTGGCGGCGCCCAACCTTAGTGTCCTATGAAAAGGGAGCCGGGTAAAGCCCGGCGCGTTGATCTGGGCGGATTTTTTTTGCAATCTGAGTGGATCGTGGTCGGTTACTGGGGCGGGACGCGCACCTTTGACAAGCTGCTCGTACACTTTCGAGCGGCCGTCGCCAGCTACATTACCACCTCGCCATTGGAGGCGCGGACGCAGATTCAGGCCTTGCTGCCTTCGGTAGAATTTGTGCAGGCCAGCCAGGGCCTTCAACCTACGGAAGTGAGCTGGGCCATGCCCAAAATCTTGATTGTTGCTTTTGGCACCGGAATCGCATAACTTTGTTGACGCAGCCGGCCGGCGCCTGGCTGCCAACTGCAGCTGGATTTGACATTCCCGATGACAACACCAATGTCAGTGGCAGCTTCGGACCTGATTCAGCGGTTTTCACTCGAGCAATCATCAGGCCCAAGGGCTGCGCCGGATCTGTCGCGCCTGTATGAGCAGGTGCGCTCGTGCACGGAAGAGTTATGTGCGCCGCTCGAAACCGAAGATTACGTGATTCAGTCCATGCCGGACTGCAGTCCGACTAAATGGCATCTCGCGCATACCAGCTGGTTCTTCGAAACCTTCGTGCTTGGGCCGCACCTTTCCGGCTACAGGCCGTTTGACCCGCAATACCGCTATCTCTTCAATTCTTATTACAATGCCGTCGGCCCGCGCTGGCCGCGGCCGCAACGCGGCTTGCTGTCGCGCCCGACGGTAGTAGAGATTTTTCGTTACCGCAAGTACGTAGACGAGCACATGGTGCAATTTCTCCAGTCAACGCAGGCGGCTGCCTCGCCGGACATCGCCGGCAAAGTCGTGCTGGGGTTGAATCATGAACAGCAGCATCAGGAATTGATCGTGACAGACCTGAAACACGCGCTGGCGACGAATCCGCTTCGTCCCGTGTATCGGCCGGCGGTCCCGGACGAAGGCGACCGCCCCCCTCTTGCCTGGGTGTCGTACACGGGCGGCCTGACGCAGGTCGGCCACGGAGGACCTGGCTTCGCCTTCGATAATGAGTCACCCCGGCACCAGGTCTTCCTGGAAGAGTTTCAAATCGCCTCGCGGCTGGTGCTCAATCAAGAATTGCTGGCATTTGTCGAGGACGGCGGCTACCAGCGACCGGAGTTCTGGCTGTCCGATGGCTGGGCGGCGCGGCAGGAACGCGGTTGGGAAGCGCCGCTGTACTGGGAAAAGCAGGACGGCCGGTGGTTGGTCATGACGCTGGCCGGTTGCCAGCCCTTGAACGCGGCGGCGCCGGTTTGCCATGTCAGCTATTACGAGGCGGACGCCTTCGCGCGCTGGAGCGGCCAGCGCCTGCCCACCGAGCAGGAATGGGAAAGAGCCGCCGCCAGCGTCTCCCCCGCCGGTCACTTTCTGGAAAGCCATCGCTATCATCCCGCCGCCGTCCGGGCGGCCGACGATCGCGGCCCGCTGTACCAACTCTACGGCGATGTCTGGCAATGGACGGCCAGCCCGTACGTCGCCTATCCCGGCTATGCCGCGACGTCGGGAGCGCTCGGGGAATACAACGGCAAATTCATGTGTAACCAGCTGGTCTTGCGTGGCGCGTCCTGCGCTACGCCGCGCAGCCATGCGCGCCTGACCTATCGCAACTTTTACCCGCCCGAGGCACGTTGGCAGTTTAGCGGCATCCGTTTGGCCAGGGACCTGACATGATTTCGCCTTTCACGTTTTCCGCGCCGGCGTATGAGCTTTCTTCGGCGCTTGAAGCTTTTCGCAGGGATGTCCTGAGCGGCCTGGCGCGGCGGCAGAAGATGCTGCCGTGCAAGTATTTTTATGATGACGCGGGCGCGCGACTGTTTGAAGAAATCACGCGCCTCCCGGAATATTATTTGACGCGCACGGAACTGGGCATCATGGAGCGGTACGCCGCGGACATGGCCGCCCTTGCCGGCCCTGACTGCCTGCTGATTGAATACGGCAGCGGCAGCAGCCTGAAGACACGCTACCTGCTTCGGCACCTGGTGCGACCGGCGGGATATGTGCCGATCGATATTAGCCAGGAACAACTTTACCAGACCGCCGCGGCGCTTGGACAGGATTTTCCAGGCCTGGAAGTCCAGCCGCTCTGTGCGGATTTTACGGCGCCTGTCCACTTGCCTGAAATCAAGCGCGTGGCCGGCCGGCAGGTGGTCTATTTTCCCGGCTCGACCATCGGCAACTTTACGGTTGCCGAGGCGATTCAGCTCTTGCGGCGCACGGCCAGGCTGTGCGGCCCGGGGGGCGGCATGCTGCTCGGCGTGGATCTCAAGAAAGATCCGCGGGTCATCGAGCAGGCTTATAACGATTGCCGGTTTGTCACGGCTGCCTTCAACCGAAACTTGCTGACGCGCATCAACCGCGAACTGGATGCCAATTTCCAGGTCGATCAGTACTGGCATCACGCCTTTTATGATCCTCTGGAAAGCCGCATTGAAATGCACCTCGTTAGCCAGCGCGACCAGGAAGCGCGGGTTGCCTCGAAGCAATTCTCCTTTGCCGAGGGTGAGTCAATCCGTACAGAGTATTCGTACAAGTACAGTCCGCGCGATCTGCGCGAGCTGGCGGCGGCATCCGGCTTCCAGATCCAGCAGACCTGGATGGACGAAAGCAGACATTTCATCGTTTTATATCTCACCCCGGTCACGCGCTGAGAGGCGCTCTTTGTGGCGGCAAGTTTCTAACTTGCCGTGAATTCCCCGGCAAGTTAAAAACTTGCCGCCACAGGCAAACCCGGCGACAGAATTGGATTGGGTACAACCTGCGCTTTGCTATATGCTAAGCAGTAGCACCAGGGTTGCTTTCTCCGCCGTCGCACAGGAGGCTTCCGCATGTCGAACGGCATCCACAATTTCACCAGACGGGATTTTCTGCGTGCTTCCGCGGGCGGCGGCTTCGCGCTGGGTGGAGTCCTCGGTTTGGGCATGGACTTGCGGGCCGCGCAGCAGCAGTCTCGCAATCTCAAGATTGCCCAGGCGCGGGAAGTGCCGAGCGTCTGCCCGTACTGTGCCGTCGGCTGCGGCCAGATTGTCAGCGTGCGCGACAAGAAAATCATCAATATTGAAGGCAATCCCGAAAGTCCGATCAACCAGGGCACGCTTTGCCCCAAGGGCGCCGCCACGTTTCAGCTTGCCGTCAATCCGCGGCGCATGAACAAGGTTTGGTACCGGGGGCCGGGCGCCCTGGAGTGGGACAAGACCAAGACCCTCGACTGGGCCATGGACCGGATCGCTCAGCTTACCAAGCAAACACGCGACGAGAGCTTCCGGGAATTCTGGGATACCAAGGACCCGGACGGCAAACCGCTTCGCAAGCGCGTCAACCACACGTTGGCCATCGCCTCGCTGGGCGGGGCCACCATGGATAACGAGTGGAACTATGTGCAATGCAAATTGATGCGGGCGCTCGGCGTTGTCTTCATTGAAAACCAGGCCCGGATATGACACAGCTCCACCGTGCCCGGTCTGGGCACGTCGTTTGGCCGTGGCGGCGCCACCACGTTCGCCATGGACTTGAAGCACTCCGACAGCATCTTGATCATGGGCTCGAACATGGCCGAGTGCCACCCGGTCGCCTTCCGCTGGGTGATGCAGGCCAGGACGCGGATGACCAATCCTTGTACGCTCATCCACGCCGATCCGCGTTTCACGCGCACCTCGGCGATGGCGAACATCTACGCGCCGTTGCGGGCCGGCAGCGACATTGTTTTTCTCGGCGCGCTCATCAACTATGTGCTGGACCACCACGAGCCGATCTTCCACAAGGAATCGGGCGCCCGCTCCGAGCGCGAGCGCTTCTTCCATGATTACCTGGTGCGCTATACCAATGCAGGCACGCTCATCTCCCAGGACTTCAAGGACACGGAGGAGGGCGATTTCGCCGGGCTCTTCTCGGGGTTTGATGCAGGCAAACGGCAATATGATGTGAAGAAGTGGCGCTATGAGAGCGAACCGGCAAACGACAAACAGCAAGCCGCCAGCGGCACGCCAGGCCAGGGTCAGCCGCACTCGTTCAGCGCCCAGGTCGGCAAGCTCGTCGGGCCGCGCCCAAAGGAAGATCCGACGCTGCAGAACGAGCGCTGCGTCTTCCAGATCCTCCGCAAGCACTACAAACGCTATACGCCTGAACTCGTCGAGGAGGTTTGCGGCACGCCGCGGGCCACGTTCCTCAAAGTCGCGGAGAGTTTGCTGGCCAACGCCGGTCCGGACCGCACCGGCGCCATCTGCTACGCCGTCGGCTGGACGCAGCATACGGTGGGCGTGCAGATGATCCGGGCGGCGGCGGTGTTGCAGACGCTGCTCGGCAACATCGGCCGGCCGGGAGGCGGCATCCTCGCTCTGCGCGGCCATGCCACCATCCAGGGCTCCACCGACATCGCGACCCTGTACAACCTCCTGCCTGGCTACCTCAACACGCCCACGGCTCAAAAGAAGCACGACACGCTGGCCGACTACATCGACACGGAAACCAGCGCCACCTCTTACTGGTCGAATTTCCCCAAGTTCATTATCAGTCAGCTCAAGGCCTGGTTCGGCGACGCCGCGACTGAGGCGAACAGTTTCGCTTACGACTTCCTGCCCAAGAACACCGGCGACCACTCCCACATGCCCATGTTCGTCGAAATGAACAAGGGCGCCATCAAGGGCTTCTTCGCCATGGGGCAGAATCCGGCGGTCGGCGGCCAGAACGCTTCCTTCCAACGCCAGGCGCTGGCCAAGCTCGACTGGATGGTAGTGCGCGATCTGTACGAAACCGAGACGGCCAGCTTCTGGAAAGATTCTCCCGAGGTGACCGGCGGCAAGCTCAAACCGGCGGAAATCAAGACAGAGGTGTTCTTCCTGCCGGCCGCCGCCGTCGCGGAGATGGACGGCAGCTTCACCAACACCCAGCGGCTCGTGCAGTGGCATGAACGGGCTGCCGACCCGCCCAACGACGCTCGCTCCGACATCTGGTTTACCGTGCACCTGGGACTGCGTCTCAAGAAGCTTTACGCCGATAGCTCCAAGGAGCGCGACCGGCCGATCAAGGCGCTCGTTTGGGACTATATCGAACCGAAAGAGAACGAAGGCTGGCGCATCAGCGATGAGCCGGCCGCCCGGCTCATCCTCAAGGAAATCAACGGCTACGTCTGGTCGCCGCGCAGGCTGGTGGAAGCCAAGCCGGTCTCCAGCTTCGCCGACCTCAAGGACGATGGCACGACGGCGTGTGGCGGCTGGATCTACTCGGGAGTCTATGCGCCGACGCCCGCGGAGCCGCTCGGCCATAATTTCGCGGCCAACCGAAAAGGCGATGACTGGGTGGCGCTGGGCTGGGCTTTCTCCTGGCCGGCCAACCGCCGGCTTATGTACAACCGCTGCTCCGCGAACGTCGAGGGCGATCCGTGGCCCAAGGAAGCGCGGCTGGCGCAGGAGTTCGCCGCCGCCGGCGGGCCGCGCATGCGCGGCTATGTCTACTGGGACGCCGGTCAGAAGCATTGGGTCGGTCTCGATGTGCCCGATTTCGCGGTCACCAAGGCGCCGAACACGCCGGCCAAGCCGAACGGTGTCGGCCTGGATTACCACGACGGCGCCTCTCCCTTCATCATGAAGGCGGACGGCAAAGCCTGGCTCTACGTGCCCAACGGCCTGGTGGACGGCCCCATGCCGACCCACTACGAGCCTTACGAATCGCCGATGGTCAACGCGGTCTACAAACAGCAGAGTAACCCCGCGGCGCTTATCTGGGACATCCCCGGCAATCCGTACGCCAAGGTTGCATCCCCAGAGTACCCACACGTGCTGTCCACGTATCGGCTCACCGAGCATCATCTGAGCGGCAGCATGAGCCGCTGGCTGCCGTGGCTTTGCGAGTTGCAGCCCGAGTTGTTCTGCGAGATTTCTCCGGAGCACGCTCAGGAGATCGGCGTCGGCAACACGGAGTGGGTGGTCATCTCCACGCCGCGCGGCTCCATCCGGGCCAAGGCCCTGGTCACCGGTCGCATTCGGCCTTACCGGTTGAAAGACCGGATGGTGCATCATGTCGGCATGCCGTGGCATTGGGGCTACAAAGGGATTACGACGGGAGATGTCGTCAACGACCTGTCGGCGCTGGTGGGCGACCCGAATGTAACGATTCATGAAGCGAAAGTCTTTGTGTGCCAGGTGGCCAAAGGCTGACAAGTCGGAGGTGGAGTTATGCCCGAAGCCGTTGGCTTTTACACCGACACCACCGTCTGCATCGGCTGCAAGGCCTGCCAGGTCGCCTGCCATGAGTGGAACGATCTGCCTGCCCAAAAAGGGCCGGGACGGCGCGAGCTGCCGTTGCTGAGCGGCAACAGCTACGACAACACCGTCAGCCTTTCCGACGTCAACTGGCGTCACGTCAAGTTCATCGAGCAGTTCAGCACCGACTTGAACCGCTCGGAAGCGGCATGGCTGATGATGTCCGATGTGTGCAAGCACTGCGTGAATGCGCCCTGCCTGGAAGTCTGTCCGACCGGGGCCATCTTGCGGACCGAGTTTGATACGGTCTACATCAATGAGCCCGCCTGCAACGGGTGCCGGGACTGTATCGCGGCGTGCCCGTTCGGGGTCATTCATATGAGCACGGACCCCAACAAGCTCGTCGCCCAGAAATGCACGTTTTGCTACGACCGGCTGCAACATAACAGGCCCCCGGCGTGCGCTCAGGCTTGCCCGACGCAATCGATCCGCTTTGGGCCGATCCGCGAGCTCAAGGTCGCAGCCAAGGCTCGCGTCGAGCAGTTGAAGAAACAGGGCGTGGCCAAGGCCCAGCTCTATGGCGCAGATGAGTCGGTGCTGGGCGGCCTTAACGCCTTCTATTTGCTGGTTGACAAGCCGGAGACTTACGGGCTGCCTTCCAACCCCAAAGTCCCGAGCCGAAGTGTGCCCATCTCTTCCTTCTGGGGTCTCGTCACCGCGGCCGTGACGGCGCTGGGAATGCTGTTCGCATTCCGCGATCGGACCAGACCGTCGCCCAGGCCGGGAGGGACGCCATGAACCTGTTTGTCGCCGATGCCCACTGGGGCTGGTGGATCATCCTCTACTTCTTCCTGGGCGGCATTGCGGCGGGCGCTTACTTCACGGCCACGCTCATCGACCTGTTCGGCAACGCGCGCTACCAGGAGCTGGCACGCGTGGGATACTGGATTGCCTTCCCGTTGATCGTTGTGTGCGGCATGCTCCTGACGGTTGATCTGGAGCGACCGGAACGCTTCTGGCACATGCTTTTCAAGTCCGAAATCGTCCACCAGGCCCGGGCGGAGGGATGGCCCACGGCCGGCGGCGCCTGGAAGACGATGGCCCACGCGTTTCTCTTTAAGTATTGGTCCCCCATGTCGCTTGGCGCCTGGGCGCTGATGCTCTTCGGGGCCTGCAGTGTGCTGTCCTGTCTCGGCAGTATCTGGCCGGAAGGGCGCCTGTCGCGCTGGTTTCGGCATAGTGTCTTTGCACGCTTCTTGCAATTGATCGGCTGCTCGGTCGGCTTATTCATTGCCTCCTACACGGGCGCTCTGCTCACCGCGACCAACCAACCGCTGTGGAGCGATAGCAATTGGATCGCTTCTCTGTTCATGGCGTCGGCGGCATCCACCGGCGTTGCGGCCATCGCCGTGATCGCGCACAGCCGTCATGTTGACGTGGAGCCCGGACTGCGGCGCGCCGACCTCTGGGCCGTGTTCCTGGAACTGCTGCTCTTTAGCGTATTTCTCGTATCGCTCGGCCCACTGTTGAAACCGCTCCTGTTCACGCTGCATGGCAAGATCTTTGTGATCGGCACCGCAGTCCTGGGGATCCTCCTGCCGTTGTTTCTGCTTTCACCACTGGGCAAGGTGGCCAGCGGTCGCGCGGTGACGGCGGCGCTGTTGTCGTTGCTGGGCGGGCTCGTGCTGCGCTATGGTATCCTGACGACTCCTCCGGAAATGCTTGAACACGCCAATACGCTGCGCTCCCGCTTTGCCCAGGAAATCGAATCCGCCAAGCCTTTTCCGGATTGGCCACAACTTCCTGCCGGGTTCAAATTCAGTCCCGAAGACGGCAGACCACGGGGCGGCGGACCCGGCGCGGACCCCGGGAATCGGTCCGCCGACTTCGTGCCGCGCAGCAAAGTGTATCATGAACCATGAGCTGCCATTTGTGGAACCGGGCGAGCCGTTGCGGCCGCGCGACCTGGCGCACCTGCTGCTGGCATCCGGCGACTTGCTGCCCCGCAAGCGCGCGCGCGACCAGCAGGCGGATGTGGCCGGCATGCAGCTCAAGCGCGACCTGCTGACCCGGCTTGCTGCTCTCGATCCGGAACCAGACCAGTTGGAAGCGGCTCTCGTTCAAATCGTCAACGAGATCGGCGTGCCTACCGGACCGACACGAGCCGTCGCCGCCATGTTTCGTGAGGAATGGCAGGCCGCATGCGTCTCCCCGGAGTGGGTTGCCCAGCTGCTTGGCGAGGCCATGCAACTTCGCACCGAGGAACGACCCCGTGGCCAATCGCCTCGTCGCTAGACTCTTTGGTTCGATCGGGCCTGTCTCGGCGGAAGTCGGCGAAGCGCTCGCGGAACTGGGCAAGCTTGCCAAGGAAAGTCCTGAACTGGCCGGGCCTGCTGCTCTGCTCGCCGAAATTCTTCCCGGCCTCTACCAGGATCTGAATCACGAAGCGCCACCCGAAATTTCCGGCGAGCAAGCTGCGGCAAAACTCGCCGGCGGAATGCCGTTGTTGCGCGGCGAACAGATCGCGATCAATGCTAAGTCGTTCCGCAAGCGCTGGTTTGAGATATGCGCCGCCATGGAACGGGGGCACAAGTCCGGCGCGGCAAAACGCATTGCCGACTCCTTACGCCGTGAACAGTTGAACGCCGAGGAAATGATCCGCGAATTGCTTGCCGGACGGCCCGAAAGTGTTCATCTGCAAGCTAACAATCTTGATCTGGATGTCGAGACGGTCGCCTCGGTCCTACGCCTCACGCTATTTCCAGTCCTAAGTTCCCTATGCAACGTTTTGTCGCCTTTGCAGCAAGCCGCCCGTTGGGAACAAGGCTACTGTCGGGTGTGCGGCAGTTGGCCGTTGCTTGGGGAATTTCGTGGCCTGGAGCAACTGCGCTTTCTGCGCTGCGCGCTCTGTGCCGGTGAATGGGAATTCCCTCGCCTACGCTGCCCTTTCTGCGGAACGCGCGATCACCAGTTGCTGGGTTATCTTCATGTCGAAGGGGAAGAAACCAAGTATCGCGCGGCAACCTGTGAACATTGCCATGGCTATGTCAAAATACTTTCCACGCTGACACCTCTTTCACCACCACAGCTTCTGGTTGCCGATCTGGCGACCACGCATCTCGACCTGGTCGCCGCCGAACGCGGCTACACAAACCAGCCGTAAATCAGCATACGCGATTCTGTGCCTTAGCCCGCCGCGCAAGCAAGGCCCTCGCTGGCGCGTCGGGCTAAGGTGCAGCCGAATCGCGCACGGTCATACAGGCAGGCGACTTGGCCAGGATCAGAATCCCGGTGTACTGCTTTACTCCCTTGACGGGCAAAGGTAAGATGTAAGCGTTATGTTGCAGGCTCTCGGACAGATCGCCAGCCGACTGTTTGGTGAACTCAGTCAATCGCTCGTCCGTCCGCGCCAGGAGCCTGCGAAACGAAGTCCCTCGGCCGCCACGCCCGCGAACATTCAGCCTCTGCGGCGCGTCATCGTCACCGATGGCGTAGGCAGGACGCTCTTCGACGAATATGCTGCCCATCAAGCAGGCAGCCGTGGCGACGAAGAAACAGGCTGGGTGTTGCTCGGTTTGCGGCAAGAAGAGGAAGCGGTCGTGCTGGCAACACTGCCCGCAGGCGCGGCACGCGACGCCAGCGTCGGTCACGTTCAGTTTAGCAGCGGCGGCCAGGTCGTTGGCTGCCGATATGTTCGTCAGTCGGATCGCCGCCTTACCATCTTGGGAGTTGTCCATACGCATCCAGGCAGCCTGCGCCATCCGAGTGACGGAGATTACCGTGGCGACAGCATTTGGGTTAGACAACTGCGCGGGCGGGAGGGTATCTTCGGGATCGGCACCGCGGACAACAGCCCGGCCAATGGCGCGGATATCGCCTACCAACCGCGCCCCAACGTCCAATGCCTGGGCAAACTGCGGCTGTCGTGGTACGCCCTAGGACATGGCGAGCGGAACTATCGGCCTTTGCCGGCCGAGTTTACTTTGGGTCCCGATTTGGCACGGCCATTGCACTCCGTCTGGGTGCCGATCGAGCAGCATGCCGAACGCATCGACCGGCTGTGCCGGCAACAAGCCGGTATCACGCTCGATGTCACCGCGGGAAGAAAGGGACCTGCCTTGACGATGAATGTTCCTCTGGCTGAACCGGGGAACGGCATTCGCGTAGTACTGGAGGAAGACGAAACCTGCTATTATTGGCTGCGGGACGGCGAACTGGTAGCCGCCGCTCCGCAAGACAACCGTGTAGATCGAGCCGTTTATCTGCTGCTGGCGGAGCTGGCCGCAGAAGCTAGTTAGCGTTTTGTTTTGCTCTTTTTTTACGGGAAGGAGAACGTCATGGATTTCCGTCCGCTCAACGACACGGAACGGCGGCAACTTGTCACTGCGTTGCGAGGCAATGCCGAAAGTGACCGGGCCATTTTGATGGATCGTCGCGACACCAGTTTCCTCGGCAGCGCGGAAGAAGTTCCCGACGAAGAAGTGATCACGGCGATACGCTCGGTGCCGTGCCATTACTAGGCGCTCATGGGTCTTCTCGACAGCGAGGCAGGCAAACGGCGGCTCTTGACGGTAGAAATCCCGGTCATCGAGCGCTACAACGAAGGCCGGGATCCGGACTTCCGGATTCAGCTCCTCCGCCTGGGAAACAGCCTGGTTCTCCGCTACCGCCTGAAGCCTGGACACAATGTCTACCAGGTGGAAACGCGGCTTGTCTCCAGCTATCCCACGGTGCCTCCGGAAATTCGCGTGCTGACTCCGCTCAAGCACTGTCCCCATCTTCTGGAAGGACAGACCCTCTGCTTGTGGCGGCAAGGGAGCACGCGCGTGACCAGCCGTTGGGATCCGTCGCGCTTTACCTGTGTGTTCGCTGTGCAGGCCGCCTGGCGCTGGCTGGCCTGCTATGAGATCTGGCACGAAACCGGAGAATGGCCGCTGCCGGAGGCCAAGTGACGGCCCGGTGTAACCACCGGCGCGCCTGGTCATCGCCTGCAAGCACCCATCGCCCCCTCAATCGGAGGATGCCGATGGCCCATCTCATTCAGGTTGGCGCGGGCAGCGGCGGGATGCCGGTGCTTGACCTCCTTTGCCGGGAGCCGCGCATCGCGCGCGTGACCCTGATCGAGCCCGATATCTATAAGCCCCATAACGTCGACCGGCACGTCTTTCCCGTGGAAGCCATCGGCGAGCCCAAGGCCGAGCTGGCCCAGCGTTGGTTAAAGGAGCGCCGCGCCGACCTGGAGATTGCCGTCCTTGCCTGCGACCTGCTCGATCCCGCGGCGCAGCAAGAAATCGAGTCAAGTGTGGCCAGCGCCGACATCGGTGTCTGTGCCGCCGACAACGAGCCCGCCAAGTTCCATTGGGATGCGCTCATGCGCCGCTTCAGCAAACCGTGGACGCTGGGCGAGGTGTTGAGCGGCGGCATCGGCGGGTTTGTGCATTGGTTTGTGCCCGGCGGACCATGTTATGGCTGTGTGGCAAGCCATTTGCAACGCTCCGTGACGGTGGAGAAGCCGCCGACTCCGGATTATGCCCAGCCCGGCGGCGCCATCGCGGAAACAACTGTGCCGGCCGGCAAGTCAGCCATTGCGGCCATTGCTTCGCTGCACGCTCTGATAACGCTTGGGCTTCTTGACAAGCCACAAACTTATGATCCTGGATTTACCAGCCTGCTATTCACCCTGCAAAGGGTGCCGGAAGTTTTTGAAAAGGCGTTCCGTCCATACCGCTTCCGCATTGCGCGTTCGGCAGAGTGCTTGATCTGCCGGCCGGCGGCGGGCGCGGAGCTTTCCTCGCCGGAGGAACTCGATGTGGCCTTGGATCAAGCGCTGGCGCGACTGGGCCATGAATGACTTGTGGTCGATGCACCGCAGCAGCCCCCAGCCGCACGCGTTGCACTACAGCTATGAAAAAGCCGGCCTGACCCTGCACGATCAACCCATTCCCTGGAATGCGGAGGCCGTCCTGGTCGAAGCCGTGGTGCGCCTGCCCCCGGGCAGCCAGCGCCGCAAAGCGGATTTCCAGCTCCGCCACGGCCGCCAGGAGCCGATCGCGCCCGAATCCATGCGCCGTGACGAGAGCAGCGAGCACCATCGCCTGGTCTTTCGCATGATGCCCCCCGCGCTGCCGGTGACCGTGGAGCTGATTTACAAGGATCACCAGCTCGGCCAGCTAACGCTGCCCATTCTGACGCGCGAGGAGTTCCTCAAGCGTCTGCGTCTGGAGATGCCGACTCTCTATGTGCGGCTCGGAAATCAGAGCGTGGCCTGCCAGACTTTTGTAGCCAGCCAGTGCCGGGGCCTGCTCCTCAGCACCCTGGTGAGCAGTCCGACCAGCCTGGTGCCGCTCCTGGACCTCGGCTTGCACGTGGAGTTTCGCTCCGAGCGCGCCAGCACCTCGTATACGGCGCCCGCCACGCTGTCGAGTTCCCAGCTTGCCGGCAACCAGGCCCTGATCACCTTGATGCCGCGCCGCTTCCCGCGGCGCATGGGTTCGTGGCTGGCAACCTGGATCGTCGGCGACCGCCCGCTGGTCAAGCAACAGATCCGGGCCATTTCGCAAAGCCATTTCCGCCACTCCTTGCGCGTTTGCGACACGCGCTTTGTCATTCAGCGCGACAAGGAAGGCGTGTATCTGACCCGGCACATGCCGCCCCTGGCCGGCGTGGCCCGTGTGGGTCCGTGCTTTCTGCTGAGCAGCAAGGAACCGGGCATGGCCGGCCTGTGTCCTTTGCAAGTTCGCACCCAGGTCCCCGGCAGCGTGCGCCCGCCGCTTCTGGTTGAAGAAGAACTCCTGGTCACCGACGGGCCGACCATGTTTGCTCCGGGCACGGTCGATGCCGCCGATCTCGACCAGGTAAATGCCTTCGAGCTGCGCACCAAGGGCAGCTCGCTCGGCACCATGCCCCTGTCCCCGGTGCCGGCCGCCTTTTTCACCGCCGAAGGCGGGTTCCGGACCACCTTCGACTTCCCCTGGTCCGGCGCTGCCGATGAAGAACTGACCGATCGGCTGAGCCGGCTCGTGGACGGCGGTGGCAAGGAGCCGTGATTCCGCAAAAATAAGTTTGCCACTTTGCCAACTGAGTTTGCCACGGTTGGCAAACTCACGTCTCGCCGCAAAAGCAATCGCCAGTCGAAGCTGCGTCCGAAAAAAAATTGAGTTTGCCAGTTTGCCACGTTTTTTGGGCCAGGGGGGCCTGTGCATTTTTGTCCGCCGTTGGCCATTGTCCGCCCGCCAACGCACCTGGCGGACTATGGCGAAGTTGAAAAAAGTTGCTGAATTCTTGCGAGAACCTTCGGAATCCTGTTGACGGTAAACGCGGCTTTATGCATCGGCAAGCACCAAGACGGCCAGGCGGCCGTCTTGGTCGGTTGGTCATTGGTCATTCGTCATTCGCATGCGAATGACGAATGACGAATGACCTACATTCCGTTGAAAAATTCATCGGAGCCGAGCAGGTTGGCGGTCAGGGTCTGGTCGGACATGCCTTGCTGGAGATGGGTTAGCCAGCCGGCCAGGCCGGCGGGGTCGGCGGGGCGGTGCAGGTACTGGAGATAGCCGGCTGCTACCAGGTCTTGCTCGGCTTCCGGGCTGGCCAGGAGCTGGGCGGCGACCGTGGCGCGGTCTTCGCGCGCCAGGGCGGCGCTCCAGCCGGATTGGCCGGCGGGGTCGAGGGCGCGGTTGAGGACGGTGTGGTAGAGGGCTTGCAGGAAGGCGAGGTTGCTGCTGCCGGCGCGCTGGAAGTATTCGGGGGAGCCGAGCATGATCGCCTTGACTTGCTCGATGGTCGTGCCGCTGCCCAAAGCCTGCACGAAGCCGGCTTCGCCGGCCGGGTCGGCGGGGCGGGCCAGGAGCGACGTGTAGAGATTGTCCACCAGGCGGGTGCGGTATTCCTGGCTCTCTTCGATGGCCATGACGACAGAAAAGGTGCCAGGAACCGTTTTTGTATTGTCCGTTTGTTGAAAAACGGTTCCTGGCACCTTTTCTGTCTGGGTCAGGAGCGTCACCCAGCCGGACAGGCCGCCCGCATCGGCGGGCCGGGCGAGGAGCTGTTCATAGAGCAGGTTGACATAGACGGCATTGGCGCTGGAGAGGGCGTAGGCGGGCGGCGAGTTGTCGCCCCAGTAGCGGGCCAGCGCGAAGCTCGTGCCGGCGCTGCCGCCGGCCACGAACGTGCCGTCGGGCAGTTGCACCAGGCTGGCAGCGCCGGCGTTGCTGGTCGGATCGAACGGCGTCAAGACCTTGCCGTTGATTCCGAAGGTGGCGTCCAGCGCTCCGCTTGACAGATAGCGGGCCAGGAAGAAATCGGACGGTCCGTTCGGCGCGTACACGCCCGCGACCACCAGCTTGCCGTCGGGCTGGATGACCAGACTGTTGGCCGACTGGTTGACGCCGCCCAGGTCGGTGGTCACCTGCCCGGCTGTGCCGAAGCTCGTATCTAGACCGCCGTCTGTGTTGTAGCGCGCCAGCGCCAGTTCCACCTTGCCGCCGATAAACGTGGAGCCAACCGCCACGATCTTGCCGTCGGCTTGCAACACGGCATCATGGATGTCGTCCAGCTGGCCGAAATTCGTCGTAACGACTCCCGATAACGGGGACTGTCCCGTTTGCCCTGGAGGGACTGTCCCCGTTATCGGATCACCAAACGTCGCATCGAGCGTCCCATCCGCGTTGTAGCGCACCAGGGCAAAGTTGAAGTTGCCGCCGCTCGTGGATGTGTGGCCCGCGGCCACAATCTTGTAGTCGGCGGGATTCGTACTGGTATTGGCATCGGGCACGATCAGGACGGTGTTGGCCCCGGCGTCAAAATCGCCCAGCTTGGTGGTGACGATGCCGCCCGTGCCGAAGGTCGTATCGAGGCTGCCGTCGGCGTTGTAGCGGACGAGCGCGAAGTCCGAGGCGCTACTGAAGGCGCTGGGCTGCACCGAGCCGGCGACGAGGATCTTGCCGTCGGGCGCGATAGTCACGCTGCTGGCCGAGGCATTGCCGCCCAGGTTGGTGAGCACGCTGCCCGAGCGCAGGGGCTGGGGCGGCTGCGGTCCCGGCTGCTGCACCGGGTCGCCAAAGGTGCTGTCCAGGCTGCCGTTGGGGTTATAGCGGGCCAGGGCAAACTCCTGGCTGCCGCCCGGCCCGGCAAAGCCGGCGACGAGGATCTTGCCGTCGGCCTGGATGGCCAGCCCGCGGGCCACGCTGTTGGGGCTCGTGCCCAGGCGCGTGGCGACTTCGCCGGCCGTGCCGAAGTTCGGATCGAGCGTGCCGTTGCGATTGAAGCGTGCCAGGGCGAAGTCCGCGCCATTGCTACCGGCCTGCCCGGCCGCAACGATCCGGCCATCGGCTTGCACGGCCAGCGCCTCGACCTGGGCCGCGCCCAGGCTGAAGTTGGCCGTGGCCTTGCCCACGGCAAAGACGACATCCAGATCGCCGGCACTGAGCAGCAGGCGGTCTTCTAACCGCTCAAGACTAATTTTTGCAAGCAAGCGTCGCATGGTTGCACCTCAAGAGCTGGAATAGCCGGCGGAATGGGCGCACCCCGACTGTCTCCCCAGGCTGGAGAATCTTCCCGTCGCGAGAATGGTGGTTGTTAACTTGGCGAAATTTCGTGGGGCGAATTCTCTTGAATTCCTCTGTTTTCTCTGCGTGCTCTGCGAGAAATCCTCTCCTCACAACTGCAAGCCCATCCGGGCGGCTTGCCGGCGCTCGAAGGCTTGATACTTGGCTTCGTCGAGCACTGGCGCCCGATCGCCTCGGGAGGCACCGGCCAGGTTGAACAGCCGCGTACCAATGGCCGCCACGCCCACGGCGTTATCGAGTCGCGCATAGCAGCCCTGGCAGATCACCGCCCAGCGGTAGGTCATTTCCTTTTCGTAAAAGGCGTACGCCGCCGCGTCGGCCTGCGACTCCTGCGGGTCATATTGCCGCCAGGGACGCACCTTGACTTTGCGCGCCAAACGGATTTCTCTATCGCAGCACCAGCAACGCATTTTCGTCTCCCGGTGGCCTGATCAGTTTCGCCAGCGGCCAGGAACATATTTTTCCGCAACCCCTTGTCGGCTATGCAGTTTCAGAAACTGTCCCTTCCGGTCCCCCTTCCGGTCCCTGCGTACACTTCTCCGCTTCATACTCGCCGCAATTCAAGAGATCATTGATCTGCTTGGTCGTCTCCGTAAGCGCTTGCTCTAAGTTCCGCTTCTGCACGGCCTCATACGCGGTAAGCTCTCGTTGGTGACTTAATTGCAGAAGCTCTTGGAGGGCATTCGAGCACGTCTCATGCAACTGCGCTTGAGACATTGCCAAATAAGACCTCCTCAAATCAGGCCATTGTTCCAATAGCGAATAAAACTCGATCTCAAGATCATCACAGATCGCTTCACCTTCAAGAGAAGCTTGGATGGCCAACTCCTCATAAAAGCTTCTTAAATGTCCTTCGCCATTATTCGTCGGGAAATGTCCCCGTTCTAGGAAAACAAGAAGTGCTTCGACATCTTTCATTATACTTGCAAAAGTAGCCATGAATTCTCCGTTCTTCAGAAAGCGTGCCCCAGCCCCGGGCACAAAAACCTGTTAGATCGGCGGCTTCTTGACAACATTATGTACCCGGACACACGGAGAATCAACTTGATAAAGTGTACATGCGCACATGCTTACCGAGGAAATTGCTTAATCCCCTGTAGCGCCTGTTGGTACAAGAGGTAGAGCACCCACCAGAACTGCGATCCAGGTGGGAAATTCTTCATTTCCTGCAAATAGAATCGCGCGCTTTGGTAAAGCTCTAGCAACTCCTTCGCGATTACGAATTGTCCGGCTGCCGCATCGTCCGCGTTGATTTTCTTCGCCCAGGTAACCTGGCTCGCTGACAAAGCGGCCTGGGCCACCGCGTAGACAGGCGCTACGTTTGCGACGTACCAAGCCACTGTCTGTCTGAGTGCCTCAACAACTTCCCGCCTATAGTAAGTTCCGACGACCATGGCAGTACCGGTAAGCCCCTCTGCAACTGTAATTAATAGTTGCGGGCTCGCCCCTACCAGTCCGGTAGTGCTCGGCAAGATCATTGCCTGACCAAGTCCCGATGGATCCCTCGCCATAAGGGGGCTGTTGCCCACGTAGCGATAGAGGTTAGTGTCACCGGCATTGAAGCCCGTTGGATCTTGATTTTGCCACCGGCCGGCATGCGGATCAAAATAACGAGCTCGGTTGTATTGCAACCCAGTCTCGCTGTCGAATTCCCGGCCGGTCCATTTGTAACGGTCTCCGTTGCCTGCCTGCGTTTCAGTCGCATTGCCAAAACCATCGTAGTCAAGATGATCGATGACGGCTCCGCTATTGTTGACGATGTCGCGGACTGAGCCCAAGCGGTCCGTCAGGTACCAAGCCGCAGTGCCCGCCGCGCTGATGCGGGCAAAAAGCTGGTCCGCTGCATCACCGTGAATGTAACGCGTCTGCAGCGCATTGCCACCGCTAAGATCCACCCAGACCTCGACGCCATCGTAGCCAAAGCGCGTCGTTGTCGTCGTGCCGGATTGCTGCGTCCACACGTCCTTTTCGAGGCGGTTGCCGAGAGCGTCGTAGACGTAGGTCGCCAGAGTTGTCACCGTGCCACCATCGGTGGCGCTGTCCTTCGCCCAGACCATGTGGTTCTGATTATCGTAACCGTAGGTCCAGGTCTCGGCGCTGCTTCCCTTGCTTTTCTTGGTGAGGTTGCCCTCGGCATCGTACGTGTATGTCCAGACGCCGTCGTTCGTCAACTGATTGCCCGTGCCGGTGGTATAGCCGGTCATTGTCCGGTTGCCGTTGAGGTCGAAGCTGTAGGCATTTGTGCCATCGTTTGTCAGTTCGTTAGCGGCGTCATACGTGTACGTCTTCGTGGCGCCGCCGTTGAGCTGCTCACTTTGGAGGCGGCTGGCAAGGTCATAGGTGTACGTGTAGTTGGCAATTGAGCCGCCGCTGGCGTTGAAGTCTTGCAGATTGGTCAATCTCCCGGCCGTGTCGTAAGTGAGCGTGTTTGACGCAACTTTGTTCACGCCGCCCAGGTCGCTGTAGCGCGTCTGGGTGGCAAGTTGGTTCCGGGCCGTGTAGGTCAGGTCCATCCGCAAGGGGGTCTGGCTAGCGCCGCCGAATTGCCGGCTGGTGAGCCGATTGGCCGAGTCATACACCGAGGTCAAGACGCCGCCGAAAGAGTCCTGAAGCTGCGTGCGATTTCCGACGCCATCGTAAGTCGCGGTCAGAGTCAGGCCGAAAGGTTCTTGGGTCTGGGTCACGCGATTTAGCGCATCGTACGCCATCGTGTAGGCGCCGGCATTGTTAATCGCGGCCAACAGGTTGCCGTTCGCATCATAACTGAAGGTCAGGGTATTGACGGTGCTGCCCGAAACGACCCAGTTCTCCTGGGTCAAGCGATTGTCCGCGTCGTAGGTGTTGTCGATGCGCCGGCCGTCGCGGTCGGTTGTCGAAGTCAAGCGATTGGCCAGATCATAAGCGTATGTAGAACTGTGATTGAGTGGATCAGTCTGCTGCGTCATGCGGTTGGCTGCGTCAAACAGAAATGTCGTCGTGTTGTTGACGGAATCCGTCACGCTGACCACATTGTTCGCCCCATCGAAGGCCGTGGTCGTGACCCCGCCGCGGGCGTCCGTGACGGCTATTTGTCTATTCAAGGCATCGTAAGAATAGGTGACCTTATGGCCGAGCTGATCGATCGTGTTGACGACGTTTGAATCGGCATCGTAAACCGTAGTGGCGATGCCGCCACCAGGGTCTTGCACGGTGACGCGCCGATTGAGATTGTCGTAAGTCGCGGTCAGGGCGTTGCCCAGGGCGTCTACGGTGCGGATTACGTTGCCGGCCGCATCGAACACTGTCGTCACCGTGTGGTTCAAGCTGTCGGTTACGGCGACGACGCGGTTCAGGGCATCGTAAATCATGCTGGTGGCGTTGCCGCGAGCGTCGATTTGGGCGATCACGTTTCCGGCGGCGTCGAAAACGACCGTGGACAGGTCGCCCAAGGCGTCCTGGGTTTGCACGCGGCGATTGAGCAGGTCGTAGCTCATGGTCACAAAGTTTCCGCGGGCGTCCTCGACCGAGAGGACGTTGCCCTCGGTGTCATAAGTCGTCGTAACCCGATTGCCAAGCGGATCTTGCACCGCCGTTTGCCAGCCGCGCTGATTGTAACTCAGCGTGGTCGTGTGCCCCATTTGGTCCGTCGTGGAAGTCAGTTGCCCTGCCTGGTCGTACGCGAAGGTCTGCACGCCGCCAACGGGGCTCTTCTCGGTCAGCACTCGCGCCATAGCGTCGAAGGTCATCGTCGTGGTGTGGTTGTTGCCGTCTGTCGAAGTCGTCGCCCGCCCCAGCGCGTCATAGACGCTGGTCGTGGTCTGGTGGAGCATGTTGCCGTAAGCGTCGGTTTCGGCCGTCTGCCAGGTGCGCTGGTCGAAGTTGTAGCCGGTGTCGTTGCCGAGTGGGTCAGTCTTCTCGACAAGGTCATTTGCTGGGTCATAGCTGTATGTCCACAGTCCGCCGGCAGCATCGGTGACGTTGATCAAGCGGTTCTTGGAGTCAAAACTCGTCGTGGTCACGTGCCCAAGCGGATCCTGAGTTGTGAGCAGATTTCCCGAAGAATCGTAGCTCAGCGTGGTTAAATCGTTCAAGGCATCACGGGTCACTTGCAAGCGCCGGTTGGCGTCATACTGAAATGTCGAAGTATGCCCAAGGGGATCAGTGACCGTCTGCAACAAGCCGCTCGACCAGGTCTGCGTCGTGACCTGGTTCAGGGCGTTCTGGATCGTCAGCAGATCCCCCGTGCTGCTGTCAATCGTCATGGTCGTTAAATGGTGCAGGGTGTCCTGGTGCTGAGTGAGCTTGTGGAATGTGCCGTCGTACTGGAACTGTTCCGCGCTGCCGTCGGCATGCGTGAGCTGCTTAAGATCGCCGGCGCCGCTGCCGTACTGGTACTGGTAGCTGGTGACCCGGCTGATCGGGTCCGTGTAGTTTACGGGCTGGCCGGCCTGATCGAGCTGCCAGGCGCGCACGGCGCCGTCGGGCGTCTGGACCTTGGTGGGGCGGCCCAGGCTGTCCATGGTGTACGTGGCCAATTGGTTCAAGGCGTCCGTAATGACTGCCACCCCCTTATTCGCCGAGACAGCAGGGCTCGTGGCCAGGCCTTGCGACGAGGCGGGCGCGAGGTTCAAGGTCGTGCCCAGACCCCGGTTCATGCTGCTGAACAGGCCGGTGGTGCTATCGTAGGTGAAGGTCGCGTTCAGCGGCCGCCACTGGTCGTTGATCAGGCGATTCGAGCCGTCATAGACGAACGTGCGGGCGCTGTTGTCAGGGTCAGTAATTTGCGTGAGCACGTTGTTGGAGTTGCGGATGGTGGACACGCCGCGGCTGCCGGCCTCGGAGATCGAGTTGATGCGCTGGTGGCCCATGAAGTCCAGCCCGTAGGAGAGCGTTACCAGCGCTCCATCGGGAGAATTGACGTTGGCCAGCAAGCCGTTGGACCAGGTGTAGGTGATGGCAACGTTGTGCGGATCGACCAGGCTGGTTTCTTGCCCGGAACTGTTAAAGTTTGTCTTCCATTGATCCTTGGACGTGTAGGTATAGCTGCTGTCGCCGTTGTGCACCAGGACGCCGAAATCGTTGGCCGGGCTGGTGTAGGTCGGGCCGCTGCCGGTGAAGACGCGGAAACCGCCGGAGCCCGCCACGTAGATGATGCCGCCGGAAACCGACACGAGTTGATCAACCCCGGCCAGGCTCCAGCCCAGCAGGAACGGGTTACTGCTGGAGCTGACCACGACGTACGCCGTGCCGGAGACGGTGCGCGTGATTGGGCCGGTGCCCGAGAAGGTGGCGGTGATCGACAGCGACCAGGGATAAGCCCCGGTGGTGGTGACGGCGCTGGCGACCTGGGCAGCTAGGAGGTAGACATCGCCGGCGCTGTGGCCGGTGGTGCTGAAGTTGACCGCGGTCTGCGGCGTGCCGTTGTTCCAGGTTAGTTGCACGGAGATGTTGGCCGGCACAGAGCCGGCGGGATCGCTGTCGAGCGTGGCTTCGGCAATCGGCCGCGGGTTGACGGTTTCGGAATCATAGACGAAGGCCGGGTTGCCGCCCACGGATGTACCCGGACTTAGATCGAAATCAAGTGGATGCGTGATGATAAAGGCGCCGGTGTTCGGGAAGACCGTGGTTTCGCCGAAGGTGATGGACTGCGATTGCGTCGGATCTGTGGTGCGCTGCTGGCCGGACGTGGCCCAGGGATTGATTACGGTGGTCTGGGTGCTGCTGGTGCCGACGTTGCCGGCCTGATCGAAGACGCGGGCTTCGAGCTTGACCGTGCTGGCCGCGATGGCCGGCGAGACGGCAAAGGTGGCGCTGCCGCTAACCAGGATGGCGCTGGTGTAGTTTTGTTCGCCGGACATCGTTGAACGAGCCGTCGTTGTTGAGATCCACGTCAAGGCGGACGATGGTGCCGTCCGGCAGCGAGTTGGTGTCCGTGGCGCTGACGGTGACCTGGAAGTTGGCGGTGTTCGTGTTTGCCGGGGCGGTCAGCGTCACGCTGGGCGCGACCGTGTCGTAGGTGAACGAATACGCAGGCGAGTTGATGTTCGTGCTGGTGTGGTCGGTGAAGCTGGCGACAATGCTGCTGTAGGCCCCCTGGCTGGACAGGGTGGGCGTGAACAGGAAGTAGCCGCTGGCATTCGTGGTGGCGGTGCCGGTTACCCCGCCGGTGAAGGTCACAGTCTTGCTGGCGACGGAATATCCCGGGTCAGAAATTGTCCCCTGGAGCCGGCCGTCACTGGTGATTTTGGCGCCAATGCTAGTGTCGTTGTAGAGGCCTAGCGTCACGGCGCTCGGCATAAAACGAACCTCCAGCTGCTCCACATCCAGCCGGCGGCGTGGGAACATCGGCTTCCGCGACTTGCTTACGGACCTGCGCTCCGCGTTTTTCCTGGCGAAAAAGTTCCATCTCATGGCTGTCTCTCTTTGTTGGGTGAAACTGGGGAAGATACAAAAGCCGGAAAACCTCTCTCACAACTATCTTGAGCACATACATGCGCGTCTATGCGCACTAGCCAACCTGCTAGTGTTTGAAGGAGACCCGATGAGCGCCCAGGATCGGTGAAAGACTAAACGATTGGCTCGCATACCGGCGCTGCCCGGTTATGTCCCGCGCAGCGCCCATACCTACATATACACGGCTCGCAGCCTGAAGTGGTCAAAAATGAGAGAAATATTTTGGCTCGGACAATGTTCTGTTGACGGCATAGTTTTAGCCCAACTTCCGCAGTTATCGGGGTGATATATAAGAAATCCCCGTGTTTTCCGCATGTCGGGCTGAAAAGTTGGCACTACATTTTGCTACATTTGATGCATTCCCGCCGGCAGTCTCAGACGCTGCGG
>Ga0185299_10000768_pt1 | contig 77124 bp, 56 predicted proteins | sample PaiPotPPA55metaG_FD_128002 | JGI IMG/M metagenome (GOLD analysis project Ga0185299, IMG submission 128002) | Iron sulfur acid spring bacterial and archeal communities from Banff, Canada, to study Microbial Dark Matter (Phase II) - Paint Pots PPA... ...
GGGAAAGATAAGTTATATTTAAGTCATAGTCGGCGCAAAGGCATGCAATCCGTGGCTCCCTCCTCGCCTCCGGCGACTTCCGGTAGGTTACGTAAAACAGGGAAGATAGCTGAGAGCGAGTAAGGTGGATGGGCGCGTAGCTCAGTTGGTAGAGCAATGCCCTTTTAAGGCATGGGTCGCAGGTTCGAGTCCTGCCGCGCTCACCAAGATTTCAAAGCACTTAATGGATTTCGGGGTTAATTTCGGGCACCCTCGGACACCCAGAACGGTTTCTACGCAGTTAGTAGGGCAGCGCTTCGCACTTTCAATTTCTAGGGAAATTTTGCCGGCAGCACCGTGTTCAATCGGCGATTCCTGGAAGAATCGCTGGAACGAGAACTACAAATAGCGAGCCGCAAGAAGCAGGCTGCAGCTGTTCTTTTCCTCGACCTCGACCACTTCCAGCGATTCAACGATACGGTCGGCCATGACACCGAAGACATGGTCCTTCAATCTCTCGCCGACCTGTTTCGAACTTTCTTTCGCGCCACCGATATATGCTGCCGCTATGGAGGCGAGCAGTCGCCATCATTCTGCCAGAGTCATCTGCGCAAGATGCGGTTGTCCGTGCGAATGCGTTGCGCTCCGAGGTAAAAAGCCTGCGGTTGCAGCACAAGATGCAGAACCTTGGCCACTTTCACTTTCGGCGGGTGTGGCTGCGTTTCCGGAGCATGCTTCAGCCTCGGACGATCTGCCCAAGATAGCGGACCAATGAGCTCTATGAATCCAAAGCCCGCGGTCGCGACGTTGTGACCATGGCTTCTCCCAAAACGCGGGACCGGATTGGGTGAAAATACCAAAACACCGAGTAACCTTATTATTATTCAATTACCAGTTCGGGCTCGCGATCCGAACTGGACGGAGTTGCCGGATTTGCTACTTCGGCCGGTTCTCCAGCGATGTCGGCGATCTGCAGTCGTAAATTACCGGAATTTGTGGCATAGGCAAGACCGGTCTCCAGTTCGATGGTCCCGGCGCGGATCAACTGCTCGATGTTCCCATCGAAATGCTGCATGCCCTCAGTGTCGCCATCCCGCATAGCGTCCAGCAACGTCTTGCCTTCCTGTTCTCCTCTTTCCAGGTATTCCCGAGTGCGCATCGTTGCCTTTAGGATCTCCAATGCGGCCACGCGGCTTTTGCCGTCTTTTGCAGGGAGCAGGCGTTGCGAAATGATGTAACGGAAGCTCTTCGCCAGACGGTTTCGAATGACGTGTTGCTCTGCCATGGGGAATACTCCCACGACGCGCTCGACTGTCTTCGAGGCGTCGATGGTATGGAGCGTGGAGAGAACGAGATGCCCAGTTTCGGCCGCTTCGAGTGCAATCTCAATGGTCTCCTTATCCCGCATTTCACCTACCAGGATCACTTTTGGTGCCTGGCGCAGCGCGGCCCTCAGCGCCAGGGCAAAGCTGGGTGTGTCACTGTGCAGTTCTCGCTGGTGAATGATCGATCGCTTATGCCGGTGCATGAACTCTACCGGATCTTCGATGGTGATGATGTGATAAGCCTTAGTTTCGTTGATTCTGTCGAGAACCGCAGCCATGGTGGAGGACTTCCCCGAGCCGGTCGGACCGGTGATGAGCACAATACCGTTCTTCAAATTGGCGATGTCGGCCAGTTGCTCCGGCAATTTCAATTCCGCAAAAGTGGGAATATTTTTGGGGATGACTCGCATTACGATGGCGTGGCTTCCCCGCTGAATAAATACGTTGACACGAAATCGGCATTCACCGGGCAGGCTGTAGGAAATGTCGCACGATCCCTGTTCTCGCAACGCCGTCAATGCCTGCTGGTTGCCGTCGATGAGTTCCTCCGCGATACGGCGGGTGTCTTCGGGGCCAAGCGGCGGTAACCCCGTGATTTTGACCGGTACCAATTGGCCGCTCACTTCGATGTGCGGCAGGCTGCCCGGCGAGAAAATCAGGTCGCTCACGCGTGTTGAGGCGCGCAACATTGCCAAGAGCAAGGCTGCAGCCGGGATCGCTGGTTTAGCGACACCAGTGTTCGGCAAGGGAATCTTAGCTGGGTTATTCAGGAAGGTGCTCCTTACTCTGGCTGCAGCTTACCTTCCAGCTACGAGCGCCTCAAGTCACCAAGGTTGTCGTGCTCATGGCTTGAGTTCCACCGTATAGTTCAGCTTGCGGAGGTGAGTTATATATGTCACGTCAAGATGGTCAACGTTAAAAGGAGACTTGCCGGCCGTGAAAGCCCCAATGTGGGAAGGTTGGAAGAAGGCTTGTTTCTGCCTCTCGGGCGTTGCCTCCGAGCAGGCTCCGGAAACCATAGTTCCGGGAGATACTGAGCCCCGCTGTCGCCGATCCACGCATGACCCACCGAAACAGCGTTGCTTGCTCACGGCTGATGCTGATTGAGGCCGATGATCGCCTTCTGTGGGAGGGCGGGCTGAAAACGAGAGTAGACCACGGAACGGTCAGGGCGCGACGCGAGTGGAATTTGAATTCGTTTGTGAGTGTAATCCTGGCGGAGTAGAGCCGGGACTACTGCGGCACAACAGCTTGCGTCTTCGGGGGCGGGGAAGTGTGTGCCGAGTCTGGGAGAATCGCTGAATTCTCGCTTGAGCGCATCCGAGCAGTATTCTTCCAAGCCAGGCATCCTTAAGAGTTGTCCAAATTGCTCACGCACATACCTGAAGGCTGTGTCGATAACCAAAACTGTTAGAAGCTATAACGCAGTGCAAACTCCATAACTCTGGGTTTGGTCAACGTGCTTTCTTCGGCCACGGGAGTGGTGAACTGGGTGCTATGGGCGAATTCAAGGTTGGCACCGCGGCAGAAACCAGATATTGTTTGCCTTCCGAGTCCCACAGGTACCCGCCTCGACCTTGCACCACGAACGGCAGAGACCGTTGAAAGGATCGGCCTAAAACGGATGAACGGAAGGACTTCTGCACTGGAGTGGACTCGCGCATCGGATTATCCGCATTGAGTTACGGTCTGTCAATTGTTGCACGATTAGATAAAGGTTAAGACGTAGCTACTGGCGGTTGGTCGGCTAACCTTACCTTGGGATTAGTTAAGGTTTGCCCGTGACCGGGCACTGTCCCGAGAGCAAGCCTCGGTCGCGAAGCGGCCACTTAATTTCCGCGGCCCGCTGTGCCAGTCTCTTGTATTGGACAAGACTCGGTCTTCCCCCCGCAGCCGCTTTGTGTGACACTTGGACGCCAAGAAAGCGAATCGAGAACGAGGTATAATGCCCTCCGCCAAACTTGCTCTGATCGTTGTCTGTTCCACATTGCTGCCCGCCGCGGCGTCCTTCTCACAAGAATTGAATTCGACCTTTGCCCGCGATCCAGGTCAGCCCATCGATCAGCACTACACCGACCAGATTCACAAATACACCACCGATCCCTCGTTCATCTCTCCGCTGGTCGATTACCTCCCGGCCTCAAAAACCGTGCCCACACCGGCCAAAGTCCTCGGCGACGTGTCCGGAGCTCCCGACATGCTGCCCTACGCCGAAGATGTCTACAAATATTTCCGACTGCTCGAAGCCAGCAGTCTGCGGGTGAAGGTCTTCACCATCGGCCACACCGAGGAAGGACGAGAGATGATCGCCGTCGCTATCGCCGATGCGAAACTCCTCGCCGCTGCGAAAGAAAATGACGCGCGACTCGCCCAGCTTGCGGATCCCCGCACGATCAGCCTCGACGACGCCAAAGCCCGCCCGATCATCGACCAGTCCTGGCCCGTCTATTACATCACCGGCACCATCCATTCTCCCGAAACCGGGGCCCCCACGGCCCTGATGGAACTTGCTTATCGTCTGGCCGTCGACGATGCCCCCTACATCAAGTACATCCGCTCCCACATGATTGTGCTGATCACTCCCGTGGTCGAAGTCGACGGCCGCGACCGCATGGTCGATGTCTACAGATGGCACAAGGCTCATCCCGGCGAGGTTTGGCCGCGGCTTCTTTACTGGGGCCACTACGTCGCCCACGACAACAACCGCGACGCCATGGCCATGACTCTCGACCTGACTCGGAACGTTCTCGACACTTATCTTGGTTGGCATGCGCAGGTGCTGCACGACTTGCACGAGTCGGTTCCTTTTCTTTACGACAACACGGTGGGCGATGGACCCTACAACGCATGGGTCGATCCGGCCCTCGCCGACGAATGGGCGGAACTGGGTTGGAACAATGTCGCCCAGATGCAGCTCTTCGGCATGCCCGGAGTTTTCACTCACGGCGACTTCGATACCTGGAGTCCCGGCTATCTGATGTTCCTGGCCGGCATGCACAACGGCATCAGCCGCCTTTATGAGACCTTCGGCAACGGCGGCGCCGATACTGAAAAGCGCGTCCTCAGGCCGGAAGATTACTCGCGCACCTGGTACCGTCAGAATCCGCCGCTTCCTGTGGTGAACTGGTCCCAGCGAGACAACAACAACTACGAAGAGAGTGCTTTGCTCTCCACTCTCTCTTACTTCTCGCACAATACGCACCACTTCCTCGAGAACTACTACGGCAAGAGCAGACGCGCTATCGAAAAGCCTTCGCTGGAAGGCCCCGCCGCCTATGTGATCCCCGCTGACCCAGCCGACACAAATCGCCAGATCGAGTTGCTCCGTGTATTGAAGCGCCAGCACGTCGAGATCGAACAACTATCCGACGCAGTCACTTCCTTCGTCCCGGCGGAAAAGCGCGGAGACAAGCCGAAGGAAGAAACCTTTCCCGCCGGCAGCATCGTCATCCGCATGGATCAGCCCTATTCCCGCGCCGCCGATGCGCTGCTCGATCGCCAGTTCTGGGCTGCGGGCGACCCGCAGAAACATCCCTACGACGATACCGGATGGTCTTTCTCTCACCTCTTCAATCTGAAGGTTGTCCGCGTCCTCGATCCCTCGATTCTCAAGTCGAATATGACGCCACTTGACGATCCGACGACGCTAGCCGGCAAAGTCTCCGGCTCCGGCACGGTGATTGCCGTGGCCAACACCGGCCAGGTTTCGCTTCTGTCCCTTGTCTACAAACTCAAAGGCGCAACCATCCAGGTCGCGGAAAAGTCTTTCGATGCCGACGGCACGCATTTCGCGGCTGGCTCCCTACTCATCACCAACGCTGCCGATGACGGCGTGTCCAAGTTTCTGCACGACTTGTCGCTTGATGCATCGCGGCTCGGCGCAGCGCCGTCCGTGCCGGTGCACGCGGTCACTGCTCCGCGAATCGCGTTCATGCACACATGGCTTGGCACTCAGACAGAAGGTTGGTGGCGCTATGCCTTCGATAGCGCGGGCGTGCCCTTCGATTACATCAGCACGCAAACTGTAACCAAACAGCCGGACCTGCGCACAAAATACGATGTCATCGTTTTTGCTCCGGTGGGCCGTTCTTCTACGCTCGAAATTCTCAACGGCATTCCTCTGTGGAATAATCCGATGCCGTGGCAGAAATCCGAGCTGACCCCAAACCTCGGCGCCATCGACAGCACCTCCGACATTCGCCCCGGCCTGGGTTACGACGGACTCGCTCAGCTGAGAAAGTTTGTGGAGCAAGGCGGGCTCCTGATCACCTGCGAAGACACCGCTCAGTTCGCCATCGAAACGGGTCTTGCGCCCGGCGTAAGCGTCGCTCCCCAGGGCGAGGCGCGCGTCGTCGGCACAGTGCTTAACACGGTTTTCGTCAACCGCGACCATCCGGTCGCCTTCGGTTACGGGCCCGGCGTACCTGTCATCAGTGCCAACGGTATGGCCTTCAACGTCAGCAGCATCCTCGGACGCACCGCAGGCCGCGCGTTGATGGACCCTTTGACCGATCCCCTCGACCCCTACGCGAAACGCGCCACCGGCCGCGGCGGCGTCGACGACAGCGACCAGCCGCAGGGCAGAAAAATCACCGAGCCCGAGCCGCTTGTGAAGCAGCAGCCATGGGAGCCGAAGCCGTTAGATGAAGAAGAAACGCGCAACAACCCACTGGTGATTCCGGTGCAAAGCCGGCCGGACGTCATCCTGCGCTTCTCTGATGGCAAGAGCCTGCTGCTCGATGGCCTACTCGATAAAGGTTCGTCGATTGCCGAACATGCCGTAGTGGTGAATGCGCACCTAGGCCAGGGAAACGTCCTGCTGTTCGGCAGCAACCCCGTCTATCGCGGCGAAACCGTTGGAACCTACGCACTAGTCTTCAACGCCATCCTCAACTATCAGCATCTCGCGCACGAGTCCGCACCTGCTGACAAACCGCCACCCGTCAGTCAGGCAATGCCGCAATAGGGAACATTCTTCCACGGCAGCCATATCCCGGAGCAGGAAGCGGGACGATCGAACGCGAATGTGGTATAGGGGATGACACGAGAAGGCGATGATCTTACGGTTACGCGCTTAAGCCGCTCCGCCGCCAAGGCGTGTATAGGAAAACAAATGACATGAAACTCCGCTCACTTGCATTGCCGCTTTGTGCCTGCGAAATGCCGGGACAACGTACTAGCGGAAACCGGCAAATAGACAGGGTGAAGAACGTCATCGCCGAGCAAAACTGATATATCGGATTCCGTGAGTACTTCCTTATGTGGTGCGTCAGTCCCGCTCATCCAAATGGCAGGCGATAAAAACAGTGACATGATCACTCCGAGTAGCCTTCGTCTCCATCGTCATCTTTCTCACCGTCGTGTTCCTCTTCGTCCTCTTCGTCTTCGGGCTCTTCCTTCAGGAGAATATTGGCGGGTAATGAGCGATCAAGAACAAGGTACTCTGGATTCACTCGGCACATGCTCAATACGTACGCCGTGTCCTTGACAACCGCTGCGACAAAGGACTGTCAGAGGGAGTAAACGCTAGACCCAGCAGTACAATTCGAACTGAATCAAAATCAAGGAGAATCACAAATGGCTCAAAAGGTTATTGATGTAGTGGGAACATCCAAAGAGAGCTTCGCGAAGGCTGCTGAAAACGCGGTGGCAGAAGCCGCAAAGACCGTTCGGGGTATGAAGTGGGCACGGGTGGCGGAACTAGAAATGGAATTGGACGGCAAGAAGATAGTCAAATACCGGACCACAACGAAGATTTTCTTCGACATCGAAAAGTAAGGACTGTTCGGATGTGGAATCGAGCCCACAAAAACGAAAGCGCCCAGACTCGATTGAGTTCGGGACGCCAGTCGATCAGCTCTCCCCCGAAAGCTGCTCACCACCACCGTATACTCCGCTCCTCACCGGGGGAATGGCTCCAGCGGGCCACTGTGGAAATGCGCAGGACAGAATTGTGACGAGGGACAATCGATCATCATCATCTCGCTCTGCTTCAAGCCAACGCGTATAGGTACTCGACGAAGGAGCGTACTGCCCCATCAATTCCCGCAACTTTTGCATTCGTGGAATCGATCAGATAGTACTCATTCGGAGCATGCGCCCCGGTCCCATGCCCCACTCCAAAATGTCCGGCGGGAAGATTGAGAGGTTCGGAAGTGAAGATGTATCCCGGCCAGGAGCCGGCGGATCGAGGCCACAGCACGGGATCCAGCCCCAGCTTGCGGTAAGTCGCAATTTGCGCCTGGATTAGCTTCGAATCCTGCGAGGTCTGTGTCGGATCGTAGCCGCCACTCATATTGACCTCGATATCGCCGAAGCCGTGTTTGGCAAGATGATCCTTCAGGAGCGCTAGTGTGCCGGCGGCCGTCATGTCCGGTACCAGTCGCATGTCAATCTTCGCGACCGCGCGGTGCGGCAGAATAGTTTTGCCACCGGGACCCGTGTATCCACCGACCAAGCCCTCAATGTTGATCGTGGGCTTGGATTCGAGCAGCACGAGCGAGTCAAGCCAGTTTGTGTCGTGCACCCAATGCTCAACGCCTAGCTGCTGCCTAACCGTGGCTTCGCTGCGGCGAGCGGCGACATCCTGAATCATCTTCATTTGTGCAGGAGTGAGCGGCTTGGCCTTGTCAAAAAAGCCCGCCACGGCAGGCGTGTGTCCATCGGACTCGATGAGCGTGTTGAGCGCTTGCACCAGGTGCCACGCGGGGCTGTCCACCTGTGCCTCGAGGCTGGAGTGAACATCGTGTTTGGGCCCTCGTCCCCATCGCTCTCCACTGGAAACCAGTTCGAGCTCAACCACCCCCTTGGCGCCTAGTGATATCTGTAAGCCCCCATCCGCGTCCTGGCCCGCTTCTGGCATGAACACACCCATGCATTTCTTCAACGCATCAGTGATCCTGGGTTGGTGGACAACCTCCGGAAAGTGGGTCGAGCCAATCTCTTCTTCACCTTCACAGACGAGCACGAGATTTACCGGCAGCTTCGTTCCCGCTGCCTTGAATGCATGAAGGGCGCCGAGGAAGGCTGTTTCAGGACCCTTCTGGTTCACAGCTCCGCGACCGACGCAGATCCTGCCCAACCCTTCCTTGTCCACGATTCGCCCTTCGAGCGGGGGCGAAGACCACTCCGACGGGTCGAACTGTTTCACGTCGTACATAAAATAGATTCCGACGGTGGTTGCCGCACCAGCATCGAGGGTGCCGAAGACTCCGGGCTTGCCCGATGTTGGCACAATTTCAACGTTCGCGAATCCTGCATCGCGAGCAAGTTGTGCCATATACTCAGGGCCCTGCGGATAGTTGCGGTTCTCGGCCGCAATCGAGGGCAAAGCGATCCAGTCCTGCAGCCGCTTCAAATTCTCATCATGCATCTTCGGTATTCGGCTCAGCACCGACTGGAGGCCGGGATCGTCTGAAGAGAAAGCAGAGATTGGTAACGCGGCGAAGGCGGCTCCAGCAAGCGCGCCGTGGATGAACTCGCGACGATTGAAGTCAGTCAATGCGTCCTCCATTTGGCCGGATTAAAGATGGCCATCCTTGGTTGGCCTCAGACTCAATTCCAGAAAAAAACGTTCTGGCTTTAGTCAAACGTCATCATACCAGTGGGCTCCCCACAGACTAGCGGTTCTTCTACCGGAGGGGCGAGATAATTCTCGGTTTGTCAGCCACTCGAAAGCATCCAGAAACGGATTTGTGGAAAGCGTCAGGTCATCAGTACCGGGCTCGTTGTCACAATCCGCAACCAGTTCGGTCTCGCCATCACGGGATTAGTAACGAGAGGCCAGCCTCGTGGGAAGTTGGCGCTTGCCGACCATGGTGAGCCGGTGACGGGCAAGCGGCAAGTAATCCCAAGGTAGGGTCTGGCGACCATCCACGAGCTTGGTTTGCTTCCAGATCACAAGAGCGGCGACAGACATTCGGATTCGCGAGGGCACGATCAGCCGAGCTTTTGTCGAACGCTCTTAAGAATTTCGTCGGACAGACGGTGATCCTGCACGGCGCGAGCCAGTACTACGCCGCCGATCATCGCCGCTGCCTGAAATATGGCTTCTTTCCGGTCTCCACGCCTAGCGGAGAGAAGGTTCTCAAGTCCCCGCTCGAACGCGGCTTTGAGTTCAGGGGTCGATCGAGCCAGTTCCTGGGCCAGCGCGGCCGCGGTGCAGCCCTGGCCTGGATGATCCCGGTGCCACCGGCTCAGGTAGCGGTCAGAATACGATTCCTTACTTTTGCCGCTATTGCTGCGCTGCACGCGCCCTAGCCAAACCTTTAGGCCATAGGCAACGGCGGCCGCCTTCAGTTCTTCCTTCGAACCGAAATGGGCATAGAACGCCCCGTGGGTTAGGCCGGCGGCCTTCATCACTTCGCCCACGCTTACATTCTCAAATCCCCGTTCGCGGAACCGGCGGGAAGCCTCCTTCACAATGCGCTCGTGTTTCGCAGCGGTCTGTTTGGCGGGATAGCGCATAACTTTTTCTGCATCCTCCATCTATGATCGTTATCATATACTAAGCATGACAGCCATCATATTTGATGCCACTCGCATGCGGAAGAAGATCCGCAATGAATTCAACCGGATCAAGGCGAATGCATCACCGATACCAAGGTCTAATTGAATCGCCTCGGTGGGTGTGGTGTCATTCATAACACGAAGCTTGGAGTAAAAGAATGAGAGTTGAACGCTTTTCCCCCGACTCTGACACAGAGCCACGTCATTGGGTACGGCATGATCAGGCTTTCGCAATGATGTTGCGGCCCGGCTCAATTGAGTGGGGCTCGAAGCGTCCGCGCTGGAAAAGTTCGACTACACGGCGGGCGACTTAGCACTGTGCGATCGTCATGTGGGTGAGTGGGTCGGACTCATGAACGTATCGCATCTGCAGCTCGGCATCTCCGACGCGGCACTGATGGCCTGCTCTGACGGAGCTTACGGCGAGGTAGAACTGCGCCCATCACGCAAGTTTGCGGAACCGCGCCTGAGTGCGATGGTTGCGGCCGTTCATGCGGAGATGGGTGCTGGCTTTCCGAGCGGGCGGCTGTTTCTGGATTCTATCGAACAGGCGATGGCCGTAACCCTGGTCAATGGTCATGCAGTAAGGCACCGTCCTGTGCAGATGTACCGAGGCGGACTCGGCGCAGCGCGTTTGCGAAGGATTAAAGAGTTGGTCCATGCGAAGATGGAAGACGACGTGAGTCTGGACGAGATGGCGCAATCGGTAGGATTGAGCACAGCTCATTTCGCACGGATGTTTCGCAAGTCAACGGGCCAGACCCCGCATCGATTTGTTCTGCGCCAAAGGCTTGAGCGTGCTAAAGCGATGTTGCGTGCTCTCGATGCGCGAGTATTGGACGTGGCCGTTGCCTGCGGCTTCAGACCCAGCAGCACTTTGCACAGGTCTTTCGTGACGTCTGTAGAGTTAGCCCGACTCAGTATCGCCAGGATTTTATGGACTCCGAAGTGATTTGCGCTTTGGAAATCCATTCCGAAGATGCGCTACGCCTGTGATTTCTGGTTCGCAGCCAGAACTTCACACTCACGGGCTGCGGGGAATCAAGCCGGCGTGCGTGTAGTTTCGCAGGCACCACCTGCTGGCACTTCACAGGGACCAGACCGTAAGTTCCAGCAGATTTCGTGCACGCCACGCAAGGAGAGATGAGTCTCTGTCGCTTTCATCACCGTACGCGCGCTTTGGTTCAAGGAGGCACTCGGAAAACAGCTGCGAACACAAACAGCCCAATGAGGTGCGCATGCCAGGCGCTATCAGGTCCCGGACTTGCCGCCAGGTTCTTGATTCTTTCATTGATGGCGTCCCCACCGGCCAGTCGCGGCGACCTCTGCCGCGGCATCGACAAGTCTCAGAAACTCCTGCGGAGAGCAATACAGACTCCCGAGTTCGTTCGAGGCGAGAACAAAAAATGATCCGATTAGTGCGTGGACGCTTTCTCTGAGCTGTCTGGCCGGAAGCCCACCTTGTCTAGCATGGGCTCTATCTCCGGGTTGGACATGAACATTTTCCAGATAAGACCGCTGCGATAGTTCTCGACCATAACGACAATGGGCGCCTGGTCCAGGCCCATGTAAACCGGAGAGAACCAGTTGTGTGTCAGATTGAAAGCATCATGCGGACCATAGACTCCCCACAGACGGTCGCCGAGATCCCGGTAAAAGAATTTGAGTGCAGCCATTGAGGCTTCAGGTGTGTAGGGGAAAGATGAAAGTGCCCCGGTTGGAGTGATGGTGCCATTGTCGCTCCCCGAATCCGGCGCGTGCGCGGAATATCCCAACTGATCGTCGCTGGCCGTCAGTCCCCAGTCGTTGGGGCCATAGCCCTGGAAGTGACCTGGGTTAGACTCACAATAGGCCAAATCGATAAGGGCAAGATTGCGGTTGTTGTCGAAATAGTCCGTGTATCGATCGCGGATACCGCGGGGGTCAAAGCCCATAAAAGAGTATTGAGTGAAAAACAACGGCCCGCCCGTGCCCTCGCCCACATCCAACTTGATGCCGAAGTAGGTGTGGCCGTTCAAGTAACGATCTCCTTCGCTTGAGCCCGACCAGCCGGTGCGGTAGGCAATTGCGGCCGGCGATTGGCCCGCCCAACCTGAGTAGTAGAGCTCCGCGGGAACGCCATGCGTCGGCGACGCAATCGCCAACAGGTAGGTAATCATGGTTTCGTTGAATCCGGTTAGCCGGTGATCGATATACCAGGACCACTGCGGAGACCAGTGCCACAAAAGCGCGTTGTCGCTCGTAGAGTGCCGGTACCAATCCCACTCCACGGTCTCCCAAAGGTTGGTGATCCTTTTGTAAACGCTCTGTTCCGCTTCGCCGGACCCCTTGAAGTATTGGCGGGCGCTTAGCAGGCCCTCCATCAGAAATGACGTCTCGACCAGATCGCCGCCGTTATCAAACATCCCAAACACCAGCATGTCCTGAGCCGTATAGCCATTCAAGAAATGGGGCCATGCGCCGTGGTAGCGCGGAGCCTTCTCCAGGAAGTCCAGGATCTGACTGAGCCGTTCGATACCCTGCTCGCGCGTAATGAAGCCTCGGTCCACTCCCACAATGAGGGCCATGATGCCGAAGCCGGTGGCGCCGGTAGCGACAATACGATCGTCGCCGGGAATATTTTCGAGGGTTGCGCCCGCCACCGAGTGGGCTCCGTCCCAGTAGTAGCGAAAGCAGGCTTCCTGCAGCATCGTGAGCAATTCATCGTCGGATAGCTCTCTCGTGGCTGCACTGGCGACTTCGGAGAAAACCGATTGGCGGTAGGAGCGGTCGACAGCTTTCACCCGATACGAAGCATTCACTCCCGAACGGCCGACGAAATCCGTGTAGCGATTGATATCAGCACTCTGAATACCGATGGGCTGGAATTTCTGTTTTCCGATCGAGCGATAGATTGCATAGCTTTGCAAATCACTATCTGCGACTGGATCCCAGCTCACATCAATATGCCGATCATATCCTTTGGCCTGAAGGTTCTGTGGAGGCCGCGGAGCGCTTCTTACTTCAGGAGCAACTGGCGAAGCGGCGTTCCGGTCATCGATTTTGATCTCGTCGATGATCAGGGTCCGCGGCGTGTCATCGGCTGCACTCTGGCCGAAGTGGACACTGTGCAATTCGCGTGGCCGAAAAGGGTGTATCGACGCGGTGGCGAACTCGCTGAGGGGGAGCCGGATCTGCACCCACTTTTTCGCGGGCATATCTCCGGTAATACCATCCAGCTTAACCGGCTCTGTAAAGTCGTGTTCCTCGTCTTCCAATTGAATAAACGGCAAGTCAGCCGCAGGAATCTCTTCCGGCGAATAGCACCACATATAAAGCGTGTCACCCCGGAACTCCGTCAACCGGTTGCGCATGCTGACCACTCGGACTTCCGTCTGCCAGCTTCCACCCGCCACCGAACGCCACTGCAAACGCAGTGCGTTCGGAGCAGTGAAGAAGTTCTTCTTTTCAACCGGCAGGGCTCCGGATAGCAACTGAACCGTGCTGGGAAAGATCGATCTGCCGCTGCTGTAATAGTAGTAGTCGGGCGTGATGCTATTGTCGAAGATCACGTGATTGTAGTAGTCGGTCGGCGTAACCCCAGGGCAAGGGACGACGATCAGAATAAAGAAGCTGAAAAAGCAGAAGAACGAACGCACCGCGCACTCCGGGTTAGATATGGAAAGGGCTATATTGCACTTAAAATCGCAGTCTATAACAAAAGGCACGCCGCCCTTAAGTATGACGTCGGCGTCGGTTACTTCAGTAATTTCCCCATTTTGAGGTCTTTTTCCACCAAACTGATTTCAGAGGCGATTTTAACGTCTCTAAGCTATTATTAACTACCGGGTTTACCTAGGTCGCGATAAACCTTGACGGCAGCTTTTGCATCTTTTGTAGGGCCGTTTCATGACTGGTTAAGAGTGCGACGCTGGGAGACCGCAGGCGTTTTAGGGCATTTCTCCGTCTGGAAATGGTAGCCCGCAAGACGGCAGGGACCTAAGCATGGCGGAACGGGAAAGCTACTGGGGGGGATGGCGAGAGCGTATCTCCGCTCTCCGTAACGTCCCGGCTGTCCTCAAGATTGTGTGGGACTCCGGGCCTGGGGTCGTGATCTTTGGCTTGGTCTCGCGCCTCTTTTCGTCTCTTCTACCGGTTGTACTTCTTTGGATCACGAAGCTGATTATCGACAGCATCGTGCACGCTGTCTCTGTCCACCAGCCTGTCAAGCCGGGCTTTTGGTGGCTGGTGGCGGCGGAATTCTCCCTGGCCGTCCTGAACAGTATCCTCATTCGCGCAACCGACTATTCGGATTCGTTGCTGGCTGACAAATACACCCGTTATGTCAGCATTCGAGTCATGAACCATGCAGCAAGCCTCGACCTGCAAGCCTACGAAGATCCCGTTTTCTACGATCGTCTGGAGCGTGCTCGAGTGCAGGCGACGGACCGCCTGGTGATGATTCAGGCGATTGGACGACTGGTGCAGCAGGCCATCACAACGATTACCCTTTCCGTTTCAATCATGCTGTTCTCCCCCTGGTTGATGCTGTTGCTGGTCGCGGGTGTGGTGCCGGCGTTTCTTGGCGAGAGCCACTTTGCTTTTCTCGGATACGCCAAGAATTTCCGGCAGACTCCGATGCGCCGGCAGTTGGACTATCTGCGCGTGCTGGGCGGAAGCAAAGAAGCCGCTAAAGAGCTGAAGTTATTTGGGTTGAGAGATTTCCTGCGTGAGCGGTTCACGCATTTGTCAGATAAGATCTACGACGAGAATGTTGCCCTGTCCCGGCGAAAGCTGGTTGCAGGAGCGCTGCTTTCGACCATCGGCACCGCTGGCTACTATTCGGCGTATGTCTTTGTGATCTGGCGGACCGTCTCCGGCGATCTCACCATCGGCACATTGACGTTTCTGGCCGGTGCCATTCAGCAGGCCAGCAGCAATATCGAGCAGATTTTCTCGACGGTGGCGGCGATCGGCGACCAGGCGTTATTTCTCACCGACTTGCTGGCATTCTTTGAGATGGAACCGACGATCCGTTCCAAGCCCAATGCGCTGCCTGCGCCCCGGCCAATCACTCGCGGCGTCGAATTTCGGAACGTCTGTTTCAGCTATCCCGGCAATGCGCGCCTGATTCTCGATCGTATTAATTTCAAGCTGCATACAGACGAGCGGCTGGCGCTGATTGGCGAAAATGGCCAGGGAAAGACCACGATCGTAAAGCTGATTACCCGGCTTTACGATCCTACAGAAGGAGAAATCCTGCTGGATGGCATTGACCTTCGCGAGTACGATCTAGACGACCTCCATCACGAGATTGGCGTAATCTTCCAGGATTTCATGCGTTACGAAATGACAGCCCGCGAAAATATAGCTGTGGGCCGCATCGAGGAAATCAACAACCTGGACCTGCTGAAGGATGCGGCACAAAAAAGCATGGCCGACCAAACCATTGGAAGACTCTCTCTGGGCTACGACCAGATGCTTGGCCGCCGCTTCGATCAGGGAGTGGATCTTTCCGGCGGCGAATGGCAGAAAGTTGCCCTGGCCCGCGCCTATTTGCGCGATGCGCAATTGCTGATTCTCGACGAGCCAACCGCCGCACTCGACGCGCGCAGCGAGTTCGAAGTGTTTCACCGGTTTTCAGAACTCACTGCCGGAAAGATGGCGCTTTTTATTTCGCATCGATTTTCAACCGTTCGTTCTGCTGACCGCATCCTAGTCCTCGAAAATGGCAAGATCACAGAGGAAGGAACGCATGATCAACTGGCAAGATTAGGCGGACGTTACGCCGAAATGTTCGAGATGCAGGCATCGAGCTATCGCTAGGCGGGCAATCGAGGAAGCTACGAAATGATACCGAGCGGTCATTTAGAGCTTGTGGGCGCAGAGCCGGAAGGTGCGCGCCCGGCTGCAAATGAAATGGCAACGGATACGGACAATCTGAGTTCGGGCGCTGCCCAGCTGGCTCGCTCTCTGGCGTGGTTGCCGGGGCGGGTGGAACAGTGCCCTTTGCACCACCGCTGCGAAACTTTGTTTCGTGCATTCAAGCCGTTGCTGGCGGCACTGCAAACTCCACCGGCGAGAACTGGCTCCGACGATTTCCGTTTGCTCTACGAAAACATTCTCCTGATTCAGGCAGAGCTTGAAGAAAGCAATCAAACTTTCAGGCGCGCGCACAGGCTTCCTTTGGTGCGCACTCCCGACGGCGCCATCGTTCCCCGAGTCGCAACCATTGCAGAGGACTATCTGACAGGCACCGCGTACCAATTTACTGCGGTGAGCTTCACCGATTATATCCAGGCCTTCCAGGATACTACCGTCCTTGACCTGGCAGAACTGTGGATGCTGGTTCCTGCCCTCAAGCTGGCCCTGCTCGAGCAGATTGCCCAGCGTGGCCGCCGCTTGCTGCAGGACCCTGTCCGTTCTTATGGCGTTCAGGAGATGGTACGCAGTCTCCGCGAAATCAAGCAGACCACATGGAAAGTTGTGATCGAACCGCTGATTCGTTTCGATCGCGTTCTCCGGGAAGATCCCGCCGGGGCGTACCCCAGGATGGATTATGAGAGCCGCGAGCTTTACCGCCAGAAGCTGGTAAAGCTTGCGGACCACTCCGACTGCAGCGAAATGGAAGTCGCCGGTGCGGCGCTGGCGCTGGCTCGCGAGGCGCAGAGACAGCCGGACAACGATCCGCGGGTGACGCTCCGCCGTTCGCACATTGGCACCTACCTGGTTGCGGAAGGAAAGCCGCTTCTGCAGCAGAGGATTGACTTCCGCACTCCGATTGCCGACCGTATCCCCACTTTTGTGCGCAGCCATCCGGACGAGTTTTACCTGCCCGGCATTGCAGTGTTCACTCTGCTGATTGTTTTGGGTGTCGTGTTAATGCTGACGGATGCGTCTACTTCGTTGGGGCTGGTCTTACTTTCGACGCTGGCCGTATTGTTGCCGAGCTCCCAAAGCGCTGTTCAAATCATGAACTACTTGGCCACACTTCTGCTACCCGCGCAGATTTTGTCCAAGCTGGATTTCTCCGAAGGCCTGCCCAACGATTGTGTAACCTTTGTGGCCATCCCGACCTTGCTGTTGGATGAGAGGCAAGTCCATAAACTTGCGGACGACCTTGAGGTTCGTTTCTTGGGCAACCACGATCCTAATCTGCATTTTGTGTTGCTGACCGATCTTCCCGATTCGCCGGAGAAGCCTCCGGCAAACAACTCGCTGGTCGACCTTTGCGCAGAACTGATCCGTGGATTGAACGAGAAGTATTCAGGAGAGAAAGCCGGGTCTTTCTTCATGCTGCATCGCCACCCCGTCTACAACCCGCGCGAACGACTGTGGATGGGATGGGAGCGCAAGCGCGGCAAATTGATGGATCTTAACAACCTTCTGCGCGGTCAGTTTGACAGTTTTCCGGTAAAGGTTGGCGATCTTTCCATACTTTCAAGTGTTCGTTTTGTCATCACCCTCGATTCTGACACTGAGTTGCCGCGAGGCTCAGCCCGCAGGATGGTAGGGGCGCTGGCCCATCCCCTGAATCAGGCCATTATCGATCCGGACCGGGGTGTTGTTGTTACCGGTTACGGCATCTTGCAGCCTCGAGTTGGAGTAAGCGTTCAGAGTTCGGCGCGTTCCCGGCTGGCAAGCATTTATTCAGGTCAGACCGGACTCGACATCTACACGAGTGCCGCGTCTGATGTGTATCAAGACCTGTACGGCGAAGGCATCTTTGTCGGCAAGGGCATCTACGAGGTCGATACTCTTCACCGTGTCCTGGACCGTCGCTTCCCGCGCAATGCTTTGCTCAGTCATGATCTGGTCGAAGGAGCCTATGCCCGCGCTGGTCTCGTCAGCGATATTCAAATCATTGAGGACTATCCGTCCCACTACAGCGCACACAATCGACGGAAACATCGTTGGGTGAGGGGTGATTGGCAAATTGCGGAGTGGTTGCGTCCGCAGGTGCCCGACGAATCGGGGCAAACGGTTCCCAATCCTTTGTCGGTGGTCTCGCGGTGGAAGATTTTCGATAACCTGCGTCGCAGCCTGGTAGAGCCTGCGTTGTTTCTGCTGTTCGTACTGGGTTGGCTCTGCTTGCCGGGACGACCTGAAGGCTGGACTCTGGCAACCGTCGCCATCGTGTTCCTGCCGGCCGTGGTTCAGCTTGGATTTGACTTCGGGCGTGCGGCGGTACTTAGGAGACGCGCAATCGTTCTCGACGGGCTGAATTCCTTCGCGGACGCCAGTATTGCCGACTGGTTGGCGATCACCTTCCTGGCGCACCAGGCGTTGTTATCGCTGGATGCGATGGTCCGAACCATAGTTCGGCGCATGATTACGCGGCAACGGTTGTTGCAGTGGGAAACCGCAGCCCAAGCCGAGCTCGCGGGTTACAAACGCACGGTTCTGGATATTTACCTGGACAGCACTCCCGCGCTGGCGCTGGGGTTGTTTCTTCTGGTATGGCTCGTACATCGCAGAGCTCTGCCTGCCGCGTTGCCGATCCTGTTATTGTGGGCGTTCAGTAAACCAATTTCGATTTGGCTGAATCGTCCGCCGCGATCTCCACGCAAACAGGCATCGCAGAGAAACCAATGGCTGCTTCGGCTCAGCGCCCTGCGCACCTGGCGCTACTTCGCCGAGTTCAGCACCGAAGAGCACCACTGGTTGATTCCCGACAACGTGCTCGAGGAAGATACCAAAGTAGCACCGCGCATTTCCCCCACGAATCTCGGCTTCCTGCTGAATGCGCGACAGGCGGCTTGCGAATTCGGATATCTTACGGTACCTGAGTTCTCCCAACAGACCTTGCGAACCTTGGCAACCGTGTCACAGTTGCAACGCCATCGCGGCCACCTGCTGAACTGGTATGACACTCAAACGCTGGCCCCGCTTACCCCAGCCTTCGTGTCAAGCGTTGATAGCGGCAACCTGGTGGCTTCACTCTGGACTTTGCAGCGCGGCTGCCTCGAATTGCTCGACCAGCCGCTCCTGCAGCCTGAATTGCCGGACGGCTTCCTGGATCATCTTTTTGTTCTGACGAGCCTGCGGACGTTGCCGCGCCGAAAATTTTCCGCGATGAAGCGCGCCCTTAAGGGGCAGGATTGGCTGCAGTACCTTCTCGACATTCCGGACGCGGCTCTCAAGGACATCCATCAATCCGCCTTTAAGGCTAAGCATGCCCAAGAAGCCCGGTGGTTTCAGGAACAGGCGGAAGAGAGAATCAGCCAAGTTAGCCGAGCTGTACAGATCTATGCTCCCTGGTTGCTTCCAGAATTCTCCGCGCTTAAAAACGACCCCGTGATCCATCGCCAAGGCCGGCCCGATGATTTTCCGGCATTGAAGCGTATGCCGTTGTTCATCGACGGTCTTGCCGGCAGGCTGGAGGCGGCCGACACCGCGGCTTCGGGAGAAACCCACATACTGTACCGACAGCTTCTGTCACTCCTGCCGGACGCGCGATCGCACGTCCTGCGAGTGATCGATGACTTGAAGAAGATTGCAAACCAGGCGAGCACATTGGCCGACGAGATGGACTTTGAGTTTCTTTTGAACCGGAGCCGGGGGCTGCTATCAATCGGCTTTGATGTGGACAAACAGCTGCTGCATGCTGCCTGTTACGACCTGTTGGCGAGTGAAGCGCGTATCGCCTTTTTTGCTGCCATCGCGAAAGATGACATACCGCAAGAAACCTGGTTTCAGCTTGGGAGAGTCCAAATACTCGATCAAGGAATGGCCGGATTGCTCTCTTGGACTGGGACGATGTTTGAATACCTGATGCCGGCACTCTGGATGCGCATCTATCCGAATACGCTTCTGGAACGGGCGGCCGTAGCGGCCGTGCGGTCGCAGCAGGCCTATGCGGACGATCAGGGCATTCCCTGGGGCATCTCCGAATCGTCTTGTTTCAAATTGGATGCGGCGGGCAACTACGAGTATCACGCCTTCGGCGTGCCCCAGTTAGCGATACACAAGGTCGACGTTGATGGCCCGGTGGTCTCGCCGTATTCTACGTTCCTGGCGCTGCCTGTGGATTCCGCGGCTGGGCTGCGCAATTTGCGCAAACTGCAACGCAAGAAAGCTCTCGGCACCTACGGATTCTACGAGGCGTTAGACTTTAACCCCGCGCGCAGCCGCTCCCGGCTTCGTCGCTTTGAACCGGTGCGCTGTTGGATGGCTCATCATCAAGGCATGAGCCTGCTTTCCATGGCGAACTTCCTCCACCAGGACGTTGTGCAACGCTGGTTTCACAGCCATCCGCGCGTGCAGGCGACGGAACTGCTGCTACAAGAAAAGCCCGCTGGCCATCCTCGCTCGCCGCGTTCACGCAAGAAAGCCGCGTGAACGGTGCCGACTGAAGGCAAGTACAATAAAGTAGTTCGCTCAGAGTATTCGTAAACCGACGTGATGCGGCAATCGTACATCTTCGGTCTTGGGCTTCTGTTAGCTATTTTTCCAGGCCTGTCCAAACTGGACGCTCAGGCGCCTTCAGCGTCCGACGTCGTGGTCATTGATGCCACTGCGCCTCGACATCCCTTCCCCCATTATTGGGAAAAAATGTTTGGTTCAGGGCGCGCGATACTGAGTCTGCGTGATAGCTACCGCAACGACCTGCGCTCGGTCAAGCAAATTACCAATTTCTCCTACGTTCGCTTCCACGCCATTCTCGATGATGAAGTTGGTGTCTACGACGAAGACAGCCAGGGACAAGCTCTTTATAATTTTTCGTACGTCGATCAAATCTACGATGGTTTGCTCGCCAACGGTGTGCGCCCGTTCGTTGAGCTCAGCTTTATGCCAAACAAGTTGGCGGCCAACCATATCCTGCATCCCTTCTGGTACAAACCCAATGTCTCTCCTCCTAAGGATTGGGGCCGCTGGGACGCCCTAGTCGCTTTGTTCGTCGAGCATTTCGTCGAGCGGTACGGCATCGACGAAGTCTCGCAATGGTATTTCGAAGTTTGGAATGAGCCCAACCTGGATTTCTGGGCTGGCCAGCCCAAGCAGGATACTTATTGGGATCTTTACGACCACACCGCGCTTGCCATCAAAAAGATCAGCCCGCGACTGCGCGTGGGCGGACCTGCAACTGCGCAGGCGGCATGGGTCGATGCAATGATCCACCACTGCCGCGAAAAACGTATCCCCCTGGATTACGTTTCGACCCATGTCTACGCGAACGACACTGCCCAAGACATATTCCAGTCGCAAGAGGATATTCCGCGCGATCGGATGGTGTGTCGCGCAGTGAAGAAAGTTCACGACCAGATCACAACATCGGCCATGCCGAATCTCCCGCTGATCTGGAGCGAGTTCAACGCCAGCTACAAGAACGAACCCGACGTCACCGATGCGGTCTACATGGGTCCATGGCTCGCTGACACGATCCGCCAATGCGATGGTTTGGTGGACTCAATGTCTTACTGGTCCTTCTCAGATGTGTTCGAAGAACAGGGCGTGGTAAAAACTCCGTTCTACGGAGGCTATGGGCTGATCGCGGCAGGCGGTATTTCCAAGCCCGCCTTCAATGCCTTCAAACTGCTTCACGAGTTGGGCGAGGATCGGATCGACCTCGATTCAAATTCCGCGTTGCTGACTCGAAGAAAGAACGGCACCCTGGTGCTGGCTGTGTGGAATTACGCCCCACCGGAGCAGGCCGGGTCCCCGAGAACATTTACTTTGCGTCTGCAAGGCACGAATGCGAAGCAGGCGCTCATCTCGCGGATGGATTCCGAACACGGAGATTTCCATTCTGTCTACGAGAGGATTGGCGAGCCGCGTTATCCTACTCAGAAACAGATTGAGGAACTGCGTCATGCTTCAGATCTTCCGCCTCCGGAAGTCCAACGCATCAAGGAGAGTGAACTCACCATAACCCTTCCCGGCCATGGCCTGGCGCTGATCGAATTGAAATAGCCGATAACACAATTACTCCTTCTTGAACCCGGCTCGATCCATACCACGCTGCGCTTCGGGATTTTTCATAAACGTATCCCAAACAAAATTACTACGATAGTTCTCTGCCATTAGCATAGTGATTCCAGTGTCAATCCCAACGACATCGGTGTCGTACCAGTTCTTGAGTGGATTGAAGGCATTGACGAATCCATAGCGGCTCCACGCTTTTTCGTAATGATCCTTGATGTTCTTAAGCACACGGATCACGGCTTGTGGCAAGAACGGCAGCGAGCCCGCCGGCGCGCTGGGGACGACAGTTCCATCGATCGGCCCGATCATTGGCGGTCCTCCCCAAATCACGTAACCTTGCTGCGAATCGGAAGCCGAGATACCCCACAGATCATCGCTGTAATCGGGGAACTGTCTGGCCAGTTCCAAACAAAAATGGCGGTGCGCATCCGTCGCAAGGGTCGAGTTCTGGAAGTAATCGGCATAGGCATCGCGTTTGTTCCGGAAATCAAACCAGGCCTGCGAATATTGGTGCACAAACAAAGGAGCGAACGAGCCGATGTAGCGACTACCGTCGAACTCAAATTTGGTTCGCTTCCACGCGTTCCAAGCCTCCATCGGCAGGGGATGAGTGAGCGATCCCAATCCCAGAAGATAGATCATCATCATCTCGCTGTAATAATCCCATCGGTAGGGCAGAAAGCCACCCTCAGGTGTCCATCCATGCGGCAACAGAGAAGTGTCTTCGGAGAGCCAACTCCAATCGACACGGTTGAAAATCTGATACGCCAAAAGACTGATCTCAGAATGTTTCTCAAAGTGCCGGCGGCAAGTGAGAATGCCGCACAGCAGGATAGCAGTATCGACGGAGGAAACCTCGGAATCCCACACCCGCTCACCTGTATTGATATCGGCGAAATGATAGAAAAAGCCTCGATGGGTGGGCATCTTTTTCCACAAGAACCGCAGAGTGAGCAGAACCCGGTCTCGCGCTTCCGGAGGCGAAATGAATCCACGCTTTTCTGCGATGCTGAGCGCTGTTAATCCAAACCCCGTAGCGGCGATACTGGCGACTACAGAGTTGTCATTCGCCAGTACGTTGCTACGATCTCTTATGAGCCCGCTTTGCGGACTGGCTTGTTCCCAAAAGAACTGGAAGTTTCGCTTCTCGAGTTCATCCAAGAACTTATCGTCGTCCGGCGAAACAGTCGCACCATCGGAGGGAGGTTGTGGTGCGGGCTGCTGTTTTTCCTGTGCTGCCGCAGCCGGAAGTAATATCTTCGCGTCGCCGAGGATCCCGCACAGTCCAAAGCCGCCGAGCTTCAACAAAAGGTCTCGTCGGGAAAGGTCGCGATCTCCCAGGCTATTTCTCTCTTTCTCGTCCATTCGTAAAAAAGGTTCAGATACTTTCATCCCCGAGCGCCACGCGAAGACTGACGCTGGAAGAGATTTTTGCCTCAATCGGGCCACTCGCCGATATGTCGGCAGATTTTGCGATCCGTGAGATACGTCCTAAAATACTAACCGAATGAACTGGATGACGAACGGAAAAAAAATCACGATCTGGACGCTTGTGGCTTTAGGGATTCTGACGACTGTGTTGGCCGTTGTCCTCCTGAGTCGGCGCAAGCCCGTCACGTTGAAAGGGGCCGTTCTGCGGCAGGATATCGACCCGAATAAGCAATTGCCTTTGGGGGATGTCCAGATCACCGCGATCAACAGCCTGGGAAGCGGCCATGCGCAAACCGATTCTATGGGCTTTTTCAGTTTAACGCTGCCCAGCGGACTGCGGCGCCGTCAGCCAGTCCTGCTCCAATTCCGGCGCAAGGATTACAAGCCGTTGGACTGGGACGATTTCATATCGGACAAAATTTACGTCGCGCGTATGATTCCGCTTCGTCAGGAGACGATGGCTGAATCTCATTCCGACGCCGCAGTGTCGAATCCCCGCATAAGGTACACCGTAAAAGCTACAACGGAAGCGGATATCGGGAGTGCAGTCAGGACCTTCGATGTCGTCAATACGGGAAACAAGCCCTGTCAAAATCAGCCCCCGTGCGCTCCCGGCGGCAAGTGGAAGGCTTCGGTTGGTGCTTTGTCTCTCGACGCTGGTGAGGGCAATGAGTTTCGCAACGCCAGGGTTTCTTGCATCGCTGGACCCTGCCCGTTCACTAAAATTGAATCGGAGACGTTTTCGCAAGACGGCCGCCGCCTTAACGTGGCAGCTCGCGACTGGTCGGACACAACCACGTTCCTGGTAGAAGCTGAAGTTGTTCACCCAATGACGAGCAACCTGTTGCGTGAGACCTATCCTGTAATTTTCGGACGCGCCTTGAACTTCAGCCTACCCCCCGCGGCGGAAGGGCCCAGCATCGAAGCGGAGATTGCGGGTGAGGCCATTGTGTTTCCCTTGGGACCCGATCTCCTCTTAAGATGGGCAGATTGTCACGTTGCACTCGAAAGGGACCAATCGAGAAACTATCGCTGCGAACTCAAGGCGGGCTACGAGTTCCGGTAACGCCGGGCCTCACGGCCTACCGGCCACCCGAAGCGACGAAGATCAAAGCGAGGCGTTTCACAAGTTCCGGGCGCTGGACTCGAACCGGCGCAGGTAGGTCGGCTCCATTCAGAGAAACAGTAAAAATCTGAACTTTTCGTGGCCTCATACCCTCCACCGATTCTCTGACACTGTTCGTCTTCGATATCCAACCGAGCTCTGAAACGCCCCGGTTCAGGTCTTCGATGCAATTTATAGAGGAGTGAATCGAGGAAGACGGTTTTCCTTGAGGCGCAACCAATCAGGACTACACGGCCATCAAAATGCCTTCCCTGCCGAAGGCAAGAATTTGATTGCTTCTAGGCTTCGTCGCGTCCCGCTTTCAAAGCTAAATGGAATCTTTGACACACCGAGCGCTTTCTTGCAACTGATCGCAAAGTTAGCGCATCTCTCCTCAGGCGCGTAGGGCTCTATTCTTCTTTGTACAACTCATTTTCGCGCAACTGGTAGTACTCCGGCGCTAAGAGGTACAATGCTCTCGCAATTTGTTGCCTGCCCTCCCGGGGAGTTCCCAAACGTGTCGCGACTCCTGGCGCGCTGAAGGCTGAACCCTCACTCGGGAAGGTGCGGCAATATCAGAAGGATGTGGGATGGACCTGCGTAGGTCCGGAAGGAGATCCAGGTGACCAGCCGAAATCGCGGACTTTTATTGTGTTCCGTCATCTTCTCAGGAATCGTGTTCTCAGGAGTCGCTCAGGCCCAGGCCGACATCAACGAGGGTAAGGAGACCGCCTTTCTCTATGTGGATGGAAGCAAGGGTTCCGACACGAATCCGGGAACGCAATCCCGGCCCTTCAAGACGATTGGCCATGCAGCCGCGGTGGCGGTCACGAACAACCGGAAGAGCATCGGGACGCGCGTGACCATCAATCCAGGTACGTACCGGGAGTCAATCCTGCTCCCCAGCAGTTCGAGTGACACGTCCTTACCCATAACGTTCGAAGCCGCAGAAGCGGGAACAGTGACTGTCTCCGGCAGCGACGTGTGGACGGGATGGCAGCCTTACGCCGGCAAGGCGGGGGTTTACCGGAACTCCTGGCCTTACACATGGGGACTTTGCCCTCGGCCTTCGGACGGTCCGTTCTTACAGGATATCAACCTGCGGCGCGAAATGATCTTCGTAAATGGGACCCCGCTCACCGAGGTGCTCACGCTGAGCCAGTTGGGATTGGGTACTTTTTTTGTGGACGAAACCAACGCCATCGTTTACATCTTTCCCCCCACCAAGACAAACATCAGTACGGCGACGATCGAGGTCGCAACCCGAAACGCTCCATTCACGGCCTACAGCAGGACTGGCATTGTATTGCGCGGACTGAATTTCGCCGAGGCGAACACATGTCGCGATAACGACGCGGTGACCTTCAACGGCGGCAGCAACCTCCTGATTGATACCGATACGTTCAACTGGAACAATTCCGGCGGACTGCATATGAACATCACCACGAATTTTACAGTCCAGGACAGCCTGTCCAACCATAACGGCCAGCAGGGATTCAACTCTTTTGAGGCCAAGAACGGCCTATGGACTTCTAACGAGGCCGATTACAACAACTGGCGTGGAGCCCAGGGCGGAATTTATGGCTGGGCCGCCGGCGGCTTCCACTTTTTTGCTCAGCACGATAACACGGTCAACGGCGCCAAAATGTTCTTCAACATGACCCACGGGGTCCACTGGGACACCGATGATGCCAACGATTCCGCGGACTCGATGATCGTTGCCAACAATCTTCGAAACGGCGTAGTTGTGGAGGCGAGCGAAGGCCCGGTGACCATTTCCAATAGCCACGTCTGCTTCAACGCGCCACTCTCGCTTTACTACGATGGTGGTATGGCTTTAAGGGGATCAACCTTTGTCACGCTCACCGGCAACGTGTTCGCAAGTAACCTCATCAGCCAGATGCCGATCACCGGCATTGCCGGCGGAGTTCCGATCACAATCACTAATTACGAAACCGGGCAGCAATACAACCTGCTGACCACGAATCTGACCCTGACCTCCAATACCATTGCGGGCGGAGCCAACGAGCAGATCTTTCTCGACTTCGATCAATCTGGAAGCGCCTGGACAGAATTTTTGAGCACATTGGATTCCGACCACAACGACTGGTGGAACGCCTCGGTGCCGCAACCCTTTACAGTTCCAGAACCGGCAGAGTTCACGACGATCAACTGGGCAAAGTGGCTCTCGACGACCGGACAGGACACGCACTCAACCTTTACGGCGCCTTCCGGTAATCCCACCGCTCCTTGCCAGGTTTCACCCGACGGACCCGACTTGTGGTTTGTCAATCCGAACAACGGAACTCTGACTGTATCGGCTGGAACTTCAGCGGTGTATACGATGTTGTTGATCCCGATTGGCGGCTTCAGCGCCAAAACCATTTTTTCTTCCTACGGTGTGGGCTTCGTTCCGGGGGCGAAAGGGAGTTGGTCTGCAGCGTCGGTGACGGGTTCGGGTTCAGTTACGTTTACCGTCACGACGAGCAGCTCGACACCCTCGGGAACATATCCGATTACGATGGCCGCTCACGCCGGCAGCATCGAAAAGACCGTAACCGTTTCGCTCACTGTGCAATGAATTGCGACTCAGAACGCAAGATGGTCAATTGACGTGGGGTTCAGCGGTCGATTGCTAGTACGCATTCACCATCCTCATTCTGCCAGGAATGATTGACTGACTTAAACATCGGGTGAGCGGCAGGACTCGAACCTGCGACCCATGCCTTAAAAGGGCATTGCTCTACCAACTGAGCTACGCGCCCATCCACCTTACTCGCTCTCAGCTATCTTCCCTGTTTTACGTGACCTACCGGAAGTCGCCGGAGGCGAGGAGGGAGCCACGGATTGCATGCCTTTGCGCCGACTATGACTTAAATATAACTTATCTTTCCCAGTCAATTGCCCGCGTTTGCCCACCGTTCTCCATCCCCTTCTGTTTTACCAGTTCTTGCTGCCCTTGTCTCTGCTTCCGTTCAAACTCGACGAGCTTCTCTAGTTCCGGCCGCAGCACGTTGCGTCCCGTCATCGCGTAGCGGAGGAACGTCGACATGGTCTTCCAACCGCAGATTTGCATGATGCGCGGCGCCGGTATCCCGGCGTCCAGCATTCGTTGCGCCGCCGTCCGCCGCAGGTCGTGCACCAGAAGGCTCTCGTTCACTCGCCATGCGGCAGCCGCGCCTCCACAGCTTGTCGAAGCGCTGCCAACTTCAGCGCTCCAACTAGAACAACTCGGAATGTTTGGAAAGCTGACATTGCGTTTCGCGCAAATCTACCACGACAACCAACTTCAGCGACCTTTCGGGACTAATTTGATTGTTATCGGCCGTGCTCGGTTAGAGGCCGAAAAATGCACCTTCGAGCTCATCACTGCGTCATCGGTCATGATGTCCATGACCGTATACTGAAATCCTTGAACTGCGGCAAAGGTAAATTTGCCTGATGCATCAGTCTCCACTGAACCCGCCCATTGGAACATTCCCTCCATTCGCGTTCCTATGTTAGCGTGCACCTCTCTCGCGGGTGTGCCATCTGGGAGCAAGACGACGAACTCAACTGGCGTGCTCGTCAACGCAACCGGCAATTGAAAATCGCACCGCTGCGAATTAAGGTTCTCGTTGATTTCAAACGTGGATGCACCTGCTTCTTTATCCGCGTGCGGCCAGTACTGCTCGGGATAGGGATTCTCCGCGGTCGGGGCCTTGTAGATGTTCAGCACGATCTTATAGGAGCCGGGTGCAACGCCGAGGAATGAATACTCTCCGTTCTCGTGCGTTTTCACGGTCGAGCCGATCAGAAGCTCCGACTTTTGATCTCGGCCTTTGCCCTCCACCCGGATTAGGTCCAAACTCAGTCCGGGTTGCGCCGGCGTGCCGTCGGAACGAATGACGCGGCCACGAATCGTTCCCGGCCAGTTTTTATTCAGAAGCAGGTTGACCACGGCACAGCCGCGGGCTTGGACGGTTGCATCGTCCTCCTCAAAATCATTGCTGGTGAATCCGGGCTTGCTTGCGGTTACTCCATAGGAACCGGGCTGTAGTCCGGCAAGAGAATACCGCCCGCTGCTATCGGTTGTCGTTGTAGCTTTCGTTTCATTGTTCGAAATCTCGACGCTCGCGCCTGATAACGGATTGCCTGTCTTGGTCACGTCGCCTGTGCCCATCGTGACATGGCCCGAGATGGTTCCCGTGGGCGCTGCGCCCGGGAGGCTATTTAGGAACGCCAAATCTTCTGCGGCATACTTCACATTTCGGCTGCGCGTACACCCGCGGGATGGGAGATAACCAGATCCGTCGTCGTGCGTGTACATCAGGTACTGTTCACCGACATACAGAGACGGGCCGTCGCACATCCCACTGTCGTAAAGAATGACTGTCTCTTCGGAGATACCCATGTAGGCCTTGTCGACTCGCATGCGGAAGAGGCCTGCCTCAATCGTTTCGGTGACCGTCCCGAGGAAGATCATCGGCACCGCGGAATATTCTACGCACGGTGGAGGTGGCGGAGCGCATTCGCAAGCCAGTGCATTCTCCGGCGTGATCGTCAGATTCGTAGCCGCCAGGAGTAATGCCACAAGGGCTGTACGACCTGCCCGACCCGAAACACACTGGTCATGCCTGAGGTTTCCCATGCTCTAAATTGCACATCAGAAGCGTCGTTGGCGGCAACTATCTTCCGTAACGCGATGAGCATGGCCTGAAAAGACATGCGGGCTTCCCTCATTGTTTTCTGACTCAAGGCTTTCGGGCCGCAATATCAGCCCGGATCACAGTCAAGTAGTCGCCGGCGGATTCGAGCGCTCGCTCGGCGTCATGGTGAGAAAGAAATCCGGTGTCGTCATAAAGGGCTGTATTGCGCTTCCGGCGGAGGCGATCAAAGACGGTCAGCAGACTCGCATGTTTCTTGTCGATGCGTGAACGCACAAAATCGATGATGGCGATGTGGTGCCCAGGCTGACTTCTCGCACGGAATCCATGGCTGAACATGAACCCGACGGAAGCTTTCAGCATTGCTTCGTAGGCTTATTGAAGACAAGCTTCTTCATCAAAAGCGAGAATCTTGCGGGCCGAAACCAGCTTCTTATCCGCGCTCGCGAGGAAGCGGTCGATTTGCGCCCAGTCAACGGCGTGCGGTTTTAGCTTCTTCATCTCGACCTATGAGCGAAACACGCTTATTGTGCCAGACGTTTTTCAGAAACGCATCCTTCCGAATACGGCGTGACTCGAATTCCTTCGGTGTTAGAACCGTGTAGTTGATTTCACGCCCGAGTTGCTGCTCAAGCCTTCGCACAGCTTGTGCTAGGACTTCTTCACGCGGGAAGCCAATCATGAGCACGTCTATATCGCTGGCAGTGTCCTGCTGGTTGCTTGCAAATGAACCGTACAGATAAGCCTCGTCTATTCCCTCGATTCTCTTGAGGGATCGCGCGATCAGGGGCGCCGCACCAATGGTTTTCGCCACGATCTTGCGCACCTCACCAAAAAGCGGATACTCCCTATTGAGTTGAAAGTATTTTTGGCGGCCAATCACTTCCGAGAGAAATAGACCTTCGCGCTCTAGGCGTCTCAACTCTTTTGACAGGTTCGACGGATCGATGCTCAACCTCTCGGCCAAGTCCCGCAAGTGGTGACGGGCCGTCGGGTTGGTGAAGTAATAAACCAGCAGTTGCTGGCGCGCCTTAGAGCGAAGGTCAAGCATTGTGGTAGAAATATACTACAAATGTGGTAATAGATGACAACGATAAGATGAGGAGCTGTTCGCCAATGTCGAGGTGAAACCGCTTGGTCGCGGGGCTTTCTGCGGCTGTTTTTGAACCCATGAATTCAACCCACGGTTCGCAATGCGTTTTAGGCATGGATGCTGTCCAAAGCGGACCTACCATCCAGGGAATAGACGAGATTGACTTAAAGTTCATAATAATGTACATTAAGCCGTATTGTGACCATTGTTGTGGACATTAAATATGAGGACAAGCCGATCATCCGTCATACTCCCACTCCCGGTAAGGCATGCTCTACGCAAGCTTGGCCGCGACATCCGTGATGCCCGGCGGCGGCGGCGCATCCCGACGGCCATCGCGGCGCAGCGCGCCTCGATCAGCCGCACGACCCTCGTCAAGATTGAAAAGGGCGATCCCGGCGTCGCGATTGGGATATACGCCACGGTCCTTTTTGTGCTGGGCATGGCGGACCGGCTGGGCGATCTCGCAGCGCCGAAGAACGATCCCGTGGGCCTGCAGCTCGAAGAAGAAAACCTGCCGCAACGCATTCGCGTGGCGCGCAGGCCGAAACGCACGAAAGACAAGTGATGGACAGAGAGGCTCTCGTATACGTGGATCTCGACGGCGTCCCGCACCTGATGGGGCGTCTGTGGGCCCGTACGCGCAAGAACAAGGAAAGCGCCACCTTCGAATACGACAAGACATGGCTGGAAAATCCTGCGCGATTCTCTCTGGAGCCAGCCCTGCAGGTTGGTCCGGGCCCGTTTCACACACCGGCAGACGCGCCCATGTTCGGCGCCATCGGCGACTCCGCGCCCGACCGTTGGGGACGCGCGCTCATGCGCCGCATGGAACGCAGGCGCGCGGAGCGCGAGGGCCGGGCGCCGCATACGCTCCAGGAGATCGACTTCCTACTGCTGGTGGACGACGAGGCCCGTCAGGGCGCGCTGCGCTTTGCGGAAAAAGAAGGCGGACCCTTCCTGTGGGAGGAGGGCATCAAGCGCATCCCTCCGCTAATCGAACTCCCGAAACTGCTCTCCGCGGCCGAACATGTGATGGAACAGAAAGACACCGACGAGGAACTGCTCATTCTGTTCGCGCCCGGCTCCTCTCTTGGCGGCGCGAGACCCAAGGCTTCCGTCAGGGAAAAGGACGGCCATCTCGCCATCGCGAAATTCCCACGCAAGGACGATGAAATCAACACGGTGGTCTGGGAGGCGGTCGCACTGTCCCTCGCGCGGAAATCTGGCATCCCCGTTCCCGAATCCCGTGTCGAAAACATCGCCGGCAAGCCTGTGCTCCTCCTGCGACGCTTCGACCGCGACGGCGAACGGCGTATCCCGTTCCTCTCCGCGATGAGCATGCTCGGATCTAAGGACAATGAAACCCGCAGCTATCTGGAAATTGTTGACGCGCTGCGCCAGTACGGCGCTCTGCCGCAAGCCGACATGGAAGCGCTGTGGCGGCGGCTGGTCTTCAACATACTGATCTCCAACACCGACGACCACCTACGCAATCACGGCTTTCTGTACGAAGGCCAGGCGGGCTGGCGCCTGTCACCCGCTTACGACCTCAACCCGGTGCCGACCGACATCAAGCCGCGCATCCTCAGCACCGCGATCAACGAAGACGACAACACGGCCTCGCTTGGCCTAGCAGTGGAGGTGGCGGGGTATTTCGATCTGGACAACCGCAAAGCGCGCGACATCGCAAAACAGGTCGGCAAATCCGTCTCGAAGTGGCGCGAAGAAGCCGCGCGGCATGGCCTGAACAAAGCCGAAATGGACCGCATGGCATCGGCCTTCGAGCATGAGGATCTGCGCGCCGCGCAGCAGGGCGGATCAGCTAGAGCCTGAGCAGGAAATTATGGATCCGTCTGCCGCGCTCGATCGAAAGTACGATTCTTAGAAAACCTCTCGATTCGACGACTACTTTTTGATCGCGAATTACATCTAATAAACCAAGTCTCAAGCTGACGGCGCGCACTTCGTGCATCGAATACTCAAGCGGTGAGGAGAAATCTTATGAAACGAATCCTGACGGGAGTTTTCTTATCAGCGGCGCTTTTCGGCATCTCAGCCGCACAGGACTCAACGCCAAACGGCGCCACGGCGCCCCAGAACCGGAATCCGGTGCCGAGTCAGGCTGCACCGTCCAGCCCGGGGCAGCCAAGCACCAACACCAAGATCGCGCCGGGCAGCGTTATTCCCGTGCAACTGACGAAGAGCCTCGATGCCAAGAAAGCAAAAACTGGTGACGAAGTCGATGCTGAAGTTACGGCAGATCTGAAGGCAGAAAACGGCGACATCATTGTGCCCAAGAGTACAAAGGTAGTTGGGCGCGTGACGGAAGCACAGGCGCGAAATAAAGAGCAAAAAGAATCGCAAGTCGGCATCGCCTTTGACCATGCGGTTATGAAGAATGGGTCCGACATGACGATGCCGATGTCGATTCAGGCGATCGTTTCGCAGTCGTACCTAAGCGGCGGCAGCAGCGGCGGCGGTAATGGAGCTACGGCCCAGCCGTCGCCATCGCCCGCCGCTGGCGGAACGTCGTCAGGCAATTACGGTGCCCGTTCCGGGGGGATGGGAGCGCCGCAGGCAGCTACCCCCCAAGTACCCTCGGCAGATGCGCCGGCCCCGGCCGCCGATGCTCATCAACCAATCACGGGCAAGACTGAAGGAGTCCTGGGTATTCCGAATCTGACATTGTCCACAACGGCCGACACGGCACATGGTTCCGTGATGAGCTCGGAAAAAAATAATGTGAAGCTGGAGGGCGGTACTTTACTGCTGTTGCGCGTGAATCAATAAGGCTCGACATCTCACAGATCGAAGGTTCGATAGACAGAAGAAGCTTCTTGCGCCTGCAAAAGGGAAATTGCAACATTGTGAACAGCAACCCCTGACGGAGTTCGTCCATCGATCTTTCCGTGATGAGCATGGCCATGCACCACCAGATCGGCTCCGTGCCGATCCACGACTTCAGCCAGACGAGAGGTACCGAGAAAGGGGAAGATCTCTGCCGCTTCTCCTTGCACGGTTTCAGCAATCGGGGAGTAGTGCAGCACCACCACCCGTTTCTTGGTGCGAAGTTGGGACATGGCGCGCTCGAGCTTGAGGGCTTCGTCGATCGAGGCCTGGACAAACTGTTTGACCTCGCGCTCTCCAAAGGCGGTAAGCATCCCGCGCCCAAACCCTCCCACAAAACCTTTGGTCCCGGCAAAGCCGACGCCATCCCGCTCATACGCGGTGCCGTCCAGTACTTTGATTCCGGCTGCAACCATCATTTGGCATAGTTCTTCTTCTTTCCCGCTCTCGAAATCATGGTTTCCCAACACGGCGATAGTCGGAATGCGGAGACGGACCAGGACATTAAGGAGCGGCTCCATTTCGTTGGCCTGCCCGTAGTTAGTTAAATCGCCGGCAAGAACAAGCACATCAGCGTCATTTCGAACCCGCTCAAACTGGTCCTGGAGCTTGGCGTAGCTTTGCGGATTGAAGTGCAAGTCGGCGGTGGCTGCGATTCTCATCGAAATTGACAACGGCCAGAAGACAGCTAGGCGGAGCGCCGAGTTCGCCGACGATGTGACCCTGCTCTCCGGCAGCGCTCGATTTGTTCGAGGCGGCTCTTTCTTTTCTCCTCCAAAAGGTTGGGGAGGCGCCACTCATTCAAGTCGATGGCAAACATGTGGTCATCCACAAGACTACCGCGAAACTTTGCTTCTGAGTTGGGCCTCGCGATCTCATCCCCGAGTCGTTCGAGCAACTCCCGCCAGATGGTTGCAGGCACGTAGCGCGTTTGCGCCGGATAGACATAGCGAAACAACAAGAGCGACCACAGAAGCATTTCCCAATGCTCACCCACCAGTTGCAGCTCACGATCCCAATCAAACGCTGGGTAGGTTCCATAAATTACGTGGGCAATGTCAGCTCCGTCGAAACGCTCCCGCCTCGTGACGAATATTTTTGAAGCCACCAATTCCTCGGGTGCAAGCACACGTGTCTCAACTCCATGCACCACCGCCGCACGGGCGCGCTCAATCCAGGAGTTCTCGACCATGAACACGCCATTACTCATCCCGGTGATCAAGTCGACAAAAAACTCTCCCTTACGCGCTTTGGCCAGCCACACGGGATCGTGAACCTCGCACCCGAAGCCACGCTGTTTCAGATACGGCAGGACCTGATGGCTGGTGCAGGCAGTCATAAATAAATCGAGATCTTTGGTGACGCGGCAAATTCCAGTATGTTGCCGCAGTGCAAACGCTCCCGAAACGGCGTAAGGAATGTGCTTCTCCTCAAGCGCCATGAGTACTTCGCGGAACAACGAAGCTTGCTCTTCGGGAATGTCGGTAGGCATCGACGAGGTTACCGGCAGCGCCGCTTCGGTTTTGCACACTTTTGGCACGGAGTTTGGATGTGCTTCCCGGTCTTGCGGTTGGTGCCGTTCTAAGCGGATTCCACCGCTGCCGTCTGGGCGGGCAACAGGATACGGCGTGTGATTTGTTCGTTGGCGTGCGCTCGATTCGAAGGAAGAACAATGATCTGGCTAGGGGGCCTTCCTGCGGGGTACTTTCGCGCCTTTTTTTCGTGCTTCGGAAAGGCCGATGGCAATGGCCTGCTTGCGGCTGGTGACGGTTCCCCCCTTGCCGCCTTTGCCCGATTTCAGTGTGCCGTGCTTTCTCCGGCGCATCGCGCTTTCAACGGTCTTGCTGGCTGCCTTGCCATACTTTCGTCCACTCGATTTCTTGGTCGAACGTTTCGTAGCTGCCATTTATTTGTCTCTCGATGATTTTTAGTCGAGAAAAACATCCGCAAGGGTTGTCGCTCACATTTTTTCCGCAACATCCTTCGCAATGCAGCATCAAAACCAGAGTTATTATGAAGTTTCGAGTTGATTTGAGGGGGGAGGGTTCACGATGAGAGCCGTGACGGGAGTATTTGCTTCGAAAGCAGATGCGGAGAGAGCGTTAGCCCAGATTCATTCCACCGGCCTGTCGCAGGACCGGATCACATTGCTGACTCCTGAAAACCAGAAGATGCAGCAAGCGGCGGCGCCGCCCGAGGCGCCGATTATCGCCGCGGAGCAGCCTGGCATGGGCAAGGCTGTAGGGGCGGTGTTGGGAACGGCGGCAGGGTTCTCAGGAGGTCCATTGATTGTAGCCGCCCTTCTACCGGGGGTTGGGCCGATCACGGCGCTTGGACTGCTGGGCGGGGCGATTCTGGCCGCAGCCGGAGCAAGCATTGGCGCGGTTGCTGGAGGAAAAGTTGAAGACGCCATGACCGAAGGCCTGCCGGAAGACGAGTTGTTTGTCTATGAAGATGCTCTTCGCAAGGGCCGCAGTGTCTTGATTGCCTTGGCCGATGATGAAGCCGCGGCTTCGCGCGTCCGCGAACTGCTGAGAGTAGAAGGAGCGGAGACTGTCGATGCCGCCCGCGAACAATGGTGGATCGGTCTGCGTGATGCCGAACAGGAACACTATTCGTCTTTCAGCAGAAACTTAAGTGACGACGAAAAATTCTATCGACTCGGATTCGAGTCTGCGCTCCATGCCCGGACACGTTGCAAAGAATACGACCAGGTCTTGGGCGAGATGACGGCACAGATTGAAGAGCTGGAACGTCAGTATCCTGACGTGGAACTGGCCGACGCGTTTCAGCGTGGCTACGAGCGTGGTCGCGACTACTACCAGCAACTATGTGACGAATCCAGGGCAGCGTAAGAAATAAAAGAATAATAATTCCGTCTCAATCTTTGCCGAGACGAGCTCCGCGCCTGTGAGCAAGAGGAATAGCGGCCAGAAGAGCGAAGCCCAGCAAAACCCCGCTGCCTGACTCGGGCAACGATGCCAGGCTATCCTGCCCTTTGGAGAGGTCGCCTGAGTCGGTTCCGATTGGATCTGGCTTTAGCCTAATCACGATCGCGTCCTGAGGGGAATTCTGCAAGGCGCTACCGAATACTATCGACCGTTTCGATAGCACCGGGAGCGATCCCATCACTCCGACGTCAACGGTGGGCACGGGTTGTTCGCGATACACCGGCCTAAGGCTGCTTCCAGACGTCGATAAACTCGCTACGACAATGATGCAAGCAGACCAACCCCAATGTTTGAAAGACATAGGCCTAAACTTTTATTTGTCCTAAGATTCGTCGATATGCTAGTTATTGATTGCGGCAGCCGAGGTGGACTTGCTGCCGCGCCGAAACCAAAATTAACTAAATTGTGAGACCGTGCTGGCTGGGCTGGAATACAGTAAAGCCTGTAAAATACATTGTCGCAAGTAGCAAATCAGGTGAGCCCGTGCCGCAGGTGAGCCCGTACTGAGGGACTAAAAGTTTTATGCTGCCTCTCTCTTGTTCGCGAGATGTTGCCTCTTACGCGATCCTGGCTCATCAAAAGCTCCGGCAGTTGGACGCAACAATCTGTGCGACCGGCGGGGCGATTTCTGACGTTGAATGATTCGGTCAAGACCTAGGAAGGTTGCTGCGATGGCTGTTGGCCGAGCAAGCAAAGCGCCGCAGGGAAATGTCTTACCAGTTCTGAAACCGCAATTTTCCCGTTGGGCATTGAAAAGCTTGTATTTTCTTCCGTAAAGGCGTTCTGACATCTTTCGCAGGAGATGCGAGACGGAAGCAAAATTTCTGTGTCCTCCCAAACGTTCGGCCCAATTGGTGGGACATCGCTGTCGCCGAGCAAACTAGCCACCAGCCGTGGGACAACCACGAGGACGTTGGTCCTTTCCCCGCTACGAACGAATGCCACAAGGTGATCGGCCTTCGCACCTTGGATGGTCAACGGCACATACTCACCCTGCTGAAAAACATCAGGCCACTGCTTACGAAAGCATAGAGTTCTCCAGACCAAGAACAGCTTCAGCCTACCGTCCTCGGGCGTCTCCAGCAGTCTGCTTACTGATGGCGGATCAGGATCGCTCCCCGATTTTCGGATGCTCTCGAACCATGCGCGTCGGCGAATATAGTCCACTGGGCGCCGGTTATCGGGATCGACCAGACTGAGATTCCACAACTCGTTGCCTTGATAAATGTCTGGAACACCGGGACACGTAAGCTTGAGAAGTGTCTGCGACACGCTGTTCCAAAGGCCGATGCGGGCGACGCGTCGTTGGAAGGGCATGAAGTCATTCAAGAAATCGTTGTTGACTCCGGGAGTCAACAACGATTTCACGAAAGATGAAACAGCATTTTCGTATGCAGTATTGCGGTTGATCCAGCTTGTGCTCTTCTTCGCCTCGCGGATCGCTTTCAGCATGTATTGTTCGATCCGCTCCCGAAAAGCATCCCAGCCGTTCTGATCGTTAAAAGCTTCGAATGGCCATGCGCCGACCAATGTTTGGTAGAGCAAGTATTCGTCATTCGGAGAAGGAGCAGGGTTATCGTTCACCAGGCTCTTATGACCCCGATTAAATCGCTTCCACTCTCGGATCCGCAGCCTCCACAGCCCCGACATTTCTGAGAGCACATTGATGCGCGCGCGTACATCCTCCGAGCGCTTTGAATCATGCGTGCTCGTGGCCAGCATCGTGTGGGGCCAACTGCGCACGCGTTCCTGATTGGCTTCGTGAAATTCCTCTGTCGTTATTCCGAAGCGGTGAAGATCGCTGCCTACATCGTTCAGCGAGACCAGGCGGTTGTACCGGTAAAATGCGGTGTCTTCCAGTCCCTTGGCCATCACCGGGCTGGTGAACTGCTGGAACTTCATCGCGAACGCTGTGACGGCATCACGGTAAGCTGCATCCTGCCCATCGGCGATTCGCGTCAAAAGAACTTCGCGGATGAAATCGAAGACACTGATGTCAGCGGCTGGACTTCTCCATTTTGCCGAGTCAATGGCAGTGCGGATGTAGCGCTCGTCATCTTCCGATACGCCTGAGGGGCTAACGTAAGTGCGGTATACGGGGAAGCTGGCGACCACCTCGGTGAGCGCATCGCGCACACTGTTCAGAGTGAAGTCGCAGGTGTGCCGCTTGGAGAGCGCGATTCGTGTGAGTTGGTTGGCCAGCACATTCAGTTCGCTCACCAAGGCAACCCGAATGATCAGTCTTCGACATCGGTACGCGAGGTCGTCGAAATCAATTTCATCGCCGATAAAGTTTCGGTAGATGCGATCAATGCGGGTTGCGCTGGCCGGATCGACAAACAATCCGTTGACCAGATTTGCGAAGTCATATCCGGTGGTTCCGCAGACGGGCCAGTCCACGGGCAGCCGTTCTTGGCCGGTAAGAATTTTCTCGATCACAACGTAAGGCTGCTCTTTTCGCGCGTCGGGGGGGGCACTCTCAACCGTCGCGATGGCGTGTTGTAAGCGTTCGAAGTATTGAGCTGGATTGTACAGACCGTCGGGGTGATCGATGCGCAAACCATCCACCTTGCCTTCAGCCACTAAATTCAGAATCAAGCGGTGAGTCGCCTGAAACACGCTTTCCTTTTCCATGCAAAGCCCGGCGAGATCGTTGGTATCGAAAAACCGCCGGTAGTTAATGTCGTCGGAGGCGACCCTCCAGTTAGCCAGGCGGAAGGCCTGCACTTTGATTAGTTCGTGCAACTCGTCGAGGCTCGCGGGATTGGAAGCAATGCCGTTGATCGAGTCGACGCCTGCAATGATTTCGGAGGTGATTTCCGGGGATCGTGCGCATAACTCGCTTAGCCGCCGCTTATGGATTTCCTTGTCGCGATTGCGCTCAACCAGGCTATCGATGCTGACCTCCTGCCTTCGTGGCAAATGTCCGAAAGCGGTGATCAGACTCTGGAACTCCAACAAGTCAGGATTTTGTTCGCTCAGCCTTGCCGCTAACTTGTCCGTGGCGCGCTGCAGAATGCGAGGGTACTCCCGTGGATTAACCGGAAAACGATGGTTTCGGTAGGAAATATCAAACTCGCCTCGTTCCGGACGAAAAACTACTTTTAACTCCCCACTCTCGAGGACGGCGCCGTAGTGATCGTGCAGCACGGGCACGAGCACTTTTTCATGGAGTTCCTCTTTCAGAGGATGCCAATCGATATCGAAAAAACCGGCGTAAGCCGAAGCCTCGCCGTTTTCGAGAACATCGAGCCACCACACATTATCCCCTCCCATCACTCCCATATGATTGGGAACGATATCCAGAATTAAACCCATCTCGTGTTCACGGAGAGCAGTTACAAAGCGGTCGAAGTCTTCGCGAGTTCCGATTTCCGGGTTAAACGAGCTGTGATCCACAATGTCGTACCCGTGCATGCTTCCGGGGCGGGCCTTGAGACAGGGAGAAAGATAACAGTGACTGATACCGAGCGCGGAAAGATAGGGAATGATCGCCTGGGCCTGGGCAAACGTGAAATCGCGATTCAACTGCAAGCGGTAAGTTGCGCGAGGAATGTGACATCTTGGCTTCATGCTTCGAGGAGCCACACCACGGACCAGGCCGGCAGCGTGCCTTGCCGCACTTCGATATCATGCACTTCTTCGCTGGAATAAATAATGCGAGAGGCAGGCGGAGTCAAGCCCGAAAGGGCCTCAGTGCCGAGATTCGCCAGGAGCGCGAGTTTCGAATGATCCGGAAACTCCCACTGTACACTCAGTCCGCGACCTCCCTGTACTTCAAATTTTGCCTTGATGGCACATGCATCCGAAAGGCGCGGGACTATATGCTGACATCTTAGGTGCAGTAGTTGCCGGTAGAAGTGCAGCCATTCGCAATGGCGTGGTTGTGTAAGCTCGTCCCAGTTAAGTCGCGAGCGTTTGAAAGTTTCAGGGGCGTTGGGGTCCGGAATGCCGGCGCGGACGGTGGGCTCGCTAAACCTGGCAAAACGCGCGAACTCATTTCGCCGGCCTGCGGCAACTGCCTCAGCCAGACCGTGCTCGAAATCGCAGAAAAAGAGAAATGGGGTTTCAGCGCCGAATTCTTCGCCCATAAAAAGCAGCGGCGGAGACGGGGCAAGCAGAAGGATCGCCGCTGCAGCACGGACGGCTTGTGGATCGGCGAGGGCAGTGATTCTCTCTCCAAATGCACGATTTCCAATCTGATCATGATTTTGAAGGAAAGAGACAAATGCAGTAGGCGGCAGGCCTGCGGTGCATTCCCCACGCGTGTGGCCATTTCTAAAGGTCGACACCTCACCTTGGTAGTCGAAGCCTTCAACCAAGCAGCGGCCTAATCGATCGATGGGACGATCTGAATAATCTGAATAATATCCATCGCGCTCACCCGTGAGCAGCACATGCAGCGTGTGGTGGATATCGTCATTCCACTGAGCTGTATAAAGTTGGGTTTGGCACTGTGGCGTGCGCTGAAGGAAGCGTGCCTGGTTAAAGTCGTTTTCGAGGATGAGATGAACGTGACGGCCTGGCTCAACGGACTTTCGCATAGCGTCTGCCAGTTCAACGAGGATGGGCACCTTGGAGTTGTCGATGATTGCGTTTACTGCGTCCAGACGAAGTCCATCGAAATGATATTCGGTCAGCCAGTAGAGAGCGTTGTGGATGAAAAAGTCGCGGATCGCTCGACTCTCGGGCCCATCGAAGTTAATGGCGTTGCCCCAGGGAGTGCGATGCCGGTCGGTAAAGAATTGCGGCGCGTAGAGGTTGAGATAATTCCCTTCGGGGCCAAAATGGTTATAAACAACGTCCAGCAAAACCATCATTCTACGCTCATGCGCTGCTTGAATTAAGTTCTTGAGCTCATCGGGCCGACCATAGGTGCAGTCCGGAGCAAACGGGAAGACGCCGTCATATCCCCAATTGCGCAGGCCGGGAAAGTCAGCGACGGGCATGAGTTCGATAGCGGTGATGCCGAGGTCCGCCAGATGGTCGAGCCGCTCACTCGCGGATGAAAAGGCTCCTTGTGGAGTAAAAGCGCCAACGTGCAATTCGTAGATGACGGCTTCTTCCCACCGGCGCCCACGCCAGGCGGCATCTTGCCAGTGGAAAGCAGCGGGGTCGATCACCTCGCTCGGCCCATGCACGTCCCGCGGCTGGTACCGGGAAGCGGGGTCGGGAACCTCCCGCGCACCATCGATTCGGAAACGATACTGCGTACCCGCTTTCGCCGCGTCCGTAACCAATTCAAACCAGCCCTGATCGCACGGCTCCAGAGGAATCCGCGTAGTGGCACTTGCCCCCATCAGGCAGAGTTCAACCTGACGAGCGGCCGGAGCCCAGAATCGAAAATGTACGCTTCCGTCATTACAGCACTCAGCGCCGAAGGGCATGCTATGACTGCGCTTCATTCGATTCTTCCTTTTTGCCGTTTCGCCGCTCCATCAAGACCACCATCGATCGAGCCTGCAAAGGATAAGGCGCGCCGGAATCGTGGGTATCGGCAGTGCGTAAACCTTCCTCGCGGGAAGTGTCCATCCACGCAACCCAGCGGGTTCCCGGATGGAACGCCGGCAATGTGAATGCCACGTCTTCGTGATGAGCGTTCAACAGAACAAGAAAGTTTTCGTCGCCGAGCTTGCGCCCGCGTTCATCGGTTTCGTCAAGGCCCTGCCCTGCAAGAAACATTCCCAGACAGCGTACGCCAGGGTCGCGCCATTGATCTTCGGTCATCTCATCGCCACCGGGACTAAGCCACAGCACATCTTTTACACTTGCGCCTTTGATCGGGCGTCCCTGGAAGAAACGGCGGCGCCGGAAAACAGGATGCCGCTTCCGAAGATTAATCATCCGCTGAACAAACCCATGCAGATCGCGATCTTGCGGCTGCAAATTCCAGTTAACCCAACTGATCTCATTGTCTTGGCAGTAAGCGTTGTTGTTGCCCATCTGTGTGTGGCCGATGCCATCTCCGGCACACAACATTGGCACACCTTGAGACAACAACAACGTAGCCAGCATATTCCGCTTTTGCTTGCCACGCAGCGCGTTGATGTTAACGTCCTCGGTAAGACCTTCCACCCCACAATTCCAGCTTCGGTTGTCGTTGTTGCCGTCGCGATTGTCTTCGCCGTTCGCTTCGTTGTGCTTTTCGTTGTAGCTGACCAGGTCCTGCAGTGTGAAGCCGTCATGTGCGGTTACAAAATTGACGCTGGCATAGGGCCGGCGGCCGCTGTGAGCATAAAGATCGCTGGAACCGGTAAGGCGGTAAGCCAGATCCCCTGCAACTCCCCCATCACTCTTCCAGTACGAACGCACGGTATCGCGGTATCGATCGTTCCACTCCGCCCAGCCCACAGGAAAATTTCCGACCTGATAGCCTCCTTCGCCCAGATCCCAAGGCTCGGCAATCAGTTTTACCTGCGAGAGCACAGGATCTTGATGGATGATGTCCAGGAACGCTCCGAGGCGATTCACCTCATGGAGTTCGCGGGCGAGGGTCGCCGCGAGGTCGAAGCGGAAGCCATCGACGTGCATCTCCAACACCCAATAGCGCAAACTATCCATGATCAACTGAAGAACGCGCGGATGCTGCATGTTCAGCGTGTTCCCCGTACCCGTGTAATCCCTGTAGTAGCGCGGGTTGTCGGGCATGAGCCGGTAGTACGCGCTATTGTCGATTCCCTTGAGGGAGAGCGTGGGGCCAAGATGGTTGCCTTCCGCCGTGTGGTTGTAGACGACATCGAGAATCACTTCGAGTCCTGCCGAATGCAGGGTCTTGACCATGGTTTTGAATTCGCGGATCGAGCTGTTTGCCAGATAGCGAGGCTCCAGCGCGAGAAACCCAATGGAGTTATAACCCCAATAGTTGCGTAGACCACGTTCCACCAACCGGCGATCATCCACAAAGCAGTGCACTGGCATCAGCTCAATCGAGGTCACTCCCAGCCGAGTCAGGTACTCGATCACCGGGGCGGTTGCCAGGCCTGCATAAGTTCCGCGCAGGCGCTCCGGAACGTCGGGATGACGCATCGTGAATCCTTTGACGTGCAGCTCGTAGATCAAAGTGTCGTGCCAGGGAATTCGCGGGGGCCGGTCTGAACCCCATGTAAAGGCGGAGTCGATGACCCGGTTCTTGGGCATCGCTGCGGCATCGTCACGCCGGTCAAAAGCTAAATCCTCCTGCTTGCTCCCGACCTTGTAGCCGAAGTGCGAATCACTCCAACGGATGCTTCCCTGAACCTGCTTGCCGTAGGGATCAAGAAGGAGTTTGTGCGGATTGAAACGATGGCCTTGCTCCGGGGCATATGGCCCATACACGCGGTACCCATACAACTGGCCAGGACGTACTTCGGGCAGATACCCATGCCACACCATGTCAGTTTGTTCGGGAAGTGGCACGCGATGCGTTTCATGTTTCCCCGAAATATCGAAGAGGCAAAGCTCCACTTTTTCGGCGTGCTCCGAGTAGAGGGCGAAGTTGACGCCCTCGCCATCCCAGGTTGCACCCAGGGGATAAGGTCGGCCAGGCCACACAATGGACTGATTTGAATTCGGCATCTATTTTCTTTGAATAGCGACTCACTTAGGCAAATGTGTAAATTACGGCGAGTACGATGCCTTTGCAATGCCTAAGTTTGCCGTCGCTGGGTGGAGGATTGCAACGGGCAGCGAAGAACGTGCCTCTCTTGCTGCATGCAGACTATCCACGCATGCCCCGCAGTGTTCTTGGTTTGTCGCCAGAGCGAGGCGCATCCACCGTCCCGAAGGCGCGGCAAGTAGTGAATGAGTTGCAGCTAAAGCATCAAAAGGTGAGTTCTGCGCGGTAGCAAAGCCAAGTGACTATTGGAGGGTTAAACTGATCTGGCCATTCTTGCTGAATTGGACTCGCAGCATCTTTTCTGCTCCGGCAGCGAAATCGCCCTCCACCGTGGCAGACTGACCAAATTTGTCCGTCTCGGAGTTGACCTTTACCCGGAGCATGTGCTTCCCGGGCGCAATCTGCACCGCATGGAATTCGTGGCCTTGAATGCGATGGAATACGACCAGGTGTTTCTTCTCAGCTCCTTCGAGTTGGTGCGTAAAGCTTAAACTCTCGTCTACCCAGATAGAAAGTTGCGCCTCCGCAAACTTGTGGTCTACTTCGATTTCCAGCATTGCGGGAGAGGCTGGAGGTGCCTCTGAACTTGCGGGAGGCGCTTTTCCTGAGGGTGCGCGAGACGCGACAACAGTGGATGGCCTGGCTAGCCTGGACACACGTGGTTTGGATATCGCACTGACAGCTTCGGGCGCTGCCTTGATGCTGGCACCGCTCGCTGCGGCTGGCGGCAGTGCGGCTGTTTTCGTTTCGCGGAGGTTCGCGGGGGAAACTCCTCTGGACCAAATGAACTGACTCGCACGCAGCCCGACAGCAAGCAGTCCAATCAGAAGCACGGCGCCCGCGAAGTACTTGTTGCGCATCTGCTCCAACAAAGCCACCACGGCGCTGTGCTCGCGTTCTTTGATTTTGGCGTTAGATCTCCGCGAAGGCTGAACCCCGAGTGCACTCGTGGTTGACGATCGGGCTCTTTCATTTTCCGTTTGGATCGCACCTGCCGAACCTGGCTCTTTCGCTTTGCTCCAAGGCTCTCGTCCCGCGCGCAACTCTTGAATGTCCAGCACCATTTCCATGCCACGTTGATAGCGCTGGGAGCGGTCCTTCGCGATAGCTCGCGAAATAATGTAGTCGAAGCCTGGGGGCAGTTCAGTGTCGAGAACGGTCGCCGGTACAGGGTCGCGGTTGACGATTTTGAACGCCACCGTCAACGCGCTGTTACCTTGAAAAGGCTTGTATCCGGTCACGACGGTGTAGAGGATCACGCCCAGAGAAAACAGATCCGATCGTCCATCCACCCCTTCGCCGTTTAATTGTTCCGGTGACATGTAGGCAGGCGTGCCCAGTGTGCGTCCCGACATGGTGGCGTTTGCGAGGTTCAATTTTGCCACGCCGAAGTCGGCGATCTTAGCATGGCCGTCTTCCGTGAGCAGAATGTTCGCAGGCTTCACATCTCGATGGACCACTCCTTGACCATGTGCGCAGTCCAGAGCCTCCGCTATCTCAAGCGCCAGTTGCAGTGCATCCTCTGGCAGTAGCTTGCGGTCTTCCTTCGAGAGCAACAGTTTTTCCAGAGACTGCCCTGCCACAAACTCCATCACGATGTAAGGAGCGCGTGTCTCTGGCTCCTCGCCAATATCGAAGACCGTTACTATTCCTGGATGGGACAGACGGCCCGCAGCTTCTGCCTCCCGGAAGAAGCGTTCTCGATACTCTTGTTCGTCTTCGGGTGGTTGGCCGGACAGGGAAATGGTTTTTACTGCGACTACGCGGTTGATCTTAGGGTCCCGCGCTTTGTAGACAATCCCCATGGCGCCGCGCCCGAGTTCGGACAAAATCTCGTACCGCCCGAAGCGGTCTTTCTTGCCATCATCCATAGGCGCCATTCGCTGCCCCGGGAAACTCGTGCGTAAAGACACACTCCAGACATCACCCAAGCGAAAAGCGGCATGAGCGTCTGTAGATAGATATTGTCGCCCGGAGGCGCCTTCATTCCAAGTTACTGACGTGTTCCGCTCTTGGATTCGGGGGGCAGTTCTAATTCCGAGGGGAGGGCTTGTGCCGCGAGAAGTGGAAGCCGTCGAGGACGATACGGCTGACTCCCTTATGACAGAGCATACGGACGGGCACACGTGGTGTGTGCCCGTTCGCTTACGTCAGCTTGATGAAGATCTCAATTGTAATCGAACGTCAATTGATCCAAATAAACGGAGTAGGCTGTTTGACTAGAGTTCCCGTCCTGCTGATAGTTGATAGTCACCCCGTACCAACCCGGTGCCCAACCATGAGCGTAGTATTGATTCAGATTCGCGGTCTTTCCGTTGAGAGTGATGGATTTGTACAACAACTCATTATTGGAAGTCCGCTCCACCTGAAGCGTCAGATGGTTCCACGAATTGCTGACTGGGTAACAGGAAACGCCGGTTGGAACCCAGTGCTGGCTGACATTATCCCAAATATCCCATTCGTTCCCGCCTGCAACCCGGCACTCGTGGCCCCAAATGAAACCCATATTGTCGAAGAACTGATTGATATCGAATTCGACCGCCTGTGCAGCCCCCAGATTGCTTCCCCAGAAATACACGTCGTAGGTGAAGGTATGTAAATTGGGAATGATGCTATGACTCGAGTCGAGCAGGCCCTGCGAGGTACCGTCGCCGATGAGGTGATTGTTCCACAGGCCGTCGCCGTAGGGCTCGTTTCCGCCGAGATACATCTCAGTCGCCGCTCCGCTCATCGAGGGGGATTTGACACCTTGGGTCATGGAAAACGCGATGTTGTCGCAAGGTGAAGGCGAACAGTCGACGAAGGTCGGAGCTCGCTGGCCATAATCTGCCCATCCGCCGCTGTGCTGCAAGTTGGAGAATGACTTTCCGCTGCCCCCGCCGCTGCCGACCGTAATGGTCACCGGAGTGGTGCTCGCTCCGCCGCAGGCGTCCCATTCTTGGACGACGGTGTGATAGGTTCCCGGATTCAATGACAGGTTGTAATCCAGGCTGGCTCCGTTCCCCACGTACGCCAGTTGATACGGAGCAGTGTAGATGCCCATCGCGGAGACGCCCTTCGAACAAGACGTCGTGGCTGTGGCTTTAAAAGTAACCGGAGAACCGACCGTGCTGTTGGTCGCGGGCGAACTGACGGAAACGCCGGTCGATCCGCCCGCAGTAACCGTGATTGTGATTGGAGTAGTCAGAGCCCCACCGCACCTGTCCCATTCTTCGACAACGGTGTCGTACTTTGCCGGGCTCAGATTCAGGCTGGTATTGAGGCTGGTTCCGTTGACAACGTAGGCCAGAACGCCTGGGGCGGTGTAGATCCCCATGGACGCAACCCCCTCCGAACACGAGCTGGTCGAAGCGGAGGCGACATAGTGCACCGATCCCGATACACTCGCGCCATTGGCTGGGGCAGAGACAGTTACGCCTGCGAATGCAGCCGGTGCGAAGATAGCCGAAAGGCACACCACTAATAAAGACTTCCGCATGCAATAGTTCTCCAATCTGTATTTATTGGCTTCCGAACAAGCAGAACTGCGCGCCCTCACGGGCGAGCATGTGAAGGGCTCAGACAAAGCGGCTCGATCTGCGGCGCGGGGGTACAACCGACGAATCTCAACCCCGTGCCTTCAGATACAGTTGAGACCTGATTAATAATTGCACTGAAACTACCAGAAACCCTGTATTCGCGGAAAGCGAAAAGTGTGCCTTCCGGCACTCAGAAGTTCTAGTCCCAATCGGTCTTAATCTCTGCGAAACGAGGTAGCTCCCGGGACCGCCGTTGGGCGGCAACCCCGCATGGCCGTTGCGACACTAATCCTGCGCCTCAGGGCTGGAGAAATCACACCGGTTCAAAGCACTGGGAGAATTGCCACAGGTCGAATTGGAGTTATGCTTTGGTTCGCGCCACGGAGCTTTCGGCCTCTTCAAAATCGTTGACGGTAATCGCCTTTGTGCTGGCGATCGCGGCGTTATATGTCGGTCGCACCGTCTTCATCCCTTTGGCACTGGCCTTGGTACTAAGTTTCCTGCTTACTCCATTTGTTGTTCTGCTGGAGAAAATCCATCTCGGCCGCGTTCCGTCCGTTCTGCTCATAGTGACTGTTTCTCTTGTGATGATCGGAATGGCTAGCTGGCGAGCTACCGGTCAACTGGTCGAGATCATGGACCGCCTTCCAGATTACAAGGCCAATCTGGATACAAAAATACGATCTCTACATGGCTCGAAGGCGAGCAGCCTGAGCAAAGCCACCGCCACTATTCAAGAACTGAACAAGGAATTGGCCGTAGTTCCCAGCCAGGTTTCTGGTCACGCTCCAGCGAAACAGCAGGGGACGCCGTACCCGATTCGCCCCATCCCAGTCGAGGTTGCACCCCCTGCCTCCAGCCTGATCCATGATCTCGGGGCGCTGCTGGGGCCGCTTTCGGGTCCGCTCGAAACGGCCAGCATCGCAATCATTTTCACCATGTTTATGCTGGTGAAGCGGGAAGACTTGCGAAATCGTGTTATCCGGCTTGCGGGCCGCGGGCGGCTAAGCACCATGACCCAGGCGTTTGACGATGCCGGTCACCGTCTCAGCCGCTTTCTTTTGCTGCAACTCCTGGTCAACGCGGCTTACGGTTTGTCGTTCGGCACCGGCCTATATTTCGTAGGCGTCCCTCATGCGTTGCTTTGGGGGATGGTAGCGGCTTTCCTGCGCTTTGTTCCCTACGCTGGCACCTTTGTCGCAGCGGCACTCCCGACCGCGATGGCGATAGCTGTTTTCCCCGGTTGGCGGCAGGCTGGAATGGTGTTCGGCCTATTTGTGGTCTTAGAGTTGATCATCGCTAATGTCGTTGAGCCGATGCTTTACGGCGCCCATACCGGTATTTCCTCACTCGCCATCCTTGTAGCCGCTGCATTCTGGGCAACGCTGTGGGGCCCGGTAGGACTGATACTCTCGACTCCTCTAACCGTATGTCTTGTGGTCTTAGGGCGTTATGTTCCGCACTTGAAGTTTCTGGAGGTGGTGTTGGGGGACGAACCTGCGCTACCGCCGGAGCAACTGTTTTACCAGCGGCTTCTGGCGGCGGATCAAGACGAGGCCAGATCGATCGCCGAGACTCATCTTAAAGATCACGAGGTGGAAAGCCTTTACGAATCCATCATCATTCCCGCTCTCAAGCTGGCGGAACAGGATTTTTACATCGACGCCCTCGACGACGACACGAGAAAGTTCATTCTCCGGAGCACGGGGGAATTGATCGAAGATTTTGGCGATCGGCTTACCGAGGACCTGCCAAATGCGAGTGATGATGAAAACGATTACCGTCAGCATGATCGGGCTCGGTTGGCCCGATCTTACTCGAAGATTTCCTGCATACCCCTCCGAGCTGGTTCGGATGAACTGGTCGCAATGATGCTAGCCCAGTTGCTACGAGGCCATGGCTTTCGCGCTTTCGAGGTGCGGGTCCGAGCCATGGAAGATATTCTGAAAGAGCTTTCGCAGCAAAAACCCAGCATCATCTGCGTATCCTGTTTGCCGCCATTCGCAGCGGCATCGGCGCGCTCGCTCTGCAAACGGTTGAAGGGAAGTTTTCCTCACCTGCAAATCATCATAGGCTTATGGCACCAGGACGGCGGCGTCTCCGCAGCTCGGGAAAGGTTGGGAGCAGGTTGCCCCGACTTGGTGACCACAACCCTCTCCGAGGTGCTGGCGGAGGTTCAACGGCTAACCACCCGCGAGCCTGCGGCCGAGTTGCTTGCCGAAAAGGTACCGCCTCAGGCCAAAATTGCATCAGATACTATGTTTGAACATCCCGCTCGCAGGGTTTAGCTGCAAGGTTGCAATTCGTCGATGCCAACTTCGAGAAAACCCGGTCGCGCCTGGAAGTGGATCGGAATCATCGCCCTTCTCTTCCTAGCCGGGGCAGTGGTTGTAGCCCGAATCGTGATCGCTCGCGCCGAACCGATTGTCCGGGCCCGAATCATTCAAACACTATCGACTCGCTTCCATGGCAGGGTTGAGTTGGCAAGTTTTGGGGTTTCCATCGCCCATGGAATTCAAGTTTCCGGTAGCGGCTTGAAGATTTTCGGCGCGACTGATCCTAATCCGTACAAAGCGGGAGTCCAGCCCTTGATCGGCATCCGGGAATTCCGCTTTCAAGCCGCATTGCGAAGCTTGTTTCGTTCCCCCATGCATGTTGACACCGTGTATGTGAAGGGCCTGGAATTAAACATTCCGCCCAAGGGAAATCGTCAGGAGATGACGAACCTTAGATCGAAAAACAGCAAGCTCACAATCTTCGTCGACAAATTCGTTTGCGAAGATACAGATCTCGTGATCAATACTTTGAATCCCGGGAAGGCGCCGCTGGAATTCGCCATACGCGATTTGACGATGAAGGATATCGGGCCTGGCCAACCCATGAAGTTCAATGCCACCCTGGTCAATCCGAAGCCGGTAGGTGACATTCAATCCGAGGGCCTGTTTGGACCATGGCAGCAAGACGCGCCTCGCGACACTCCGGTGCAAGGGGACTATTCTTTCAGCAATGCCGATCTGAGCACAATCAAAGGTATTGGAGGAATCCTGTCGTCCACTGGCGAGTACTCGGGAAATCTGGGGAATATCGTTGTCCATGGAAGCACCGACACGCCGGATTTCCGAGTTGCGAGCAGCGGCCATTCTGTGCCGCTGCACACCGAGTTCCACGCCATTGTCGACGGCACGAACGGCGACACCTATCTGCGCCCGGTGAATGCAACGTTCCTGCATTCTTCGTTTTCTGCGAGCGGCTCAGTCGTACGCGTGCGCTCGCCTCACGGTCACGATATCGAACTTGAGGTCGTGCTAAAAGACGCCCGGATTGAGGATTTGCTGGATCTCGGCGTGCGCACCGACCCGCCGATCATGACCGGCCCTGTGGAGATGAAGACGCGGCTGAGCCTTCCTCCCGGCGACGCGAATGTGGCCGACAGAATGAAGTTGGCAGGATCCTTTCATGTGCCCCGTTCCCAGTTCACCAACGAGAAAGTGCAAAGCAAATTGGATTACTTGAGCCTGGTCAGCCAAGGCAAACCCAAAGCGGCGCGGGAGCATCTGGAGGAAAATGTCCCCACCGATTTACAGGGACAGTTCAGTTTGCAGGATGGCCTGTTGTCCTTTTCTTTTCTCCATTTTCTAATTCCCGGTACTCACGTCGATATGACAGGCGTCTATAGCCTGGACGGGCAGACCTTCGATTTTCATGGAAAAGCAAAATTCGATGCGAAGCTCTCGCAAATGACCACGGGCTGGAAATCAGTTCTTTTGAAGCCCGTAGATCCACTGTTCCGCAAGGACGGGGTAGGCACCGAAGTTCCTATTAGAATTACAGGCACCCAATCAGAACCGCACTTCGGTCTGGATTTTGGCCACAAGGAAGGACACGAAGAGACCAAGAAGAAAACCGATACGCTATCGAAGCGCTAATCCAATCGAAATCGCGCCTGCGGCATTGCAGCGGAACGCGAAACGACGATTGCCAATCGCGTGCCTGGAACCCCTATGATGCGAGAGCGTTTGGCCGACGATAATTTTTCTGCCGAATTGCAGACATTAGGAAATCACCCATGAGTGAAAAGCCCAGTGTCACTCTACCCGCTGTCGTCGAAAAGGTGATTGAGTCTGCGTGTCCCGGCGAGCCGGAGAAAGCTCAAATTACCGTTGAGGGAGCCGATGACCTTTATCGAGAGATTCGCATCGAGAACACCTTGACCGACGAAAATGGCGATAAGGTGCGGCTAAAGCCGGGTGCTGAGGTTGAAGTCACAGTTGAAGCGCCGCCAGAAGCAACCGTCGTCCAAAAGTAAGGGACGACAGCTTTTGTAAAGCCGGCTTTCATTTTGTGCCGCTGAGCAAGATTCGAAGCAACAGCAACCATCTCCGGACGTTCGTTGTCATGAGGAAGTTCTCTTTTACGTGCTCGCGCCCATTCTCTCCCAGTTGTCTTGCGAATTCAGGGTGGGTTAACAGATAGCGCATCTGATACGCGCACCCATCCACGGAATGTACCAATGCGCCCGTGAGCTTGTGGATAATCTGATTCGGGATGCCGCCGACAGCTCCCGCGATCGTCGGTTTCCCCTTCCAAAGGGCCTCGGTAACGGTCAGGCCAAAACCTTCCTTGATGGATTTCTGCACGATGATTGTCGAGGCGCGCTGCAGAGCATTGATTTCCAGAGCGCACCATGGAGGCAGGTCCAGAATGATAATGTCTCGATCATCGCCGGCCGCTTCTTTGACTTCCATCAGAACGGCAGCTCCCTCAGGATCGTCCGTGGCTCCTCCGCCCGCCATGACCAGTTGGCAATCTACGTACCTGCGGGCCTGCTTGAACGCCTGGATCACTCCGACCGGGTCTTTCGCCCGGTCGAATCGTGAGACCTGCGTCACAACGGGCCGTGCGCGGTCGATACCGAATTCATCGCACACTTGCTGAATAAAACTGTCTTCGACATCCTTGTTTTTCTCAGAGAGTGGATCGATGCACGGGTAGAACAAATATTGAGGAATCGGCAACTGCCGGGCAAAGGATGGGGAGGAAAAAATCGCCGCATCACACTTCTCGACGAATGGGCGAAGAAATCCCCAGACTTCGGAATTAGGATTGGAGAGATCAATGTGGCAGCGCCACACCCAGGGCTGGCGCGATTCCTTGCGAGCGCCAATCAACGGCGTCGGCTGCGGATCGTGAATCACGATAACATCTTCGTTAAACTGAAGGCGCTGGCGATTTTGCTCGTTATTCATCAAGAAAATATCGCGCGCGTGCTGCGTAAGTTTGTACTCGCTGCCCTGCAACGCATTGTGGAAGGCCTTGGTCACCTCGAAGAAATCGTTTCCCCCGGTGATGACATCCCAGTGTGTGTTTACCTCCACTTCAGTCAGCAAGGGCACCATCTGGTTGAGCATCTCGGCGACTCCTCCACCCACAGCCGTGGAGTTAACCATTTTCACCGTTTTGCCCTTCAGTTCACGGGCCAGGAACCGCAATTCGTCGATCTCAGCCGTGCCCACAATTCTCTTGTAGTCATCGAGGTGCGGGGGCGGAACCGGCGCAGGAGGAGTCTCCCAGGTGCGGGGTTTTCTCCGCCGCTCGGGGCGTACAGTTGAGGCAGAAGCCGACGCCCCGGTGTATGCTGACGAGCTTTCCGGAGACACCGATTCATTGCGAGTTTGAGATTGCACCGGTTCCATAGAATGTGACTGGTTAGCTCAGCGCCCGCTCCACAATTCGAATAATGTTCTTGCGAACGTCTTCCAGCGTGCCCGTGTAGATATCGATGCGATTCAGCTGGCGAGCTGCATCGGTGAGGCCAAGATCCTCGTACAGCCACTGTGAGAAATCATTCGACATGAGCTTGAGACGGAGCCGCGCCTCGATGAAGTGATGGTGAATGCTGTGTACGCTAACTCCGCGCAGACCCTCCGCGAAGTCTTGTAGCGTATGCCCTATAAAGCTGGTCGGAATCACGACAATGTCGGAGGCGCAAAAATAAAGGGTTTCGCGCGCGGCCCGATTCGCTGCTGCCGGAGTGCATCGCAAGAACTCTTCGACAATCTGCACAAATCGTTCGCGCAACTGCGCGACCGAGGTGAACTCCCGCACGTCCACGCTGGCCAGACCCTCCGCCAGGCTGGGCTCATTGCAGGCCGACAGGACCCAGTGTGCGAAGTCGTTGGAAAAACCTTCACGGATGAAGTGATGCTCCTGCAGGGTTCGGAAAGAATGCTGAAAGATGGAGCCCTCCGGACACTCGCGAAGCGACTCCAGGAACTCGGACAAGGTGCCGGCCTTTTGGCGCGTGATGCGAACAAGGTGTGCCGAGGTGTTGAAATAGAAAGGCTTCACCGGCGCATAAAGGGCGGTTGGCACCGCTTGGCTTGTCGTCACGTGTGCACTCCCATGAGTGTCGCATCGCTCCATTTAGTCCGCTTCTGAAAAAGGCTCGGCCCGAAGCTCCAGTACCGACTGCCTCCTCGACTGTTGGGATTCTTTGCGCGGCTCATACCGCGGTTGCGCTGGCGCGCGGCTTGGGTTGGGCACGGTCCGCCGCATCGAGCCTGAGCTCGCAGAGTTCGGTAATCAAGCTGCCGGCCCAGCGATAGATATTGTGTTCTCGGATGAGTTTGCGCATGTTTCGCACCCGCAACTGCTTTTCTTCCGGTTCCATCTCGAGAGCAGCCCGAATCGCTTCCGCGGTCTGATCGATGTCGTAGGGGTTCACCAGCAAAGCGTCCCGTAGTTCCCGTGCCGCACCTGTGAACTGGCTGAGGATCAACACGCCGCGTTCGTCATGCCGCGCAGCCAGAAACTCTTTTGCGACCAGATTCATCCCGTCGTGCAAAGACGTCACCAGGCAAAGATCCGCGGCGCGATAGTAGTGTCCGATTTCGTCGTGACTGTGGTGCCGCTTCAGAAATACAATCGGCTTCCACTTACCGGACTGGAACCGCCAATTAATCCGCTCCGCCTCAGCTTCCACCTCTGCCATCAAGTCGTGATACCTTTTGATGTGAGTTCGGCTGGGCGCTCCAATCTGCACAAAGGTGAACTTGCCCTGGTACTTTGGATATTTCTCCAGAAACCTTTCAATCGCCTGGAAACGCTCCGGAATGCCTTTCGTGTAATCCACGCGGTCCACGCCCACTCCAATGAACGGGGTGTCGACTCCCAGGCTGCGCATCAGGGACAAGCGTTTGAGGTATTCGTCTTTGTAGCTATCGCTTTCGACAGGCGCGTCGTCGGGAACATCCACGCTAATGGGGAACGGACGGACTATGGTTCTGTGGTTTTGACGAGCCACGGAAAAGTGCTCCCAGTCCACCCGTGATTCCACCACCCGGTCCACGGTTTGCAGGAAGTTATTGCAATGCGATTGGATGTGAAATCCGATCAGATCTGCTCCCAGCAGTCCATCTACCAGCTGACGTTGCCACGGACAAATGCCAAACGCTTCCGGGTTGGGCCATGGGATGTGCCAGAAGATGGCTACGCGTGCGTCCGGCCTTTTTTCTTTGATCATCCGGGGCAGCAGCGCAAAGTGGTAATCCTGCACCAGCACCACGGGCTTGGGCGTGTCTTCGATTTCCTCCAGAATCGCAGCCGTAAACTTCCGATTGACTTCCTGATAATGTCGCCAGTCCTGGGCGCGAAACGTCGGTCGCGCATGGGCGATGTGACAGAGCGGCCAAAGCCCTTCATTGGCAAAGCCGTAGTAGTATCCCTCTTCTTCTTCCTTGCTCAGCCATACTCGGCGCAGCGTGTAACGAGGGTCGCGCGGCGGAACCCGCAACCGGTCGTGCGAGTCCACCACTTCTGTATCGGCATCGCCACTACCGTGAGCGATCCAGGTGCCATCGCAGGCATCCAATACCGGCTCGAGAGCGGTCACGAGCCCGCTTGGCGGCACTACCGCTTCCACCGATTTGCCTTTGCGTTCGTGAATGTAGGGCTCGCGATTCGAAACGACAAACAGCTTTCCATCCCCCAGACGAGCTCGAACCTGCACCGCCAGCCGATCCGCCGTCCACATGGATTCTCCGGCTTCCCGTAATCGGGCCTCATTTTCCGCCGCACTACGCGCCTGGCTGAGACTTTCCGTCAGCGTCACCACTTCCCAGGCCAGTGGCCGGAATAGATCGAGATCCGGCATCTGCTGGCGCGAAGAGATTCGACCCATGCGAAGCGCACGCATCCATTGCGCGGCTCGCGCGATCGGCCCCGTAATGCTCCAACGTACGATCAACACCGTAGTGAAAACGATGAGGAACACCTGGATGAGAACTCTTAGAAACGCCTCCCGCCAGGTGCGGAGGTTTTGCGCACGGATATAGCCGGCATCGTGCACTACGGCGAGTCCACCGGCGATTTCATCCTGCCGGTGCAAAGGCAGAGCAAAGATGTTCACCGGGTGATCGCTCAATCGGACGAATGAGCTTTCGCCGTGGTCTTCCGCGATCGCCTGGGTCACCTCCCGCGGAGTAGCGGTGAGGATTTTTGATAACTCTGGAGTAATTGCGATTACCTTACCCTGCCGGTCGCTGACGGCGATTCCCAGCAAGTGCTCGCGGTTGCCGAAGCGCTCCACTAATCGCCGCAGTCCCCGCTCCGATCCGCCTTCCCAGGACTTCTCGACATTCCCCGCAACGCTTTCGGCAAGCGCTTCGGCATTATGCTCCAGATCGCTGCGCATCGAGTGCTTTTCTCGCACGACCTGGTAATAAGAGAAACCTAAAGACACGAGCGTGATGCCGACGATGAGCGAAACAATGAGCCGGACACTCAATAGCCGCATGGAACCTCCCGCCGCGACTCTGTATGAGCCTGCCACCTGATCTTCATAAGGTGGAGGCCCTGTTTGCAAAACTCGCTGAACAAACGAGCGACGAAGGGCGCGGCCTGGAACTGCGCCTGATAGCACGGTCAGGCCGATTCAATTGCAAGCGTGTTGATCTCGGCACATGGATTATCGCACCAGAATGTTTGTAATTTCGGTTTTTGCGGAATTATTGTCGGGCTCACGATAACCGAAGGTTGGTCGAATTTCGTGAGTCATCATCTACCAATCGGTTTCCGTTTGCTCTTTTGGCAGATAGATTGTAACGAGCAGCCACTCTGTGGCGACATACTGAGATCGCTGTAGGGGTTCTGAAAAAAAAGGTTGCGACTGAGGGAACGTCCTTATCACACGGTATGAGCGACAGTTCCTTCGGAATGCTCGGATGGGTCTGCATCTTTCGACTCTACCTCCCAGAGCCTCCAAGCCAAGCCGATCCCGGATTTGCCAGTGATCGATGGAGGGTGAACTTTCGAGACTGGTGGCATACAGCAAACACCCTAGGGCAATGCCTGAGGTATCCGTGATACGTATCTACTTGTAGTCTATCAATTTCCCAGATCTGTTCACCGATGTTTGAGTCATCATGAATGGCACCAAATCTGGCCTCCCGCGACTGGTTTGCCGACCGCTCCTAATCAGTTCACCGGCCGGAGCTTGCTTTTGTAAGATAGCCAGGCGAGACCCAGTAATGACAGCCTTGTCACAAACGCCGCGTGCGCGCGCGATCCACGTTTCGGCAGACAGCCCCTGGTTCCAGGAGAGATCATGAAGAGAAATAGGGAAGACTCCGCCACAGCCATTGCGAATGGCAGACCCGATGAAGGGCAGAACAGTAAGAGCAACGGGAATTCTGCCCATGTCGGCGGGGCGGATTCGGCCGACCTCAGTGTGATTCTGACCAGCCTCCAAATCATGCGGAATGGCGATTTCTCTGTGCGTCTTCCCGGTTCCTGGACCGGGCTGGCAGGTAAAATTGCTGATACCTTTAATTCCATTGTTGCCGCTAACCAACAGATGGCGCAGGAGTTAAAACGCGTAGGACAGGTAGTTGGCAAGGAAGGCAGAACCCGTGAGCGCGTCCGCTTTCATGAGTCCAGAGGCGCGTGGGGCGACATGGAGGTCTCGGTCAATACCTTAGTCGAGGATCTGCTTCGACCCACAGCCGGCGTAACTCGCGCCATCGCCGCCGTGGCCCAGGGGAACCTGACTCAGACCGTGCGCCTGGATGTGGACGGGCGGCCGCTGGAAGGCGAATTCCTGCGCTCGGCCAATATTGTCAACACCATGATTCAACAGCTTGGCATTTTCACCGCCGAAGTAACCCGCGTCGCGCGAGAGGTGGGCACCGACGGAAAGCTGGGTGGCCAGGCTCAAGTGCCCGGAGTCGCGGGTACGTGGAAAGATCTTACCGACTCCGTTAACTCGATGGCCAGTAATTTGACCGGTCAAGTTCGAAATATCGCGGAAGTCGCAACTGCCGTGGCCAGTGGAGATCTCTCCCGCAAAATTACGGTCGATGTGCGCGGCGAAATTCTCCAGCTTAAAGAAGCGATCAATACCATGGTGGATCAGCTGCGCTCGTTTGCATCGGAAGTGACCCGCGTGGCCCGCGAAGTTGGTACGGACGGAAAACTTGGTGGACAAGCTGTCGTCGTCGGGGTGGCCGGTACGTGGAAAGATCTTACGGACTCCGTAAATGCAATGGCCGGTAACTTGACGGCGCAGGTTCGAAACATTGCTGAAGTCACTACGGCGGTGGCCCGCGGCGATCTGTCGCGCAAAATCACAGTCGATGTCAAAGGTGAAATTCTGGAATTGAAAGACACCATCAACACGATGGTCGATCAACTGAACGCGTTTGCCGGCGAAGTCACGCGCGTGGCTCGCGAAGTAGGAACCGAAGGCAAGCTCGGCGGACAGGCGCAGGTGCCCGGCGTCGGCGGCACTTGGAAAGATCTCACGGACAACGTGAACTTCATGGCCAGCAACCTCACCGGCCAGGTGCGAAACATCGCTGAGGTGGCGACGGCCATCGCCAACGGCGATCTCTCACGCAAAATTACGGTCGATGTCCGCGGCGAGATTTTGCAGCTCAAAGAGACGCTGAACACCATGGTGGATCAGCTCAACCGTTTTGCCGGTGAAGTGACACGTGTAGCCCGTGAAGTCGGCACTGAAGGTCGTCTTGGAGGTCAGGCCAACGTGCCGGGCGTCGCGGGTACGTGGAAGGATCTTACCGACTCGGTTAACTCGATGGGCGGAAACTTAACCGGCCAGGTGCGAAACATCGCCGAAGTGACCACTGCCGTCGCACGCGGCGATCTCTCGCGCAAGATCACGGTGGACGTGAAGGGCGAAATCCTCGAACTGAAAAACACCATCAACACCATGGTCGATCAGCTCAACGGCTTCGCTGGAGAGGTCACCCGCGTGGCTCGCGAAGTCGGTACCGAAGGCAAGCTAGGCGGCCAGGCGCAAGTACCGGGCGTCGCCGGAACCTGGAAGGATCTCACCGACAACGTGAACTTCATGGCCAGCAACCTTACAGGCCAGGTGCGAAATATCGCAGAAGTCGCAACCGCTGTGGCCCGTGGGGATTTGTCGCGCAAGATCACGGTCGACGTGAAAGGCGAGATTCTCGAGCTTAAGGACACGCTCAACACCATGGTGGACCAGCTTCGCGCTTTCGCTTCCGAGGTGACGCGCGTGGCTCGCGAAGTAGGAACCGACGGTAAGCTCGGCGGTCAGGCGCAGGTGGGCGGTGTCGCTGGAACCTGGAAAGATCTTACGGACTCGGTGAACTCCATGGCCAGTAACTTAACCGGCCAGGTCCGCAATATCGCCGAAGTGGCAACCGCTATTGCTAACGGAGACTTGTCAAAGAAGATCACAGTCAACGTCAGCGGCGAAATCCTGCTGCTTAAAGAAACCATCAACACGATGGTGGACCAGCTCAACGCGTTCGCGGGCGAAGTAACGCGCGTGGCGCGTGAAGTCGGAACCGAAGGGCGCCTCGGAGGTCAAGCCAACGTGCCGGGAGTCGCCGGAACGTGGAAAGATCTCACCGATTCCGTTAACTCGATGGCCGGAAACCTCACCGGCCAAGTGCGAAATATTGCTGAAGTCACAACGGCGGTAGCCCGAGGCGATTTGTCGCGCAAAATCACAGTGGATGTGAAGGGAGAAATTCTCGAACTGAAGAACACCATCAACACGATGGTGGACCAGCTCAACGCTTTCGCCGGCGAAGTGACGCGGGTGGCGCGCGAAGTCGGCACCGACGGTAAACTTGGCGGTCAAGCGCAGGTGCCCGGTGTTGCCGGCACGTGGAAGGATCTCACGGACAACGTCAACTTCATGGCCAGCAATCTCACGGGCCAGGTGCGTAACATCGCTGAAGTCGCGACGGCGATTGCGAACGGCGATCTCTCGAAGAAAATCACCGTGGACGTGCGCGGCGAAATCTTGCAACTCAAAGAGACGCTCAACACGATGGTCGAACAGTTGCGCTCGTTCGCCGCCGAGGTGACGCGGGTGGCGCGCGAAGTCGGCAGCGAGGGACGGCTGGGAGGACAGGCGAACGTCTCCGGCGTGGCAGGAACGTGGAAGGATTTGACAGATTCGGTAAATGCCATGGCCGGCAACCTCACCGGTCAGGTGCGAAACATTGCCGAAGTGACCACGGCCGTTGCCCGCGGCGATTTGTCGCGCAAAATCACGGTGGACGTAAAGGGAGAGATTCTCGAACTGAAGAACACCATCAACACGATGGTGGATCAGCTCAATGCCTTCGCCGCCGAAGTGACGCGCGTGGCCCGCGAAGTAGGAACCGAAGGCAAGTTGGGCGGCCAGGCGCAAGTCCCAGGGGTGGCCGGTACCTGGAAGGATCTCACGGACAACGTAAACGTGATGGCCGCAAACTTAACCGAGCAGGTCCGCGGCATCGTGAAAGTGGTAACCGCCGTCGCCAATGGTGAACTCACACAGAAGCTGACGGTAAACGCGAAAGGCGAAGTGGCCGCGCTCGCGGAAACCATCAACAGCATGACGAACACGCTGGCCACGTTTGCCGACCAGGTAACCACAGTGGCTCGCGAAGTCGGTGTAGAAGGCCGGCTCGGTGGCCAAGCCAACGTTCCTGGCGCTGCCGGCACTTGGAAGGATCTCACTGGCAACGTCAACTTGCTGGCCGACAACTTGACCAACCAGGTGCGTGCTATCGCTGAGGTTGCAACCGCTGTTACCAAGGGCGATCTCACGCGCTCCATTCAAGTGGAAGCAAGCGGCGAAGTCGCCGACTTGAAAGACAACCTCAACACCATGATCGATAATCTCCGGCTCACGACCGATCGCAACACGGAGCAGGACTGGCTCAAGACGAACCTGGCTCGCTTCACGGGCATGCTGCAAGGGCAGCGCGATCTGACCACAGTGGGACGAATGTTGTTGTCGGAACTTGCGCCTCTGGTGAGCGCCCAACAGGGTGTGATCTACCAGATGGGAGGCGAGGAGTCTTCCGAGATGGTCCTGCTCTCGGCCTTCGCCGGCGATGGTGAAGACGGGCATCTCCGGCGACTGAAGCTGGGGGAGGGATTGGTTGGACAATGCGCGGCCGAGAAGCGGCGTATGCTGATTTCCGATTTGCCGCCAAACACGGTCGCGATCCGCTCCGGTTTGTTCGAAGCGGTTCCGCGAAACGTGATCGTTCTGCCGGTGCTGTTCGAAGATCGCGTCAAAGCCGTAATCGAACTGGCTTCGTTGAGCAGCTTCACAACCTCGCAGCTGGCATTTCTGGAGCAGCTGACTGCCAGCATCGGCATCGTGCTGAACAGTATCGAAGCCACGATGCAGACCGAAGGATTGTTGAAGCAGTCGCAGCAGTTGGCGACGGAACTTCAGGTGCAGCAAAAAGAGTTGCAGCAGACAAACGAGCAACTCGCTCAAAAAGCGCAGCAGCTCGCCGAGCAGAACGTCGAGGTCGAACGCAAGAACCAGGAAATCGAGCAAGCTCGCCGCGCGCTGGAAGAAAAAGCCAAGGAGCTGGCGCTCACTTCAAAATACAAGTCCGAATTCCTGGCCAACATGTCTCACGAGTTGCGGACGCCACTCAATAGCATCCTGGTGCTCGGCCAGCAACTCAGCGACAATCCCGACGGCAACTTGACGCCCAAGCAAGTCGAGTTCTCGCGCACAATCCATGGCGCCGGAACGGACTTGCTGAACCTGATCACCGACATTCTCGACCTGTCGAAAATCGAATCAGGCACGGTCTCGGTGGAGGCAGAGGAGATATTCTTCGCCAGCCTGCTCGAAGCAGTGGGGCGTCCGTTCCGGCATGAGGCGGAGAACCGGCACCTAGGATTCGAGGTGCAAAGCGACCCGCACCTTGCGCGAAGCGTGGTCACCGACTCGAAACGCCTGCAGCAAATATTGAAGAACCTGTTATCGAATGCCTTCAAGTTCACAGAAGTCGGAGGCGTTAGCCTAGCGGTTTCTCCGGCGAAGAGCGGTTGGACCGAGGACCACCCAGTTCTCGGAAAGGCCGCATCCGTCATAGCTTTTGAAGTCTCCGATACGGGTATCGGAATTCCCCTGGAGAAGCAAAGAATTATCTTTGAGGCCTTCCAGCAAGCAGATGCCGGCACCAGCCGCAAGTACGGCGGAACTGGCCTGGGGTTGGCTATCAGCCGCGAATTGGCCAGCCTGTTGGGTGGAGAAATCCAGCTGCGTAGCGCTCCCGGACGCGGCAGCACGTTCGTCCTGTATTTGCCGCAAACCTATGTCGGTCCATCTGCTTCCAGCGCCGCCGCGATGGAAAGAAAATCTCCGTCCTCGGTTTCGGCGGTTCAGATATCGGTGGTGGAACACCCGATCGAGAGAATTCCCGACGACCGGGAAAGTCTGCAACCGGATGATGCCATCTTGCTCATTGTGGAAGACGATCCTCACTACGCACGGGTGTTGTGCGATCTCTCCCGCGACAAAGGCTTCAAGGTTCTGGTGGCGAGCCGTGGCACAGAGGCTTTGCAGTTGGCCCAGGAGTACCATCCCACCGCGATATCGCTCGACGTTTTCCTGCCCGACATGCTGGGCTGGACCGTATTGAATCACCTGAAACAAGATCCAGCGACCCGGCACATTCCCGTCCAGATGTTGACCCTAGACGAAGATCGGCATCACGGCCTCGCCCGTGGAGCATTCGCTTTTGTCACGAAACCGACGACGCCCGAGGGGTTGGAAACAGCGCTCGATCGCATTAAGGAATATTCCGCTCCCCGGCGCAAGCGATTGCTGGTTGTGGAAGACAATCCCGCCGAACAGCTCAGCATCAGAGAACTTCTGGGTTACGACGACATCGATGTTACTGTCGTTGCCACCGGCGAAGAGGCGGTTCAGGCGGTCAGCCGCGAATCGTTCGACTGCGTAGTGCTTGATCTGCGTCTGCCCGATATATCCGGCTTCGAAGTGCTCGAACGCTTCCGCGACGCTCCGGCGGTGGGCGATCTGCCGGTAATCGTTTTTACCGGCAAGGAACTGTCTCCGGAAGAGGATGCCCGGTTGCATTCGCTAGCGCGAAGCGTTGTCGTGAAGGGAGTGGAATCGCCCGAACGCCTGTTGGACGAGACCGCCCTGTTCCTGCATCGGGTGGTCTCCGATCTGCCGGCGGAGAAGCAGAGAATGCTCGACCGGTTGCACCGCTCCGACGATGCTCTGATCGGAAAGAAAGTGCTGGTCGTTGACGATGACGTGCGCAATATCTTCGCTCTCAGCAGCGTGATCGAGCGCCGTGGAATGACCGTGCTCACAGCTGGAACTGGCCGGGAAGCGATTGCCAAGCTGGAATCAACTCCAGACGTCGCGATCGTGCTCATGGACATCATGATGCCGGAGATGGATGGTTATGAAACCATGCAGGTGATCCGGCAGAACGCCTCGTTCCGGCGCCTGCCAATCATTGCCTTGACCGCAAAAGCGATGAAAGGGGATCGGGAGAAATGTCTTGAAGCCGGTGCCTCAGAGTATCTGGCGAAACCGGTGAATACCGAGCAGTTGCTATCCTCGTTGCGGATGTGGCTGCACCGCTAGGCGCGTGGTAGCGCGGAGAGAATGATTCGTGACACACGAACAGGTCAACATTCTAATGGTGGATGATCAGCCGGGCAAACTGCTCAGCTATGAAGTCATGCTCGCTGCGCTGGGCGAGAACCTGATCAAGGCCACATCCGCGAAGCAGGCTCTGGAAGTCTTGTTGAAGACCGACGTCGCCGTAGTTCTGATGGACGTAAGCATGCCGGAGCTAGATGGTTTTCAACTGGCTGCGATGATTCGCCAGCATCCGCGTTTCCAGAGAACTGCGATCATCTTTATCTCGGCCGTGCATCTGACCGACCTCGACCAACTCAAAGGCTACGAGCACGGAGCAGTGGATTACATTTCCGTGCCAGTGGTTCAAGAACTTCTGCGCGCCAAGGTGAGGGTCTTCGCCGACTTGCACCGCAAGACCCGTCAGCTCGAAACACTGAATCGCGAACTCGAGCAGCGCGTCTCGGAGCGCACGGAAGAGTTGGCCGGAAAGGCGGAGCTGCTGCTGCGGCTGAACACGCAGTTGGTAAGCAAGAACAAAGAGCTCGACGCCATCGTCCACACCGCGCCGGATATAATCTTCAGCCGCCAGGCGGATGGTGCCAGGGATTACATCAGCGATCGATTTTACGACTACACGGGCGCCGACCCGGGTTCCGCGAATGGCTTTGGATGGCTCGACTATGTACATGCGGACGATAAGCAAGAGGCTATGGAGCACTGGATGCGCTGCGTTGAATCGGGAGCGAACTACGAAGCCGAGTATCGTCTGCGGTCGGCAGGCGGAGCATACCGCTGGTTCCGGGCTCGTGCCCTTCCCATTCGCGATGATGCGGGCAAGATCGTGAAATGGTATGGGACGTGTTCTGACATTCACGACAGCAAAATATTGGAACAATCCATTCGAAGCAACGCCGCCGAACTGGAAAGAATGGTGGATAGTAGGACCGACGAATTACGGCGCCTTTCCATCCGCCTGATGACGATGCAGGATCAAGAACGCCGCCGCATCGCGCGCGATCTGCACGATGGCCTGGGACAAGAGCTTGCCGTGGCCAAAATGGTCTTGGACAGAATGTTGTTGCAAAAGTCCGCTCAACCTCCAGCGGATGGATGGGCTCAGGCGAGCAGCATCATCGAGCGCGCGATTCAGCAAGTCCGCACCATGTCCCACCTTTTGCATCCGCCGTTGCTGGATGAAGTCGGGTTGTTATCGGCGCTGTCCTGGTTCCTGGAGGGACTCGCAAAGCGCAGCGGGATTGAGACGGCTCTCGACGTCCAGCCGAAAGATTTCCCCAGGCTCTCAACTGACGTGGAGACTGCGGTTTTCCGAATCGTACAAGAAGCATTGACCAACGTCTTCCGCCATTCGGGAGCTCAAAAGGTATGGATCAATCTCACACAAAAGGACGGGTTGATCGTAGTTGCGGTTCGAGACGACGGCAAGGGTATTGGCGACAGTGTAGTTGAAATGCGGCCGGACAGTGTTGGAGTGGGCATCGGCGGCATGAAGCAACGCGCCAGAGAATTCGGTGGAGAATTGAAACTGACCAACGTCCATCCCGGAACCTTAGTGGAATTGACGATTCCCCGCAGCGAAGCGTTGCGAGAGACAAATGCAGTCTTGCAGTCGTAGTGCCCCGCAATTATTCGTGACCATTCGTGCCGCATTCGATCCCAGGATAAACTTCTACTCTTTAGTTTGATCACACGCCCTGGACTTTCTCAAAATTGGCTTTGGCCGTTGCTTCGCTGACTCTACGATCTGTGAATCCGCGGAATCTTGCTTGGAATGCTGAGCGAATCTCTGCCGGCCGGAGCGCTGCCTGATCGGCGGTGCGTCACAAAAATAATCGGAAAGGCCAAAATCCCGTGATCCGAAAGGGTTGCTACGGTTGTCCCCCATCGAGCAGTACTGGGAAAACTGTAGGCGGTTGCTGCCATGCTTGATTGACATTACAGCTTGAACCGGATGGCACCGTAACGGTCACCCGGTTAGCTTTTACTTCGTAAGAAAATTCGAACGCTTGCTCGCTTCGAGCACAGAGGAGGTTCGCTTGTGACAAGAGATATCGGCTCGAGATTACCGAGGTTCATCCTAGTGCTCGGTGCCAGTTGCTTGCTACTCGCTGGAACGGCCTTCTCGGAGGACAAAGACGCCTCCGACATACAAAAACGCATTGATGCATCCGCTCACGTCCTCGATGAGATTATGTCGACTCCCGACAAGGCGATTCCTGACAAAGTGATGAGCGATGCAAAATGCATTGCTGTCATCCCCTCCATGTTGAAAATCGCCCTGGGTTTCGGAGGCAACCATGGCAAGGGGGTTGCGATCTGCCGCACGGATAGCGGCAAATGGAGCCCTCCCGCCCCGATCACGATTGCGGGCGGAAGTTGGGGCCTGCAGTTGGGTGCCCAGGGCATCGACATAGTCATGGTGGTGACCAACGACGATGGAATGCAGCATCTGCTTTCAAGCAAGTTCAAAATTGGCGCCGATGCTTCAGCGGCTGCCGGCCCGGTGGGACGTGACACCGGCGCCGATACCGACTGGAAGATGAAGGCTGAAGTCTTGACATACTCACGCGCTCGTGGATTATTTGCGGGAGTCGACTTGAGCGGCTCTGCCGTTACCCAAGACAAAGATGAGACGCGCGTTCTTTACGGGAAGTTCATCCCCTTCGCCGATATCCTGGATGGAAAAGTCCCTCCCGTCAGCGGGAGTGGAGCGTTCGAAGCCGCCGTCCGGAAATATTCCGCTCAAGCGAAGGAGCATGAACACGGCGAGTTGAAAACAAGCCCCACGAGGGAGTCCAGTGGCAGTTAACAATAGCGGAATTGCTTTTTAGCCGTCCTGGAAGGACGGGCATTGGTTAAGCAAGCCAGCCTTTAAAGCGATGTACCGGAGGATCTAATGTCGACGATCTTACTGATCATTTTAGTGCTGTTGTTGGTAGGGGCGCTCCCGTCGTGGCCGTATAGCCGTTCGTGGGGTTATTACCCCAGCGGAGGCTTAGGGCTCGTGGTGGTGGTTCTTCTCGTGCTGCTTCTGGCCGGGCGGTTGTGAAGTTTTTGAACGAGGCATTCCAAACCGCTTCTTGCTTCACTGCATCTAAATGAAGCAAGAAGTTTTTCTTGCGAATCCAGGGGAGTATCAATGTTGAACCAGGAAAACCCTCGTCGCGCTGCGCTGCTTCAATTTTCGTCGCCTGCAGTGCTTGACCCTCTTTATGCAGGTCGCGCACGGATGGCACGGCCGCCTCAAATGAGCGTCCGCTTGCGAAATGAGAAAGAGCTTGCGCCGGAAGCGATTTGGGGCCAGTACAACAATTACCGATCCAACGGTTTGATTGGGTCGGCGGTGATCCACGTCGTCATGCTAGGCCTAATTTTGGGCGCCGCAATGTTCGGTCATCAGATAGTGCAGAAAAAAGTTGAGCAACACGAAACCGTTACCCTTATTGCTCCTTCGCCTGATTCCTACGCGCTGCCAGTGGCAATAAAGGTTGTGAGCGGTGGTGGCGGAGGCGGCGACCATGATCGCATACAAGCGCCCAAAGGAAGATTGCCCAAGGCGGCTCTTCAGCAGATTACGCCGCCCCAGATCGTTCTGCACAACGAACATCCCAAGCTCGCGGTTGAGCCAACGGTAGTTGTTCCTCCTCAAGTTCGCCTGGCGGAAAACCGCATGCCGAACCTCGGCAATCCCTCGAGCGCCGTGCTGCCTTCCGCCCCGCCATCGAATGGAACTGGGTCGGGCGGAGGCATCGGCTCCGGCTCTGGTGGCGGCGTGGGTGTCGGCCACGGCCCCGGAGTAGGCGTGGGAAGCGGTGGCGGCATCGGTGGAGGCGTATATAAGGTCGGTGGAGGGATATCTGCCCCCCAGGCCGTTTCGACGCCCGATCCTGAGTACACCGAAGAGGCGCGCAACGCAAAGACTCAGGGGACCTGCGTCCTCTGGTTGATTGTCGATGACCGCGGAAATCCAAGAGATATTCGCGTCGTGCGCGGCCTTGGATTTGGCCTCGATGCCAAGGCGATTGAAGCCGTCAAACAATGGCGTTTTCAACCGGCAGTGAAAGATGGTCATCCGGTGAATGTCCAGATCAGCGTTGAAGTCGGATTTCGTCTCTACTGACAATCGATAATCGCGAATCAACGTTGGTTACTGCCAGTGGTTATCGGCGAGAAGCCCGCGTCGCACCGTTCCCTTTGCACCATGGGGCGCACGGGAAGGTGATTCTGGCGCCATAACCCTGTTGCCCCGGAAAAGTTTCGTTCACCTCTAAACAATTTACTCAGAAATAAACTTGAAAGTCCTCAGCATTTACCTTCATGGCAGCCGTACAGCAAGTCTGGTAATCAATTACAGGAGCACCCTTATGGGCCGCGAACAGCGTTGCCGCTAGTCTCGTCTTGGAACTGGATGCTCCCGGATTCATGGGGCAGACAAGCACCCTAAAGGTTCGATCTTCGATCAAGGAGAGACTACAGTGGCGACTTGCGTGATTTCCGCGACAGCAAATGTTATTCCGGTCAGCGAAGCGACCAACCGAGATTCCGAACGCAGCCTCGTACAGCGCGCGCAGAGCGGCGACGAGCAGGCTTTTGCCACATTGTTCCAGCTCCACAAGAAACGCGTGTACTCCGTCTGCCTGCTGATGACAAAGGATATAGCGGAAGCGGAAGACCTGACGCAGGAAGCTTTCCTGCAGGTGTTTCGGAGCGTGGGCTCATTCCGGGGAGATTCGGCCTTTTCCACGTGGCTTTATCGGGTCGCAGTCAATACCGTGCTGATGAAGCTGCGGCGTCGCAAAGCCCCGCCAATCGTCTCTCTGGACGAGCCCGTATCAGCGGAGTCGCCATCCCTCAAGCGTGATATCGGAAACCCCGATCCGCGGCTTTCCGGAGCGATTGATCGAATTGCGTTGCGCCGCGCCATGCTGGAGCTCCCCGCGGGATGCCGGAAGATTTTTGCCCTTCACGAAGTGGAAGGATACCAGCACCACGAGATCGCCCAGATGCTGGACTGCTCGGTGGGCAACTCGAAATCGCAACTGCACAAAGCGAAAACGAAAATGCGTGACTTGCTGTTTCCTAAGCGCAGAGTCCTGAGACGGCCGGCGGTGAATCCACTTACCGAATCGCTGTCTTAAGGACCCCCCTGTGGCAGCAATCGGTATGTACTCCAGGATGTGTCGTCGTCATCTTGATTTGCATCAACTGAGTGTTGATGGTTTGAACATGAGATGGTTTGAACATGAAGTGACCGGGAGAGGATAAAAGCTGTGGGGTTAGGGGCGATTGTTGTGATGGGACTGGAGCGCGAAGCACTTGGTTCGCAGGCCCCTCGAGAAGCTGACGCGTTCCTTACGGAACCGCTGGAGTACCTCGATATTTTGGGCCGTTCCATGACCGAGCGTGTCATCGAGCGTTTCGTGCGCGCCGACGTGGACAAGGTTTCGGTGCTCGTTCAAGAGGAATCTTACAGTGTGAAGCCGCGCTTTGTTGGCTTCGAAAACGAGGTTCAGGTTGTGAGCGACCTCGGCTCCGCGATTTGTCAAAAGCTTAGAGAGTTCTCGCAAAATGGTATCGAGCATTCCTTCGTAATTTCCGGGAGTGTATATGCCGAAACTGATCTGCTCGACCTCTTTTATTTCCACCGGGAGGCGCGGCAGTCGACTACCCGCGCCGTTGACCGCGAAGGTTCTTTGAATCTCTGGGTGGTCGATTGTCTGAAAGCGCAGCCAACAGATCTTAGGAACTTAGTGGTGCAGGCAGAAACCGGCGGTAGTTCCTACTTCATCCGCGAATACGTGAATCGCCTGATCCACCCGCGCGACCTGCGTCGATTCGCTTCCGACGTGCTTCGAGGTCGCTGCGTTACGCGTCCTCCGGGTCGGGAAATCAAGCGCGGCATTTGGATCGATGACGGCGCCGAAGTATATCGCCGGGCACGCATTGTTGCGCCCGCCTACGTCGGCCGGTCATCCAAGGTGATGGCAGACACACTGATCACACGTTTCAGCAATGTTGAGAAAGACTGCTGCGTCGATTATGGCACGGTAATCGAGGACAGTTCTATTCTACAGAATACCCATGTCGGTATTTGCCTGGACGTATGCCATGCGGTGGCGAACGGAAATAAGCTTTTGAGTCTGGGACGTAACGTGATGGTCGAACTTTCTGATCCGAATATATTGCGGGTCAACAGTCTGGCATGGAAGCCATCCCCAGCAAAAGATCGGAAACGAGCAAAGATCGGCCTATTCAGCCGTGGCAAAGTAAAGCCGCAAGCCGTTACCGAGGTGCGACCCGCAGCAGGCTCGGCGCCAGAGCCGTGCAGGTTGGAACCAAATCCTATACAGGGGTAAATGAAATGCTTAGCAGGAGCCCAGTGATCGTGATGGAAGCGCCGGAAAACTTAAACCATTCCGAGGGACGGACGTTCTTGGCCGAGTTGCTGCCTCTTCTGCAATCCGATCGTCCACGTGTCGTTCTGGATTGTTCGCAGGTTCAACACCTGGACAGCGCAGGCATCGAGATGCTGCTGACCTGCATGGGCGAAGCCATGAAGCACGACGGCGATGTCAAGCTGGCGAACCTGTCCCCAGCCTCGGCCGCTATCCTGGAACTCATGCGAGTCGACCGGCTATTCGAAGTATTCGAGACCGCCGAAGCGGCAACCCGGAGCTTTCAGGCCGTTACCTTGCCCGATGTTCAGCAGGGCCTTCCTTGGTACTCTTCTGGGTTCGGACTCGCCGATTTGAAATCCGCGAGCTAGCCAATTTGTCTCGCAGCGAGGTGGAAATTGGACGCCTTAAGAAAAATGCTGGCACATGCAGCCTGGAGCAGCCTATTGCTCTCTGGAGCTCTGGGATCGGTGGTGCCGGTGGCGGCGCAACAAGCGGCGGTTGAGCAAAACCGATCGGCTGCGACCGACGCTCCAGCGAATCTGAGTGAATTGCCTGACAGCCCTGGAGCGACCCTTGCGCAAGCACAGGCGCCTCCAGTTCCACAGTCCTCGCCCGCTCAATCATCCGCGAGCCAGGCACCCCCCACTCCGCAGAAGCCGGTTGGCACAGCCGCGGCGGAAGCTCCAAGCACCAGCGGAGTGGCTGCCTCCGAACCCGCGGGCGTGGCGATCGCGCCGGCAAAGCAGCGCCGCGTCCGCACGATTGTGATCAGGACCGGAGCGATAATTGCAGCCGCCGTCGCAGTTGGAGTAGTGGTCGCGTTGACGGCGGGCACGTCAAGTAAGCCGCCGGGAGCACATTAGACACTTCGCATGACATTGGAAGAGAATTCACTCCGAGCCATGAAGCCCGACCGGGTGAAGATCGTAAGCTTTTCTGGAATCGATGGAGCGGGCAAGACCACTCAGATTCAAGCGCTCACACACTGGTTGCTGGCATCCGGCCTGCGCGTCGAACTCCTCAGTTTCTGGGATAACGTTGTGCTACTATCTCGCTTCCGCGAGAAGCTCAGTCACAAGGCATTCAATGGCGACCAGGGAATCGGTTCCCCTGACCGACCTCTGAACCGGCGCGATAAGAATGTTACTTCCTGGCCGGTCACGACCATGCGTTTCTTCCTTTATTTTCTGGATGCCATAAGCGTCAGTCGAAAGGTCCGGCAGGCAAGGGAGAGCGACGCGGATGTGGTTATCTTTGACCGCTACCTCTACGATGAACTCGCCAATCTTCCGCTAAATCGGTGGGGGACACAAGCTTATATCCGGCTTCTGCTGGGACTCATTCCATCTCCTGATATCGCGTACGTTGTCGATGCGGATCCGGTCGCAGCGCGGCAACGAAAGCCAGAATATCCTTTGGAATTTCTCCGCAGCAATCGCGAAGCCTACCTCACGATGAGTCGCCTCGCAGGCAGTATGACCGTGATCGAAGCCCTTCCGGCAGCCGCGACGGAGTTGAAAGTCAGAGAAGTGTTCTTGTGCCAGTCCTCGCGGTCGGACGAGCATTTCTCGGTAGTGCCGGCTGTCCGATAAGTTCAAGTGTCTCTCTGTACCCTCAGCCAAAGCCGCTGATCCTAAACCGTTTTCCAGCAGCAACATCTTCCCTGGCAACTACATCGAATACCTGGGGCGAAATTGTAGGGCGGAGAGAGAATGAAAATTTGTCTGGTAACCACTTTCCCTCCCAGCCAGGCTGGACTGAGCGAGTACGGACTTCACATTGCCCAGGAATTGCGCCGCAATCCGTTTCTCAGCCTGACCATCCTTGCGGATCAAATCCCTCATTCTGAACCCGAACACGACGACTTTTCGGTCCTGCGCTGCTGGTCGTTCGATGATCCCCTCAGTTCCCTTCGGCTTCTGAACGAGCTGCGGAAACTTAAGCCTGATGTCGTGTGGTTTAACTTGCTGTTCAGTACGTTTGGGCGGAATCCCGTGAATGCTTTCCTGGGGTTGCTCACTCCTGTTCTCGCTCGTCTGAGCGGATGCTATACCCACGTCACACTGCATCACCTAATGGATACTGTGGACTTAAAAGACGCCGGCGTGCGGCACCCGCGAGCCTATCGTCTGGCCGGTGCCTTTGCCACCAGGATGCTTCTCCTGTCGAATTCGGTGTCCGTGCTGATGCCCGGATATCGCAAGATTCTGCACGAAAAATACGGTCGCGGTAATGTTCACCTGCGTTCGCACGGCATCCTGACGACCAGACCTGAATACCCGGATTTCTCTCGCCGCGGTAATCCGGAGCATCGCATCCTGGCCTTCGGAAAATGGGGAACGTACAAGCGGCTTGAACTTATGATCGAGGCTTTCGAGGTTGTGGCGCAAAAACTGCCAAACGCCAGACTGGTTGTTAGCGGCAGCGACCACCCTCAGGCGGCGGGGTATGTGGAATCGATGCGGGAAAAGTGCGCGGGAGATCCGAGAATTGAGTTCACCGGATATGTGCCCGAGGATCGATTGCCTGACCTCTTTCAAGGCGCTACCGTCGCGGTCATGCCGTATTCTTCCTCGACCGGGTGTAGTGGAGTTGCGCACCTGGCTTGCGCGTACGGCGTACCGATTTTGTGTTCGGATCTTCCAGATTTTCGCCAGATGGGTGACGGTGAAGAAATAGCGATTGAGTTTTTCCAGCCTGGGAACGCGGAAGATTTAGCCGGTTGCCTGATTCGTCTGCTGACAAACCCTGCAAGACAGGAACAAATGGCGGCGCAGAATTATTTCGCTGCTCTTCGCATGACGATGCCCACCATCGTGCAGAAATATCTTCGCCATTTCGAGCTCGACCAAAGAACCGAAACCTTGCGGCAGATCACCCGGTTTAGAAGGCTGCCCAGTTGGCTGCCCTCGAAGGCGCTCATGCTAAGGCTAATGACGAGGAACTCCTCCGGCTTGGTCTACCGCTCGGCGGTTCGTCGGCCTTCGCTAAATCGTCCTGCCCTCGAGTCTCTATTGAACGATGACGGTAATATTGGCGGAAAACTGACTGGAATTCGAACTCCCGTTAATGGTCACGAGGTAGCTCTGCGGAGCGGCGGGAACGCCGGGACTCGTGGTCGTAGCAGCAGCTTGTGGTCCGGCACCCCCTCCGCACGAAGCGCTAACCATGCCGCTGCCGATGACCGCGACGAGAGCGAGCATCTGAAGCCTACCCCTCCCGCGCCGCTTGCCCGCGAAGCCGAAGCCAACGATCCCGAAGGAGAGCAGCCAACTGCCATAGATTGGGATCGACCTTCTTGGTTGGGGCAAATTCCTCCCCGTGACGGAAACGGTCGAGATAGTGAGAGTTGAAGTGGCTGTTCCCGTACGCGGAGTGATGGCCGCGGGTGAAAAAGAGCAGCTCAGGGAACTGGGGAGCGCGGGGCAAGAGAGCGAAATGGGACTGTTTGAAGCGCCGGATTGCGCAGTCGCCTTAACCGTCACGCTTCCTGATTTTCCAGCGAGAACTTTGACGGACGCGGGCGATGCGCCGAACGAAACGCTCGCCGGGGGCGTTGGCGCCGCTGCAGTGGCCGGGCAAGTGGGGCTGTAGTTGATGGCTGCCGTCATTTGATTTGCCAACGTAGGCTTGCCCACAGCTTGTACAAAAAGCTTGTAGTCTCCCTCAGGGATGGAGAAGCTGCATAAATTCAGAGAGTGAAGTCCGGTTGCGATGTCCGTCAGCGACATCAAGTTCGCACCATCAGCGCTGACGTACACCGTGTAATGATCGACCGTGTTCTCGTCCCCGGTGATCGTCCACTGCAAAGCATTTCCACTGAGTGAGGGTTCAAGCGCGAAACAGTTATCGATGCCAGACTCTATCTCTGTTGCCTCTTCGTAGTCATTCCAGGTCACAATCTGCAGATCCGGCACCTGCTTTCCAGCGCTGTAAAGGCCATTGACCTCCACGAATGTTTGCAGCCATGTCTGCCCGCACTGCTGTTTCATGATGCGGTCGGATCCCCAGGAGGCTTTGGTGTCGTTGAAACCTTTATAGACCGCTCCCATCGTCTGTTCGTTCGGGAACGACATTCCCTGGTCGTAGAAACTCGAAAGATAGTGCATTCCATAATCGGTGGTCGTCGGCATGATCCACGCATAGCTGCCATCGCTTAGGGGCTGGCTGAATCCATTATTGTTTTGAAATAGAAACAGCGGACGCGTGCTCAAGGTCGCTGCCGCTGCATTCCAGTCCACCGAAGGATAGGAAAGCCCGACGTTGAAATTTGTCACCACAGGTCTTCCCGCAATCGTCATGTATGCCGGCGAGGAAAAGTAGGTATGTTCGATGTATTGCAATTCGCTGACGAATGCCTGTTGAGGCGAGCAGCCTGAGCACGAGTACCACTGAATTGCTCCCTGGTCGACCATGATCGCAAAGGTGAAGCCTGGATGATTCTCGGCCTGCGCCATGATCAGTTGGGCTGCTTTGTCCTTCGAATTGTTCGGGCCGTACCAGTCAAGAATTACACCGTCGATTCCGCGGCTGACCATGTCGTCAATTTGATTCTTGACTTGCTCTGGGTTGCTGGAACTGTAGCCGATATTCATGTGATTCGAATCGCCGAACCAAAGCACCATGTGGGCATAAATCTTGGTGGTTGCTCCCGAATAGAGCAGCGTGTGGATGTCAACCTTGCTGACGTTTCCCGCTCCCCGGTCGCCATTCGAAAGGCTCGTGAATGTGTTGGCTGCACTCGTGTTGTTCGAAATCTGAGCAGCGAGCGTAGTGGTGGGTATTACATAGGACGAAATCGCCACACACTGGGTCGAAACAGCCAGCATGAGGGCTGCAATCGCAGAGTAGTATCGAATCATCGGTCCTCAGGGGCGGAGAAAAGCCGAGGATCTTGCGCACGGCCGCACAAGGAGGAAGGCACGCCCGCCTGTAAATTTCCTCTTTGTGACCTGGGCTTTTCTGGGAACGGTGTGAGCTTACGCCGGAATCATTCTTGAAGAGAAGATCACGATTGTCTAGGAACCTTTGTGCACGACCGAGGTGCCTGAACCTCAAGCGAGTTGTCTGATACGAACTTCAGCGGCTAGCTATCAAAATCCTGTTCCCACTCAGAAGCCGGCTCGATTTCCTCCCCTGAAAGACTCTTGGTTTCAGCAAGTTCCGGTGAAGGAACGAATGTCAGGGTGCAACTTTGAGCCAACACTCAGCGTTGAAAAGATCATCCTAAGAAGGCTTTTCCTTACTATTCGCAAACGGAGGAAAACCTCAGGATGGCGTCAACAAGGCTGCGCGGCAGATTCTCGGTCGTGTGCGCGATGATCTTATCTCTGGTGCTATGTGGCTGCCGAGGACTCGTAACCTCCGGCGATTCTTTGTCGATTGACCACGTTATTTTCATGTTGCAGGAAAACCGGAGCTTCGATTCCTACTTCGGAATGCTCAATCCGTACCGCCAGGCTAATAAATGGAACGTCGGTGACGACGGTAAGACCTACGATGTCGATGGAATCGACGACAAGCTTACGAAATTCGTGAATTCAGACGACGAAGGCCAGCCGTTTGGTCTATTTAAGTTGAATACCACCTGCGTCGACGATATGAGTTCGGCGTGGCTGGAGAGTTATGGCGATGTCAATCGTTTTGACTTCAGTGTTGCCCGTCCAATCCTGATGGACGGTTTTGTGCACACCGCTGAGGGCTTCGCCAAGGCCGGGGCCGGCGACGGCTCGTTTACAGACTTGGTGGGGAAGAGAGCGATGGGCTATTACGATCAGGGCATTCTGAACTACTACTACTATATGGCTTCTCAGTTCGCGATTTCTGATCGCTGGTTCTCGCCGGTTTCGAGCAAGAGCACGCCGAACCGCGTTGCAACGATGACGGGAGGAACGACACAGGGCTTGGTGCGCGATCCGTTCGCGGACGACAAATTCACCACGCCGCTCAGCATTCAAACCATATTTCAGGAGCTCGATCAAAACAATGTCTCGTGGAAGATCTACTATTCCATCACCGCGGGTGGCTGTACTGACCAGGATGGAGATTGCGGTCCCGGCCAACAGGCGAACGATTTTCCCGTAACCACATTCTCCGACTTTTCTTACTCGAGCCAATACCTATACGCGAATCCGCAACATAGCGCGTGCAAGTCGCCAACCGTCGGATCAAAACAGGCCGTTGGTGACGCGAGCGATGCATTTTGCGTTGACGTCGATCATATCGCGCCGCTGAAACAATATCTCAGCGATGTGCAGAACAATACTTTGCCAAGTTACGCATTTATTGAGGCGGCGTATGGTAGCAGCGACGAGCATCCAGGATCAGGCCAGTCGATCCTGGCAGGCCAGCAGCAGGTTTCGACGCTGATCAATGCGCTGATGCAGAGCGCATCCTGGTCAAGCTCTGTGTTTTTTCTGAGCTACGATGAGCCCGGTGGACCATTCGATCATGTGCCACCGGTGCCGGGACATTCCAACGACCAGACCGATAGCTCACTGGGGACGATTCCCGATATCGGCACGATTGCGGTCAATGCTGACAGCTTCAACCCGTGCCTGCCACCCGGTGGAGCGCCAACTCTGCATTGCGATCTTGAGTCCGTCGATCCCGCTGCCAACGCGGGCGATGCTCCGGCCCAGCAAGGTTTTGCCGCACAATTGGGTTTCCGATTGCCCAACCTTGTGATCTCGCCCTTCTCGCGGAGGCACTTTGTTTCTCACATCCCGATGGATCACACCGCGGTCCTGAAGTTTGTGGAAAACCGTTTTATCAACTCTGGCGCGCACCTGACGGACCGCGATTCGGCGCAGCCCGATCTATTGAATTTCTTCGATTTCGTCAACGTGCCATGGTCGACGCCGCCGACGCCGCCAGCGCCGAATGCGCCACCGGGATCATGCACTCCGCAGGACATGTGATGCGATCGACTTTAATTTAAATAACTGCCGTGAGTGAAACCAACAGCCGCGGTGTGAAGACCTTCAGGGCTCTTCGCGCCCTTCGTGGTCAGGCGCTATTGATTCTTACGGTTATTGCTGCGAGTTGACCGTCACGCTGCGAGCCACGTAGCGATCGCCATCAAAGCGTGTGAGCACGGTGACATCAGCAGCTTCACGCAAGTGATCGTCTATCGCTACCACGGATGGATCGAAAGAGAGCTCGTAGGTCCTGTGGTCAGTGGAGGAAGTTAAAACCAGAAGGCCCAGACGAAGGTCAAGGCCCGTGACTCGGCCGGCAAACGTGAAGCTAGCTCCTGGAACTGCGAGCACCGACACTTCGCGGGCCACGTCGTGGCCATCCTGCGCCCCGAATTTCACAGCTACCAGCGTTCCGGAGACGAGTTCACCTGCGGGAGCAGCGTGATCCCCTTGCATAATTCTGGTTTGAGGCGTGAGACGTATCTTCAAAGGCCGAGGAGAAAGTACGTCGCGTAATACCAACTCCTGTTTGTCTGGACGATAGCTCGTAACAATTCCCTGGCTTTCGCCAGCCGAAGCAGTGTTTTTCAATCGAATCGTTTTCGCGAATATGGCGCTTCCGTCCAGAATAGTATCGACGTAAACGCGATCCCCGAGATGCAGATCGGAGGTCGAAGCCTGACCGCGCCCTTCATAAATGTGAGTGCGAGTGTCGAAGAAAATCTTCATCTTGCCGCCACCGAAGATCTGCACTGTGATCTCATCCCGCACGCGATCCAGTTTCTGGATCGTGCCGCCAATCAGGCTGGCTTTTGCCGGGGGCAGGGAAGGCAGATCGGGAAGCAGGCTGGCCGGATCAAGCGTTGTCGGGGAGTCGTCGGCGATCGGCTGGATCGCGTCATTCGAGAGAGAAGCAGCGGTGGAGGATGACACGATGTTTTGCGAAGGCACTGCCTGCC
>Ga0185299_10000769_pt1 | contig 77075 bp, 73 predicted proteins | sample PaiPotPPA55metaG_FD_128002 | JGI IMG/M metagenome (GOLD analysis project Ga0185299, IMG submission 128002) | Iron sulfur acid spring bacterial and archeal communities from Banff, Canada, to study Microbial Dark Matter (Phase II) - Paint Pots PPA... ...
CACGTTTTAATACGAAGGCGTTTTCTTAAGGGAATATATCGATGACTATTTTGGGAATGTGTCTAGTTGTTCAGGTCTGCCTGGCATTCGGGGTGGCTGGGCTATTGTGGCCGGAGAAGCTGATGCCCTTCTTCGAAGTCCTGATGTTCCCGTGGGCAGCCAGCTATCGAGGAATAAAGGCAAACAGCATTGCCGCCATCGGACTGTCAGTTCTGCTTTTCGCCAGATTACTCTCCGGCATCCGCTAAAAACCTAAGACAATCGAACTGTTTCCAGAGCGATTTTGCCTCCGGCGACGCGCGATTGACCATCCTTCGATTCCTGTCGGTGTGACGGAGTGGTCCCCCGTCACACCACCGCTCTCAAATGGAAAGCAATCGGTGAAAGAAGGATCGATAGCGTTGCAGCGCGATGCGAAGATCCTCGGTGGAAACATTGTCGCCGCGATCCCACTGCTGCTCCAGCCTGGAACGTTCCTCGGCAAAGACTTCAGCCAGCCGTTTCATCGCTGAAGCCACCAGGCCGTCCGCCTGTTCCACCGCACGGCGGGGTTCGTCGACGAAAGCGGTCTGAACGCCGCTCCAGCGGTTTCGCAGCTCTTCCAGTTCGTTCGCGGGAAAGAGCGGGGCCGTGTCGGGCGCATTCCGAGTTTCGGAAGCGCTTCGTACCTCGGACATGGCGTTTTGAACGACTTCCCCGGCCGGGCGCTCGGCGAGAACGGGCCCGGGCCGATCATTTATGGCTCGATCGTTTATGGTCCGATCATTTATGGTTAGACCATTTATCGCATGATCACCTACGTCCTCAGCACTTGGGCGATCAGCGTTCGTGCCATCGCTTAAAAGGTCGTGCGATGCTGCCGGACGTTTGCCCTGAGCCAAATCCGCTGTGGTCAAATTTTCGTCTTCGAATTCTTCTTTCCTCATTGGCACGCTCATGCTCGTGCCTCCTTTCTTTCGGGTAGTGAATCTGAGAGCAATTCTTCAAACAGCGAGCGATAGTGGACCATGGCTTTGCGCAAATCCTCAGTGCTGGCCTGGCCGCGGCTGTGCCGCAGGGCAATATCGTGTGCCGCACGATAATTCTGAACGACGACCGGATGATCGACGGAGATGTCTTCGACGCGCTGCTCGAAATCAGCCACGGGATATCCGCGGGCTGCCATCAGTTCGCTCACCAGCTGATCGGCGCGCGATACGGAGCTCTTGGGATCATCGACAAACTGCGATTGCACCATCCGCCAGCGCTCTGCGAAGTCTGCACGGCTGGCTGCCGACAGAGGACGGATCTCGAACTTCTCGCGGCGCTTGGCTCGCATTTCGAGGACGCCCTCAGCACGGCGGACTTCGCCTTCCTTCTTCACGACCCGGTCGTATTCCGGACCGAAGCGCTCGCGTAATTGGTGGCTGCGCCGCTTTCGCGCGAGAACAAAACTGATAACGGCAATCACTGCGACTGCCACGATCACGGCAATCAGTATGCTGATCTGATGCTGGTCCATGCAGCCTCCGGGACTAATCAAGCTAAGTTAGGTATCAGATTCCAGGCTAATGAGAGGGGTTGTAGACAAACTCCGGAGGCGGTCTGTGGATTTCTTAGCCGTTAAATCGAAGTCGCACAATCAATGGCTGCACATTGATCGCGGAAGGAATCAGACCTTGATTACGGATTGATAAAGCCATCAACCGTTCTTGCCGACCACCGAGTTCGATGCGGAATCAGAGGCGGGGCGGAGTCGGGTAGGTAGTTCCTTCAACACATATCCGGCGACGGCAGACATGATTGATCCCACCATAGTCAGAAAAAAGGAGCCAGCATAACGCGACAACCACGTAGAACTCGGCGGCGTTTCTACCGAAGTGCCGCTTGTTCCTTGCCAACTGAGAGACAGGGAACTGTGGTGAGCGGAAACGAGCAGGTCTCGTTCGGCGTTTGAGGAAAAGTCTCCTTTGATGCTATCTTCCTGCGCTGCGGCATCGCCGGGCTCGATCTTCACACGTATTTTGTGCTGCCCGGAACGCACGGGGATGATCTGCGACAGACTGCCTTGCATCGAATCGGTGGGGATGAGGCCGAATTTCTTTTTTGCGGCACCGGTGACTCTGCCGGAGAAAGCGAGGTCGCCGTCCACCCAGAGTGAGACCTGCGCTTCATGGAAGCCATGCTGCAACTTTACGTGGAGGCTGGCATCGTTCGCGCTGATCGCGGTATGCACTGCCATGAGCATGGCAGCGACCAGAAATAACCCCAGGATAACCCGCGCCTTGACTGGCACGCGCGAGATCCAGCGCTGCGCTTGCTGGTAGAAGAATGCTGCTCGAGCACGAAACTGTGCGATGGTTTCCCGGCTCATGGGTGAAGTTATTTTGACTCGGGAAGCGATCCGGCTCCAGTTACCAAGGTGTAACTTAAAACTCACGAACAACTGGCTGGAAAATGTCTCCTACTCTTTCATCATCGTGTCAATCAGGGCGTACAGCTGGGAGCGGTCGACCACCTCGACGAAAGGTTTGCCGGAGCGTTTGTTGCTTACCACGTACAGCGTAGGTGTGTGCTGCAGGTTGATTGCTTTCCCCAATTCCTTGTCGGCATTGACCAGAGCGGCGAGTTTGCCGTCGGGATCGACTACGAAGGGCAACTCAACTTTATTCTCCGCTGCGAATCTCTCCGAGAAGCCCCTCAGGTTTTGCGGAGTAACTTCCAGCTGATTGGCAAAAATGTAGTCGCGGAAATCATTGCCCAACGCCTTGGAGTGCGTATCGAAGTAACGCGCAAGTATCGCCGCGTCGTAAGACCAGTTATGAAATGGAAGAGGAAAATCATGGCGCACAACCGGAATCTTGTAGGTTCTGCCGGCTTCTTTGACCAGTGGCGCGGCACGGCGGCAATCGGGGCACTGCAAGTCTTCGAAGACCACGATCGCCACTTGCGCGCCTTTGGGCGGACGCAAGGCGGGATTCACCACCTGCTGCGATGAGGCGCACATCGCAGTCGCGAAGACTAATCCGACGGTTAGTAAGGGAAGGGCAAACCGATTCCTGGTTATGTTTTTAATCATGAAAATTTGTCAGATCCCGCGGGGGGCCCACCACACATGCAAATCCGCAATCCAACGCTCTGCCTTCATGGTAACCGAAGCGATGGCGTCCTGTAAGGCCAGGCCGATCCCTCAGGCTTGCCGGGGGTGCATTCTGCGTAAACCTGGAGCCGAGAAGCCGAATCGGCAACGCGCTATAGTGAAAACGGTGTTTGTCTGAAGAATACGTAGCGAAGATTGTGAAAAATTCCTTCTCATCGGGTGTCTATCGGGCCGTTCTGATATCCGGGTTAGCCGCCGCTTCATTGTTGGGCTCTATGGCCTGCAATCGCGGGCGGCACCGGGTTTTAGATGTGAACTACGTCTCGGCGGTGCAGGCGACGCTGCGCGATCAGGTGGCCACCGTCTACAGTCGCGTGGGTACGGTGAAGAACGGAGAGCGCGTGGAAGTGCTGGAGCGAGAGAAACGTTTTTCCCGCGTGCGCACCGCGGGCGGCGTCGAGGGCTGGATCGAGCAACGCTACCTGGTGGATCAGTCAACCTACGACGGCCTGCAGAAATTGACGAAAGAAAACCTGAGCGATCCCGTGCAAGCGCCAGGTGTTCTGCGCAACGATACGAATCTGCATCTCACCCCTGGCCGCGAGACAGAGCACCTGTATCAGCTTTCGGCCGGCGCGAAAGTTTCTGTCCTGAAGCGCGCGACGGTGCAGAAGCAGCCGGGAGTTGCCGTGCAGTCAAAAGCAGGCGTGAAGACCTCCGGCCCCGCACTGGAAGATTGGTGGCTGGTACGTGACTCCGAAAATCGTGTGGGTTGGGTGTTGGCGCGCATGGTGGACATCGATGTCCCGCTCGATATCGCCCAATACGCCGAAGGCCAACGCTTCGTTGCCTTCTTCGCGTTGAATCAGGTACAGGATCAGGGCAAGGAGGGTGCAGACAAAGACGTCTCACAATACTTGTGCGCGATCACCGAACCGCACGACGGCCTGCCCTACGACTACGATCAGATTCGCGTCTTCACATGGAACATCAGAAAGCACCGCTACGAAACTGCTTATCGCGAGCATGGACTGAACGGTGTTCTGCCGGTGACGATGACGACTGGGAATTTCGACAAAGAGGGCACGCTGCCAGTCTTCATCCTGCGCGTGAAAGACGATAGCGGCAATGTCAGCGAGCGCAAGTATAAACTGAACACGCCGATCGTTCGCCGAGTGCTGGCCCCAGGCGAGCAGAAGGAAACGCCGAAGTCGGCGCCGAGGCGTCGGCGGCGCTGATCGCCAAACTCCTTGCCTAACCCCTGATGCTTGTCGAAGCCGCCCCCAGAATTTCCCGGCTCTTCTTCTTCTGGACGAAAACCAACACTCGCAGTTTCGCAGGATCCCATTGAGATTTAAACTCGATGACGGGATTTCCAGTGAAGGATACCGGTCCCGTGCCCGCGACGCCGATCTGGTGCAAGGAACGCAGTGTGGAAATGTGACGCAGGACTCGTCCTGCATTTTCTCCCGCGCTCACGGATGAGTGCAGCCCGTCTTCAGCAACAGCCAACCAGACTTCTGCCACATCGCCGTCGGCGTTTCCCGCAAGCTTTCCCACTGACACGGTGAAGCGCTGCGAGCCTGTCGCATCCGCCTTTGCGGAAGTGATCGCGACCGATATTTTCTCCGCGCGAGCAGCGTTTGCGATTTCGAGTTCGGCCCCTCGACTGCTATTGCCCACGAACTGACTTCGCCCATCCACCACCATTTGCGGGGTATACGCATCGTTTTTGAACTTGGTCCCATATTCCAGTTGCCGCTGGGTCCACTCCGGCGAAGAAAAAGGATCGCTCCACCCGTCGTGATTCCAATAGTCCACGTGCTCTTCCAATGCGATGACCTCTGCGCCAGCTACTGGTTGCTGCTCTTGCAGCCTCCGCAGTAACGCATCCGCCGGCGGACAAGAGGAACAGCCCTCCGAGGTGAATAGCTCAACCACCACAGCTTTGCGACCGGTTTCCAGGGAAGATATTTGTGCCTTCGGTTTTGCAGCGAAGGCAAAGCAAATAAGAAAAAGTCCGAAGATGAGCGATAACACCGCGTCTAGAAAAGTCTTCATTGCTTCATGCTCCCTGATGCCGATGCTTCTCCATAGGATGATGAGTGGCTGGGGAGAAAGTTACGCCGTCGGACCGGCAACTAACAGTAGAAGTCGGCAATGCTGGTCACGACCCAGCGCTGCTCGTCTTCTGTGAGTTCAGGAAACATGGGCAGCGCGAGAACTTCTTTTGCCGCGCGCTCAGCTTGTGGGAAGTCGCCTTCGCGGTAGCCGAGATACACGAAACAAGGCTGCAGGTGCAGTGGGAGAGGATAGTAGATTTCCGTCCCGATCTTGCGGGCCGTAAGGAACTCGCGAAGTTCGTCGCGCCGGTAGGCGCGGACGACGTACTGATGAAAAACGTGGTCTGCTTGCGCGGCAGTGGGCGGGAGTTGGATGGGTGCGGCACTCTCACCGCGCCCAGCCGCAGACTGCTCTGCCAATGACGTTAAGCCGGCATTGGCGAAGAGCCGGGCGTAGCGTGCAGCGCACTGGCGACGGGCCTCATTCCATCCTTCCACGTACTTCAACTTTACGCGCAGGATAGCGGCCTGCATAGCATCGAGACGGCTGTTCCATCCAAACTCCTCGTGAACGTAGCGGCGCGAGCTGCCGTGATTCCGCAGCCGGCGCATGTGCGCCGCCATCTCCGGACTGTTCGTGGTGACTAATCCGGCGTCGCCGTACGCGCTGAGATTCTTGGTGGGATAGAAACTGAAGGCTCCGCCGACCCCCATGGATCCTGCTCCGCGGACTTTACCGGATTCATTTCGCCAGGTTGCCCCGATAGCCTGCGCAACGTCTTCGATCACTGATAAATGAAATTCGTCCGCGAGATGCTGCAGGCGGTCCATCTCGGCGCACTGGCCATAAAGATGAACCGGCAGCAGGACGCGGAGCTTGGCGTGCTTGCTGCCGCGCAGAAAAGATTCGACCTGATCAGGATCGAGATTGAATGTCCGCGGATCGATGTCGGCAAATACCGGCCGCGCGCCGGCCCGCACGATGGTGCTCGCAGAAGCAAAAAAACTAAATGGCGTTGTGAGTACCTGATCTCCAGGTTGCACTCCAGCGGCAGCGAGAGCGAGCCACAAGGCATCGGTGCCCGAAGCGCAACCGACCGCGTCGCCTGCCCCACAGAAATTGGCAAGTTCGCGCTCGAGCCCTTCGACCTCCGCCCCTAGAATGTACTGCTGCGATGCGCAAACCCTCTCAATCGCTGCCAATACCTCGTCCCGCACCCCCAAATACTGTCGATGAAGATCGAGCAGAGGCACGGATTCGAGTCGGTTCTCGTCCGCTGCGGGCTGAACGCCTGAGTAAGGTTTCCGCCATTCGGGCTTGGTGAAAGACATAGTCACGGAAAGGCCGATTGTAGCAGGGAGGGCAACCGCCCGAGGCAGCTCGGGAAGGGCTTCGGGCGCGCGGGTTTGTTAACGTTATTAAAATTGGGTTTATACCAAAATTAGTAGATTTGATTCCCTAGGCATTCAGTTTTTGGGGAATCTATCGTCCTTGGCGTAACAAATCGCTGAAAACAAAGGCTGTCTCGGTGTTGATGTTTTGGAGCGTTAGTTGCACAACAGTAGTTGCTCGGGGCGCCCTGTGAAATCCTATTGGTTTGGTCGAGCGGCGCCGCGACAAGAGCCCGCACGTCGGGCAGGGAACTTTCCCAGAGTTCTCTTCAAATAGGAACGCGGTTCAGGAGAAGCGCCATGAGGCAACTTGCATCGAGCTTTAAGCTCGCAGGGTTCGTTTTCGCATTGGTTGGTCTGCTCGTGGTCAGCGCAGGTTTGGCCTACGGCCAGGCGATCGACGGCAACGTCGTGGGCACGGTTCTTGATTCGCAAGGCGCTGCGGTATCGGGTGCGGAAGTCACCGCGATCAACCTCGCGACCAACACTGTGGCTCGCACGAAAACCAACAATGCCGGTGAATACCGTTTCGATCACCTGCTGATCGGGACTTACCGGATCGCGGCGAAGATGAACGGGTTCAAGACCACCAGTGAGCAAGTTGAAGTGCAGTTGAACATGACGGGCACGCGTAATCTAACGCTGTCGCCTGGCGCCACTACCGAGACAATCGAGGTTTCTGGAACACCCCCGACTATCGATACCACCACGTCGCAACTGCAAAATACTTACGAAGCCAAAATGCTCGGCGATCTGCCAACCGTTTCCACCGGCAGCGGCGTCATTAACCTGTCACTCTTGGACGCGGGCGTAGCAACCAGCGGTGGAATCGGAGTGGGTTCCGGCCCGTCGATTTCAGGTCAGCGGCCCCGCAACAATAACTTTACCGTGGAGGGCGTGGACAACAACAACAAGAGCGTGACCGGCCCGCTGCTTCAGTTGCCCAACGACTCCGTGGACCAATTCACCGTTCTGCAGAATCAGTTTTCGCCTGAGTTCGGTCACTCTTCCGGTGGCCAGTTTAATCAAACGATCCGTGGCGGCACCAACAGCTTTCACGGCCGCGCCTACGAATATTTCCAGAATCGTAACCTAAACGCGCAGGACTCCCAGACTGCACTTTCGCAAACCAGCCAGGGGCTCACGCCTTTCAATCCCCGTTACGACAACAATCGCTTCGGCGGCCAAATTGGCGGCCCGATTGTTAAGAATAAGTTATTCTTCTTCACCAATTGGGAATACAATCCGATCGGCCAAACCACTTCGTCAACGGCTTGCGGCCCCACGGCTGCCGGCTATGCGCTCTTGGCGGCGACTCCTGGCGTCAGCGCTACCAATCTAGCCCAATTTCAACAGTACGCGGGAGCGGCTCCAGTCCAGGCGGCGGCCACCGACCCCAACTGCGCAGCAACCACAACCGTGGGCAGCGGCGCGGGTAACACCATTCCGATTGGCGACATCGGGTATTCTGGTCCGCAGTACAACAATTTCCTGACCACGGTTAATTCAGTAGATTGGGACATTTCCCAGAAAGATCAGGTCCGCGGTCGGTTCGCTTACGAGAAAAACAATGCCTTCGATGTCAGCGCGCAGATCCCCTCATTCTGGCAGATCATCCCTTCCCGGTATGATTTATTCACATTGAGCGAATACCACAACTTCACGCCCAATGTGAACAATGAAATCCGTTTGGGTTTTAATCGTTTTGGCCAAACGATTCCCGCGGGCAACAAGGTTTTCCCAGGAACGGGCACATTTCCCAACTTGCTTGTCGGAATCTTCGAAGGAGCGGGCATTCAGCTCGGACCCGACGGAAACGCTCCGCAGTTCGGCTATCAGAACTTCTACCAGTTGGTCGATAACGTCAGCTGGGTGAAGGGTCGCCACAACTTTAAGTTCGGCGGCGAGTACCGTGAATACATCGCTCCGCAGGGCTTCACGCAGCGAGTGCGCGGCGACTATGAATGGACATCCTTCAACGGATATTTCACCGATCAGGTTCCGGATTACTTCGGCCAGCGTTCCGTCGGCAACTCGACTTACTACGGAAATCAGAACATGGTTTACGGCTTTGCCAGTGATGATTGGCATGTTGCCAAAAACGTTACATTGAATCTTGGATTGCGTTACGAATTCACGCAAACGCCTCTTGCGGAAAGACAGTGGCAGCCTCTGAATGCGATTGCTAATGTCCCGGGACTGATCACGTTCGCGGCACCAACATCGCAAAAGAAGAATTTCGCGCCCCGCCTTGGCTTCGCGTGGTCACCGGGAAATAGCGGAACCACCTCAATTCGCGGCGGTTTCTCTATGGCTTACGATGTGCTGTATGACAACTTAGGATTGCTCTCGGCGCCTCCCGAGGTGCAACAAACTTGCGATGTGTCTCAGACCCCGACGGCGAGCTGCAACTGGAGTAACACGGCATTTTTGGCTAACGGTGGGCTCCCCTTCCAGGCAACCATCCCTCCGATCACCGATCCGCTTCTGGCTCGCTCGGTGACTGGCGGGTACATCATCAATCAGAAGTTGCCCTACTCTGAGACCTACACGCTGGGTATTCAGCACATCTTCGCCTCGAAGTACACAGCGGAAGTCCGCTACGTCGGCACCCGCGGCATTCACCTGCCGGTTCAGGATCGTATAAACCGGCAGGCTAAGACGTCGGCTACCGTTAACCTTCCTTACTACTTTTCAGCTCCGTCGCAGGGAACATTGGACGCTTTGACCAACACCTACGCCAGCATCAATGCGAATTCCAGTTACGTTCCGGGCTTTGCGGCTGCGGGATTTACCGGCTCTAACATTACCGCCTATGAGCCCTTCGGCGCTTCTAAATACAACGGCTTGCAGACGTCGATCCGGCGCAGCTTCACCAACGGACTGCAATTTCAGGTTGCCTGGACTTGGAGCCACGCGATGGACAACTCGACCGCGGACGTGTTCTCGACATACCTCACGCCCCGCCGGCCGCAGGATTGGAACTGCTTCCAGTGTGACTGGAGCGATTCCGCTCTTGATCGTCGCCATCGCGTGACCGTGCAGGCTCTCTATGACGTTCCTTTCTTCAAGAACGCCAGCTGGTTCAAGAAGAACGTGATCGGCAACTGGGAAGGTGGTCCTATCTATACGTTCCAGTCGCCGGAGTACGCAACAGTCCAAAGCGGAGTGGATGCAAACGGCAACGGCGATTCCGCCGGTGACCGCAGCTTCATTAATCCTGCCGGCGTTAAAGGGACTGGCGGGGGCTATGTTGCGCTGTGTAACAGCTCGATCGCGGCAGGTAACACCTGCGGTACAATCGACCCTGGTCAACCTGACGACACGTCGGCGAACATAGTTGCATACCAGGCTGCTGTTTCAAACGCCTATTACAACCAAGCCGGCAAGTACTCGTTTCCCAATGCCCGGCGCAACACGCTGGCCATGCCCCATGAGAACAACTTTGATTTGACGGCGTTGAAACGCATCAACATCACCGAACGCCAGTCCGTCGAGTTCCAGGCGCAGGCCTTGAACCTGTTCAACCACGCTCAATACACGCCGGGCTTTATCAGCGACGTGCAACCCATCGGCTACACGGGAACCAACGTGCTGTCAATGCTCAATCCTACGAACACTTTGTTTAACAAGCCCCAGCAAGTCTTCTCGCAACATCCACGCGGGATGGTGCTGGTCGTCAAATACAACTTCTGACGGGTTGCGCACCGGCAGTAAAAAGGGGAGCCTTCACACAGGCTCCCCTTTTGTGTTCGCATCTATCCCCTTTATTTCTTGGACATCGACCGTCCCCAATCTACTTCCCGAACATGGGATAGTGGCTGGCTGCTCCCATGAAGAACAGCATCACTATCGACAGAAACGCGTTGGCGCGTGATGCCAGGAAGGCTTGGCGCGCCATAGCTTTGGCTTTGTCCGGCATCGGAGTGCCGTTGGTAGCGTTGTCGCGCGTCCATTGAATGAGGCGTTTCTGGATGCGCCAGATGACTCCCCAGACGTTCAGCAGCATTACCCAGCCGATACCGCCTCCGATACCGATCGCAAGCAGGCGATTGCTTTCCCAGCCATGGTTGTTCAAGCTTAGAAAGAGCCAGGCTGCGACCGCGACCACTACCGCATAGGCCACGCCGATAAACGCGCCCTTGTCAAAGATCCCTTTGCCCGGGATCAGGCAGGCGTAGAGCACGCCCCAGACAATCGTCCAGATCAGAAAGAAACTCCCCATGACCGCGCCTGCTGACCCGCCTCCATTGTGCGCATCTGCGCCTACGATGTTGCCAAAGTAGGCTAGCCCCGCGAGCACAGTCAGCGCCGCCGACATGCGAAACCACCACAGGGCTCGCGTCATGAGCGCGGGCATGACTTTGCCCTTAGTAGAGGCGTCGAGCTCCTTCATCAAAGGGACGTTCACCAGATTGAAAAAGTAAAGCAGTCCGATCCAGGTTATGCCGGCGAGGAAGTGAATCCAACGGACCACCATCAAGAAGTTTGTGTTGAAGTCTGGAGGAATGTTGATTTGGGGTCCAAAACTAAAGAAGGTTGAACCAAAGAAAGGTGCGAGAGCGGCGCTTGCCATGATGCCTCCTAAGATTTCACCGGTGGAATCCATCCCAAGAAAATGGTCCGGTTGTACTATGCCGGGAGGAATACCCACGCGAGGAATTGTACACAACGGCTCTCGGGCAACGCCGCTTCCGGTGAACTATCACATTTCTGTAACAATTCTTACATCGGTACAAAATCTGATTCGCGCAAAGTTACGGTTGAAAAGCGCGGGGAGACGCCGTATGGTACTCGCAGCTACCTGCCGGGCGGCGCGGCCCCGTAAAACCGGGGCAGCGAGGAGGCAGGTTGTCCCCCCGTGTTCCTTGTGCGGAAGGCCGCGAGGAAAACGCTGTTACTTTGAGCTGGTCCTGAGGCAAATGCCGCAGGAGCAAATGGATAGGTTGCAGTTCAAAAGAACCTTAGGAGATCGGCTATGGAGAGCAGTAAGCCGGCACAAAACATTCAGGATTCCTTCCTTAACACGGCACGCAAAGAAAGATTGAGCATCACCATTTACTTGCTCAGTGGAGTGAAGTTGACGGGCCGGATTCGTTCCTTCGATAAGTACTCGGTGGTTCTGGAGGCCAACGGACAGGAGCAGTTGATCTTCAAACATGCCATCTCGACTGTGGTGATGGGCCGGACGATGCCGCACGCGCCGCACCTGGCGCATTCCGACGGGAAGAGTGTGCCTACAACCGGGGCAGCAGCATCGTCGCCTGCTTCCACGGCGGCTTCGGCCGCCAGTGCTTCCGGTACCGAAGGGTAAGGCGTTTTCGGATTGCGCAAGTCTCACCCCAAGAAGACTCGTGTTCGCGCGGCCCGGGCTGAACAGGTGCCGCTCGGTAAGGCGCCGGCGTCTGGTGAGCCCGAGCAGGAGCGCGCATTCTTAGTTGGGATCGAAGTGCGAACGCGCGGACGCAGCGGGACAAAAGTGACCGCGCAGGCGCAGGCCGCACGAGATGCCGCGTCAGTGACGTCTGACGAGAAGGTTGGCCTGCCGGCTCATGCCTCGGCTAAGTCTTCCAGTAATAAGCCCAGCATTCCCGAGTTTGACGCAGAAGAGTCCCTGGCCGAGCTGCGCACGCTCGCGGGGAGCGCGGGGGCGAAAGTTGTTGGCGAAATTCTACAGCGGCGCGACCGGCCCGATCCTGCGACCTTGATCGGCGCGGGCAAGCTGGAAGAAATAGCGGGCGCGGCCGCCTCCATGAATGCCGATCTTCTTCTCTTCGATCACGACCTTACAGCTTCCCAGCAGCGCAATATAGAAAGGATCGTCAAGCGGCGCGTGATCGACCGCACCCAACTCATCCTGGATATTTTTGCGCGCCATGCGCGTACGCGGGAAGGTCAGTTGCAAGTGGAGTTGGCTCAGCTGCAATACATGCTGCCGCGGCTGGCCGGGCGGGGTGTGGAAATGTCACAGCTCGGGGGCGGCATCGGCACGCGCGGTCCCGGTGAAACGCAGCTTGAAACCGACCGGCGGAAGATCTACCGTCGCGTCCGGCATGTGGAGCAGCAACTGGAAAACGTTCGCCGCATCCGAGCCCAGCAGCGGCAGCGGAGGGAGTCGGCTCCGGTGGCGACGGTGGCGCTGGTGGGATACACAAACGCCGGGAAGTCGACTCTGTTCAATGCACTGACGCAGGCCGCAGTGCTGGCCTCGCCACGCATGTTCGCCACTCTCGATCCAACAATTCGGGCGGTCGTGCTGCCTTCCAGGCGCAAGGTGTTGCTCTCCGATACAGTGGGATTCATCCGCAGCCTGCCGCACACTCTGGTGTCGGCATTTCGCGCGACGCTGGAAGAAGTGCAGCGGGCCTCGCTGATTCTGCATGTGTCCGACGCCAGCAGCCGTCTCTCGGCCGAGCAGGATGCGCAGGTGGAAATCGTGCTCAAAGAGCTCGAAGTAGAAAAAAAGCCGCGCCTGCGAGTGATGAATAAAGTCGATCTGCTGGACGTGGAAGTGGCCGAGAGTCTACGTGACGACGCGAAAACGGTGTATGTTTCGGCCGCGGAAGGCATAGGGCTCGACCGGCTACTCACGCGCATCGATGAGTTGATCGATGAGGACCGCGTCAGCCGAGTGCATCTGAGCGTCCCCCAGGGAGAAGGGAAGACGTTGGCTCTGCTCGAAGCCAAAGCACGGGTTTATTCTCGGGCATACAAAGACGGCGCGGTGGAGTTGGAAGTCGAGGCACCGGAGTCGGTGGTGAGGAAGGTACGGGAGTGGGTGGTGAAAGAGGCCCACAATTTAAATGGGCCGGCAACCAAGAAGCGGTGACATTCCTTGGCTATCGGCCCATTCGATCCTGAATTGGATCGGAGGTGATACATCTATGCTAATCCTCCTGCTCGGGAAGTCAAGGATTAGTTGCAGATTTTTGCAATGGCACTTTAGGTGCTTTTATAGCCGTTTTTTTTACCCCTTTTTGGCCTTTTTGGTACCTTTCGGGTGGCGTTGGAGTCTCCTGAAAATCGCGCCCTTTGCGTTGACATAAACTCCTTCGGACGTTAGACTTAACAGTTTTCAAAGCCCTCATTTTCCTGTACAGCGACATGGAATGGATCAAACGTTACGACAATTAGGCGAATTACTGCTCGGAGCTGTGCCGACGGTAATTCTGCTGGCGCTGCTTTATGTTCTCTACACAACCATCGTTCACAAGCCTCTGCGGCGCGTGCTTGACGAGCGGCGCAGCAAGACCGAGGGAGCAGTGGAAAAGGCGCGGGCTGATATTGCCGCGGCCGAGGCTCGCACGTCCGAGTACGAGCAGCGCTTGCGTGAGGCCCGGGCCAAGGTGTTCCACGCTCAGGAGGCTCGCCGGAAGGCTGCCCTTGATGCCCGCACCGCGGCAATGAACGAAGCCCGCGGCAAAGCCCAGGCGCAAGTGCAGGCGGCCAAGGCAGACCTCGAGAAAGATCGCGAGGCCGCACAAAATGGTCTGCAGGCGCAGGCGCAAACGCTGGCGGAGGAGATTATGCGGCGGGTGCTGGAGCCGGCCGGGGTTGGACGTTGATGATTTCGAAAATGACTGCCGCGAAAAAGAATATCCGGATAAGCCTGCTAGCGCTGTTCGTATTGAGTCTCGCAGGGGCTACAGGCTCGCTGCGGGCTCAGGAGCAGCCTGCGCCGCCGCCGAAGAAACAGCAGTCGAATGATTCTCGTAAGCAGCCCGGCTTCGGGCAGCAACTCACGCGTGAGACTCGGGAGGCTGCGGGAGAAGATAAAGAAGAAAAAGATGACAAAGGCGAGTTCAAGCGCTCGCCCTCGGTGCACGCCATCGCAAAAAAACTCGGGATTAGCATCGAGACTGCATCGCTCATTTCGTTCTTGTTTAATTTTGCCGTGATCGCGGGGATCATCGTCTGGGCCACTCGCAAGTATTTGCCAGGCGCGTTCAGTGCGCGCACTGCGGCGATTCAGAAAGCGATGCAGGACGCGCAGAAAGCCAGCGAGGAAGCGCGCCGGAGGCTGGCTGAGATCGAATCGCGTCTGATGAAGCTCGACGTCGAAATTGGCATGATGCGCGACAGTGCGGAAAAAGAAGCCGCTGCGGAGGAAGCGCGCATCCAAGCGGCGGCCGAGGACGATTCCCGGAAAATGCTGGAGTCGGCGCAGCAGGAAATCGCAGCTGCCGCCAAAGCGGCGCGGCGCGAACTCACGGCCTATGCGGCGGATCTCGCAGTCGGACTGGCGCAGAAACAAATTCGCGTGGACGCGGCCACCGATCAGTCATTGGTGCGGAATTTTGCCGGGCAGCTAGGCGCATCTTCCGGGACTTCGGCAGATGCACAGGGAAAGGGCAGGCAATAGAACATGGCTTCGGTCGCCAGCACGTATGCCCGCGCCTTCGCGGATGTACTACTCGGAGCGCATCTCGACACGAATCGCGCCATTGCCGAACTGCGCGCCATCGCCAGCCTGCTGAACGAGAGTTCAGAGCTGCGGCGAGTGTGGGAGAACCCCGCCATTCCCGCCGATCAGAAGCGTCGCGTACTGGACGCGATCGTCGCGCGGGATGGAATTTTGAAGCAAGTGCGAAACTTGGTAGCCGTCCTCATCGATCACCGGCGGATGCATTTCCTGGAGCCGGTCATCCGCCAACTGGAGAAGGAACTCGACGCCCGCTTGGGCTTCGCCGAGGCCGACATCACCAGTGCCCGCGAATTGGGTGACGCAGAGAAACGTGAATTTGAGACACAAGTCCAGAAGCTGACCGGAATGAAAGTCCGCGCGCACTACATGCAGGATGCGTCGCTTCTCGGAGGGGCAGTGGTTCGCGTCGGCAGTACGATTTACGACGGTTCGGTAAAAGGGCAATTGGAAAGAATGAAGGAAGCTATTAGCTCTTAAGCCTTTAGCTTTTAGCTTGAACCCAGTCGGGCTCAGGTCAGGAATCGAGGCTAAGAAGTTTAAGACGCGGAGGTCGCTGAGAACGGCCGCGGTGCACGAACAAAGAAGCTTAAGAGCTAACAGCTAAAGGCTAAGAGCTGATTCTATGGCACAGATCAAAGCAGACGAGATTACCAAACTGATCCGCGAGCAGATCGAGAACTACGAGTCGAAGATCTCCGTGGACGAAACCGGCACCGTCATCACGCTCGGCGACGGGATCGCCCGCGTGTATGGACTCGACAAAGTGATGGCTGGCGAACTTCTTTCCTTCCCGCACGGCGTCGCCGGCATCGCCATGAACCTGGAAGAAGACCAGGTGGGCGTGGTGCTGCTCGGGGAATATACCGAGATTAAAGAAGGCGACGAAGTAAAGCGCACGGGGCGCATCATGAGCGTGCCCGTCGGCGACGCAATGATCGGTCGAGTTGTAGATTCCCTTGGCCGTCCTATCGACGACAAGGGCCCGATCGCCAGCGATCAGTTCATCGCCCTGGAACGGCTTGCTCCGGGTGTGATTGATCGGCAGCCGGTGCGGGAGCCGATGGCTACCGGACTGAAGGCCATCGACAGCATGATCCCCGTGGGTCGCGGTCAGCGCGAATTAATTATCGGCGACCGCCAAACCGGAAAGACTGCAGTCGCTCTCGACACCATCATCAACAGCAAGGGCAATGACTTGATCTGCATTTACAACGCGATCGGGCAGAAGCGATCCTCAATTGCGCAAGTGGTCAAGATTCTCGAAGACGCCGGAGCCATGGAATACACCATCGTGGTGGCCGCGTCGGCGTCGGAACCCGCGCCCATGCAGTACATTTCGCCCTATGCGGCAACTGCCTTGGGCGAATACTTCCGCGACAGCAAGCGGCACGCGCTGGTCATCTATGACGATCTTTCGAAGCACGCGGCCTCGTACCGCGAAATCTCGCTGCTGTTGCGGCGGCCGCCCGGACGCGAAGCCTATCCTGGGGACGTGTTCTATCTCCACTCGCGGCTGCTGGAGCGCTCGGCCAAATTGAGCGACAAAAATGGCGGCGGATCGCTCACCGCGCTGCCGATCATTGAAACGCAGGCTGGCGACGTTTCCGCATACATTCCGACCAATGTAATTTCGATTACCGACGGCCAGATTTATCTGGAAACCGATTTGTTCAATCAGGGCGTCCGTCCCGCCGTCAATGTGGGATTGTCGGTAAGCCGCGTCGGCGGCAGTGCACAGATCAAAGCCATGCGGCAGGTTGCCGGAACGCTAAAGCTGGAACTGGCGCAATACCGTGAACTGGCGGCCTTTGCGTCGTTCGGAAGCGATCTCGACAAAGCCACGCAGGCACAACTCAACCGCGGTCAGCGTCTGGTCGAACTGCTCAAGCAGAACCAGTTTTCACCGCTACCATTCTCCAAGCAGATTCTGATCATCTTTGCAGGAACCGGAGGATTTCTTGACGACCTTCCGGTAAATCAAGTCCGTGACTTCGAGTCAGAGCTCTATAAGTACGTGGACGCAACCAACGCGGGGTTGCTGCGCACGATCATGGAGAAGAAGATTCTCGATGACCCTCTGAAAGCGCAGTTGACGGACGTAATCAAGCAGGCGAAGCAGCAGTTCGTGAGCGAGCGGGAAGCAGTAGCGAAGTAGTATCGGGTAACTGGAACCGAGCAAAAGATCCGACTGGGTACCAGGTACTCGCGACTCAGAACCATGCCCAACATTCTCGACATTCGTCGCCGTATCCGCAGCGTGGTGAACACGCGGCAGATCACCAAAGCCATGAAAGTCGTCTCGGCCGCAAAGCTGCGCCGGGCGCAGGATCGCACCATGGCGGCGCGTCCTTATGCAAAGATGTTGACCAATGTCCTGAAGTCACTGGTGGCGCGTGCCGAGATCTACGATCCGGAGACGGGCGAGCCGAAACATCCCTTGCTGGCGCAGCGTGCCGAAAATAACATTCTGCTGATCGTTGTCACCGGCGACAAGGGCCTTGCCGGAGCGTTCAGCGCGAACGTCACCAAGGCAGCCAGCCGCTTCCTCGACTCCAAGGCGGGAAAGAATGTTGATATTGAGGCGATTGGTCGCAAGGGGCGCGACTTCTTGCGAAGGCGCTATCCCGTCGCTTCGGTGCAGACGCAAAGCCTGGCTGAGACTGAGGAATCGTTGGAAACCCGTGCTGAGGTCGGGGAGCGATCTGGAGAGATTCAAATCGTAGGCGAGCACGTGGGTGTTCTCGGCAAGCTGGAATTTGCGCAGGCGCGAAAATTAGCGGAAAGCGTCATTGAGCGCTACGAGCGGGAAGAGATCGACTCGGTTTATGTAGTGTTCAATGAATTCAAATCCGTAATCGCGCAGCGGCTCATCGTCGAGCAAATTCTTCCCATCGAGAAGGTCGGCGAGCAGGCCGTTCGCATGACTGAGGAGATGACGGAAGACGAGAAAAAGAAAGCTAAAGAAGCTGCGATCAGCGCCGGCGTGGGAATGCGGAGCGAGAGTCCGGCGGATAAAGTCGCGGAGAAGTTTGCCACTGCGGACGTGGATTACATCTACGAGCAGTCGCCGGAGGAATTGTTCCGGTCGTTGCTGCCGAAATATGTTGGCATTCAGATCTTCCGTGCGCTTCTAGAGTCAGTAGCAGCGGAGCACGCGGCTCGCATGACTGCGATGGATTCCGCCACCAACAACGCGACCGACATGATTGACTCGCTGACGCTGGTCATGAACCGCGCGCGGCAGGCCAAGATCACCAAAGAGATCATTGAGATCGTGAGCGGCGCGGCCGCGATGTAGGAGCAAAGCTAGGAGCTAGCAGCTAGAAGCTGAATTTTATGCCAGAAAATATCGGACATGTGGTTCAAATTTCAGGGCCTGCGGTCGACGTGCAGTTTCCCGAAGGCAAGTTGCCGCCAATCTATGAGGCGGTGAGAGTGGTGAGCGAGGGCTTCACCGTTCCCACCCCCATCAACGTGATTCTCGAGGTGCAGCAGCATCTCGGCGAAGGGCGCGTGCGCTGTATCGCGATGTCGGCCACCGACGGCATGGTGCGCGGCATGAAAGCCATCGACCAGAATGGACCAATTTCCGTTCCCGTGGGTCGGGGCACGCTGGGACGCGTGATGAATGTAATCGGCGAACCCGTGGATCAGTTGGGCCCGATCGAATACAAAGAGAGAATGCCGATTCACCGTCTCGCTCCGGCATTCGACGAGCAGGCGACGACCGCCGAAATGTTTGAGACCGGCGTGAAAGTCGTCGATCTTATCCAGCCATTTTTGAAGGGTGGCAAGATCGGCTTGTTCGGCGGCGCCGGTGTGGGCAAGACCGTCGTCATCATGGAGCTGATCAATAACGTAGCCAAGCAGCACGGCGGCTACTCCGTGTTTGCCGGCGTCGGCGAGCGCACGCGCGAAGGCAATGATCTGTGGCTGGAAATGACCGAATCCGGTGTGATCAAGCCAGGCGATCCCGCGCACTCAAAAGCGGCGCTGATCTACGGACAGATGACGGAACCTCCCGGAGCCCGATTGCGCGTAGCCCTGACCGGCCTGACGGTCGCCGAATACTTCCGCGACGCCGAAGGCGCGGACACCTTGCTCTTCATCGACAACATTTTCCGCTTCACGCAAGCCGGATCGGAAGTATCGGCGCTGCTCGGCCGCATGCCCAGCGCTGTAGGCTACCAGCCGAACTTGGCGACGGAAATGGGCGAACTGCAGGAGCGCATCACCTCGACGAAGAAAGGTTCGGTCACTTCGGTGCAGGCGATTTACGTACCCGCCGACGACTTGACCGATCCCGCGCCTGCAACGACGTTTGCTCACCTCGACGCGACTACCGTGCTCTCCCGCGCCTTGACCGAGATTGGGATTTATCCAGCGGTCGATCCGCTGGCTTCGACTTCGCGCATTCTCGATCCCCGCATCGTTGGTCAGGAACATTACGATGTGGCGCAATCGGTGAAGAGAACTCTGCAGACTTATAAAGATCTGCAAGATATCATCGCGATTCTCGGCATCGACGAACTCAGCGAAGATCAAAAGCTTGCTGTGGCGCGGGCGCGAAAAATTCAGCGCTTCCTGTCGCAGCCGTTCCACGTGGCTGAGCAATTCACCGGCGCAGCGGGACGTTATGTAAAGATTGCCGACACAGTGAAAGGCTTCAAGGCGATTGTCGAAGGCAAGTATGACGACATTCCCGAGCAGGCTTTTTACATGAAGGGGCCGATTGAAGAAGTGCTGGAAGCCGCGGAGAAGATGAAAACCGCAGCATAGAACCGTCGCTCGACCAACGAAACGACCGGACACATGGCAGATACCTTCCAACTCGAGATCGTCACGCCGGAAAAGAAAGTGGTGGACACGGCGGCGACGGAAGTGCAAATCCCCGGCAAGAACGGCTATCTGGGCGTCCTGCCGGGACATGCCCCGCTTATCACCGAACTGGCGATCGGTGAAATTGCGTACCGCACCGGTGCGGAAGAGCATAAACTCGCCGTGGCCTGGGGGTTCGCGGAAGTGCTGCCGGATAGAGTTACGATTCTCGCCGAAACCGCCGAGCGTCCTTCCGAGATTGATGTGGAACGAGCGCGCAAAGCCAAAGAGCGCGCCGAGCAACGGTTGACCAGCGGCGACACCAACGTAGACGTCGAACGGACTTTGGGTGCGTTGCTCAAGGCCGAGACGCGGTTGGATGTGGCTGGAAAGAATCCGTAACACTCCGATTGCATGCGCCTGTCGCGGAGAATGCAATGCGACTATCTTTAGTTGTCCCTCTCGTGCTTTCGCTGCCGTGCGGCCTCGCGGTGTGCGGCGGTGCTCAACAGAGTAAAGCTGCCGCGCCCCCTGCCCCACAGGTTTCTCCCGAGGTGCGTTCCGATGGCAGTATAAGTTTCCGCTTTCGCGCCCCCAACGCCAAGGAAGTGCAACTTGCGCGCGAGGGCACCGAACCCCAGGCGATGCAGAAAGATGATCAGGGCGTCTGGAGCCTGACCACTGCGCCGCTCGCCCCTGACTACTACGGATATTCCTTTGTCGCCGACGGTGTGCGTCTGATCGACCCCTCAAATCCTTTGCTCAAGCCGAATCTTCTGGCGACGGAGAATGCGGTGCATGTCCCCGGGCCATTGTCACTGCCTTGGGAACTGAACGATGTTCCACACGGCGAGATTCATCATCATTTCTACAAGTCCAGCGTGGCTGAGGATGAGCGTGATTACTACGTTTACACGCCGCCTGGCTACGCGGGTTCGGGCAAGCGAAAATATCCCGTCCTGTATCTTCTCCATGGTTATAGCGACGACGCCAGCGGATGGACCGCCGTCGGCCGCGCCAACGTGATTCTCGACAATCTGATTGCCCAAGGTAAAGCCAAGCCAATGATTGTGGTCATGCCATTGGGCTATGGCACCATGGACTTTTTGCGGTTGGCTTGGGACGCCTGGAATCACACTGAGTTGCGCGACGCGAACTTTAGAAGGTTTACCGATGCGCTGCTCACCGAAGTGATGCCGCGGGTCGAAGGCGAATATCGAGTCACAAAAGATCGTAATGCACGCGCCATTGCGGGATTATCGATGGGCGGCTCGGAGTCCCTGCTCACAGGCCTGAACCACCTCGACAAGTTTTCCTGGATCGGAGCTTTTAGCTCGGGCGGTATCCCTGACGATTTTGAGAAAGACTTTCCTTCCCTCGATGCAAAAGCAAACCAGCAACTTCATCTGCTCTGGATCGCCTGCGGCACTGAGGACCATCTGATCACAGTCAACCGCAATCTGCGGGAGTGGTTGAAGACCAAGGGTGTGAATCACGCGGATATCGAAACGCCCGGGATGCACACCTGGATGGTATGGCGTCGGAATCTAGCGGAATTTGCGCAGTTGATATTTTCACAGAGATGAGTATCGTAGGCCTCAGAGCAGCCTACGGTACATTCACCCGATCCCGATTCTCCGACGGCACGTACTTCACCGCCGCCGTCCGCTCTAGTTTGTCCCACGCGAACCTGCGGCCTTCCAGCGCGCGCTTCAACGTCTTGAACAGCACCACGGAAAATAACTGCCGGTAAGCGAAGCGTTGCAGCCACACCTGGCTCAACAGCCAGACGTCTTCCTTGTCGTCCGGCCGGCGGCGCTCAAGCGCGAACGCGAGGGCCGATGCAAGGAAATCAATCACCAGGAACGCAAAGAAGAACGTGACGAGTTTGTGGAAGCTTGCCGGATCTGTAGAATCCGGATGAAAATGCTTTTGGACAAAATACCAGAGAGCGCCGAAGGCGAACATAATATCGATAAGCGGCGATACCAGCGGCAGCAGGATCTGGAAAATCACGATGTTCGGCAGAGCGACAAAGCCCAAGGCCCCTTTGCGCGCGAAAACTCCACTGTGTTTGTAGACGGCTTGCAGAATTCCGAACGACCAGCGAAACCGCTGCCGCATTAAGCCGTTCGCGTTCGTCGGAGCCTCGGTGTAGGCAAGAGCCATGTCTTCATATTCCACACGATAGCCCCGTCGCAACAGAGCCATGGTCAGATCGGCGTCCTCGGCCACTGTATCGGTCTGATAGCAGCCGGCCTCGCGCACGGCTGACACCCGCCATGCACCGATTGCCCCTGGGACCACACTGACCGCACCCAGAACGTCCAGAGCGCGGCGTTCAAAATTCTGGCTAGTGATATATTCCAGAGCCTGCCAGCGCGTCCACAGATTCACGCGATTCCCTACCTTGGCATTGCCCGCGATTGCGCCGACCTTGGGATTGATGAAATGCGGCACCAGACGGGAAATGGCGTCACCGGCAATGATGGTATCGGCATCGATGCCCACGAAGAGTTCGGCGTCCTGAATATGCTCGATGCCAAAATTCAGAGCCTCAGCCTTGCCGGCGTTAGCCTTGGTCAGGATGAGAACTTGTCCGGCTTTTTCCTCCGCGACAAACGCCGCTCGCGCTACCTCCAGAGTACGATCCTTGGAGCCGTCGTCGATCACGATCACGCGAAGATTGGGATAGTCGGAGTTGAGCGCGGCGCGAATCGTGCGCACAATAACCTTTTCCTCGTTGTAAGCCGGAATCAGAACAGCAACTTTCGGCCTATAGGAAGCGACTTCCGCGGGCTTGCCGAAAATCTTCTCCTGCAGCCGGTCGTAGACCGCAGCCGCACCAATAAAAAGCAGGCGCCCGGTCATGAGCAGGTCGCCCAGGAAAAATATCCACGTGATCGAAACGATGCCGGCTTCGAAGAGCCAAAAGCCCAGCCCATCAAGGCGTGCAGCCCATCGTTCTCCTGCGCTCAAAGGGGCCATCACATCGGCCCGCGTCTTGCCGAACAATTGATATACGGGAACCACCGAGTAGCCCCGCGCACGAATCCCATCGATGATCATGGGCAGCGCGCGAACCGTCTCCGAACGATTGCCGCCGCCGTCATGCAGTAGAACAATGTTGCCGCAACGCAGGTCGTTGGGACCGCAAGGTGGCAAGTGCGCCAGGACGTAGGCAGAAATCTCTTCGGCGGTATGCCGCCTCGGCTTATCGCTCCAGTCGTTGGGATCGATTCGGTTGCCGACCGTGATGTAGCCCATGTCTTGCGCGAATTCGAGCGGCTTCACTTGGTCGGCAGTGTCGGGTTCCTCATCAATCGCATAGGGCGGACGCAGCAGCTTTGCTCGAATTCCCATTAAGCTCGCGAACAGCCGCTCCGTGAGATTCAGTTCCACCTTCATGTGGGTGGGCGAAATATTACTAACGTCCGGATGGGTGAAGGTGTGATTACCGATCGTGTGGCCTTCGTTGTAAATACGTTTGGCCAAACCTGAGAAATCGTCGGTTTGGATGCCGATCAGAAAAAATGTGGCCGGAGCACGCTCACGCTTGAGCACATCGAGAATCTTGGGCGTCCATTCCGGATCGGGGCCATCGTCAAAGGTGAGCACTACCTGGTTAGGACTGTAACCGTAACGCCCCACCCGGAAAGGTTCCGGCAGAGACTGGAAATTTTCGTCGGTGATCAGTTTTGTCTTCACATCGATGGTAAGGTCGCGAGTGCCATGAGTGGGGCGGTCCTCGATCCGCAGGATTTCGCCCTGCCCTTCCATGTCAACATCCTGGCCAGGTGGCACGTCGCGCACTTTATCAGTGGCACCGGCGTCTCCCGGAACGTCCCACACACGCCATAGCGACCGATCTTCCCCGCCCAGGCGCCACAACGCAAAAGTCTGAATGCCCAGTGTCTGCGCGGCCCTCATGTGATTCAGCGCCGTGACCGCATCCAGGAACCAGACGTCGTGGCGGAGACTCCGCTCATCCAGATAACTGAAATGCGGATTTAAAGCATCGTCATCGAAGGTTACGTCTTCATCGGAATCCCGCGCGGCCAGCCAGGCTTCCTGCACGCTGACGGAACTGTCGTGAGCATCCGGCGGAAGCTTGCCCTTCTTCGGCTTGAGCACCCAGTCATAGCCGTAGTTGGCGATTGCGCAGATTAATTTTTCCCGCGGAATCACTTTTACGGCGAAATTGAGATTGTCGACAAACCAATCCTGCGATGCCACCGGTCCCGCCGCGGCGCCGGGATAGTGTTCGTCGTAGTTCATCACGATCACGCCGTCCGCCGGCGCCGAGATAGAAGCGTAATCGAATTCCTGATTGTGCGCGGGTACGCTCACATAAAGCTTCATCCCACGACCATGTAGGTCCAAAGAGAGTTCATTCAGTAGAGCAACATAACCCTTCTGGCCCGAACTGGGGAAAGCCTCGAAATCCACCATCAACCCGCCGAAACGATCGGAGGAAAGAAACAGGCTGACCTGTTTCCGAAAAACCGCGCGCGCGTTCGAGTTGTTCAGAAACGCCGCGACGTCCACCCAATCAGTGCCATTGAAATTGTTGACCATGGGGAAGACTTCCATGCTGGAGTCTTCTGCCTTGAGAAACGGCATCACGCGGTCGTCGACGGAGCGCGCGCGATTGTCCTGGATCACGTCGAAGAACTTGTTCGTTTGATCATCCACCCCCTGCAGGCGTCCGTCGGCTGTGAGCACGTGCAGCCAGTCCGGATAAAGCAAATCGATCTGACGGGCGAAGTCGCGAAGGGACGAAAAACTCGCCGCATCCCACGGAACATAAAACGCGGCCCGAATTCCTTCTTCCTGATTGAGCTTAACCTCGGAGGCCGGCAGTTTCGACTTACGATGGGAACGGTTAGCCAGCTTCTTCAGACGGTCGCGGGCTTTTTCTTTCTCATTTTCCTTCAGGGCTTTGAAGGCGCGTTTCTGCGGGGAAAACAGCAGTTCGGGTAGGCGCTCGTCCCGCAACGTGGTGTACACGAAGAAAATAATCAGTGCGGAGAATATCGCTACCAGAACGTCGACTAGTCGTCTTAGTCGCTTCCAGCGCGCGCGTTTCGGATCGTAGAAGACAGGTTCGGGCATGGAAGGTTAATCGATTATCGTATGCCGCAAGCAGCGAGTGGTCAATTGTTGAAGGTACGCAGACAGGGCACAGGCACGCGGCAAGTGATGCTTGCCAAGTAAGATGCGCCGGCGGCGCACAAAGTTGACTCCAACGCGCTATATTCTCTTCGTGCTGGAACTGGTGCGTAAGGATGTTCGATTCTTTTTTGCGGCTACCCTGGCCGCTCTGGCATTGCGGCTGATCTTCCTGGTGCACTTTCCCGGCATCGTCGACGATTCGCGCCTGTACGCCGATATTGCCATGAACTGGCTGCAGTACGGGGTCTACGGGATTAGCAATTCCGGCCAGGTTGTGCCCACGCTTTCCCGTTTGCCGGGCTATCCCGCATTTCTCGCGGCGGTCTTCGCCGTGTTCGGCTGGAGCAATTTCCGCGCCGTCTTGCTGGTCCAGATCGTGTTCGATCTGGGCACCTGTCTGTTGGTGGCGGATCTCGCACGCCGCATGCTTTCCGATCAAGCGGCGAAGGCCGCGTGCATGCTTACCGCGCTGTGTCCATTTCTCGCAAATTATTCAGCCGCGGTTCTCACGGAAACCTTGGAAATCTTCTTCACTGCGCTCGCCCTGGATTGTGCGATCTGGGGACTTGCCGGCTTGCGGCAAGATGACGCTTCCCCGACATGGTCAAAATGGGTCCCGTGGTTTGCATGCGGTATCGCTGTCGGAGCCTGCCTATTGTTGCGGCCCGATGGCGGAATTTTGCTCGCGGCGCTCGGAGCGTATTTGTTCTTACTCTTTGTAAGCGCAATTCTGAAGCAAAGACGAAACCCCGACCACGCTCCTGTGTTCTTTCCAATTCTGCGCGCGGCAATTATTCTCGTGATCGGCGCGCTCGCACCGCTCGTTCCGTGGACCTTGCGCAATCTCCACACCCTACATCGATTCCAGCCCCTCGCCCCGCGATATGCCAACGACTCCGATGAACCGGTGATGGTGGGATTCAATCGCTGGACCAAAACGTGGATCGCGGACTATACGTCCGTTCAGGAGATCTACTGGAACGTGCCCGGTTCCGCCATTGATATCTCGCGGCTGCCACGACGCGTTTTCGATTCAGCGCAGCAACGGCAGGAAACCGCGCAACTTTTCTCCGACTACAATCAAGATCACGACATAACTCCGGAACTCGATCAGCGCTTTGCGGCGCTGGCGGCCGCACGCATTCGGGCCGCCCCTCTGCGTTATTACGTTTGGCTTCCAGTTCTGCGCATTGCCGACATGTGGCTGCGTCCCCGAACCGAACTGCTGCCTTCCGATCCGCGCTGGTGGGAGTTCAATGACGACCGCAGGTGGCTTGCGGTCAGCATCGTCTTCGGGCTAGTGAATCTAGTTTACGCGGTCGCGGCATTAGCCGGCTTCTTACGCTGGCGTGAAATTTGCGGCGTCGGATTATTCGTCTTATTTATAGTCCTGCGCTCGCTGTTCCTGGGGACGCTGGAAAATCCCGAGCCCCGTTACACCTTGGAATGCTATCCGGTACTCATAATTGCGGCTTCCGCGCTCTTCATCGGCAAAACGCATCGCACCAATCGAAAACCTGCATGACCAGGCTTCTTAATCTGGAACGTCATCTGTGAAAAGCCGTATTCAAACGTTTCACAAACCGCAAAGACATTGAAAATTAAGCTTGAATATTGTGGCCCTGAAGTTGCACAATAGCGCCCCATCAGGTCCCCCAGGTCTCGCTTCCGTTCGTGTTTTTGTGTCACTCGGGGTCTGGCCAAAAGGAGAATCTTCATGCCTAACCGCAGGCCTGCGGCCGGCGTTTCGAGAATCATTACGGTTGTGCTCTCCGCGTTATCACTCGTGGTGTTTTGTACAGAGAGGGTCGAGGCGCAACAAGCAACCGCATTGCTGACCGGAACTATAAGGGACTCCACTGGCGCCGTCGTGTCAGGTGCGACGGTTAGTCTGAAGAACTCCGACACCAATATCGTTCGTACGGTCAATTCCAGCAAGGATGGAGATTTTCTGTTTACGCTGATCCCTATTGGCAGGTACCAGTTGGAGATCGAGCAGCCGGGGTTCAGCAAGTATGTGCGGAAGGGAATCACGCTCGAGATCAATCAAAATGCGCGGTTGGATGTGGTGCTCCAAGTTGGCGCCGCCACGCAGGTGGTCGAAGTCACAGGAGATGTGACCCAGGTGGACACCATTAGCGACACAATTGGGACCAGCGTGGTCGGAGAAACCATTCAGCGGGCTCCACTGAATGGCCGAAACGTTCTGGACCTGGCGCTGCTGCAGCCCGGCGTTACCGAAACCAACGGCGACTCGACCGCCGCGGGATCTTACAGCATAGCTGGCGGGCGCACCGATTCGGTTACGTTTCTGCTGGATGGCGGGCTGAACAACAACCTGCTCGACAACAGCGTGGTTTATAACCCCAATCCAGATACGATCGCGGAATTCCACATTCTCGAAAGCAACTATTCGGCTGAGTACGGGAGAAATGGCGGCGGAGTGATCAGTGTCGTCACCAAATCCGGAACGAATCGATTGCACGGCAGCGCCTTTGATTTTCTACGTAACGATGACTTCAATGCCAATGGGTATTTCAATATTGCCACCGGTATTCCGCGTGATGTCCTGAAGCGCAATCAGTACGGAGCGACTCTGGGTGGCCCCATCACGCTGCCCAAACTCGTCCACGGCAGAGATCGCTTTTTCTTTTTCGTGGGCTACCAGGGACAAAGGCTTTCCCGGCAGCAGTCCATAGGGCAACAAACAGTTTTTACCCCGGCAGAACTCAACGGCGACTTCTCAAACGGGCAGGCTGTCGGCACCTGTACCGCGGGCGGTTCGCAAGATCCAAACGTCGCTGCGTTTCTTCAGGCCAATCCATTTTTCCAGTCCGATGCGAACAAGGCAGCCTGCGGAATCATCGACCCAACGAAAGTGAGTCCCATCGCCACGGAATACGTCGGTCTGGGGCTGATTCCGTCGAATCCCGGCGGCGTGGCGAATTTTCAAGGCGCGCACACGGATAACAGAAACGAACTGACCATGAAGTTTGACTTCTTGTTTAGCGACAAGGACAAGCTAAGCGTAACGCTCGGCGGGTTCCGCAATCCGCAATTGAATCCGTTTCAGTTTGCCACCGTGCCGGGCACGCCCAACACCACGCAAAACAACAATTACTATACGAGCGCGGCCTACACCCATACCTTCTCCCCGAATCTGCTGAACGAGTTCCGGCTTTTCTTGCAGAGGAGCAACTTCTTCCAGGACAAGCCAGCAGTTAAACTCCCTAACGCTTCTCAGCTCAACATCGGAATCATCCAGGACGATCCAGTCGGGCCACCCAACCTGCTTTTCGACAACGGTCTTGCCGTCGGATTCAGCGAACAAGGCCCAACTGACCTGGTAGATACGACATTTGGATTCTCAGATGCACTCACTTACGTCCATGGACGGCACAATTGGAAAATGGGTGGAGGGATTTCCGCGTATCGGGACAATACCATCTTCGACTTCATCGTTAACGGCGAATTCGATTTCAATGGCAGCGGGGGCTCCGGCACAGGAAACTCGCTGGCAGACTTCTTCCTGGGCATTCCTTCGTCGTATTTCCAGTATCCTCACGCTCCATCGAACATCCGCACCAAGTCCTATTATGGCTACTTGCAGGACGAATGGCGGGTGACTAAGCACCTGACCCTCGATGTGGGAATCCGGTACGAGTACAACTCTCCGAAAGAAGACACTAAAGGCCGCTCCTTCTCGATCATTCCCGGCCTGCAGTCCACCCGCTTTACCGGCGCTCCGACCGGTATGGTATTTCCCGGAGACAGGGGCGCGCCCCAGGGAGCGAATTTTCCCGATCGAACGAACTGGGCGCCGCGCCTGGGTTTCGCGTGGGACCCTCGCGGCGATGCCAAAACCAGCATCCGCGGCGGATTCGGAATGTTCTACGATATCCTCAAAGGCGAAGACAATTTGCAATTCAACGGCCAGCCGCCATTCTTCGCCAGCGTGGGTTTGTTCTTCAACAGTGTAGGGCCGGGTCAGAATGCTCCAGTGACCTACTGGACTGATCCGTTCGGTTCCACAGGCGCCCCCAATCCTTTTCCATCGCGCCCGCCGCCATCGAATCTTGATTTCAATGCGGCCGGATTCCTGCCCATCAATAGCGGTGCAAGCGTATTTTTCGTAGACCCGCATTTGAAAACGCCGATCACGTATCAATACAACTTGAGCGTGCAGCATGAACTAGCTTCCAATACTGCGCTGGAAGTAAGCTATGTGGGCAACATTTCCCATGGATTGACCTCTCTGCTAGACGTCAATCCGTTCGTACTCGGCACCACTGACCGCATTCTTAACCTGGGCAAGGGCGACAGCAGCTGCCAAGACGCGTCGGGGAACCCATCGGGACCCAACCCACCACCTCCTCCTGGACCATGCAGCTTTGGTTCAGCGCCAGAATTCAAGAACGTCAGCAACGCCAACTACAACAGTCTGCAGGCCAGTCTGAATCGGCAGCTCGTGAATTCGCATTACCTGGGGCGGACTTACTTTACGCTGGCCTACACCTACGCGCACGGCATCGATAATTCCTCGGGATTCCGGCAGAGGAACAGCACTGTGCCGTCTTATCAGCCCAACCTATTCCGGGCCTCGAGCGATCAGGACGTTCGACAGCGCATCACCTTCAGCGGCGGCTGGGATATACCCTTCGATCAGCTGTGGGAATCTGGCCCCAAGCGCCTCACCAAGGGCTGGAGCCTGTTCCCCATTGTGACCTGGCACACCGGCTTGCCCTTCGACGTCTTCGCCCGCCTCGCCGAGCGCTTCACGCCCAACGCTGAGGGTCCGTCCGGCGCGGGGGACCCCGGCAACGTCCATGCCAACATCGTCGGGCCGCTGAATACATTTAACCCGCGCACTATTCAGACAATTAACGGCAGTGCTGGCAACTACTACTTCAATCCGAATAGCCTCAGCAACGCGCAGTGCCCGACTCCAGTGCCCAATCAACCTCCTCCACCGCCGTGCACTCCAGGGCCGGGAATGCTTCCCGCGGATTATCAGGTGCAGGCAAATCCCGCGCTCGCAACCTATGGAACCTTGCCACGCAATTACTTCCGCGGACCGGGTTACATCAACTTTGATCTGGCATTTTCGAAAACAACGGACATTACCGAGAGGATGAAATTCGAGTTTCGCGCGGAATTTTTCAACATCTTCAACCACGCGAATTTCACCAATCCAGGAATTATCAACAACGGCGATAACTCGTTTACCAGCGGCGCTGGAGGCAACAACCCGAACAGTGGGCAATTTGGACAGATTACCGCAACCTACGATCCGCGCATTATTCAGCTAGCAGGGCGCTTTTCTTTCTGAAGAAGGCGGGCAATCGATTCAGCCGTCGCGAGGAGGTCGAGCTCCGCTCCAGCCGGCCAGCTTACCCCAGCGGCGAGTCGCTCATACGGAAGCGCGTTCGAACATGCTCCGAGATCAGCTCGATCGCGGCTCGGTTGGTCACTGGATCGCTTTGGGCCAGGTACCGCATAGCCTCCACCAGCAACCGCTGTCCATCAACGTAGCGAGGATCGGAGGCGCGTTCTCGTTTTGTGGAACGACCCAACTTCGGCGGCACTGGGATAGTGAACACTTTGGCCATGCGTGGACTCAATTGAGGATTCTCAAGGCAGTATAGCGCCCCAGGTGCATTTTCCAGAACAAGATTCTTCTGCTTCCAATTCAACCACTTAGCCGCGGGGCGAGACAAATTTCGTTTTGCCCGTAGTTTTCAGCCGAAATACGTCGTTGCTGATCTTCGCATTTACCTTTACCGCGGAATACTTCGCTAGGCGATAATCACCCTGGCTCTGCATGAACTTCTGCTGCAGCGAGATGCCGTGGCTAAGATCAATCCATAGGAACGCTTCGGTGAAGTAGTTCCGGACTTTCTCGCTCTTAGGAGTCAGGTGGAGCTTCGCCGTTACTATGTTGTTAACGGTCTCTTCGCCCTGATAAGTGACGTCAAATGAGTTTTTCAAATCCTGCCCGCTGCCCCCAAAGCCCAGAACCAAATAGCTTTCGATTTCGTTATGGTTCGCGCCTGCCGTATATTGAATGACTTGTTCAATCTTCGGCTGATACACCTGCAGCTTGCCGTCTTTGTAGAGGAGAAACTTCTGCTCGGGTTCCTTGATGTCGGCCATCATTTCAATTTCTTTTCCCGAGCGCCGGTAATAAACCGTGCCCTTCTGTGTGTCGGTTTCGTCGACCACTCGCTGATACTGATCCCAAACGAAATCGGCTTGCGTGGTTTGGAAGTTGGCGGCTGCCGCATCCATCTTTTGGAGCACGCTGTCGAGAGTGGCAGCTCCCGGTCTTTGTGCTGTCCCGATCGAACTCAGCAACGTAATCCAGGCGAGGCCGATGGTGCGCAAGAAAAGTCTTATCACTATTTTCTCTTCACCCAAACCCGGTAGTTCTGCACTTTCCCGTCGTGATCCGGTACTCCTTCATAGTTCACGATCGACACCGCGCCCGAAATCGGTTCAATGACACGCAGCAATTGGTCGGGCACGGAGCCGTTATCAACCGGCGAAAGCGCGCTGGCGGAAATCTCATATAGCAGCCCGCCTTGCGCGTCCGTTGTGACAATGACATCAGTCTGATGCAGCTTGCGGGGAACTGGTTTGTCGTTGTAATTAATCCAGTACGGGGTAGCAAAGATGAAGATAAGGATCAGCGTAACCATGACGTCGTAATGCAGCGTGCCGCGCTCATGCTGCCACAGAATATAGCTGCGGATTGTGCGCCAAACGGCGTTCATCGGTAGGGAGGGCGCGCCGCTATTGGTCGTGCTGATGTCCACACTTTGCAAGTCTAGTGACCCCATCCTTTCTTGGCAATGATTAAGCGGTTAGGCTTCTGGCTACTAGCTCCTGGCTTTGAGCGATCTCCCGAAAGCGGCGTTTCGAGCCCAAAGCTAGCCGTCAGAAGCTAGAAGTCTTTTTTTGTGATTCGCTCGGCGCCGATGTAAGGCCGCAATACTTCGGGAATCACAACACTACCATCCGCCTGCTGGTAGTTCTCGACAATTGCCACCCACGTGCGCCCCACGGCCAACCCGCTTCCGTTCAGTGTGTGGACGAACTCAGTCTTGTTCCTGCCTTCCGGCCGGTAGCGTATATTAGCGCGCCTGGCCTGATAGGATTCAAAATTCGAGCACGACGAAATCTCGCGGAACAACTGCTGCCCCGGCAGCCAGACTTCAATGTCATACGTCTTCGCCGGAGATGGTCCCATATCGCCCGTGCACAATGCCACCGTGCGATAGTGTAGCCCAAGCTCTTGCAGAACGGTCTCGGCGTTTCGCGTGAGCTTCTCATGTTCGTCATACGAATTTTCCGGGTGCGCAAACTTTACCAACTCCACTTTCTGAAACTGGTGCTGACGTATGATGCCGCGCACGTCTTTCCCGTATGAGCCCGCCTCGCTGCGAAAGCACGGAGTATAGGCCGTCAGTGAAATCGGCAAACGTGCGGAATCAAGCACTTCATCGCGGTACAGGTTTGTGACCGGAACCTCCGCTGTCGGAATCAGCCAGAGATCTTTTTCTCCATGCGGAACGCGAAACAAGTCGGCGGCAAATTTGGGTAACTGCCCGGTGCCGTACATGGATTCGGAATTAACCAGGTAGGGTGGCAGAACTTCGGTATATCCATGCTCGCGGGTGTGCAGGTCAAGCATGAAATTCCCGAGAGCTCGTTCGAGTTTGGCGCCCATGTCCCAGTAAACCGCAAAGCGGGCCCCGGTGAGCTTGACGGCTCGCTCCAGGTCGAGAATGCCGAGTTCTGCTCCCAGCTCCCAGTGCGGCTTTGGAGTGAAGTCAAACTTTGGCGGCGCGCCCCATCGCCGGATTTCCACATTCCCTTCCGCGCTATGGCCGACTGGAACGCTCTCATGCGGCACGTTGGGGATTCCAGAAAGAATCTCCTGCAGCCGCGCGTCGAGGTCGGCAGCAGTTTTCTCCAGGATCTGAATCTGCTCGCGCAGCTCTTTCGTCTCGGCGATGGCAGCTGCCGCATCCTGGCCCGCCTTTTTTAGGTTGGCAATGTCCTCCGAGGCCTTGTTCCGCCGAGCCTTCATGGTCTCCGACTCGGTAATAGCCTGGCGGCGCTGCGTATCGACCGCTCGGAAATCTTTCAGCACGGCAGCCGGGTCGGCGCCGCGCTGGCGCAGCATTTCTTCCACCCGAGGCAGGTTGTCACGAACAAAATTCAGATCGAGCATGGGAACCAATTACTGTATCGGAAACCAGGCAAGGAATGCACCCAGAACAATCACGTCCGCGAATTATCTTGGTGTCGGGAGGGGGGAGTCGAACCCACAAGACCCGAACTTCGGCGGATTTTGAATCCGCTGCGTCGGCCAGTTCCGCCATCCCGGCTTGTCGTGGAAGTGCTTGATTTTAAAGGCTATCGACTGGTCGCGAAATATCGCCCTCGCACTCCATCTCTTCGCGCGCGCAGTACGATGCCGGTGGCCCACAAAGGGTATTGTTCCTTGAACGTCTAAATCGAGCGAAGAGAGAGTATTGGGTCCACAGAAGCAGCACGCGTTGCGAGAAGAGCCGCTGCGAGAAGCGCCATGACCATCATAATCAGGGCACCCGCGAGGTAGATCATCGGGTCAGTTGCGCTGACCTCGAAGAGCAACGACTGGATGATTCGCGACACTCCTAGCGAGACCGGCACACCGAGACTGCACCCAATCAATGCCAGCTTAGCGCCCGAAACCAAAACGAGTGTTGCAATCCCGTTGCGCTGGGCACCAAGGGCCATCCGGATTGCGATCTCGTGCGTGCGCAGCGATGCAGAGAAGGCGATCACCGCATAGACCCCCTGAGGCAAGCAGGAGAGCGCCCAGCGCAAAGCCAGCGATGAGGCTGGTATTGAATCGCCGTGGCGCTTCTACATTCGAGATCGCTTCATTCATCGGCTGTACTTGTTGCAGTGCGAGGAGAGGATCAATTTCAGAAACGGTTGACCGTAGAGTATGAATCATCTGCTCGGCTGGAAGTGCGCAAGGTGCAGTTATGTATCCACCGACAGGGTCACTGAGCTTTCCGGTTTAACCAGAGCCGTACGTAGTCTGGGGCTGCTCCATAGCTCCATAGGCGTATACCACTGGTCCTCGCTAGGTTCGTCGCGCGAACCCATTTTTGTATCAGCAACAACGCCAACCACAGATGCCCCAGGCAACCGGGGTCCCCACCGCGGTCGCCAACCCTCCACCAAGCGGAACCCCTGTTTGTTCACAAGTTCACGCCACACATGGACTTTGGTGTAGGTTCATCTGCTGGAAAGCGGTCATAATTGGAGTGTCCGACTCTCTTCGCTATACGGAGACAACTCACCATGAACCGCCTCGCGCTCGGCTTCGGCCTAAGTTTGTTTCTATGTTTCAACCTCTCAACCAATGCACAAGAAAACAGCCCCTCTGGCGACGATGCGTCGGCCGTGGGTGTCGCGGTAACGAACTACATCGAAGCCTATTACACGGGTGACGCTGCCCGAATGGAGCAAACGTTGCATCCTCACTACCTGAAGCACCAGATTCATGGAGACATTCCGATGCGGGAGCAAACAGGCCAAGAACTGGTACGGGACGTACGCAATGGCGGAGGCACGCACATGGCACAAGCGCAGCGGACGGAAAAGGTTACTGTGCTGGACGTTGCGGGGAACATGGCGTCCGCCAAACTCGTCACTCCGGGATGGGTAGACTACATGACGCTTTCGAAAGTCAATGGTGAGTGGAAGATTCTCTCGGTAGTGCAACGAATCGACGACTAGAAATTATCTTCGAGACTCAGCCACTTTGTAAACCGCTCGTCCCTTCTGGCGGGCGTTTTTCTTGCGCTTAGGAGATTCGGCCCTTCATTATTGGTCATTGGCGAGAACAGCCTCTGGCGTACTCGTAGTATTTCCCGGCTCCGTTCAATCCTGCAATGTCCAACTTCCTCGCATAGTCGAGATTGGCCGAAAAAACATGTCGAAGGGTGCACCATTCTGAAGCGGTTGGAAGAAGTTGCCTGATGAGCCGTAAATCAGCTTCACTTCCTGTCCTGTTTGCTTCTGAAATTTAGCTGCGACATGTTGCATCGCAAAATTGCAGGTCGGCTGCGGCAGCCACCGTGATTGCTTGGGCTGCACAAAATTGACAGACAAACATGATCGCCAGAAGCGTAATCAGGTTCCGTGTCCGCTTGCTCATACACCCTCTCCTGTAACGTCTATAATGAGCGAATGCCAATCTCAGCCAGAAACAAGTTGCGTGGAACTATCGAAGAAGTCCAGTTGGGTGATGTCATGGCCCATGTGGTCGTCCGGGTGGGTGACAATCTCATCGAGAGCGCGATCACACGGCGCAGTGCCGAGGATTTGAAGCTCAAGAAGGGCGACACGGTGGTTGCTGTTGTAAAAGCCACAGAGGTAATGATTCAGAAGGATTGACTTCTTACTGCACATCCATAATTTTCAACGTCGTGACCTGTCGCATCCAACGAGCCATTCTCTTTTCATCCGGGATAACGATCCGGTACGGCTCCCGCGCCAGTGCGGCACCCAGCAGCACAACGATTAGCACGTGTGGAAAGGGGTCGATTTTTCATGAAGTCAAACCCGCAAGATCATTACGTCGGTAGCCTTTATGAGGGCTGCGGCAGTCTGTCCCCGCTTTAGCTGCATTTCTCTAGCAGAGCGTGCCGTGATGATCGACGTGATTTGCTGACCACCGATTGAAACCCTGACCTCAGCCATCAAACCGCTAATCTGCACGGACTCAATTCGTCCCACTAGCTGATTACGACCACTCACTCGCCGGATTTCCTCTTTGCGTTTTTGCTCGGTCTTGCCACGGGTTCTGAAAAGCAATCTGTCCACTTCGCTCTGCGGGATACGATGATGTCCTCCCGCAGTCCGATTGCTTCGAATCTTCTTCTTGTAAATCCACTGCTTAATCGTTGGGAAGCTGATCCCCAGTTGCAAAGCTGCATCTCGAAGCTTCAACAGTCCCTCAATATTCCCTTCGGATTTGCCGTTCTTCCGCATGGGGACGCAATCGTAACGACGACGAAATCCCCGGTCAACTCCGTCGCATCCGCATAAGTTAGCCCACGGCCTCATTGCACAAAAAAGACTATATCGTACACTTCTAGACAGCAGAATCGTATCTAATGTACACTTGCGGCTTCTGTCCCAAACGACTGATTTTTCGAGGTCGAAATGCGCAAGGCTTACCTGTTTATCGCAGCGGTTGGTTTTTTGCTTTCGTCATCCTCGGCGTGGGCCCAAACGGGAGTGAGCCTTTCCGGCGTGGTGACGGACCAAACCGGCGCAGCCCTTCGCGAGGTCGCGGTGACAATCAAAAACGTCGACACAGGTGCAGCGCGCACGATCGCAACCGACGGCGGGGGGCACTATCAGGCGTCCAGCCTGCCTCCGGGGCGCTTCGAGATTCGAGCGGCAAAACAAGGGTTCGCCGACGAAACGCGGACGGGAATCAGCTTGGCGGTTGGCCAGGACGCCGCGGTCGACATCAAGATGCAGCTGCGGACCCCCGACGCCTGCGCGAGCGGCCACGAGTTCGCCACCACCGATTGCACGCTGACCTGGCACGGCATCACGCTGTACGGTGCGTATGATGTCGGGGTCGGCTGGGTCAGCCACGGCTTACCGGAAAACGGCTATAACTATGAAGGCGCATCTCTGGTGAACCGAAATGGCTTTCAACATCGATTCCTCGTCGCGCCGAACAACCTGCAGCAGACAGGTCTGGGCATCAGGGGCAAGGAAGAGTTTCGGCCTGGCTGGTCCGTTGTGTTCAACGCTTCAACTGGCATCAATCCGCAGTCCGGCCTGCTCGCCAACGCGTCCGCCACCGACACCATCAACAACGGCCTTCCCAGGAGGAGCTATTCGTACGCCATCGACGGCGCCCGCGCGGGCCAACCCTTCAATGACGAAATCTATGGCGGTATATCGTCCGCGCATTTCGGCACGCTGACCTTCGGTCGTCAGCGCTCTCTCGGCACCGATGCGATGCTCCTTTACGATCCGGCCGGTGGCGCCTATGCCTTTTCCTACATCGGGTACAACGGCACGATGGCCGGCGGCGGCGACACCGAGAACAGCCGTTGGGACGACGCCCTGAAGTATCGCCTCACCTATGGCCCCGTCCATTTCGGCGCGATGTATAAATTCGCCGATGGTTCTGCCGGCTGCTACTCGGCCTCCGTAACCTGGACTGCCACCACCTGTACGCCGGAATCGGCGCATAACAACGCCTATGGATTCGACCTCGGCGCAGGCTACGGCAAGTTCTCCGCCGACGTCGTCTTCCAACAGTACAACCAGGCGATCAGCGTATTGAACCCCTTGCTCGGTCCTCAGAGTCCAACGCAGTCATTTCAGTCGACCACCAACAGCATCAATACAAACCCCATCACCGGCGGGGTCAATCTGATCGACCCGAACAACACCGTGTATGGCATCGTGACCGACAACCGCGCCGTGATGGTCGCCGCCAGGTATACGTGGGATCCGGTCAAGTTTTTTGCCGGCTACGAATACATCTGGCAGAATAACCCGTCGAACCCGTTGGGCGTGGGCGCCTCGGACCAGGGCGGTTATTTCATGAGCGGGGTCGAAGACCACAATCTTGATTCTGAGAAGTTGGTGAACATCTGGTGGACGGGCGCGAAGTACACCTACCGCAGCAAAACCGACTTCACTTTCTCCTGGTATCAACAGCGGCAGAACGACTTCCGTCTTCCGCCGACCTGCTCGACCTCAGCCGGTTTCCGCAGTTCCTGCGCGGGCACCCTCAACGAGGGGTCGCTTTACGTGGATCATCACTTCACCAAGCGTTTCGACGGTTTTGCCGGAATTGCGTATTCCTACGTGAGCGGCGGTCTGGCCATCGCCATTCCTCATGGCCCCGGCGTCCCCTATGACCATAACAACAACTTCGCACCGACAGTCGGTTGTCGTTTCACATTCTGATCGTTTCCGCTTCGGCTCAGTCGAGAGCCCACATGGGTTGTAGTTCGCGGCGGATTCGAATCTCGCCGTCGCCGGGGTTGATTCCTCGCCTGTTCCTTCAGGATGACCTTCGCCATGAATCAGCTCCCTTGCTGAAAGAGCGGGAGCAATACCTCACGCACCTGTTGCAGCGAGGATACAGCCGAGTGTCCGCAAGGTGTACTGCGGCCTACCTAGTCCATGTAGCGCGCGTGATGAATATGACCTCGATGCGTATTGTTTGGCCTATCAGCAGGGCCCGCGGATTCTTGGTAAAGATGCGTCAGCTCATTTGCAATACTGGATCTGATCACTTGTTGAATTGTCAGCAACCCGGAAGGCGGGATTTCGGATGTTGTTCAAGAACAACTGCAATGAAATTCCAAGGCGACTTCGGTCGTGGTTTTCCCCACACGCGTAGAAGATCGTGATCACTTTAAAGACATTGTTCCGTACCAAAGCTTCGCAAGGACCAGCCCCCCGAGAACAGCCAGCCCAATACTGAGGAGAGTGCCGATGAGGAAATATTCCGCAAATCGTTCTTTCAACTCCGGAAACCTTGCGATCGACTTTCCCGTAAGAATCAGCCCTACCATTGACGGAGACTGAACCAATATAGCCGTCATCACCAGAAACCGTTCCAACCAGCCAATGTACATCCCAGCGTTCTCAACCTGTTCTGCAGTCTCGCCCGGCTTTTTAATTCCCGCCGAGAGATTACGAGTCAAATAACGAACGAGGTATCCACCTGCGAAAATAACCCCCACGTAGACAATTCCCGCTTCGAGAACTTTATCTCCTGTCGCTGTAGACCAACTGAGCTGGGATCTCAAAGTCGCCCAGGTCGGCCGTATCAGGAACCATGCCAGCGCGATAATGGTGCAGACGTGCACTCCTTGATCAACAAGAAAAACCGAAGCGGGAATCCGCCAGTTTTGCAGCACTCACCAGTTCTTGCTTTGCCCGGTCAATCCCCAGATGTATGGCTATATAGAGGCACACCGCCATCCAAAACCAAAGTGAAGTAACCAACTCAAGGCTGATAAACGCCGCCACACACAACACGAGAATAGCAAGATGAATAGCCCCGTGCGCAAGGTACGCACGAATTCCTTGGTGCTTAGCTCGCACCATGCTCGACGATTGAAGGGGAAAATCGCCTAGAAGATGTGCTAACAAAACCGTCAGGAAAAGTTTTATGAATGGTTGCATATTTCTGTGCAATCCTCGCCCCTTGCACTCTTCTGTGCATCAAGGGAAATAGGCCTCAATCACTCGTTCCATCGCTTGCCGTGTTTCCTGAATTTGCCCCCAGAAGCCGCGCCGCAAATTCCTCGAAACGGTCGATTCGTTCAAGCGCAACTTCCTCGCCGTGAGATCCTGCCGGTTCGTCTCCATATGAACGTTGATCGTTTGCCACTGCTTTGTAGAGATGCTTTGTAGCAGAGTATCGTGCAGGTGGTAAACGGTATTCGCGATCAAATTAAAGGTTTCGTTGCCGGTGACGAATGACGTCAGAATGCCGGTCTTACTCCGTTTGGCCTTAAGCTGATTGATTGCCTCCCGAGCCCGCTCAAACGCTTCGCCTCCGGCAAATACATTGACGGGCTTCCGGTGCGGCTCGGTGACCTGCCCAATTCCAATCCCAATCCAAAGCTCAAAGGGATAAAAATGTCTCCGAAGGTCCAAAATCACAGTCGGTATGTTTGTCGGCCGTGACAAAATTCCCTCGAATTCATCCCAGGCTGTGATGGCATACTCCGACAAAATCCACTTCTCAGCCATGTGCAGTTTAGCGATGTAGCGTAGCTTTTGGTCCCGTCTACGGCGGAACTCTTCGATATGCCTAGACCCGACGATGTCGCATGTGATTACCGCATAAGTTTTGGTTTTGGTATTCATCGCTAAAAATAAGATTGCACGTTAACGTGCAATACTTAACATATTGCATGTTTCTGTGCAATAACTTAATTGAGTCCAAGATGCCATCTGTACTCATCTGACCACGGGTAGCGGCGGGTGGTTGCGACCTTCGGCGCCGCGACCGCAGCCTTCCATCACTGAAGGGCGAAGGCGCGAATCTTCGGCAACTCGCGCTCCAGATCGAGCGCCGTGGCTGTGATACGGGCTCGGGTGCGTTCCCGTGCTTTTTCGAAACCGTATCCAAGAAAGGGGTGGCGGGTCACTGGAATCGTGCGCGGAGCGAAGCGCTTGAAGGGAGATTCCGATTCGGTTGTCCAGGCACAGAGATCGGAAGAGAAAACGCGCAGGTCCGCAAGCCAGCTGTGTGCGGTTGGACGTACTTCTTCGCCAGTTCCGGGGCCGCGCTGAACGACGCGAGCGCGTGTGATCGCATGCGGGATGTAATCGCACACCTGCTTTGGCAGAATCTCGGAGCAGCGCTTCACGCCGGGTGTTTTTGCATCTTGCTGTCCCCGACCATTCCCAAGAATTCTGGCTAACCAGGAGCACGCCGCCAAGGAAAGTCTTCTGCGCCGGTTGACTAAGGCAAAACTGTAACGACCGAGGGGCGATGAAGGAACCGGATCGGAAGATACAGGCTCGATCTGGGAGGACACCCCTCTGTCGCACACACCCAGGTAGAGATGGCCCACCACGAGCCGGAATGAGTCCCGGAACCGTTTCAGTTTCCGTTCCGGATCAGACGAGCCTATAATCCGAAATAGACGAGCCATCAATCCGAATTAGACGGAGCCTCCACCCGGCATGGACGATACCGATCACGCGCTCTTTTTTCGCTTTTCCGCCGAACTGGTGGCCACCGCGCTCAAGGACACGCCGGTCGTTATGGTTACGGGGCCTCGCCAGTGCGGCAAGACCACCCTGGTACGCGATTTGGTCGCGGGTAATCGCGAATTCATCACCATGGACGACGACACGGTGCTGGCCGCGGCACGCAGCGATCCAACTGGGTTAGTGCGGGCGCTCGATCGAACGACCATTGACGAAGTACAGCGAGTGCCCGACCTTCTCCGGGCCATCAAGAAGTCAGTCGATTATGATCGCCGGGCGGGCCGGTTTCTGTTGACCGGCTCAGCCAATATCCTGACTCTGCCTCAGGTCTCAGAGAGTCTAGCCGGCCGCATGGAGATCGTGAGCCTTCTGCCCCTCTCACGGGCTGAAATCCGAGGCAAAAAGCCGGGTTTCCTCAAAACAGCGTTCGATAGCAAACTCGGCAAACCCGCGGAGCTGATGATCGGCAAAGACCTAGTACAAGCCGTGCTGACTGGCGGCTACCCCGAAATGCTGCGGCGCGAAGATCCAAAGCGACGCCAGACATGGGCGCGGGATTACATAAGAGCCATCGTGCTGCGGGATGTACGCGAAGTTGCCGACGTGGAAAACCTTGATCAAATGCCAAGGCTGCTGCAGGTTCTCGCCCACCACTCTGGCAGGCTAACCAATTTCACGCAGATGGGCGCCCAAGTTGGGTTTGACGACAAGACGACCAGGAAGTACGTCGCTATTCTGGAGCAGTTATTTCTTGTCCGAAAGGTGGAACCGTGGTTTCAGAACCAATTGAAGCGGCTGGTAAAAACGCCCAAGTTGCATTTCCTGGATTCCGGTCTACTCGGCGCGCTGTTGGGGGCTACCGCGGAACGGATCGCGAAAGACCGTTCAAGCTTCGGACCGCTGCTGGAGACATTTGTTTTCTCTGAGGTGTTGAAACAAGCGTCGTGGTTCGGTGAGAGTTGCGCTTTGTACCACTACCGGGACAAAGATCAGGACGAGGTTGATCTGGTGATCGAAACGGGGAGTGGCGCATTGGTCGGTATCGAAGTCAAGGCGAGCGCTACCGTGAATGCGGGTGACTTCAAAGGGCTCCGAAAGTTGGCGGACGCTTGCGGCGATAACTTCAAGCTAGGAGTGGTTCTCTACGATGGCGGAGGACCGGTCCACTTCGGCGACCGTCTTGTGGCTTCGCCAATGTCTTGCTTGTGGGCGTGACTCGATTTTCGCGGTCTCCGGGCGCCGCAGAGGATGCAGGTGTTGCAATACGTCATTACATACCAGGGAGTGATGACACATACCCGTGCGTACCGAGCCAGACCAAGATCGGAAAAACTCTCCGCAGCCGAGGCCGTGGAAACGAACCGCGGCAAAACGATGCCCGCCAGTGAGCACAAATCGCTCGGAGCCGTATTGAATTTGAAACGGCACAACCTTTGGGTGCACCAACCGAAAATACGGAACCGCGCCATGTCGCAAACCAGCCAGCGCCATAGCGCGAACTACGACATTTCCTACTTGACACGCGCCAGCGTGACATCCAGCTCATTCCGAGAACGAGCAGGCTAGAGTATTTGCGTCCCTCCCCGGATCTGCATTTCGTAGTGGAGAACGTCCCGTCTGTATAACGGGGCTGCCTTGCAGTAGCTTACGACCTCTCGGGGTCGGCGTAGCGGATCGATGTCGGTGACGACAACTCAATGCCGGAGCAAAACAGGGCGCGCGGATAGAGTCGAACTCTCGCACAGGCCTTTTGAGGGTTGCGGGATTCGCCGCCGCCGATGCCGTGCGAAGCTTTAGTGTCCGGTTTGCGGTCTGGACCATCCCTTCACCTGGGTGATCCGAAGCTTAGGTGCTGCCCGTCTAGTGTCACAACTTCCCGGCTCAGCCTTGGCTTGGTCGCCGACTTTTACCTGCGAAATAGCTTGAGCACCACATAGCTGCTGTTTGGACGCTTGTAGACGTGAATCTTGCCGCCAAGGTTGGTGCGTTGTTCCGGCATCTTCATTCCTTGTTAGAAGTGGCGCGAAAACCTGAAAATGTGTAACAGATGTGTAAGCCATGCTGACTACAGCATTTTTGTCAGTAAACTTAACTTTTTCAGTGAGATAGTTACACTCGTTGGTTATATGTGGGTGTCAGGTCCGCTGCGTCTGCTACAGAGGTGCATCTCATGGGGGGAGCTAGCACCAGCTAGCCGCTTATTCTGTAGGCTCTTGGGCTGGTGCCGGGAGGGGGAGTCGAACCCCCAAGACCCGAAGGTCGGCGGATTTTGAGTCCGCTGCGTCTGCCAGTTCCGCCATCCCGGCTCTACGTGGAAGCCATTGATTCAAAAGCTACTTCTCGTTCTACTTCGCTGCCAGACCAAAACGGCAAATGTGAAACTGTGTAAGAGAGTGTGTCGGTTTTGCCGATTTCCAAAGATTTCTTGTCACTTGCCGGTGAAGCGCTTTGCGGCTCTTCTTGGGCTAAAATACCCCTCGGTAAAATTCCAAAGGTACCGTACGAGATTCTACCACCCTCGCACTCACAGCCACATCTCAGAACGCCTTTTCTTCGAACTGACTCCGATGCGTTTAAGGGATTCAATTCGGCAGTTTTCCACTAAAACAGCGAGCCCTCATTCAGAAGGAATCGACGGTGAAGGACGGATCTGGAACCCCCACACGTGCAACTGGTCAGCGATAAAATTCTCTGAGTGCCCGATAATCTTCTGGACGAGGTCGAGCGTCTTCTCAAACATTTTCGTGACCACGCCCTCGTCATCGAGCCGCTTGCCAACCATCATTTCTGCGGTGAGGAGGTCTGCAAAGTCGTAGTGAATACTGCCCCGCTTCTCTCCTGCGCTAGCGGAGGCAAACGTACATTCGGTCATGGGAGTCTTCGCGATCGCCTCGGCAAACCGTTCCGCCAGAAAGTGGAACACGCCGCCGTGCCTCACCGATTTCAAGTGCATTTGTTCCAGCGCTTGCCCCGACGCGTCTCTGAGAACCAACCGCAAGCTCGTCTCATAGCTCTGGTCGCCCATGAAGACGCCGCTCATCGCACGGATCAGCTTCAATGTCTCGTAGAGGATTCCCGACACGAAGAAATGGGCATTCATCCGGTCCCGAATCGCGTCCGGAGAGTTTCGGTTAGCCGTGGTCATCATCAGAGAGTGCGCAGAATTCAGCGCGTTTACAGCCCGCGCCAACGCCACGACATACGGGAATTTCTTGTCTGCTCGAGCCTTTTTGAGCGCGGAAGGGTTCCCGTAGATCTGCCGTCCCCTGCTGTGATTCTCCAATGACACCTCCATTGAGGTTCCCGCCTAGCATTCTACGATGACCCTAATCATGCCTCAAACTTCTCCATGCTCGACCACATCGTGATTTTCATGAGAACGACAGCATCGGTTGGGATGGCAGTTATAAAGTGTAGGTTTGGAGGTCTTATGAACCTTGCGGGAGGGAATATTGTAGTGAGCGTATTTCCCGACATGCCGACAGCCGGCGCGTTGGGAGCTTTCACGCGACCCGAAAAGATTAACGAGATCCATGAGCTCGAAAAGACCAAAACATCCCGGTTGTGGGAGGTTCGCGCGTTCGTCTCTGACCACGTGCCACTCGCAGGGAATCCTCCCGATACGCTCAAGGAAGCGGGTCATCATTTTCTGCATGTAAATCCGGGCGAGAACCCTCTGTGGATCTACCTGCATGCGGGAGGGCGGAGAGCGATCTATTACGGCCTCTTCAATGATGCGAACGGGAAGCTCGATTACATCGTTGTGAAAGTCCAATCTGCCCTGCCGAGCAATGCACTCCTGCTCGCGCGCGGACCGATCAATGCGCTGCTCGATGTCATGGTACGGAACTATCCCATGCCGCTCGTCATTCATCGTTTGGACCTGATTTCGCCAACGGTCGGGGATGTTCTGTTGTCTGAATGCCTGATCCCGGAGCCTAGAGGAGTTTCGATCGGGCCGCTCGGCGGCATCGTACAAGCAACGCCGTTCGCGCCGTACGACGCTCTCTATCGCGAGGCCCTAACTTCGCACAGTCCGTTCTACCGGCTGATCTGCGGATGGAAAATGTATGAAGGCTCGGGCAAGATCCGCGGCATCGTGAGGAAGGAATGCCAGCAGCGAACCTTACCGGCGAAGTTGCCGGCGGACCCGGCGATTACGGCCGATGACCTACGCCAACTCGGCCTCAGTCCTGAATTTAGTGCTGGTATAACGTGCGCCCGGGACCTCTTCGAAAAGCTGCGGGACACCCGGAATGCGATCTCCCATTTCCTGATTGAAACGGACGAGGGCGAATCGATGGTATACGTGGCCGACGGAGGCCAATTGCGTCACTATTCGGCAAGCGCGGCCGCGATGTTGCACTATAGCCATAAGGCGCTCGAAGACCTGCGGCTGTTCAGTGTCCAAAACGGGATTCACTTCTGGGGCGGGGGTTCTATGATCCTTCCGATGCCACAGAATCGCGATCAATTTGCGGTTCGTGCTTCGGATTATGGTTTGATATAGGGCTCAAACACAAGTTCTGTCCGGCATACGCGACACAGCGTCACATCGGTGAGTAGCCGAAATTGCGTGCGGCCGGCCTAGAATAGTGCCATGCAGCTACAATTCCCGCCAAAACATCCGCTGATCATTGCGCGAACTCAAGTCTCCTTGCCTGAAGGCGCGTTTATTCGTGCGCTGCCGTTCGTTGTGGACGAGACTCAACGGTTCCGCGTCGATGCGATGGTGATGTGCGCTGACATCATGGCGTCCGCCTATGCCCAAATGATCGAATTGGCGCTCAGATCCAAATGGGAAGAGACGCAGAATAAGGAACAGCGTTCTGGTCACCTCGACATCGCAATGTTCCAGCACGCTTGGTCGATAGTTGACCAAATCTACAGCTTGCGACAGCTTCTCCGCAGCCTCGCCTTTAACGGTGATGATGTGGACGCCTTCATGTCGGCCACCACTAGTGTGCATGTTTTGCGGAATCGGACCGACCACTTAGACCAGCTAATTCCGAACATCGCCGCCTCGAAAGGCAATTCCCGCAGCCTATTTGGAAGCCTGTCCTACTTCGTTCTCGGTGCGGTGGTTGGCGCATCGGAGGTCGAAGTCTTCGTTGTCGCACAACACGCGGATCCCGTCCGACCTAGCGAGCAAATTGCCTCTATTCGAATACCTGCCGAGTTACGAATGCCAATTGGCAACTTTGTTCTGACTGCAGCAGGCGACGAAGTCGACATCGACACCGCCATGTTAACGCTCGGAGCAGTGATGACTCGAACAAACGAAGGATTCGAGAAGAACATACGCGCACAAGTGGCTCAGAAAGCCACCGAGCACGGAATCGAACAGGACAAACTGCTCGCCCACTATGGAGCTCGACTGAAGATCATGCTTGCCATGAACGTGGGTAAGACTACCGCGCAGTCCGATCCTGCCAACGAAGGTAAAGCGGGACCGGTATTCTCTGACCGCTGCCGTTAAGTGCAATTGGATCTCGACCTTCCCACAGTTAGGCGAGTCCTATTCCAAGACGTTGGCCTTGCTCCTCTTCAGATGGCCGCACTCCTCGGACGGAGACGGGTTCAGTTTTCGGGGCTGTCGGCTGCTGCTCCACTTCTGTTGCCGTACGTTGCGAGCTTTCGCGGCTGAGGCTGCGGGACAGCTTGCTGCCATCATTCGTGTAAACCTGCGCGTCGTGTTGAGCCCGCGAGACGGACACATATGCGAATCGGTTGTTGACCAACAGTTCGCTTTTTTCCGTGTCCACGTGAATCAGAACTCGGTCCGCGGTGTGTCCCTGGCTGCTGTGGCTGGTTACTGCATAACCGTAGTCAAGATGCGGATGCTCGCGTATGTTGAATCGAACCTCGCGGCCCGAATCCATGCGGATGCTCACGTCGCCGCTAGAGTTGACTTGTTCGACAGTTCCGAGATCACGGTTAGCAATTTGCAGTTCTCGTGATGGTGCGGTGAACTGAACGCGGTCGCCCTTCGAGAATTCGCGGTCGGCTTCTCGGTGTACAGACACCCCCGACAGGCGTCGCGGATCGTAGGTGTGGACGCTTCCGTCCTCACGTTCAATCGTTAGGCGATTTTCTTTCGGATCGACCGCAGTGACCCGCGCATAATTACCTGGCGCGATACCCTCAGTTTTGCTCCCACGCGAGTAGCGAAGCACGTCCCCGGCTTCGTACTGTCCGGCCCATTGGCGGTCTGCTCCTGTTAGCTCCTGGCGCGATTCCAGAACCCGGAGCTTGTGTTCATCTTTGCTCACGTCGCCACGATTTTGCATTTCGCGATGTATGAGCGAATTCAACTCGCGTCTGGATTCATTGTCGGGCGAGATAACCAGCGTTCCCTCTGGATTGCGTGAATACTCACCGGCCATCGCACTGAGCCGTTCCTGGGCATTAACGATCTCGTGCACGCGGCCCTGCTGGTCGAGACCCGCGACTCCTCCGAAAACGTCTCCGCGGGCGAACCTCTCTACCGCCTCCTTAAGAGTCGGGTCCTTCTGTCGCACAATCTCACCCAACCTGGCCGTCTGCATGCCCGCTTCTTGTAGCTGCTTATATGGTCTGCCCGCTTCCACTGCCTCATGTTGCCGAGTATCCCCAACCAAAAGGACGCGGTCGGACACCTGCAGGCGATGGAAGAAATTGTTCATTTGCTTCGTGCTTGTAAGACTCGATTCATCGATAACGAAAATCCGTTTCTCCGCATCACTTGGCGCTTTATTCCGGATGAGGTGGCGCTGCAAAGTTTGTGATTCCATTCCGGATTCCGCCAATTTGTGAGAGGCGCGCGAAGTGGGAGCGAGTCCGATCACGTGGTAGCCTTCTCGTTCCGCAGCTTCGCGGATTGCACTCAACGAAGTCGTCTTGCCAGCACCCGCTACCCCTTCAATTCCCACGATCTTGTCCCGAGTGGCCAGAGTCTGCTCTACGGCGGCTCGCTGGCTAACGCTCAAGTGAGTGTGATTCTCCTGGACAGACTGCCAGGTTTCGGGATTCACAAGAACACCGTGTTGGCCTTGGCCTTTTCGCATTTCACTCACATTGTCGCGTTCGTACTGGATCATCTTTTCAGTAGTGAACGCGCGAGCCGGCGATCTGCTTTCCACTTCAATCAGGAGGCCTGACTCTATGCGCTTTTCGAATCTCTCGCGGACCTCCCCGAAGCTCCCTTCGCCCATCGAACGTTTCAGCGCGTCGCGCATTAGCTCGCGCTCGTCAGTCACGGCGTGCCTTTCGAGGTTCTTATCCTGGGCATACGTCAGCGCCGTTTCCAAGTGCTGGCGACTAGGAACATTTCTTTCGGCTTCCTGGGAATGGGCCGCGCGGATCACCTGTTCTGGCTGATTGCCAAATCGTTCAGCCATTTCCTTATGCATCCTCTGCATTTCCGCATGCGTGATGGACTGCAACTTGTCGTCTCGCGTCTGGTGGGCTGCGATCTGCGCTGCACCAGCACCTTTCAAGCCTTGTTGTTCGAGGTAGGACTGGATTTCCTGACTTCTCGGACTGGAAGCATCGAGATACTCGCGTGTATATCCGGCAATCTCCGGCTGGCCGCTCTTCCCCCTTTCGATCTCGTATCCCCGATCTTTGAGGCGTAGTGCCAGCTCTGAACGGTAAATCGCCGTTGCGTATTGTTGCGATCGGTAAAGTTCGTGCGGTTGTAGAGCGCGGGCCTCTCCAGTTTTCGTTTCGGTGAGGTTGAAGAACACAACATGAGTGTGCAACTGCGGTGCTGCATATCCATTGACGGGCCGCGCGCTGTCATGCTCAAAGCTGGTTGCGATCCATTTACCGGTAGTTTCCGGGAGACGATTGCCGCCCATTCGCGCTTGGACGAACTTCTCCATTTCGTTCAATGCAATTTTGACGCTGTCCCGATGAGCCTGGCGCACGGCTTCGTCCCCACCCACTAGAGCAGTTAACGACACGCTCTTGGGTGCCGAGAACGTCGCATCCCAGGCGGCACGGTGCTCCATTGTGCTAACCGTCTCACCTCGTGCATTGATGTATTCGCGCGCTGTTTGATGGCGAACGAGTTGCTCTTCGGTTAAGGGATGTTGACCGTTCGCCAGCCGCTGAAAGTGTTCCTCCTGCACTTCACCATGCAGCCCCCACTCTTGCGCGAGTCGGCCGTGCCACTCGCCGCGTATTCGATCGCCCTCGGAGTAGTAGTTCTCCTCCGCGTTTGCAAACTCCTCTTTGTGATAGGTCTGCGCCTGGCCGGCACTCAGCGGTTTGGAAATGGTCAGCATGACTCACTCGAAGTAGGGTTCTTGTCCGGCGGCGATACCTTTGGAGTTCTCCGACTCGTGCGGACTAATCTCCTGCGCCGCCGCAGTGCTCGGCTGAGGCGGGCGCTTCCCTATTTCGACCGCACGCGGTGTGATCTCTCTTGGAATGAAACCGGGTTCGGTTTTTACGGGAGCGAGATATGGAAAGCTGAAAGGCACTACCAGATTGTCGACTTTAAGCAATGCGTGTAAGCGCTGTAGTCCACTGATTTCCGATGGGAGTACCAGCGGCTCCGTTCGCCTTTCAGTGTGATAGCTCCTGGACTTGGTAATTTTGAGAGGATGCGTGTTCACCGTCTCCTTAACGCGTTCCATTTCCACTTCGCCAATCGTGTCCGAGATCCACTTCGCTGCACGAGGCTCACTGGTATGCAAAAAGATTTTGGTGGCCGGCTGCGACAGCATTGCTTCAGCTTCGTGCCCGTAGCGTACTTCAAGTTGACTCCGGCCTTGGAAACCGATCACGACGGGATTCCCAGATTTGCGATTCTCGGTCAGCGCAGTGTGCAATTGCGGCAGTCGCTGCAGACTAGCGAGCTCATCAAGCACAAACCATGCGTGACGCATCGCAGGATCACCCTGGTTCATCAATCGCAGCACTAACGTGTCTAGCCATAGGCTCATGAGGGGCAACAGCCGCTCGCGGAATCGAGGAGTCGAGGTCAGGAACAGCCAGCCACTACGCTGTCGTGCCCATTCTTCAGTTGTCCACTTCTGCTTTGTCTCACTCTCCCTCGGCAAAAGCTTCAGACTGTCAGCAACCATGTTGAGCGCGCCTAAGACACCACCGCGCTGTGGGCCCGCACCGCGATAGATGAATGCAGTCAGTTCGGTCCCTTTCAAGAGGCGATCTAGTTCTTCCTCATGACTCATCCATCTGACCAGTTCCTCAGGCGTCGGTTTCAACGTAAGCAAGTGCGCGAAGATCTTTCGCGGACCATCGACGAAGAATGTGTTCTCGTGCGGCTTGTCGGGGAACAACGATGTTGCCAGGGTCAGCGCTTCCGCCTCGTGCATCACTTCATCGGACGGCGACCAATAGGGACAACGTACGTCTAGGGGATTCAGGATCAGATCGCCGCGGGCAGGATTGAAAAACTGCGGCGTGTGTTCGAGCGCCGGATCGTACACGATGGCCGTCTCGCCGCGCTCGACGATCTGCATTAGCACCCGCCGCTGCAGAACGCTCTTCCCTGCGCCCGTGTCTCCCATCATCATCATGTGACTACTCTCTAACGAGCGCGGAATCAACAGCGATTGTTTCGATTCGCTGGTCAGAAAGCTGATACCATCCGCACCGCTCTGTCGATTGAACTCTCCAACCGTAACCATCTCTGGCCCTTTGAGCCTTCGTTCTTCGTCTTTCTTACCGCGTCGGGCTCTGTCCCGTGGGATTGCGAAAACAAGCCCTAGCACGAGGAACCCTAGGGCACTGACCCAGGCAGGGCGTATCAGATCGTCGGGTGACTGGCCGGCGAAAATCTGTCCAGCCAGAATTTGCTTCATTTGCGCGTTGCTGTAAGGGACGGAATCAAGAAACAGCTGAACCGCACCTCGCTGCCGCGCCTGTTGGGAGAGTTCGAACGGAATCCCATGCTGTCCGCTAAGGTCTGGAACGAGGTCGGTATCACCTGCAACACTGTGATGCCCGTTCCGGTCAGATTTGCTTATCAGCCGGTAGTTGCCACGTGCGCTTGGGAATGTCTGCGTGGCCAAGTACTCATACCAGTACCAATGTTGCAGCGGTGTCCAAGCCCAGTACTGATAGACGAAGATCCCAAATCCCAGCAAGCCGGCAATCAGAACCACACCGACGCTCCGTATCGGCCATTTCCTTCGCCAAGGTTGGTAGCCGGTACCCTCTGAAGTCTTAATCACGGCTCACCCCACTCCCAACCGAACCCATTTCGGCTAGCTTTGTTTCGAATGTGTTGCTTGGTCCAGACGGTCACGCGCCTTCTGGACCTTGTCCGAGTCGGCACGGTCAATCAGCCGCTGCATCTCCTCGGGTGTCAGCCGTTCCCCGTTCGCCTGCTTGAACAAGACGTTAAGCAGGATGGCCCGGAGCGCAACCACCTCGGCCATGACCGCGTAGGCCTCGGGTCTCGTTCCGTTCAGTTTTGCCGGCTGGCCGTTCGCATTGGCCAGCATAACCTCGCGACACCACTCGCCGAGCGTCTTGGCTGACTTTTGGGCAGCTCGCTCCAATTGCGCGTACTCGTCCTCACTGACCTTTGTTCAGATGGACTTGGTGCGAAGATTCGGCTTCACCATAGACCGTTCCTCTTGGCCAACTGGGCATCTCAGCAAAATCAACAGGTTCGCCGGCGCTAACCAAATCATGCGGTATCCAGCTAACCCTTAGCCTATTAGGCCTTTTTTCAACAAGTTCGCGTGCGGTAACCAAAAGTTAGCCTGCAGCTCCCATCCTGGGGTGACGTGTCATCCCCCATCCGCTGCGCAGCAGCGTGCTTGGCCCAGCACACCGAACTACGTTCTAGACATAGACGGTCGCCAGGCTTGGAAACCGGCATTTGGCTATCGAGGAACCGCTAGAGTTCGCCTACGAACTCCACCGACGGCAACTTATAGCTCACACTACCCAGGCTCACTAAAGGGCCCATTTTCAAATACGGTGCGCTCATCTTCCTCTTCGGGCTCCATGAGCGCGAAGAGAATCACCCCCATCCCTTGTATGCCGGCGGCTCCCGTCCAGCAGCAAGCTCAGGGGCAGACCCGCAAAGCGACTCGCTTCGCTTGACCGGTCAAGTGTCGGCCTTTCGGCTTCGGAAGAAAGTGTTCTTTTGGCGCGGTGGATTATCGACCGTCGTGCAAGTCTGAGCGACTGCTGGATGGTCGAGAGACCAGGACCACAAACCCTCGTCCGACGGAAAATCGTTGCCGCCGTCGCTGCCGTCAAATTGAGGACGAGTGGCCGTACACTCAACCTGCCCAAATTAGACAGAACCCTAACTGCGGATTCCTTCAAAGGCGGGATTACACCAAACTGCGACAACATGGGGAAACCCGTAGAGAACTGATTGTCACATTCTACATCGGGGCTAACCAAGGCTCGGACAAATTTGCAGGGGCCCGCCATATCCTCGCTGGATGGGGCGTACCGCAGATTACCCAAACGGAGACGCGAGCGCAGTTCGTACCGGCAGGGCTCGTCCGGTAGGATGGCTCCGCCAGTAATCCCACGGGCATGGCGGCATCCATGAGAAAGGTGGACAGATCATGATTGAAACCATATCAGCGTGGAGGAGCGTCCGACTTCGCCATGAATCTGCTCCTTTGCTAAAAGAAAGGGAGCACTACCTTACGCACCTTTTACAGGAGGGATTGGATCGCAGCGTAGTGCGAAGTACTGCAGCGTACTTAATTCATATCGTACGCATAATGAACATGACCTCGCTACGCCCCGTGCGAGAGGAGGAGATCAATATTGCTGGCAAATTATGGGCAGCTTACAAGGAACCTCATCGAAAGAAGAAACAATCGAAGGGATCGCCGATTACGTTCATTCAAATTGCCCGAAAATGGTTGCGCTTTCACCGCCAACTGGAAACCCCACACTCGAACCTTTTCCAGCCGCTCATAGAGGAATATGTCGAGGCGATGCGTTCTGCCCGCCGCCTGGCTCCCGATACGGTGTTCGCTTACAGTTCGAAGGCGCTTAATTTTCTTAAATGGTTTGGCGAAAGACACGCGAATCTTGAACTGGTCTCCTTGCTGGACGTTGACGATTTCTTGGCGAGCAAACGTGCGGCGGGCTGGTCTGTTCGGAGCATTGCGTCGCATTGCCAGGCCTTACGATGCTTCTTTAGATATGCAGCAATTCGAGGGTGGTGTGCTCCCGGCCTCGCTTTGGGAATCCATAGTCCGAGAACCCCGAAATACGATGGTCGGCGTAAAGCTCCAACATGGGCCGAAGTTGGTCGATTGCTTGAGTCTGCGAACGGATCGTCTTCGAATGATTTTCGTGACAGAGCGATTCTGCTGCTATTTGCGATCTACGGGCTGCGAAGCAGTGAAGTAGCTGGACTTCGATTGAAGCATTTCGACTGGCGTAATGAGACGTTTAGCGTACAACGCGCCAAACGCGGCGGAGTCCAGCAGTTTCCCATTCAATACGAGGTGGGAGAAGCAATCATCCAATATCTTAAGAAGAGCAGACCACATTCTTCGAGCTATTACGTCTTCACCGCCACGCGGCGACCGCATGGACCGATACGTCCCGGACAAATGTGGCAGGTCGTAGGCAAGAGAATGAAACAGTTAGGAATTGAGCTGGAACACATCGGTCCTCACTCTCTTCGACATGCTTGCGCAACCCGTCTACTCCGGAAAGGAGCATCTCTGCAGGAAATTGCCGATTTTCTTGGTCACCGCAGCCTCGACTCAGTCAGCATTTATGCGAAGTATGACACGAGGTCGCTCCGTCAAGTCGCCGATTTTAACTTAGCTGGTGTGCTATGAAACTATTGCAGGGAGTTCGGACCTATGTGGAAGGAAAGAATCGTGGCGGAACGGCTTATGCGAAGGGCACCATGAATCTTGTGTCTTTCTGCCGTCATGTGGGTGATGTAGCCCTAACCAGTATTAGTGAGCGTCAGGTTATCTCATTTCTCGATGGCCCGCGCACCTCAGCCAACACGTGGCGCCAGAAATACAACTTGCTGAGGAGCTTTTTTCTATTCTGGGTAGCACGGAATGCGATGCCAGCATTGCCGATGCCGCCTCCCCGCCCAACAGTTGTGCCGACCTTTGTTCCTTATATTTATTCAAAGGCCGAGATTCGAATTCTCCTGTCCACGGTTCGATCGTCTCAGGCGAAAAGCTCCTGCAAAATCGAGGCTCACACCCTGCGCGCATTCTTGCTGTTTCTGTACGGGACGGGAGCCTTGGTCGGTGAGGCTCGCAGGCTCTTACGCCAGGACCTGGATTTTAAGCGGAGAGTAGTCATAGTCCGCGGCACTCAGTTCAATCGTTCAAGAGAGATTCCGATTGGACCAGACCTGTATAGGGCGCTACGAAGATATGACATGACGGATCGCCGAAAGGCTACGTTAAGAGATCCCCACTTCTTCCTCACTAAGAAAGGACATGCTCTCAATGAGCGCGCCATGGGACAGACATTTCAGAGGCTTCGTCGAATGGCTGGTATTACCCGCTCTGATGGCGGACGCTTCCAGCCTCGAATGCACGATTTGAGACATACGTTTGCAGTTCATCGGCTAACCGCTTGGATCAAATTCGGCGCGGACCTGAACCGCATGATTCCGGCCCTTTCCGCCTACATGGGACAAGTTGGGCTCGGGTCAACGGATCGCTACTTATGTCTGACTCCAGAGCGTTTTCGTGCTCAGCTCGATAAGTTGAGTCCGCGGCGAGGTAAGAAACGATGGCGCAACAATCTCGCTCTGATAAAGTTCCTTACAGAACTTTAAGATTTATTGCCCGCAAAAGACTTGGTGAGTGTGCACGACAGAATTCTGCAGCTGCTGGTTCAAAAGTCGTGAGAGGAGCGCAAACGAAATCGGTTTGGCGTTCGACCTTTGAATGGAGTTTATTCGCCGCGTCCCCGCGCTCTGAGAACAGATTCTCCGCTCTGGCATAAAGAGGGGCTGCTGCGAGTCCTTACTTAGTCAATCGAGTGATCAGCGAGCGGCTCTTGGAGATTCCGTGGACCGGTCTCGGAAGTCCAATGCGGGGTGGACCCAGGGTTAACTGAATGTCAAGTGAAACTGTCGCAGGGCGGCGGTTGCTTGCGCGCGGTCGCGCAATAGCCGACGGGCTTCGAGCTTTAGCGTCGCCAAGAAGTCATCAATTGCGCGATCGATATCACGGTTGTAGTTCCCTCGGTGTCCTTTGGTATATTTCGCATGAGGACCGTCAACGGCAACATGCATAGTGTCCCAAGTACAGTGGCGACATTTTGGGCCGCCTCGACAACCCCGATGACGGCTGGAGTAAATGCGGTTTCTACTCATTGTAATTGAGTGTTCCTTGTCAACTGCAGCAGCGCTCCACGGAACGCACCTTCAACTCTTAACATCCATGAAGTCACCTATCAGTTCGTTGCTATTCTCCCTTGTTTGAAGCCCGGCGGCAGGGATCGCGTCTTGAGAATTTTCCAATTGGCAATATCACCAGCCGCATCGTTGGCAGACATCTCAGGTTCCAGGGCAAACGACACATCTGCGCGCAAGCGGAAGCTCGCGCACGTGTTGTCGTTGAATTCGATCACGAGCACAGTGAAATCCGGGTCGCTCTTATAACGGACCTGTTCAATAACTTTGCCCTTGAGTTCCGGGTATTCGACTGTTCCTCGCTTCTTCATCACGCTCCTCTACGTCGCCTAACACACAATTTGGTTTGGTTGGAAGTCGGGATTCAGTATCTGCGTCTTTTCTTGTTTCTGTTCATTCATCAGCCCTCTTAGGGTAACGGCGAATCATCTCGAAATTCCCGGTACTCATGTCAAATAGGTCGATGCTCTCTGTAAGGATCTTGAGACTGAAATGCAATGAAAAATCGGCCTTGTCCATGAACCGAATACTCACGTACAAGCTGCCGTCTCGGAACGAGTAGCTGACCCAATCCACTATTTTTCCGTGGATCTCTCGATACCTGTCACGCAACAGGTCATGCCGTTGTTTTATCTTCTCCGCAAGGAGTTCCCGTTCTTTGCGGCTTATCTGGTCACCGTGACATTTCCCACTCGGACGGTCTTCGGCTTTGCCATAACTGACGCTCCTAATGGTGCCCGTCTCGATAGCCGTTTGGTTTACGCTCGATGGAGCCTACCGCGAGGTGCACACCCAGTGGTGAAATTAAAGTATCGTGGCCCGAATAAGAGCCAGCCCGCCGCATCTGTTACCTGCAAGCCACTGAAATCGTTAAGACAAAGGCCGGAGATTATCAGGAAGGGCACATGGCGCAACGTTTCAGACATTGGCCGGAATTTGGGACAAGTGGATGTTGCACACACGAATAGACACCCAACGTGAGGACGTGGATTTCAAAGGCAGAACAATTAGCATCCACGCTTCTTCCTCACCAGGAAGGAAATGCTCTCAAGGAGCAACTCCGTAGGGCAGGCATTCGCCGAATGGCTGGTATTGGCCGCAATGATGGGGCACGTTATCAGCCTCGGATGCATGATCTAAGGCATACTTTTGCAGTTCATCGACTAACCGCTTGGATCAAGCGTGGCGCGGACCTAAACCGGATGCTTCCCGCTCTTTCGGCCTACATCGGCCAAGTTGGCCTCGGCTCAACGGATCGCTATCTGTCTCTGACTCCGGAACGTTTTCGTACCCAGCTCGACAAATTGAGTCCGCGTCGCGGCAAAAGACGATGACGGGATAATCCGGCTCTCATAAAGTTCTTGGCAGAATTGTGAGACTTATTGTCCGAGGAAGAATTGGTGAGCGTGGGCACGTCGTAATCTACCGCGATCTCGATTACCGGAGGCGAACTTATCTGAGTTCGCTTCAAGGTCAGAACGTTCTGATACTGGCTCCCAAAACACAAGGCGGAGTGCTGCGAAGCAGCACTCCGCCGGAAATCAAGAATGGATAGACTCAGAGGGGCTGAAAACCAAACGGTACAAGTTTCTTGTTGGCGCGTTATGCAGCTGCGGCGAGTACCGCTTCCTCGGGGGCGATGCCCCCGAGGATCACGGCAGCGGTTTGTTGAACAGCTTCCAAGCTCTCGCGCAGGAGATTGGCGTCTCCGTGCCAAAGCTGGATGTAGTCCTGGGATGCGGTTCCGTTCTGAAGCCCGACGGATTGGCAGACCACAAAGGCCACGGCTTCGGCCTCGGTTTCGCGGACCTGCTTGGTGGTCAGGGTGCGGCGGTCGCCACGATGCAGCATTTCGTGAGCAATCTCATGCACAAGCGTGGAAAATTCCTCGGCTGGCTGCATCCCTGAAAGCAGCGTGATCTTCCCGCCATGTGAGAGACCCTTCGCGGGAGCAATTCGCTCGGAGAAGGTAAGCTCGACGCTTTGTGATTCGACGAACTTGAACAGGCGTTCGCGGTACCCGCTCACGTCGCCGTTGACTTCGGTCAGTGTTGGGAGTTCCTTGCCTTCGGTTTGGCTGACATCGAAAACATAGACGGCCCGGAATCCGTACAGCGTCCGCTGACCCTCAGTTGTTGCGTCTTCGCTCGACTCGTCGGTCGATACGTCCTTCGTGCTTCGTCTTCCGACCATCGGGGCGAGAATGAAAATGCCTTTTTCTCCCCGTTTAACGAAGCGGCCAAGCGAGTTCCATGTCCGAAGTCCGGCAACATTGGTAGCATCGGCCTTCTGGCGTGCGATGAGCATGATGTTGCCGAAGCTGTAGGTGTGAAACTTGGCCATTGCTCCGAGGTATGCGGTGAGAACTTCACTGTGACCGGACTCCAGCGCTGCGACGAGGAAATCCACGGCCTCTTTGGTTCGTGTGTTGACTTCTTCTAATTTCATGTCTTTTCCCTTTCTGCCGTTTCCGGCTTGTTTCTTTCTTCACTTGAGCGGCAGCCGGAAGAAACAAGGCGGAACGGTGAAAGGGACAGAACGGAGGCCGAAGGAGGGTGGCAGGGCGTGAGTGAAAGCGCGGTGAGTGCCAAACGGGGTTGGGGTTAGTTTGGCGCAAGACCGGCGCAGTCCGAAACGCCCGTCCGAGCCGCGGCCAAGCGGCGTCCAACCCGAGGAGGCCGAAGTAGGAAAAGTGGCGAAGGCATCGACTTAACGAATTGCAAAAGAACAATTGATAGGAAATTGGCCGGAGCTCTTTTACACGAGAAGCCGTTCGGCATCTTCCTTCACTATCTTTCTCTCGAACGAAGTATTCCCTCGCAGGACTCTATTGATGAACGGTACCGTGGGAGTCTTGTCCGTGTGTTTGCCACGATGAACCCAATGCCTTCGTTTGTGAAGGGTGCCATTCATTTGGACCTTTGGGATCGCACCTGGTGCAATCCGGAAATTTCCTTTACTCTATCGGTGGTCCCATAATCTGATGTTTCAACGAGAATAGCATGCGTGTACGGTCGGTCATTTACGACTCCTCGACAAAGCGGTTTTGCCTGGATAACGGGAGGAGACTGGAAACGCATCGATATTGCTGTTTGGGGACTGGCGACGACCTTGTAATCACGGGTTCGAACCGAGCTCATGCTCGGTGTGACAATGGCATTGCACAAGTTCTGCCCGTGTACCATGCGAAGGATTCGATCACTTTTGGAATGCGGACCATACCGCTTCATATAAAGGAACTGGAAACGGCGGAGGAGATTGAGAGCTACCACCGTCTTGAGGAATATCACTATCGCGGGAAGATCCTGCACGGTCGCCGCGTTCCGCTGATTATCGGGTCTTCTGATCCTCTTCTGCCTCGTGTACTCGGTTATGTTGAGTTGTCCACGTCGTTTCTGATGAGCAAACCCAGGACGGCGGTGCTTGATTCAGCGTTCTCTGACATACCTTCTGGAATTACGTGGTCTGCCTGGAATAAAGAGACGGTGTGCAAATATACCAACCTCATCGTCCGGATTGCGAGATGCGTCGTTTCTCCGGAGTTCAGAGGATTGGGCCTTGCGAATATCCTTGTGAGGCACGCGGCAAGCTTCGCTCGGAAGCATTGGCATGTTGGTAGGCTGAAACCGTTATTCATGGAAATCACCGCAGACATGCTCCGTTACGTCCCATTTGTAGAGACGGCGGGGATGCAATACATCGGAGATACCGAAGGAAACCTCAAAAGGGTGAACCGAGATATGGGTTACATCCTCAAGAACTATAAGCGGGTGAAGAGGCGTGAGATTTTGCGCGAAGAGAGTGCTGGCATCGTGGATCTCCAAGTCTTCTACGCTACATACCTCAAGAAGGTGCAAAGAGAATCAGGCCTGCACCGCGAGGAGCTGCTCAAACTTCTTTTGCGCTCGCCCCACCGTCTCTCCAATGAACATTGGGCGCTTCTCTATCGAATTCTCCGGCTACCCAAACCGTCGTTTCTCATGGGCCTGACTTCGCGGGCGCGCAAGTTTGTACATAAGCGAATTAAGCGACTCGGATTGCCCCCTAAATATCCGGTGGAAAGTCCGCTTCCGCCCTCGTTATTGTTGAAAGAACCTATTTGCGTTGAGAAATGTAGTCTCCAACTCGATGCGGCCTTAATACGAACTCGGTCGACGAGGAAAATACAACAAGCGTTTGGTGTCAGTGGAGAGATGTTAAGGACGACTCTGTTCTCGAACCTGAGTTTTAGAATAGCTCCGGGTGATGTTGTTCTTCTGTGTGGTCCATCGGGGGCCGGCAAAACGAGCCTGCTTTCTCTCCTAGTGGATCGCCTATCCAACCCCGAGAAAGGCACTCCAGGTCTGAACGGAAATATCAGGACCGCGAGCAATGTGGCTGTAAGCGTGCTTGCTCCTCTGGGTAATTCGCGTCCTCTCATCAATTCACTTGGCTCTGTTTCGTTTGAACACGCACTCTTTGCCCTCAACGTGTCCGGTCTTGCAGAGGCGCATCTTTACGTAAAAAGATTTCTTGAGCTGAGCAACGGTCAACGTTATCGGGCGATGGTTGCGCAGTTGATTGCATCCGGCGCACCGGTATGGGTGGCTGATGAGTTTTGTGCGACGCTCGACCCTACGACCGCGAACATCGTCTGTCGGAATCTGCGGCGATGCGCAAAGAAATTAGGAGTGACGGTGGTGTTGGCAGCTGCAAGCTGGTCAGAATTCATTCATGAATTGAGACCGGATGTAGTTGTTCATCTTCGAGCACCCTGGGATTCCCAAGTCTTCTGCTGGAAAGATTTCAGCAGAGCCGTCCGAAAGTCGAAATTGATAATTGGCGGTGCCGCATGAGTACTCGGCTAGGTACATGCAAGGGGGTTTGGTGTCGAGCTCTAAGAGCATTTGGCAAACGCTGGTGTGTTGACTATTGCTGCGCAATTTCAATGAATAACCCAATCTGAACGCAGTAATCCCAGAACTCGGCAATCTGTTTCGCGAGGCGTCCTTTGATAAGAATTCCCATTTCCAGATGCTCTGTGAGACCGGGCCCTGTAAGATTTGCACTTCCGACATATGCTGCAGTTCCGTCGGCAACGCAGAACTTTGCGTGACAGCCAAGAAGTAGTGCATTGTCTAGGTTAGATTTCGGACAATAAAGGGACACGTTGCGGGTGCCGGTCAGTGTGAGTGAGCGCAGACTTTGACCTGTACTCACAATCTCAAAGTGAACTCCACGATGCGCAGCTGCGTGGAGTGCAGCCGCCATCGGTCCATTAGACAGACCGTAGCCAGGTTGCAGATAAGGTGCGGCAATGACGACACGTGTCTTGGCTTCTGCGATCAATTGAGTTAAGACCCCCAGAGTGATTCTGCAGCCGGTGCGCTGAGCCAGAGCAGCGCCAAATGGCGGGGGAGCGGTTATCACTAGTTCCGCAGAATCGGGGGTGGTCACGGATTTATCCAAGGTTTCTATCGAAGTAGCCCAGACGAATTTGTCCGAGTACTGGATCAGGACCGCCAAAGAGAAACGAACGGTTCAGGTTGAGGTTAAAGAATCTGCAACTGGTTTCTGCCACGTGAGTACATGCGTGGCAGGTGCCAACAGTGTCCGCGCATACAGGGTCGTACACGCAGCGGTTTGAATTGCGAACGGATGTGAGCCAATCTGCGAGAGATTGCTCAAACAACGCTGTCAGGGCTCCTATTGTCGCGCCGAAGCGGTGGTTGCAGTACATTGCAAAACTCAATGTCTTGGGAGTCAGGTATTCAGAAATGCTGGTATGTTCGAGACCGCAAAGAAGGGCGGCTCTTCGCACGGACATGTGGCTCATCGTATGGAGCAGTCCAAAAACCATACGAGCCGCAGCTGTGTTGACTCCCAAGGTTTCAAATAACCCAATGTTGTGGAAGAGCTGGACAAAATACCCACGTCGTGAAGCTGCGGGGTCCAAGCCTGCTGGAAACGCGGGTGTAATTTGGTTTGCTTCCATCCAGCGCACAACGCGCTGTTCGTCCAGACGAAGAAGCAACGCATCAGCGTGTATTTGATCAACGAAGATAGGCAAACGGCCGCCGTGTTGCCGTTCAGGTGGAAATGGGTTTAGCCTGCACTCTTGAGGCGAATACTCGGCGCGACTGAATCCATATGTTGCATTAATTATTGGGAATTCCGTCGCCAGTGAGAGTCGATTCAGACCGAGTTGTCGAGCGAGCAACTCCACTGGTGGGTTCGCCAAGGTTTCGATAGAGCGAGTCTGACCAGCCTCGTCCGGCAACACGGATTCCAAAATCTGATGTGCCGCACTCTCCCAAACACCCGCAGCGACACCGGTTCGTTGTAGAACGGCTTGGGTAAGGCCCGACGCGGAGGTAGCAGCAAGGTCCGCTTGCTTCCGTTGGCGGAGCGATTGCATTTCGGCCACGAATTGCTCCGACGTTATTGTCCCCGCGGCTTGGCGTGACATGAGGTCGTCCAACTCAGCGTTAGTGATCGAGACTTGGCTGGGTCGGAGCCCTGCGGGAGTCTGGGAGGATAGTTCCGCCAAAGTCCGCGTGGCCACTTCTGGAAACTGCAAGAACCGAGCCGCGACAAGAAAGGGCCACTCGACAATTCCAAATAATGCGTCCAACTGTCTGTTCGGAATATTCAGCAGGACTGCGGTGTGTGCATAGTATGTTCGGCCAGCGCGGTGCACATCGATGTCCATATTGCGCAAGTTGGGATCAGGCCATTGGCAGGTCCTGCACTGGCCCGCAAAAATACTTGCTTTGGCCGAGCATGCCCTGCATATCCACAGGAAGTTGGAGAATCTTTCACTCCCCCGAGTGTCAAGAGCCATATTGCTGTAGCTATTGCACTGGGCACATCGCGGAGGTAACAGGGGTTCAATCGCTCCGCAACGATGAATCTTGACAAATCTGAGCTGTTTTAGCTGGCCAATGCGACATCTACGGCAAACTGTAGGAAGGACATTGCTCTTGCTAAAGTCCATTACTACGCCGCATGGCGAGTTTTGGCACCACAACGTTTTGGGAAACATCTCTGACTGCACTTCGATCGGATTGAGGAAGACAAATCGTGTCGGATCGTTTAGCACATCGTCGCGAAGGCCGGGCCTCAAATCAGGTGCCCAAGCCCTCGCACTTTCGGCAACGCGACGGAGAAGGACGAGCGCGTTTAGCTCTGTTGCCGGGATCCCGCGGATTGTGGTTACGCGGGCAATCGTGGCAATTTTTTCGAAGTCAAATGTCTTGCCCGGCAGGTAGTTGAAAAGGACCTGCTGTTTACCTCTAGTCATTCGTCGGCCCATTGCCACCTCCTCGTTGGGAGCTTGCAGCGCCCCAAACGCTTCCATCTGAATCGAGTTCAATATCAATCGGCTCGTCTACGTCACGTAAGCTGCGAAGCGGTTTGGGAATGAGCACATCCGATACAAAAGTGCTGTTTGGACCTGAAGTTACAATCTGGTCCAGGAACTGCTGCACTCCTCTCCGAATTTCATCTTGAAACAGCTGCTGTGCCGTAGGGTCTGGTTGACCGATGAAATAGGCGCGCTCTAAGATTGCGACGAAATTGTCGGCTCGCAATGTGCCGGCGCTCAGCTGTTTCTTGATGAAATCAAGAATGTAGTAACGGTCTGGCGTGTTCGTTTGTGGTGCTATTAGCTGAAGGAGCACACCCATGAATAGCCCAGGGAGGGTGCGCTCAATGCTGAATTTCGCCCATCGGTTGATTGCGACAGGCTCGACGAGTTGCCCCAGGAATTCGTGGAATTTTGTAAAGTATGAATAGTGACTCTGGTCGCGCTCTCTAGCGGGGTGGAGGCAGGTGATCACGATGCCCACGTACGTGCGACCAACGCGGCTCGATGCCTGAATGTACTCAGCATTTTGCCGAGGCATTCCATCGAAAATCATTGCGTTAAACCGATCGATATCCACACCGTGACTGACCATGCTTGTAGCGAGGACGGCGTCAGGCGGCGATGCTGGCGCTGCTGGGCGTTCAATCCGTTCGAGCGTCGACTGAACATCATCCGTTGTGGAACTGCCTGTTAATTCGCGGATGGTGAGCGGCTGAAAGCCGTTCTTGATGAGGTTTGGATTAACGTCTCCTTCAATATCAGTTCGGATCGAGTCGAGTTCGCGTTTCTGAAGAAAGTAGCTCAACGTCGTCCGGTACAGGTCAAGCAGCGAAAACCATTCGGTTGACGCAGGCCGGATTGCTCCGCCATATGGATTTGGATCGGCAGGCGCGAGTCTGAGCAAGCTTTCCACCTCCGCGTGGTAGAACTCAATGAGTTCGAGAATGGTGTTGAAGATGGTCTTGTTATGGGGAATGATTCCGACGTACAGCCGCTGTGGATATGACTGAGTCGACGCATAGAAGGACTCTCCTTGTGTCGGTCCAAGGCCAGGAAATACACGTGCGCGCAGCGGATCGCGGCCATAAAGATGATTTACCTGACGCTGGAACGCTTCGATGGTCGCAGATGAGGCAATTATCTTGAGGGGCGCTGTCTGGCCAAGCTCTCGCAGGAGCTGTTGCGTGAACGTTTCGTAGTGACCATCGAATGTTCCGAGCCCTTCTTTCAATAGGTGCAATTCGTCTTGTACGAAAAGCGTCGGGCCGGACAGTCCAGCAGGAATTCCCGGTTTTAACAATGTCTGATCAGTGCAGTCCTTCTGACAGCACTTGGATTTGTAATAGCCGTGCTTTACACATCTGCCGTCAATTGAGCCGAAAACCTGTGACAGCTTTCGCTGATTTCCTATGCTTGCGAGCTTGTCAATGGTACCCACTATCACGCTTGGTAAGTAGCGGTAGATCTCATTGTCCACAATGAAAACAGGAATCCTTCCATTTGGGAAGGCACATCCGCTTTCGCCGCATTTGTGGAATAAGCAAGAGCGATCGGTATCCAACTCGACTGTAACCTTTGTGGTTTTACACGATGGGCAGCGGGCGACTCGCTTCCAATCCTGGCGAGCGGTCGCATCAGTGGCCTTTGCCCAAGCGACCTGAATTTCGGCGGAGATACTCGTTACCTTGGCGGGATCCGCAAGTTCGTTCGGAGAACCACCCTGACCAACGTAGTACCCTATGGCGAATCCATCTACATTCTTGCCGCTCAGGCGGGGATCACTCTGCTCGCGTCTTACGAGTTCCGCTGCTCCGATAACATCCGCGCCGCGCTGAGTCTGTTGGAGCGTGAGGAGGCGCAGAGGGAAACGGGTCCAAGCAGTAACTCCGGCACTCTTTCCCCGTAGCCGGTCATAAAAACAATGAAACGCAAGCACGGCGAGGTACGCTTCTGTTTTTCCACCGCCGGTAGGGAAATATATTATGTCGACATCTTCGCGTTGATCAGCGAACTCGGGATGGTTGCTCAAGGCTGCGACGGAGGCCACCTGTGTTACGAGGAAGACGATTTGAAATAGCCGCCATGCTTCTTTTGTTCCTCTACGGAAGGTCTCATTCGTCAATCGGAACGCCAGGAGCACGTCAGGATCTGTTTCTATCAGCCGGAGACCTTGTCTGAAGCGCTCGATTTCTGCTTCATAAACCCCAAAATCCCTGTCGTACTCAGCTCCGTGTTGTGACTCCCACGACGTTGAGCTTGTCGCGTACTGTGCCCTTATGGACCGCCAAGTCCCCCGATAAGCTTCCATCGCCGTCAAAATCGTTTTTAGTACCGGAATTGGCGCGGTTGCGAGGTCCGCGAATGCGGCCTTTGGACTCATGGATGTTGCATAACGCATTTGCCGAAACACTGGGACTGTCGATGTTTCGAAGTCATCATGTGTTCTTACAATCGCGCAGTGAAACCCGTGGCCCCATAAATCGCGATCATATCGAAAACCCCGCGGTGCCAGTTCAAGTTCGAAGGGTTCGACAACGCATTGCGTGAAGTGAAAGTGCGCAACTGGATCGAAAAAAAAGCTTTCAACATTTGGATTGTCCTGGTTTGGGTTAATAGGAGACTGATTAACAAACTCAATACTAAGGACGTAGTCCTGATTCCCTAGACCAGCTCGCAGCCGACCTTGAATGTTCCACTGCCACTGAGGTACGACTTCGGTGGTGAGTGACTGAAGAAACGACAAGAACGAGGTTTCGCTTTGCAGACTCGCCTGCGGCACGCGAACATTCTTGTCAACGCCAGCGTCTGTTCTGATTCTTCGTAAGTCCGCTTGGACGATCCTTGTTGCACGGCCGCATTCAGCGGAGATGGCGGCCACGAGCCTTGTTGCGTCGACTGAGGCTGTGTCAGCCAAGAGGCGAATGGCGACTGGTGCCTCAGCAGTGCATTCAATTTTCTGGAATCGGAGGAATAGGGAATCCTGCTGTGGCGCACGACGACGCCCGGCGGCTGGGGCCGTGCGCTGAGGCGACGAACTAGAAACTGGTTGATGCCCACGTTGCTGATCGAAGGTCGGAAACAGTCGGTAGTAACAGGTCCAGCGTAGGCGTACGAATACTTCAAACATCTCATGACTAGGTACTACTCGAAATTCAACACCAAAGGCCACTGGTGCCAGCTTGTTCATGAGTTCCGCATTCGCTAATGCAGGAATCGCTGGATCGTACGGTCGTATGCTGCCAATGAAGTAAACGTCGCGTGGATAGTTCCTCAGGCACTCGTCTTGCGCTCGCCCGCTCGCCCGCCAACAAATACGCTGAACGATATACTCGGCAAGTTGCGCTTCTTCCTGAGCTGTCCAAGCTGCTGACATAACGGTTAGTTCCTTTCTAGTTTGCCGAGTCCAGATCGCAGGAACGGTCCATCGATCTCGCGTAATTCTCGCACGCGGAGAATCGCGAGCGAGCTTGCGAAATCACTGAACTTTAATCCCAATTCGTTATCGATGACATCGGATTCTTTTGCGATGGCAGCGCCTTCTTCGAGCCAGCGGTTAAGTCTATTTGCGAGGCCGCGGTGCAGACCGCGAATTCGTCCGGCCGCCTTCGCAATTTTCTTGTAGTGTTGCGTGATAAAGCTAAGAGAGAATATTTCTCCGAGACGACGCAGGTCGTCCTCGTCGTCAGGGCAGAGAGTGCTTCGCCCAAGCCAATTTCGTAGCGTAAGAGGCGACACAAGAGAGCTGCCGTAGAGTTGCAATTCGTCTAGAAGCTGTTGAACAGTCCGTATTCTACTGCTGCGCCCGAACGCCGAAATGAAGTCATTTTGCCATCTGTTTACGAGGACGAGATGGATCTGGAACGCTGGGTGGCTATGAACTCGGTGCACAAGCAAGTCGTACAGGTTCTGCCGTTGCTGACCTTGAATAAAGACAATTCGATCTCCGGGGCGCAGTGCTCGAACGAACCTCTCTTCCGCGATTTGGTGGCCGTCCTTGCGCGCAATCACGTGAGCTTGCGCATCGGGAGGAAAGAGTACGTGGCTTCCATCCTCGAACTCGATCTGGAGGGCTGTGTCACAGGTGAATTCCGCAAGCGACGATTCCTGTTCGTTGGTAGTCGGTCGCGTGGAAGCATCCTCGCTCGCATCGACTGTGTCGTCTCGCCCCGGATCGTCAAACAACCCGGCTGCTTCCGTTTCGGGGGAAACGCCCACCCAGTTCGGCATGGAAGCGACCTGCCGAATCTGCCCCTTCCCTAAGTCTATCGTTGAGGGAGGAAGCCGCTTAAAAATGAGAGCGTGATTGTGCTCCATTGGTGATGCTTCTATGTCTCCTGTAGCAGTGATCGGATGGGCGTACATTTTGTTGCTGTATTCGGAGAGTCTACGGTCGAGTGCAGCGAGTTGGTGACGATGAACAACAAATTCCAAGCTGTCGTGTAACAGCGCCGGCAAGAGTTTGGCGGCGACAGATGGACTCGGCACTCCGATTATGGTGCCGATCAAATGCGAGCTGGGTTGCTGAATCACATCAGGCCATAACTCGTCTGGGATATTGAGCTCAATGTTCATGCTCCGGAGATCGTCATCGGACACGTTGAAGCGTGCCAATAATGAATACGCAAACAAGTCACGACGCGCTCGGCTCGTGAATGTCAGATGTCTAACTGAACCCTCCGGCGGACCTTCGATGCAGATGGTTGCCAGGAGGCGCCATAGCGGCGGTTCCGTTGCTCTCGCCGTCGTTAAGGCTTGATCCAGTAGGGCGCTTGCCGCCTGAAGGGTGGAAGCGAACGTCGGAGCAGATTGCCAGCAAGTTTCCTGAAACTGCTGACAAGCGCGCTGTATATGGGCAAGGGGCCGTAAGCCCCAGTACTGAGGTGCTTCAGCCTCATAAATCTCGACGGGAATTTGCAGGAGTTCAAGGTTTCTTACATACTGCCAATGCGTTGCGAGCGCGTGCTCTGCAAGACGACCTTGCGCTCTGCTACTCGCTAACAACTTAATCGCGTTGCGCAATAAGTCGGAGTAAAGTTCCGCGTCAGCGCCAATCGGCATTATGGGGGTGACTGGCCTCAAGCTAGTACTGAACAGAATGTTTGGGTCGAGTAACACTTCGGATCGGCGCTGAGGGGGCCAAGTGAAAACTTCACCGATAGAGGAAAACTCTCGAAAGATGCCCGACAGCGGGTTCTCCCCCCAAGCAACCAATGGTACTCCGTGCGCTTTTGAGTAAGCGATCGCGTCGGTGAACCATTGTGCTTCCTTACCGGCGCCCACGTCGATCGCGATGAGATCGGGAGGGAGGGAGTTGAAGAGAGCGCCGGTATCAGCCGGAGAATAGACGGTTACGACACTGGGCAAACTCGACGTTCCTGGTTCCGCAACGTCGCGCCCCGCGTCATGGCGGCTGAGGTGAGTCTCTTCAAAGATCGTTCCTAAATCAACTGACAGTTTGGCAACTTTAACAGCGCCCAGTTGATCTCGAATCCCGATGTGGGAACCGAAATAGAGGACCCTCGTCGGTCGATTCTGTTGCCTAGTGTTCCACCAGAATCGCAGCAATACGGTCGCAAAGAGGACTGCGGCACGGTGAATTTGGGAGTCTGGGAAGGCAACCAGGATGCAACGGCGGGCCTGGATGGCGGCGACCGCCAGTCGGGCGCTCAATTCGTCACAGAGGTCGAGCTGTTCAGGACCGGAATACCGCAGTCGGTGGTCTTCCCACAAGTGACAAAAAAAATCGTCGACTGTCCCCGGCAAGTTTCGGAAGCGATGGAGTTGGGTTTCCATCGCCGTCGGTATCGTTTCAGTGTCGTGCATTTACGGGCGGGCTGTGTGACTTCTTGGGAAAGCGTGCCCGGTGCGGGCCACATTCCAAGCTGTTCAACAAGAAAGGGGGAACCACAAGTATACGGTCGGCAAATTCTAGTGTCGACCGGAACGTACGCTCAGAAGCACTAAGGTTACCTCGTCGAGGAATCGCAGCCATACCCATTGCGACAGAAAGGAGTCGTGGTATCACTGGCCACCTATGTCAGTCGATTCCTATCGAAGTTCATAATGGGTTATAGGATGCGGGGTTGCGGGTCAGATAGACGGAACTTCGGCGTTTCGAGGAAACATGCGGTCGATTACTCTTTTCGCGGCGAGCTAGATTGATGTAACGGCAGGGCCTCTCGGAATAATGATTGCTTGAATAGGTCAGAGCCTTAACCAGGAAAGCGGCTGATGGATCGGCCGTAGGTCGAGACGGTGCCGCATGGCAAGTAATCGCCGCGTCCAAGAGATTGGCAAGTACTAGCCGATTACAGAAGATCCGAAATCCATGAAGGCTATAGCCGTGCTAGGTCTCGCTGGATTCGGGCGAGGATTGTGCCCAAGGGAATCTGGCCGCGATAGTAAAGTGCAGCCGTCTTTGAATATTCTGCTTCAAGTTGCTTCCGGATGTTCTCGTCTTCGATGGTGAAGGCCCCGCTTTGTGCGACGTTGTGATCCAAAGACTTGAAACGCTTCTTCTTGTGCGCCAAGTATTCCGGAGTCCCGATGAATTTCTGCACAGCTTCGACGTCGAGAAGTTGGTGGATATCGTAGTAGTGTCTGAGGAAATTCGTTGGGGTTTTCCCTGTCACTTTGAACTGGCCGTATTTTCGAACCACAGCCTGGACCTTTTCGACAAAGGTATATTCGGGGTTATAGCAGGAGATGTCGAGGGCCCGGTTGTTCGCGTATTGAAGCTTCTTAGCATCGGCGAACTGGACGACCCAAGAGGAGATTGTGACGGGTCGGTTCGGGGTGGTCTGATCGAATCCGACTTCCAGGAGAATTCCATCCTTAAGACCAGCGATTGAACCAAAGTTAGTTTCGTAGCTTAGCCTGAGGCCGGCGTTCCTCAGCGGTTCGTCGTCGTATGTCGTATCCCTCTCGACGGTCGAAATGCCTGAGATCTTAATCTTGTCCCGCAGTCTTTCATAAAACACTCGTCTCGACTCGATGTGTTGGGGCTTCTCGTGATTTGGATTTGTATCGACCCGCAGTCCATCGAAGGGTTCGATGCGAATGTCGATGTCTTCGGAAAACCGATGAATGACCCCAAAACCCTTAGAAAGCGAAGTGCCGCCCTTGAGCTCAAACGTTAAACCAAGTTGCTTGAGCCCAAAGACGGTGTGCATGATCCAGTAGTCTTTTTCCACGAGAGCTGGATCATTGATCTTCTCGCTGTCGGCAACAGTCTCGACAAGGGCCTTGAAATCGCTTCTCTCATGCAAAAAGCTCTCAGGCGGCATGGTGCAGAATCTCCTGAAACTTTTTCTGCGTCGAGTATTTACCGTAGAGAGAAACTGCCCGTGAGAGCTTTTTCGGGTCCATCTCTTTGGCTTTTTCGCGAACACGGGAAAGAACGGCGTCCCGATCCTCCGCAAGGTCGCCTAGCTCGTTAACAAGATCAACCAGCAGAAACTCGGGAGACAGTTGCCTCGGAACATTCAGGCGGCGCTCGAAGGTGACCATTCGATTGCCGAGCGGAAATGTCCCATGCCGTTTCTGATTGTAGACAACCCGTTTGTTGTAGAGCTGCGTTGTCCCAAGTCCCAACTGGTTGTAGGCATTTGGGGAGGTCACGACAAAACGGTCTGTCTTCAGGAACGCTTTCACCAGCTCATGCTCGTCCGCGGGAGCCTCTCCAAATTCGAACTTACGAGGCCTGTAGTACAAGCCACTACGGAGCTTCTGGAAGGTCCCGTCGACGGTGAGTGCTTTGAGGTGTCGATCAACACTGTGGGACCAGGCCAGAAGGTCTTCTCTGCGATACACACGTCCAGGCCGAAGATGTCGCTTCAACTGGTCAAGCGTGCTCGTCCGCATTTTCCCTGATCCTCCACACTCATGTTACCCTTCATATGCTAGAACGTCAATAATATTATTAATATTTCATGCATTATATGGCGTAAATGGCTATATATCTATATGTTGCAGATGACGATACACTCCTACCGTTATGCCAAGCCGTCATTGTGTAAACCGTTGAGCTCTCGCGCTTTACGCTTCTGGGATCAACAGGGCTTATGGATTCTTCAGACAGTGTCTGTAGAATCTTGCCGACGGCCACGCGCGGCTCTTTGCCCATCGCGGCCCTTTGAATCTCAACTGGCGTTGTCGCAGGCCTAACACAACGCCTCCATATAGGGGCGAATGACATTACTAGCCCGGCAGACTTTGGCGTAGCGGTGGATTTCGTCGATGCTGGCCTTTTTCTGGCGAAGACAATCCTTCAGGGCTTCGATTGCGATGTCGAGTCCGATTTTGTTCCTGAATTTAAAACAGTCGGCGACGGTCTTCGCGGCTGAATAGACACGGACTGTGACGCCCTCCACCTGATGTTTGTCGATTCCCTCCGTGAGTGATAGCCCTGACAGCCGAACGATCCTGAGCGAAGGTGAAGCGAGAGCAGGCGTTCTTGCCCCTTTCGAGAGAGCGATCCAAACCGAAGCAGGACTCTGCGTCGTGATCTCGTGAAAGACAAGCGCCGAAAGCAGGCAGACAGTAGCTTGCGGGACTCGCTTGGTGACTTCAGCGTAGGAGTGGTGTTCCGTCACGTCGGCGTCTGGAAGTGTGTAGATGCCACGTGCAGGCCGATTGAGCTTGCCTTGCCGGTGGAGACGGACAAGATACTCCCGCGGAAGACCGATGGCGTCGATATCGCGGGACCTAACAATCCCGTGTTCGCCAATGTACCGCATAATCCTCTGAAGAGGCGCTGCCGAGGCTTGTCTCAATATGTCATTACTTAATCATAACTAATGACGTATTGCAACACCATCGTAGAACATTCAGCCCACCCAATACGGGTTTTTCCTCGAAGAGGGTCTTGATGTGCGGTATGCGGCAGGTGTTTCGGGAGCGCGCCAATGATGTAGGGGCCTCAAGGCAACATTTTGCAGACACCGTCTGCAAGATTCGTCGCGCCGTGACTCGGCACTCTTGCTGCGCGAGAAAAGTGTGGTGCGGGCGGAAGGACTTGAACCCTCATGGGCCGCTTAAGCCCTGCGGATTTTCATACCGTCTACAGCTTTCGCCGCCCGGAGGTTGCGCCCTCGGGGGCTCACGCCAGGTTTGCGGTCTGGACTTATCCCTTCACCATCTTCCGGAAAGTTCGGAGCTTAGGTGCTGCCCGTCTAGTCTCTAAACCTTCCCGGCTCGTATCTCTACGGCTTGGCTAGGGATTGCCATTTGAGGGTTCCCCGAGTTTGAGCAGTTCTGCATCGCCGATTTCCTCTTGAGCACTCAAGTCTTCCATAAGTCCGCTGCGTATGCCATTCCGCCACGCGCGCGCGCTGCTCTCCGACTGCCTTTCTATCATAGGAGGATTGCCCGGAAGACACGCCCGTTTCCTTGAAGGTGACGGAAGCGTGACCTATTTGCACCGCGGGGCGCCAGTGCCGATTCAACGCAGACCTCGGTCTGTTGTGCTCTGCTAATATTCCCCAGGGTCTCCATGTCAATATTGTTTAAGGTTGTGAAGCGCACAACGATAAGAGAGTCCACGGTGAACTCAGTCGCCTAAACGCAGCACCTGAGATCTTCAGGGGCTGGTGCTACGAAACTATCGCGCACGACTCGCGGTGATTCGTCCAAACGACGGCCCACTTATCCCCTTCTGCCCGTCGCACAGAAGGGACGGGGAAGACAGCGTGAGCGTAGATTGCATGATGCGACCGTGACCATTCGGGCATCGCCGAGTGTGCAAAACGGAGGAGATCAAGATGTCACAAGAAGAGAGCGGTCTCGTTACAGGGGAATCCACCTCTCTGGAGGAGCTAACATCTGATGGTGAAGGTTCAGGCCTGGAAGTCGAAAAAGTAGACGCTCCAGAAGGCACCATTCAGGTTCCTTTCGACCCCTCGAAGATCGATGTCATTACTCAAGCCCGAACGGTTGACCTCCTCCTGACTCGATTGAAAGAAGGAGAACTGGATCTTTCTCCTGACTTTCAGCGGCGCGACAATATCTGGGATGAAAAGCGGAAGAGCTCTCTCATCGAATCGATGTTGTTGCGCATTCCAATCCCGTCCCTTTATGTGTCAGAGGACAATAATGGAGACTATACGGTCGTTGACGGCCTTCAACGTCTGTGCGCAATCGCTCACTTTGTAGATGTGGCGGCCCTGAACCAAGCCGTAAATGGCGCTCTGAATCCTTTGCGTCTTACCGGCCTCCAATCCCTTCTGGATCAGAAGAACAAATCCTTTGCGGAACTTCCCAGGCCACTCAAGCGGCGCATCAAAGAAACCGAATTAACGCTACATATAATCAGGGCAAGCACACCTAAGGCTGTCAAATTCAACATTTTTTCGCGGATCAATCAAGGTGGCCTCCCTCTCACGGCCCAAGAGATTAGGAATGCGATCTATGGCGAAGGTCAATGGCGCGAGAGGGTGCGGAAGCTCGCAGAAGGCGCACCATTTCTCACTGCGACTGACCACAAAATCAAGGTAGAGCGGATGGAGGATATTGAACTAGTATTGCGATTTGTCGCACTCTATACCTTCGATTCTAAGCGACCAGACAACGAAAACTTGGACGATTTCCTGAATGATACGGTCGAAAAGCGCAGTGTCCTTTGGAACGATGAGAAGTGGGCTGATATTGAGTCTTCGTTTCATCGAGCGTTAGCCGCTGCCTCGCAGGTATTTGGCAAGTATGCATTCAGAAAGTATTTCGGTCCGGATCAGAGTAGGCGCCCTATCAATAGGGGCCTTTTCGAGACTGAGACAGTAGTTCTAGCTCGCCGCAGCGACAGTGATTTGAAGTTGCTCGCTGCTCGTTCTCACAGCGTGCTAGAAAGAATGGCAGGACTGTTTAATGCCCCCAATGGCGATTTCATGAACGCGACACTCTATGCGACTGGGCGGGGCTCTTCGTCCAACAAGAGAGTGGAAGAACTGGAGAGAGCTTTGACCGAGGTGCTCAGTGCTTGAGCACATACATCTAGAAAACTTTAAAGCCAGTCGAGATGTTCCTGCTCGCCTCGCCCCATTGACCGTACTTGCGGGCTTGAACAGTTCTGGTAAGAGTACTCTCCTCCAGGCCCTTGCTGTTCTCCGGCAAAGCTATGATCCCAATGGTCGGACCGATGGACTGTATCTATCAGGGCAACTTGTTCAACTAGGAAAGTATGGAGACCTCCTAACCGAAGGAACGGAATCGGACACCGTTGCGATTACGGTCGTCGAAAACAACAAGAGTTACCGATGGGTTTTCGGGGGCCCAATTGATGCCTACGTGGCAAACTTTAGCATCTCACCCTCGCCGATTGCTGCTTTTGTGACATCGACTGGTTTTCAATTCTTGCAAGCAGACCGCATCGTGCCACGCACGCTGTACCCTCAAGCCCCACAACAAGCGCGTGATACAGGATTCTTGGGTGCACACGGAGAATTTGCCGTGGATTTTCTAGGTCTGGCTGCCAAGCGGCCAGTGCCAAAGGAACGAACCTTCCCTCGGTCGGGCTTAGGAATAACTGAGGAGTTGCTCAACAAGATTGCTCCAACAGATGGCCTTCTCGATCAAGTGGCGGGATGGCTGCAACAACTGAGTCCCGGTGCGCGTCTGAGCAGTCTCCCGCTCCCTGGGACAGACGAGGTTCTGTTGCAGTACAGATATGACGGAAGAGTGCGCGAAGTCACTACTAACTTTTACCGTCCGACGAATGTAGGGTTTGGCCTAACGTATTGTCTTCCTATCGTGGTGGCTTGCCTTTCTGCTCCCAAGGGAGCGCTGTTGCTCCTGGAGAACCCTGAGGCCCATTTGCACCCGCAGGGCCAAGCCGCCTTGGGCGAGTTAATGGCGCGGTGCGCAAATGACGGTGTGCAAATCGTTGTAGAAAGCCACAGCGATCACCTTCTGAATGGCGTACGTCTCGCCGTTAAGAGAAAACTAATTGGTCACGAAAATGTCGCACTGCACTGGTTCTCGCGTTCTGTTGGAACAGGAGAGGCATCCGTCGAGACTCCTGCGATTCTGGAGAACGGAAGGCTCTCAAATTGGCCCAGCGGCTTCTTTGATCAGTGGGACAAAGATGTTGAATCGTTGCTGGACTAGGTTGTGAAGACTTTCGTTATTTTTCTCAACGAGCTATCTTTCGCTTGTGCGCTGTCGCCGGAAGCGATGCTTCCGCACGTCTTGTCTACACTGGCCACAGTTCGCGCCGCAAGAAGAATCAGGAGCGATATTGTAGTCGCTGGCAACGTTCCGCTCTCTAGCGTGTTCTTGGGTGATGGCACTCAGTCTATCGGGGCTGTCCTGCGTGGTGATGCTAACAGAGATGAATGGCGTTTCCTCAGAGGCTTGGATCAATCAAGTCCTTGGTCTTCTCATCCGGGTTCGACACGGCCGGGGGACTTCGAGGAGATCATTTTCAACGGGCAGATCGCAGTCGGAATGCTATGGGCCAAACAGAACGAATCAGCAATTGTAAGTTTTCCCTTTCCTCCGAACTGGGCTGACAGCTCAGTGCCAGCGGTGTTTCATCAAATGGGCGAGGCGAGCAACATCGATTCTAGCGAGGTCGCCATCCCGAATCTTTCAACGCCAGAACATGCCGAGGTGCATAGACCGTTGATTGAGAACTATGGCCGCACGGTGTCAGCATCCTCTCTAATTTACGAAGGTGATGGGTTCTTTGTGCGCATTTGGTTCCATGATCACGACCCGCCACACTTTCACGTCTTGATGAGGAGAGACACATCCGACACCGTGGCGAAGTATGTAATCGAAACGCTCGACCTTATGGAGGGACAGCTCCCTTCCTCCGTTCGCAAGAAGGTAGAAGAGTGGGCGAGGGGTCGGACAGAAGAGCTGATGCGAAGTTGGCACCGCTGTCGGGCTGGCCTACACCCATTTGTCGTTTACGAATGAAACTCCAGCACAAGCGCAACAACGTACCCGACAGATTACTGCCTAGCTCGGATTGCCATTTAAGGCTCCTTTGCTCGGTAGGCACCGGAAACGCGGCGTTCTTTACGCCACGTCCGTCAAGCAGCTTCCTTTGACTTTCTTTTCTTCGGCCGCATGACATTGATTGCAACGGCATCGAGCGAGGTCTTGATGTGGGACGCGTAGTACTTCTCGATCATCTCAACGCTAGTTCGGCAGTTCTTGGCGATTTGGTAGATGTCGGCACCTTCGATCAAGCGCAAACAGATGTATGTATGCCGCAGACTGTACGCGGTGCGCGGTTGGCCTTCACGGTCGATGCGGAGCTTTTCCTCGTCGAGGATGGTTTTGAAAAGCTCTCGCTGCCATTTCGGAAAAATTAAATCAGTCGGTTCGGGCGTGCGCCATTCTCCGTTCGGAACCGCAGATGTCTCGGAGGTTTCTGTAGGCGCGTTCGCGCCATAAACGCGCGCCGGGCGGAGCCGGCTTCGAAGTCGCTTAAAAGGCAACACCGCACCGGTCATACTTTTGCAATATCCAGTCCCACGCTTTCCTCGAACCTCGATCTCCAGGATTGTCTTTCTTAGATTGTCGTCGAAAACGATCGTGACATCGCGGAACTGAAGTCGCCAGGCCTCGTCGGGCCGCAGTCCGGTATTAACGGCAAAGAGAACATAGTCGTGAAGCTGTTCTGCTTCCCATTTGAAGCCCCGTTTCTTCGGCTCTTGCGCACGGGTTCGTGTCGCTTCGTAGAGTTGTTTGTATTCTTTTAGTGAGAACCATGCACGGTGCGAAATTTTTGGCGATTTCCGGTATCGCTCAGAGAAGTCAGGAAGACGATCCAGCCATCCATTGCACAATGCCGTTTTTAAGGTTTGGCGGAGCGTCACGATCTCTTGGTGCATCGTGCTATGGCCTGGTGGTTTGCCAAATTCCTTAAGAGCTTCTTGGTGTCTGTGAAGTCGGTATTCCTGGATCTTTCCAGCGGTTACTTCTGAGATGCCCAAGTTCCCGAAGAAAGGAATTAGACGTCCTTCACACCGCCAGTGCTGGCCCTCGACGTATTTTTGGTTGCGTTCTCCCTGCGTCATGATGTCGAACTCGTGCAAGTAGTGCTCAGACACCTCGCGAAATGTCTTTTCGGTCTTGATCTCTCCGTCGCGGAGTTTCCCGCGGAGTCGGAGGTACCAATCCTCAGCGATTTCCTTGGCTCTGGAGAGACTGTCTTCCTTCGTGCTGGTGCGGCGATTCCTGCCCGCAAAAAAGCTTGAGCATTGCCAGAGGCTGCTGTTCGGGCGTTTGTAGACGTGGACCTTGCCGCCCAGAATCGTGTGGTGTTCGGTCATTTTCGCTCCTCGTTCGAAATGGCGCGGGAACTCGAAAATGTGTAATGAGTGTGAAGCTATTCCGGCTTCGAAGTGATGTCAATAAAATTATTGTTTACAATTAGATATGATGGGGTGAGAGTTTTTTAGAGGATTTTGAGTCCGCTGCGTCTGCCAGTTCCGCCATCCCGGCCGGATGGTAACTGCTTGATTTCACAGTCTAGTTGAGACGGTCAATTTTGTCATCTGCACCGTCTTTGGTGTGTCGGTAGCACATGATATGTCCGGTTGAGATAGCACATGATATGTCCGCTTTGCGGGCGGTGAGGATAGGAGACCATGCGGAGCATGGAGACTTATCCGAGGGCCGCGATGGAGCGGGCAATGAAA
>Ga0185299_10000770_pt1 | contig 77060 bp, 78 predicted proteins | sample PaiPotPPA55metaG_FD_128002 | JGI IMG/M metagenome (GOLD analysis project Ga0185299, IMG submission 128002) | Iron sulfur acid spring bacterial and archeal communities from Banff, Canada, to study Microbial Dark Matter (Phase II) - Paint Pots PPA... ...
CGGCGGGCGATCACCACAATGATGTGTCGATGCTGGACGGAAAATTCGCGGCGATGCCGTCGTGTCCGGCGAATGCCATTCCGGAAGTGCAAATTGCCGTCAGCAATGCTGGCGGTTACATCGCACAGAAAAACCATGGTGCCGGTGTCCATGAAGCGCTGGTACACTTCACGAATGGCTCTACCGGCCGGGACGATCTCTGAGGGCCGTCTCGAACAACGCTACAACGCTCACCACTTCACATTGCCAGATCCCATCGGACCCGGAGCGTAACGATCCTCACCGGACATTTTTTCTCCCGGGACAGCTGCACCAGATTGCGAGGACGACGGATCGGAGAGCGTTTCACCGGTTTGTGACGCGCAGGCAGCGAGTAAGAACGCAATCAGCAAAACCAGAACGCCTGTTGTTGCGACTTGTTTAATCACTGACCCGAACCTATGTGCGGGTCATCTCCGGTGCAACCAGCCGCAAGAGACTGCGATCACAGAGTGAACGGACAGTCGCAATAATCGGCGTCGCAATTCAGAAGTGCCCAGAAGTCGATCCCCCCTCGCCGTTGGGAGCATATGACGGACGGCCGAAGTGTGCCTCAGGTGAATATGTCCCTGGTTCAGTCGATTCCCTTACGACGCCTTCCTCCTTCGATGAAGAACAAGCAGAAAGCAGGCACCCGATTACCAAAGAAATCACTCCGCATAAGGCAGCGCGTTTTTTCACGGACACGAACGTACCGATCGCACAGCTGGATGCAACAGTGCCAAGTTGAGGAGCGATTTGGAAACAGCAAGGGCGCCACGAAAAAATTTTGCGCGGAAAGAGAAGCTCGCGTTTAGTTCTGCATGGCCGGCAACTGGGGCGAGCCTGAACGCATGTGGGACGAATACGATTGGGAGCGTTTTCTTCAGCAACAAGACGGGAAGACCGAAAAGTACATGCAGTTGCTGGAAACATATCTTGACGATCCGCGCCGCGACGAAATTATCGCGCGCGAAATGGGTTGGACGCAGTTGCTGGATGAGAAAGACTGGAGCGCGGAGGTGGACGCGCTTCTGGATGAAACCACTACCGAAGAGGAAGAGTCCGACGTCGACAATACAGCTGCCTCCGGTGAAACCTTCCAGGAGCACGATCTTTATCGCGCTGCTTTCGATCTTACGCTCTGGATCGATCAATTGTTCGATCAAAACTCTACGCTCCAGAACGAGCCCGCAGCCGTTAAGCTGGCTACTCACGCGGCTCTGGCCAGCGCGAAGCTAGCAGCAGCGTTGAGCGGTGATCATCTCGATGAAATTGGGATGACCATCGCGTATTTGAAACGGGCCTTGAAGGCGATTACGACATCGATGAATGCAGCAGCGCAACTGCGAAAGGCCGCCGGACTGATCAGCCGGTCGGAGTATCTGGTGTTGCAGCAACGACTCTTTGAAGTCCGCGACGGCATCGTAAGCCTAATGGGTGAATATCGCGCTGAGTGGCGCCGTCGTTTCGGCCCAGACACTTTTCAGCGTTGAATGAAATAAGGGCGCGCTCCGTCCAATCATGCAAACGGAAGCGACTCTGGCGCAGTCCGATGTGTCGGAATTGGACTTGGTAAAACGATGCCAGGCCGGTGACACCGAAGCATTCGACGAGCTGGTAACTCGCTACCGCACACGAGTATTTGGCATGATTTACAACATGGTCCACAGCGAACAGGACGCATGGGATCTGGCTCAGGACAGCTTCCTAAAAGCATGGAAGTCGATTGGACGCTTCCGCGGTCAGTCATCTTTTTACACCTGGATTTATCGCATCGTCATGAACGTGACGATCGATTGGCTGCGCAAAAAGCACGTCAAAGGCGGCGACGCTGAGTTCGATGATGCAATTCAACTTAGAGAGATTGATCCGGCATCCAAAACGGTTCCAAAAACGGAAGCGTTGCCCCATCAAGTCATGGAACGAGACGAGATCCGGGGCCGGATCGAAAAGGCAATTGGCCAGCTCTCGCCGGAACACCGCGCCGTGATTTTAATGAAGGAAATCGACGAAATGCAATATCACGAAATCGCGGACGCGTTGGGGTGTTCGATTGGTACCGTGATGTCCCGGCTGTTTTATGCGCGCAAGAAATTGCAAAGCTTACTGAGAGACGTTTATGAAAACGTTTGAGGAAAAATGGACGGCATGGCTGGACGACCAGCTCAGCGGGGCCGAATTATCGGAATTTGAGGCGTCGCTACCTGACAAAGCCGCCGCTCAATCCGAAAAAGCCGAGGCGAAAAAGCTCGGCGGGCTGTTGAAGCGCGAGTTGAGTCCGCATTCACTGAAGAACGAAGAATTCTTTAGTCATCAGCTTCGCGAAAGGATCGTTCAGGAAAGTGGTGAGCAACGTCGGGAGCGTGCTGGCCGAAGTCCAACGTCCAGTTGGTGGACGATTCCGCGCCTGCTCTGGGCGGGCACGGCGTCGCTCGCTGTGTTTTTAATTTGCACCGTCCTGGTTATGCATCAGGAAACACCGCCAGAGGAATCGCAATACCTGACACAGATTCTCAACACCCGGGTCGATCCTGTCGTTAGTCCTAATGCAACCGTCTCGATCTTTGAGGTGAAACAAGACCGTGTAACAGTCCTTTGGACCGAAGGACTGCAAACTTTACCGGCCGATTACGCTGCGAAATAGCTGCTCATGCGTCGCTCTCTGGCCGTCGTAATCTCTGTTTTCGTCCTGACGATGACCACGGCGCCCGCGTCGCCAGCGGCGGAAAAAGTTTGGAGCGGGCTTGTCATGGCGGAGAACGTTAGGGAACCGCAGCCGATTCCGCAGGAATTGACTCGGATTGAAGGATTGCTGAAAAAATTTTTCGGCTACAACGAATTTCAAGTAATTGGACAATCGCAAAAAATCCTTAAGACCGGTCAGGAAGATTGGCTTGCGACGAGCAAATTTTTCGGACTGCACGTAGACGCACGCGGTGAAACCCAAGGCGGCTACGTTTTGAATCTGAAGCTTTACAAAGAGAAGGAGCTTTTGCTCGAGACCGAAGCCAAGTTGAGCAAGCGCAGTCCGCTGGTGATCAAAGGCCCGCAGGTGGGTGGGGGGCAATTGCTACTGGTGCTGGTTGTGGAGTAATCAGGCCCTTGCTGTAGCCACGGCACTGTGGCCGTCATATTGTGCGAGACATGCGCGTTCCACTTGTCGCATTTCTGATTTTGTTTTTGATAAGGTCGTTAGTCGGAGCTGTGGAAAAACCGTTTAACTTCAACGACACGCCCGGAAAACTTCCGAAAGAAGTAGTTCCGACGGAATACGCAATCCGCATAGGTCCGAACCTCGACAATTTCACGTTCGCCGGAAGTGAAAGCGTGAAGCTGAACGTGCGGAGTCCGGTCCATCAACTGGTGTTGAACGCGCTCGAACTCAAGATCGAAGCGGCCTCTGTCGATGGCAAAGAACTGCCGCTCTCGGCGATTAAGACCGACGATGAAAAGGAACTGCTGACGCTTACGTTGCCGTCAGAACTCGCGGTCGGCGATCACGCGCTCGCGCTACGTTTCACGGGCAAGATCAATCAGCAAGGGCAGGGGCTTTTCTACGTGCGCTATCAGGAAGAGGGCAGCGGTGTTCGCAAAGTTATGCTCGGGACGCAATTCGAAGCGACTGATGCGCGTCGATTCTTCCCTTGCTGGGATGAACCGGCTTTTCGCTCGCGTTTTCAATTAACCGTTGTGGTGCCCGAAAATTGGCTCGCCGTCTCAAACATGCCGATCGAGACCGAGCAAAAAATCGCGGGCGGGAAAGAAGTCCGCTTTGCGCCGACTCCGCCGATGTCCAGTTACCTGAACGTATTCGTCGCCGGCGAACTCGATTTTATCGAGTCGCGAGTCGGCCCGACGCAGATCCGCGTAATCGCGACAAAAGGCAAAGCAGAACTGGGTCGCTACGCGCTTGAGGCCTCAGCGCAGATTTTGAAGTATTACAACGATTATTTCGGCGTGCCGTATCCGTTGCCCAAGCTGGACCAAATTGCTATTCCGGGCGGCTTCGGTGGTGCGATGGAGAACTGGGGCGGCATCACCTATTACGAATCGAGGCTTCTCTTCGATCCGAAAAGTTCCTCCGGCGAGACGAAGCAAAATATTTATGAAGTGTTGGCCCATGAGATGGCGCACATGTGGTTCGGGGACCTTGTAACGATGGCGTGGTGGGACAACCTCTGGCTCAATGAAGGATTCGCGTCCTGGATGGGCAGCAAATGCACCGCGCATTTCAATCCGCAATGGGAAGTCTGGCTGGCACGGGGCTTACCGCGAGATCCTACACGGCGTAGCGGAATCGCGAAGGAAGCGGCCATGGAGGGCGACGCGCGCTCGACGACGCATCCGATTCAGCAGCGTGTCGCAACAGAAGCCGAAGCCAATAGCGCGTTTGACGATATCACCTACAAGAAAGGCCAGTCGTTCCTGCGAATGCTGGAGAGTTTTCTCGACGAGGACGTTTTCCGCGATGGAATTCGGCGGTACATCGCCGCGCATAAATATTCGAACACAACCACTGCGGATTTGTGGAACGCGCTCTCGGATGCTTCGAACAAATCAGTAGGTGAAATTGCGGCCGGCTGGACGCAGCAGCCCGGATTCCCTGTCGTGACCGTTAGGCGAGAGCCCGACGGCAAGGTCCGGCTTACTCAGGAGCGTTTCACCGTGAATTTCAAGAACGCCCCGCCACTGCTCTGGCAAATCCCTCTGACGTATTCGATGATTGCCGAAACACCGGCGACTTTGCTGATGACCGATAAGACCGCGGTTCTGGAAAACATTCCCGCAGATCGCGGGCTCAAGTTGAACGTTAACGGCGCCGGAAATTATCGCGTCGAATATGATGACCGGTCATGGGAATTGTTACTTAAGGCGCTGCCGAAGTTAGGCGTCGAAGATCGCGTGAATCTTATGAGCGATGCCTGGGCGCTTGTGGAAGCCGGACGCGCGCCGGCCTCGCTCTATTTTGGATTGGTTGAAAAGTTGCCCGCCTCCACTGATCTGGCCGAACGCGAACAGATCATCGGTGTCTTGGAATTCATCAACGGTCTGCTGCGTGGCAGCCCAGCCACTGAAAAATTCCAGCAATATGCTCGATCGCTCTTGCGTCCAACATTTGCGAGGTTGGGGTGGGATCCGAAACCGAACGAACCGCCGAGCGCTGGAAGGCTGCGCGCAAGCTTGATCGGCGCCCTCGGACATTTGAATGATCCCGAAGTTATCGCCGGCTGCCGCGAGCGTTTCCAGAAATACCTCGCACATCCTGCGTCGCTCCCACCGGATCTCCGCGCCCCAGTCCTGGCAGTAGTCGGCCGCTATGCCGATGAAAAGACTTGGAACAAGCTGCACGAACTCGGTCTGAAAACCACCAGCATTGAGGACCAACAGAATTACTACGAGGCGCTCGCTTGCGCGACTGATCCGAAATTGGTGAAGAAGACGCTTGCGATTGCGCTTACTGACGAGCTGCCAACGAGTCGTGCGATCTTCCTGGTCTCGCGAGTCGCCCGCGACAGCGGTCATCCCGATATTGCTTGGGAGTTCGCGAAGGGAAATATGAAAGCGCTGCTCGCCAAAGTCGATGCGGCAGGTGCAAACCGTTACGCGCCCAGTCTGTTTACCTTTTTCTCCGATGGTTCGCGCGCTGACGAATTAAAAAGCTACGCCGCAAAAAGCTTACCTCCGGCAAGCGTGCCCGAAGTAGCTAAAGTCATCGATGAAATTCAATTCCGCGCGGAATTCAGCGACCGCCTCGTGTCTCAACTGCCGGCGCTCATTCACAGCGGCGCGAAATAGCTCGGCCTAGAGTTGTCGCTCTGGAATTGGCGGTGGAGAAATTGCCGCTTCACGGCGCGCGGCGTCCTCTGATTCGATAGCGAGGTTTTGAGCGGCGCGCCAACCGGCTTGCGCCTGCGAGAAAATGAAGAAGGCGATTATACCTAACCAGATTGATCGCGATGCGATCGCCCAAAACGCGAATAAAATTGCTCCTCCGAAACCAATTATGCTGGCTGCTTTCAAGCTGCGAATGGGTCCAACTTTGAGCCAGAGCAGTCCGCGCAGAATTTGGCCGCCATCAAGGGGATAAACTGGAAGCAAATTAAAAAACAACAGCGCGGCGTTTATGTACCAAACGGTCAGAACAAACTGGTAGAAATCTGGGTGAACTGTTTTCCAGTGGAGCTTGATGAGCACAAAGGCAAACAAAGTGAACAAGGGAAATAAAATTACGTTCACAAGAGGCCCGGCTGCAATACTCCATAGGTAGGCGCCAGGTCGAGCTGGAGGTTTGACGAAGGCGATTCCTCCAAGCGGCCACAGCACGATCGTGTCTGCCTCTCCGCCAGTTTGGCGGCAGGCGAGCGCATGTCCAAATTCGTGCAGCAAAACGACACCAAAGAGCGCGCAATATTCCAATGCTGCCCAAATTGGATTGCGATACCGGTGCGCGAATCGCGTCACTTCAAGCGCGGCAACTATGAACCAGGTGAAATGCAGATACACGCGTATTCCTGCCAACCGGAATATTGGCAGCGCGCCTTTCATCGGCATCGAGGGATTGGAAGGCTGAACATCAACAATTGCTGCAGCGCACTTCCGCGGGGCGGCCTATTCTTTTGATTCGGTCCCCTCGTTCTGGGTACTGATCCATAAGCGCATCGGAATCATCGAAGAATCGATGAAGCCATGCTTTCGGAAAAAGGCCTGCGCCACATTTTCGGGGCGATCGGTCAGCAGTGTGATTCGGAGAAAGTTTTTCTTCTTCGCGAAATCGATCGCGTGCTCGAGAAGCCTGTTGCCGTAGCCCTGTCCTTGATACTGCCTGTGCACCACCAGGTCCTCCAAGAGCATGACGAACCCGCCTTCCGCCGTGCTGATGGTGAATAGCAAGTTGATCATCCCGACGATTGCGCCATTGCGGCGCAGCACAAAGACCCGACCACGGCTGGGCTGTTCGAAAATGAGCCGCAATCCGCGGAGCTGTCTGTCTTTATCGGGACGGAAGTCGCCCTCCTGAGCGAACAATTCGCCGAGCAATTGCGACAACTCGTCCAGGTCGGCTTCAGTCGCAGGCTCGATCACGACATTTTGTTTCTCCGCCATATCGGTGCGAGTCGTTATTTCAGAAATGCGCCCTGTTGGCAACTTTCTAAATTAGACCCTCTTGTCTGTAGCGGATAACGCGTCATCGTACGAAATCGGTCACGCCTTATAATTGTGTGCCCTCCCGGTGTCGTTGACAATGCCGGCCGCGTCCCTAGTATAACCGCTCTCAGATTGGCCCCGAGCAAGATCACGGTTTATGAAACGCACTTATCAGCCATCGAAGCGAACGCGTAAACAGCAGCACGGTTTCCGCGCGCGTATGAAAACAAAAGGCGGCCGCGCCACTCTTGCGCGCCGGCGCCAACGCGGTCGCAAACGCCTGCTCCCAAAGGGCGTTGACCTGCACTTCGCCCGCCACACGCAAGCCTGATCTTCGAAGTCCGAAATCGGTGAGCGGTTAGCGATCTTTCACGTCACCGCTAGGTTCCGTTGCAAGCACGCAGCGAAATCCGTAAATCACGTCTCGTTCATTGCGATCAACTACATTTCGGTAAGAGGATTGCATTTCCAGACGATTTCTTGTGGCCCAGGAGCCACCGCGCAACACTCCCCAATCACGACCAGTTGCACTGTTGTCGCCTTTATAGGTGTCGAGACACCATTCCCAAACGTTCCCCCCGAGATCGTAGAGGCCAATCGAATTGGACTTGAAGCTTCCGACGGGCAGCGTCGCGGTGTGTCGCTTTCCAGAAGTTCCCGCATAATTTCCTGCGTCGTTTGGCGGAGGCCATTGTTTACCCCACGGGAATTCGTTCTTAATCTTGCCGTCGCGCGCTTCGGGCGTCGGACCGCTTTCATTCGTCAAACCGACGGCCATGCTCCACTCCGCATCTGTCGGCAGCCGATAAGCTTCTCGATCGCCAATCAGATTTTCGTCGCGTTCTTTTTCGGTCAGCCATTTGCAAAACGCCACGGCGTCGAACCAGCTCACTTTTACAGCTGGATCAGTTGGTGTCTGATGAAAATCGGGCGACTCGTACCGTCGCCCGGTGGCACGGCAAAACGCTTCGTAATCCTGCACGCGCGTTTCCCAGATCGAAACCTGAACGTCGCCAAGCGGAACGAACTTCATGCCTAACGAATTGGTGAATGGTTGCCCCGGCGCAGGACCGACGGTCTTTTCCAAACGCGCTGCCAGAAATGTCTGCTGTTGCGGATCGACCTTGCCACTCACCGATCCCGACTTGTAACCGGATAGGCGCAGTTCGTACGTGACGTCGCCTGGTTTTACTTCCTCGATCACCAGGGGCGTTTGACCCAAGTCTTTTCCGTTCGCCATCACAGTCGCGCCGCCCGGCGCGCTAGTGATCTTCACGCTGCCATTTGCGAACACAAAATGTGCTGCGTTGTCTCGTTGCGCGACGACATCAACCCTTTGCTGTTCATCAGGCCATCCGTCCAAATGCGCGACCAGTTCGTGCGAACGCGCAGGCAGATCCAGATGGACTGGCGTGCGTCCTCGCGATTGTCCGTCCACGAAAATCTCGGCGCCACTGGGTTCGCTGGTAACGTTTGTGAGTGCCCTAACAAACGCGAAGGATTTATTCGTCGTGTCGCTACGCTGCACCTCGACGTCGCCGCGCATTTCCCAGTCGCCGTGGCGCGCGACGATCGAGTATGTGCCGGTTGGAAGATCAGCTACGGTTTGCGGGGTTACGCCTTCGCGCGAAACCTGACCGTCCTCGCTTCGCAATGAAAACTGCGCTCCCGGTGGATCGGATTGGATTTCAAGAGCCCCTTTGCTTCGCACAAGTCGAAACGGCGGAAGATCTGGTAACTGCTTGCGTCTGAAGTCAACGCTCGTTTCCACCGGTTCGTATCCGGGGATCATGATGCGCAGGTTATAGTTGCGCGGTTCCAAGTCTGCGAATGTCGCCGGGCTTTTTTGCGCGTGATCGCCTAATACGACGAGGGCTCCGATCGGCTCGGTCCGGATCGTCGTTTGAAGGTGAACGTCAGACGGTTGTGACGGCCTCAGCCAAAATCCGATTGCGGCGACCAGAAGAACCACGAGTGACAGCGTCGCGAGCAAAATCTTGGCGCGCGATTTTCGTGGGCGTTCACCGTGCTTCAGTGCGGTGAGGTCGCGATGCATTTCCGCGGCCGAGCCGTAACGTTTGTTCGGATCGTTAGCGCATGCTTTCACCAGCACGTCGTTGAGTTGCAGCAGACGTTCGCGGTCCGGGCGCGTGCTCAATTGCGAATCGACCTCCGGAAAATCGAGCCGGTCTTTTCCGGTGCAGGTTTCGTAAAGAAGTTTGCCCAGACTGTAAATGTCGGCACGCGGCGTGCCCGGCCCTTCCGGCGGGATGTAACCTTCCGTGCCAACGAATGAACGCTGTCCGCTGACCGCCACCAATCCGATGTCGGCCAACTTCGGTATGCTTTCGCTGAAAATGATGTTCGACGGTTTGATATCGCGATGGCTTAGCCCGCGTTTGTGCAATGCTTCAAGTGCTTCCGTTAACGAAAGCCCGAGCCTTATCGATTCGTCAGCGGAGAGGCGTTTGTGTCGCGCGAGATCGGTTTTCAATGTCCGCGGTTCGTAGCTGCCAATATCGATCTTGCGCCCGTCCAAATGATCGTCCGCCAACTCCATGCTGTAGTAGAGATACTCGGTGGTCCGTCCGACGTGCAGGATGTTGATAAAGCCGGCATGCCCTCGAGAGATCGGCTCGAAAGCTGACATTCCTTCGAATTCCCGGAGAAACGCGCGCTCGCTTTCGAACGTGCTGCGGTAGACGACTTTCACTGCGCGAAATGCGCCGGTCACCGTCCGCGCCAGCCAAATCTCACCGTAAGCGCCGCGCCCGATTACGCGCAGCAATTCGTGATCGGGAATGATTGGTATCTGAGCCTTAACCTCGTCGGGAATGGGCGATTTTACACAAGCAGCGGAGGCGAAGCAATTCTGGGGAGCCTCCTAATCAGCCACCTCTCTTTTCAAGCGCTTTAATTTCCTTCTTCAACAGCGCGCCGACGCGATGTCGCGCCAGATACACCTGGCCGATATTGACTCCTAATCGCGCGGCAACTTTCTGTGCCGGCCATTCCTTGCGCACGTAACAATCAAAAATCTGAAACTGCTTCGGCTCGATTTGCTTTTTCACCCGCGTGATCGCTGCCTCAAAGAGATTCTCCTTCCACTCGATTTCCCACACCGCATCCAAATCAATACCGCGCGAATCGGGAACACGCTCGATTGTTGCCGTCGCGCGGTCGTCGGATGAACGAGGACGTTTCGAATTGCCGGGTTCGCGTTTGCGAAACTGATCGGCAATTCGCCAGCGCGTGATCTGCAAGAGCCAGCCTTTGAACGAACCAATTGCCGGATCGTATTTCAACTTGTCGATGCTCTTCGCAACCGTGATCACGGTTTCCTGCACCACTTCCTGTGCTTCAGCATCGGTGAGACCGGATCGGCGCGCGGCTGAGTAGATCAGCTTCGAGTACGTGTCGAAAAATTCCTGCCAGCGCAGGTGATCCCCCCAATCGGCCAAACGCTCGACCAAGCTGCGGCGCGTCCCGAGCAAGCTGGGCTGTTTCACACCGGTCTTCTAACTCCGGGAACCGACCCCGGGCAAGGTGGATCGGCTTCTCCGAAGGCGATGAGGAGTGCGAAGCCGAATCAAATTCCCAACGCGTTGGGGACAACGCATTCCACGTTTTAATGAAAGATTTTGGCCCGGCGCCCGTATTCCCCTCATGAACACGCCCGAGTTCCTGTCAAACCTGAACAAATCCGCCTCGAAGATCGCTCACGCACTGCGGCGATTTGTTGAGCTGATTTTCGGAAACATTTCCTGGCGACCACCGAATTGGCTGAGCCGAAGCCTCGACGGGTGCAGTCGCTTCGGACGCGCTCATCCGAGGCTAATCGCGTCGGGGATGATCGCGATTCTTCTAATTTCGTGCGGCGGGGCGTGGACCTGGAAGTGGTATTCGCATCTCCCGAAACCCAGAAAAGTTTCGGCCAAGATCGTCCCAGTTGAAGTCACCAAACTGGAGAAAGAACTGAAGTTCCCGCGGCTCGTAGTTTATTTCAGCGAATCCGCGGCGCGCCTGGAAGACTTAAAGAAGCCATCCGTGCAAGGCGTCCGACTCGAGCCGAATTTGAACGGCGCATGGCACTGGGCTCAGGCCGATATTCTCGTGTTCGAACCGAGCCAAGACTGGCCGGCAGATCAGAAATTCAGAGTCGTCTTCGACAAAAATTTCTTCTCGCGCCACGTCTTGATGGAGCGGCTCGCCTATGAAACACGGACGCCCCCATTCTCAATCACGGTTAAAGAACTGGAGATTTACCAGGACCCGACAAATCCAACACGACGCGAAATCAGTGCGACCTTGGAGCTGACGCACGCGGTCGATCCCGGTGAATTGGAGCGACACGTCCAACTCAGGATGGTCGGCGGTTCAAACATCTTTCCGCCTAACGACCCCGCCCCGCATTTCACTACGACCTACGGGTTACATCGTCGATTGGCTTACATCCACAGCTCGCAAATCGTGCTGCCGGAGCACGAGGATTTTCTTAATTTAACGGTGACGAAAGGTCTTCGCACCGCGCAAGGCGGCGCGCAGACGCGCGACGCAATCGAGAAGAAACTCCGGGTCCCGTCGGTCGCGTCGATGTTCCAGATCGATTCCATTCAAACAACTGTCCTGCGCAACAAAAACGGTGAGCCCGAGCAATTGATCGTGCTTACTACTACCGCCGACATCAGCACTCGCGACTTGTTGAAAGCTCTCCAGATCCGATTGCTCCCCAAACGCAAACTTTCCGACGCCGAAAAAGCCGCCGAAGTCGAAACGGAAGGAGACGTCGACGAAACCTCCGATGAGTCTGCTGCTTCAAACGAAGAAACTGATTCCGACGATGATTCAGTGGGGTCGCAAGTAAAAGAAACCGAGCTTTGGAAAAGTGCGACCGATGTTCCCGATGACGTTCTCGACGCTGCACGTCCAGTGGCATTCGCGCCGATGGAGTCCGAAAAGCCGCTGAATCGGCAGCATGCGTTTCGAGTGCGCGTTGAAAGCGATGGCGAGCTTTACGTCCGCGTGAACAAGGGCGTGCAGGCGTTTGGCGGTTTTCCGTTGAGCGAAGATTACAACGCTGTCGTCAATGTCCCGGCGTTGCCGCGCGAAGTCCAAATCGAAGGCCAGGGCGGTCTGCTTGCGCTCAATGGCGAACGAAAGCTGTCGATCCGTTCCCACGGACTAAGCGCAATCGAATACGAGATTGCGCGCGTCGCGACGGCGCAGATCAATCATCTGGTCAGCCAAACCGAGGGAAGATTCGAGCATCCGCATTTTCGCGACTCCGAGCTCTTCAATGAGGAAAACATTTCCCGTATTGCGCTCGAGCAACAGCGCATCGCGCTCGAGAACAAATGGAAAGCAAACTATTCGGCGTTCGAGTTTTCCGAGCATCTGCGCAAGCCGGCAGACGGCGGCAGCGAGCGCGGTCTCTTTTTCGTGACCGCGCGCGGTTGGGATTCAGAGAAGAAAAAAGCGATCAAGGCAGTCAGCGACTCACGTTTCATCCTCGTCACCGACACCGGGATCCTGACGAAGAGAAACGCTGACGGCAGCCACGACGTTTTTCTCATTTCAATCAAAGAAGGGACGCCGCTACCGAATGTGATTGTCGATCTTTTGGGCAAAAACGGCATCGCTATCCAAAGCGCCACGACCGACTCCAATGGCCATTGCGCATTCGGATCGGTTGAGAAATCAACGCGGGAGAAAACGCCGGTCGCATTTGTAGCGCGCAACGGGGACGACGTATCTTTCATTCCGTACAATCGCGAAGATCGGCAACTAAACGTTTCGCGGTTCGACATCGACGGCGCGGACAGTGTTCTACCAGAAAACCTCGATGCATTCGTGTTCACCGAGCGGGGTGTTTACCGGCCCGGCGACGACGTTCACATCGGCGTCGTCGTGAAACAGCGCAACTGGAATGGCAAGCTCGGAGGGCTTCCGATTGAAACCGAAGTGGTAGACGCGCGAGATCACCCTGTTCAGACCAGGAAAATCAATTTGCCCGACAGCGGATTCACTGAGCTGGCTTATCAAACGGCAAATGACTCGCCGACCGGCCTCTACATCTTCAATGTCTATCTCGTTAAGAACAGCAAGCGTTCCACGTTGCTCGGTTCTACCACGGTGAACGTGAAAGAATTCCTGCCGGATCGAATGAAAATCGAGACGCGGCTTTCGCAAAATGCACCGCGTGGCTGGATCCAGCCAAAGGAAATGCGCGCCGCGGTTGTGCTCGCAAATCTTTATGGAACCCCGGCAACCGGTCGCAAGGTAACCGCTCGCCTCGAGCTAGCGCCGAGCGCGTTCTCTTTCTCAGAATTTCCAAACTACGTGTTTTTCGATCCGCTGTTCGACGAGAAGAAAGAACGACATGAACAGACGATCGAGCTTGGCGAGAGCAAAACCGACGCTGGCGGCCAAACGGAATTCGATCTGCAACTCGAGCGTTTCGCGGACGCGACTTACTCAATGCGTTTGATTGCGGAAGGATTCGAGGCGGAAGGCGGCCGCAGTGTCACGGGCACAGTAGACGCGCTCGTTTCAGCTTTGCCGTATGTGATCGGCTGCAAACCCGACGGCGATTTGCGTTATATCGAGATGGATAAACCGCGCCTCGTCGATCTTGTCGCAGTCGATCCGCAGCTCAACCGCATCGCGCTGGCAAACGTGACTGCGAACGTCATCGCTCAGGAGCAGGTGTCCGTTCTGACCAAGCAGGAGAGCGGCAACTTTGCTTACGAGTCGGTTTTGAAAGAGCGCGTCGCGAAATCTGAAAAGATTTCCGTCTCTGCAAACGGCCTTCAATACACGCTCCCCACCGACGAGCCAGGCAATTACGTGTTCGAGTTGCGCGACGATCAGGATCGGCGTTTAGCCAAACTGCAATTCTGCGTGATTGGTCGCGGCGCAGTTTCGCGGTCACTCGACAAGAATGCTGAGCTCCAGGTGAAGCTCGATCGCGCGCAGTACAACAGCGGCGACGAAATCGCGGTCAGCATCACTGCTCCTTATGCTGGTAGCGGATTAATTACAATCGAGCGCGACCGCGTTTACACGCAGCAATGGTTTCACGCGGACTCGGCCAGCAGCGTCCAGCACATTCGTGTTCCACACGATTTCGAAGGCAGTGGTTACGTTAACGTCGCGTTCGTCCGCGCACTGGATTCGAAGGAAATTTTCGTCAGTCCGCTGAGTTACGGCGTAGTGCCATTTACGGCGAACAAAGAAAAGCGCCGGCTAAATGTTGAAATTAGCGCATCGGCCAATGCGAAACCGGGCGAAGCATTGCACATCAGTTACAAGGCAGATCGGCCCAGTAAGATCGTCATTTTCGCGGTGGACGAAGGGATTCTTCAAGTCACCGATTACAAAACGCCGGATCCGCTCGGGTTTTACTTCCGAAAATGCATGCTGCGCGTCGACACGGCACAGATTGTCGATCTGATCATTCCGGAATTCTCGCTGCTGCGCTCAGTGTCGGCGTTCGGCGGTGGCGGCGACATCCAACGCTTGAATCCATTCAAGCGGGTCACGGAAAAGCCAGTCGTCTTTTGGTCGGGCATCGTCGATGCCGATAGCACCAAGCGCGAAGTCGTTTATGACGTGCCTGATTATTTCGATGGCACGCTGAAGATCATGGCTGTGGCGATCGCGGATGATGCGGTGGCCTCGGGCGAGCGCGAGACTCTGATTCGCGGGCCTTTTGCAATTACACCGAGCGTGCCGGTGCTCGCTGCGCCTGGAGACGAATTCGAAACCGGAGTGACGGTTGCCAACAACGTGGAAGGCTCCGGCCCGAACGCCGAGATCGAACTGCGCGCACAAACCAATGAGCAACTGTCGATCGCGGGCGGCGCGTCGCAGACGTTACATATTGCTGAAGGCCGGGAGCAAACAGCGATCTTCAAGTTCCGTGCAACGGACAAGCTCGGCTCCGGAGAAATCACGTTCATTGCGCGTATCGCTGGTAGCACGGGCTTCCAGCCTGTGGGGCCGGTAGGCGTCTCGCCTGCTGACTCGGCAGACAAGATGTCCGCCGGCCCCACAGCCAAGATGGCTGTGCTACAAACAAAGCGCCGCGCTACGCTGAGCGTGCGGCCGCCTGTCCCGTACATGACTGACGTGCGCAGTGGCAGCTTCAAAGAGAGGATCGAAATCCCTCTGACTCGCGAGATGCACCCGGAATTTCGCAAACTCGACGCGACCGCCTCAGCGCTGCCACTGGGTCTCGCGCGCGGTCTCGATGCGTACCTGAAAGATTTTCCGTTTGGGTGCAGCGAACAAATCACCAGCGGCGCGTTCTGCCGATTGATGCTGGCTGATGAAGCCGACTTCGGATTAAGCCGCGCCGAGATCAACAAACAACTCGAACACACGTTTGGCGTCCTGGCGCGCCGCCAAAATGACCAGGGCAGTTTCGGTTACTGGGTTCCCGAGACCGGCGATTCAATCAGCTTCGTCTCGGCGTATGTGATGGATTTTTTGAGTGAATCGAAAGCCGCGGGATTCGTGCCGCCGCCGGAAATGTTTGCGAGCGGCTTGCGCAACTTGCAAAAAATGGTCACACGCGATCCAACAGACTTCGCTGATGCGCGCACGGTCGCTTACGGAATTTACGTTCTCACACGTGAAGGTGTTATCACGACAAACTACATTTTGAACCTCCGCGATTGGCTCGAAAAGAATGAGCACGATCGGTGGCAGAAAGATATCACGGGCGTTTATCTCGCCGGTGCGCTGCATCTACTTCACAAAGACGCTGAGGCTGAACGTTTGATCGACAGCTACAAGATGGATAATCGCGACACCATTGAGCGCGACGATTTCTGTCAGCCGCTTGGCATGAATTCGCAATACATCGCTGTGATCGCTCGCGAGTTCCCCGCGCGGCTACGCAAAATCTCAGCCGAGCAATTCCAACACATTCTCAAACCGATCGGGGATGGCGATTTCAACACACTTTCCTCTGCTTATGCAGTGCGTGCTTTAAAGGCTTACTCGCATGCAATAGCGCAAAACCCGCCCGAGCTAACGATCACCGAGGTACGGAAGGATAAAAAGGAGGCCCGACTGACAGGCGGAATGAAGCCGCTTTTGCGCTCGGAGTTTTCGGGTAACGCGAGCGCATTGCGCTTCGCGAGCAGCCGAAAGCTGAGCGGCCCCGGCGCGTTTTTCCAAGTCGTTGAAGCAGGCTTCGACGGCCACGCGCCAACTGAGTTGCTCACGAATGGCTTGGAGATTTATCGAGAAATTCTCGGCAAAAATAACGAAGCGGTCACCAGTACACGCCTGGGCGAGGAAATCCACGTGCGACTGCACGTTCGCAGTTTACAGCGGGAACCGATCACCAACGTGGCAATCATCGATCTTTTGCCGGGCGGATTCGAAGTTGTCGATTCCTCGGCGCGCACCGGGGCGTCTTCAATGAAAGGCGTCGATTACGTCGATGTACGCGAGGACCGCGCGGTATTCTTCGTCACCGCGCCGGCGAACGCGCTCGAGATCGATTACCAAATCAAATCGTGCAACCGCGGCCAATTCATCGTGCCGCCCGTGTTCGCGCAGTCCATGTACGATCGCAATGTGAAAGGCCGCGGCGTCGGCGGAAAAATTACTGTCACCGAATGAGTGCGTGGCCGGAAACTTCCGGGGAGCGCACGCGGCCTCGCGTGCTGCCGCTGGCGGCCTCGCCAGCGGCTCCCTCGCAGTCGACAGATAGTGGACGTTCGGGTGTTCGGCGAGGCCGCCGAACACGGCACGCGAGCCGCGTGCGCTCCCCAGCAATTCGAAATCTGCGGGGTGCGCTTCGTAACGGAATTGTTTTTTGTGCAGTTATCGCTGCACTCTTGCTGACGTTGCCAAAGCCGCCGCTGCTGGATGGGATTTCGTTTTCCCAATGCGTGCGTGATCGCAACGGCAAATTGCTCCGGGTCACCCTTAGTACAGACCAAAAATTTCGGATTTGGACGCCGCTGGAAAAAATTTCGCCAGACCTGATCGATGCGACGCTACGCTACGAAGACAAATATTATGCGCGTCATCTCGGGGTGAATCCGATCGCACTTGCCCGCGGCGCAGCGGAACTCCTGCGTCTTCATCGAGCGACTACAGGCGGGTCGACCATCACGATGCAATTGGCCCGCCTTCGCTTTCGCCTTCACACCCGAACGATTTCCGGAAAACTCGAGCAAATCATGCGGGCGCTCGAGTTGGAACGGCATTACTCAAAGAATCAGATCCTCGAAGCATATCTGAATCTGGCGCCGTACGGCAGAAACCTCGAAGGCATTGGCGCCGCCAGCGAGATTTACTTCGATAAGCCTGCGTCGAAACTAAGCCGGCCAGAAGCAATCGCGCTGAGTGTGATCCCGCAAAGCCCAAGTCGCCGAGCGTTACATGTCGATCGCGATAATAATTCGGTGAATGTCGCGCAATCCAGTTGGTATGATCGCTCCGGTGTGCACACCGACGCAGAATTTTCGATGCGCGAATTTCGCCCGCGCATGCAAACGGAACGAAAATTCATCGCGCCTCATTTTGTTCAGGAAGTGCTCGAGACGTCGCACGGGCGGGATGAAATCGTCACCACACTCGATTTGGAAAAGCAGCAAGCGATTGAGCGAAGGGTAACCGATTACGTCGCGAATAATCGCAATCGCGGCATCGAAAACGCAGCGGTGTTTTTGGTCGATACCCGCACAATGGAAGTGGTCGCCCAAGTCGGTTCGGCGGATTTCTACAAAACTGACATTGACGGCCAGGTCGACGGAACGCGCAGTCCGCGCTCGCCGGGTTCGACGCTGAAACCGTTCGTTTACGCGCTGGCGCTCGAGCAAGGATTGATTCATCCGTTATCGATCCTGGCTGACGCACCGCGCAGTTTTGGTGAATACAATCCCGAAAATTTCGATCGCGAATTCCTCGGACCGATCCGCGCATGCGACGCGCTCGCGCGCAGCCGCAATGTGCCGGCAGTTGAACTCGCGTCGCGACTTGCGCATCCCACGCTTTACGAATTTCTGAGCGAAGCAGACGTACATCTGCCGAAAGCCGAATCGTTCTACGGTCTCGCGCTTCCGCTGGGTGGGGCGGAAGTTTCGCTCCAGGATTTGGTCCGGCTGTATGCTGCGCTCGCGAACAATGGTGAACTGCAACCACTGCGATTCACGGCGCGCGACCGCATTGCAAAGCCAAGGAGAATTCTTTCGCCGGAAGCCGCATTTCTGACTCTGGAAATGCTTGGCAATGTGCCGCGACCGGAAATGAATTGCGCAGACGGAAATCACAGCGCGCGGGTTTATTGGAAAACTGGAACGTCGCATGGTTTTCGGGACGCCTGGTCAATTGCAGTGTTCGATCATTACGTGCTCGGGGTCTGGGTTGGAAATTTCGATGGGCGCGCCAACCCGGCGTTTGTCGGCCGCACTGCGGCAGCGCCGCTGCTCTTTCAGATTATCGATGGTCTGCGCGCGGCGTGGCCGGAACCAACGGTGCCACATCAACCTCCGCCGGGAGCAAATTTGAAACGCGTAGAGTTTTGCGCGTTGTCGGGGGATCTCCCGAACCGGTTTTGCACGCAGCACGTCGAAGGGTGGTTCATTCCCGGTGTGTCGCCTATCAAAACCTGCGATGTGCATCGCGAAGTGCTGGTTGATACTGCCACCGGACTGCGCGTTCCAATCGACGACGGCACACGCCAGCTGAAACGCGAAGTTTACGAATTCTGGCCCGGCGACTTTCTCACGCTGTTCGAGCAAGCCGGAATTCCACGCAGAGTTCCGCCTCCCTTCCTGCCGGACACTGGCAGCGAGCTGGCGAGTCGGGTCGGACAGAAACCGATAATTGTGTCTCCGAACAGCAAGGAAATTCTGCTCGTTTCGAAAAAGAAAATTCCGCTACGCGCGAAAGCCGATGCGGACGTGCGTGAAATTTTCTGGTTTGCCGGCAAGCAATTCGTTGGCAAAGCCGCACCGAATCAGGTTCTCGAGTGGGCCGCAGCAGCCGGCGATTACGAAGTCACCGCGCTGGACGATCATGGCCGGGCCGGTTCGCATACCGTCGTTGTGCGATAGGGAGCAAGAATCGTTGCGACAAAAAATTATCGCCCCAACCACAACTGTTGAATCCAAAGGCGAGGGGAGCTGCATCTCAATGAAAACAAAGAAGGCTCCTTATGATGCACGATTTCAGGTTTGCTGTGCGACAGCTTCTCAAGACGCCGGGATTTACAAGCGTTGCGGTATTGACGCTTGCATTAGCAATCGGTGTTAACTCGGCCATTTTCGCGCTGATCAATGGTGTGGTACTCAAGCCAGTGGTGCCGGTTCGGCCTGCTGAAGTCGTCAACGTGTTCACGGCCCGACAGAATGCGAGCTACGATTACCGTCAGTTCTCCTATAACGAATACCGCGAGCTGCGCGAGAACGGCGGAGCCGTGTTTGTCGATGTAGCGGCGCTCGAGTTCGCCGTCGCCGGCATCGGGCGCGATCACGAGATGCGGCGCAGCTTCGCGTTCCTGACGTCCGAAAATTACTTCCCGATGCTGGGCGTGCAGGCGTTTCGCGGTCGGTTCTATAATGCTGAGGAATGTAAGCCGAACGCGAACATGGCTGTACTCGTGTCAAGCTACGGCTTTTGGAAACGCAACGGTGGCCGCGATGATTTTGTTGGTAGCACGCTACAGATCAACGAACAGCCTTACACCGTGATCGGCATCGCGCCGGACGGATTCAGCGGCGCGAACGCGTTGATCGCGCCGGATATCTGGCTGCCAATCGGCATTCGTTCACAGCTTGGTTCGGCCTTTGGCGATTCCGAAACGACGCACGACCTGTTGGACCCGAAGAATTATACCTTCAATCTCGTGGCGCGGATGCGTCCCGGCCTGACGATCGACGCGGCGAAGGGGCGTTTGCCGGTGTTGGCTCAGCGGTTCAATGCGATCCGACCGGAGGGCAGCGAAGGTGCGCGCGAATTACAGATCCAAACGCCGACACGATTCGGTCTGAGCACGCAACCAGAGAATGACGGCCCGCTCACGCTGATCGCGACATTGCTCATGGCGATGGCCGGAGCGGTTCTTCTCATCGCCTGTTTAAATCTCGCGAACATGTTGCTGGCGCGCGGAACATCGCGCTCGAAGGAAATCGCAGTGCGGCTGGCCGTAGGCGCATCACGCTGGCAGATCGTCAGGCAATTATTGTGCGAAGGGTTCTTGCTGGCTGTTTGCGGCGGTCTCATCGGCCTGATCCTGAGCGCCTGGTGCAACGATGTTTTACTCCAGCAACTGAGCGGCTTGCTCTCGTCCGTCAATTTTTCGTTCGTTGTGAAATTGCGGCCCGACGCGACTGTGCTTGCAATCACATTGTTGTTTTGCCTCATCGCGACAATGCTTTTCAGCCTTGGCCCGGCATTGAAGGCAACAAAGGCCGATCTCGTTAAGGATCTGAAAGAGCAAGTCGGCGAACCGGCGCGCATCGGTCGTTTAAGTCGTTTCTTCGCGCCACGTCACATTTCGGTAATGGCGCAAATCGCGCTTTCGCTCATGTTGCTTTTCGCCGCCGGATTATTTTTCCGTGGTGCACTCAAGGCAGCTGGGCTTAATCCGGGCTTCGTAGCGCGCGGCGATATCGTTAGTGAGTTCGATTTCAGTTTGATCAAGAAAACACCGGCCGATTCGCGTCGCCTGATCTTCGACATGGTGCGACGCGTACGCGAGTTGCCCGGAGTAACCGCGTCGGCCACCGGCACCATGCTGCCGTATTCCGATTTTACCAGCGCGCGCCGCGTTCTTCGCACGAAAGACGCCATTCCTAACGACCCGAAAGCGTCGGATCCAAGCGTCAATTCGCTCTTCACCGCAATAACGCCCGGTTATTGCGAGGCGTTAGGCATAAAACTAATACGCGGCCGCGATTTCACCCAGAACGAATCCGAAAACAAGGATGCGCGACGCGTAGCGATCATCGACGAGGAAATGGCCAAAAAACTTTTCCTTAACGAAGATCCGATCGGTCAGCACATTCGCTACACGAACCCGCCGAAAGACGGCTCGCCTAACGACATGGAAGTCGTCGGTGTCGTGAGCAAGCACCGGCATAGCGTTGACAACGATTCCCTCGTCTGCCGTTTATTTGTGCCGTTGGCGCAGGGATACAGCGGTCAAACATTTCTGCACGTTCGGCTCAACACACAGGATCGCCATGCGGTCGCCGCGTTTATCCCGACGCTTCGACAAACGCTGCGCGAGATCGATCCCGACTTGCCGCTGCTACAGATAACCCCATTTGTCGACTTGATGGAGAGGTCGCCCAACCTCTGGATCGTTAAACTTGGGGCAACTCTCTTCGGCGCTTTTGGTGCGATCGCGCTTATGTTAGCCGTCGTCGGCGTTTATGGCGTAAAAGCTTATGCCGTAGCATGCCGGACCCGGGAAATCGGTATCCGCATGGCCCTGGGTGCACATCGACGTGACGTATTCGCCCTTATTATGCGACAGGGCGCGATGCAAACGGCGCTCGCGGTTGGCGCGGGCCTCCTTCTTTCACTGGCTGCAGGGCGCGTTCTGGCCAAAATCCTGTATGACGTAAGTCCGAGCGATCCGTTGGCGCTCGTTACCGCAACTTTGGTGCTCGCGAGTGCGGCGCTTCTTGCTTGTTTCTTCCCGGCCAACCGCGCCACTCGCGTTAATCCGATCACGGCGCTGCGAACCGAGTAAAGGCTACTGTTTAAGCTTAACGTCCAGTGTCATCAAAATGTCTAGCGGGGGACCGCATAAATTGCCGTGGCATCTTATTGTGACCGACCGCGATGCCTCGCATCTCCGATTGCGTTAGAATACCCGTTGCGATAAGCATTGGCGAAGCAGAGGTATCCCGATGAAGAAATTGTTTTTTATTCCCGCAATGTTGTCTCTTTCAGTGGTGATGGCGGATGCCGCCGAACAGGACACCGTGAATCATTGCGCCGCGATCATTAACCAATTTCAGCAAATGCCTGAGAAGGCAATTCCAAGAGATGTGCTCCGGCAAGCAAAAGGGCTCGCCATCATGAGCGTGGTCAAAGCAGGATTTATTTTCAGTGCTAAAGGAGGACAAGGCGTGGTGATCGCTCGCACGCCTCGTGGCTGGTCTGGACCATCATTCATCGCCACAGGCGGTGGGGGCTGGGGCCTTCAGGCTGGCGCCCAGGTAACTGATTTCGTGATCGTCCTCAACACCGATGCTGCCGTGCACGCGTTTTCCCGCGGAGGGAACGTGACGATCGGCGTGGATGTCAGTGCCGCAGCCGGTCCGGTAGGCCGCACGGCGGCAGGCGCGGTCATGCCAACAGCGGCTGTTTACACCTACAGCAGGAGCAAAGGCCTTTTTGTTGGCGTGTCACTGGAAGGCGCAGTGATTGGCACGCAAAGACAATCCAATTTCAATTACTACGGAAGACCTGTTAGGGCCGATTCGATTTTAAGTGGAGTTACAAAGGCACCACCGGGCGCTACCCAACTGCGTCGCGCGCTTGGTCCCTAAAGATCGCAGGTTCAAATGCCCGGAGATTCCAGGCGATAGGATGAAGAGACAATAACCTATTACGGCTATTCAAGTCTCGCGCGTGTTCTTGCGTCCTTGATAATGCTGTTAGTCATTGCAAATGCGCGTCACTGGTCGCGGCGTTTCAGGGCACCTTGGCCAGGATCTTCTCCATCTCTGAGGCCGTGAAAGCGCGCATAGTCTGCGTGCGAATGTTGCCCAGCATGTCCGCTGCCAGCAACACGCTGGCAGCCGTCTCATCGTCCGGAGCCTCGAAGATGCATACCTGGTCGTACTGACCGAGCGTCCAATACATCTGCTTAATAGTGACTCCCATCGACTGCACCTTGGCGGCCCACGCGGCTACCCGCTGGGTCGTCTGCTTGGCGTTTTGGATCCCCTTATCGGTGAATTGCACCAAACTGATGTACGTTGGCTTAATCTTCTCCGCCCCAGGGGTAACCTTTGATTTGGACTCGTTCGGCTTCGAGGTGCTCATTTGTGGGTCCTCAGCGAAACACAATGCTGCTCCAAAAAGGCAAAGCGTCAAAATCAATCCAGTCGTTTTTATTTTCATGAGGCGATCGAATCCGGATCTTCATTTTCCGTCAACATTTCTTTGTTCGCAGATGAATAATTTCGATTGTTGACGGGTATCGCGCCGACGGAAAGCGCTTCGTTGTGCGTGCGGATAAAGAGCTGACTGCTTTGCGGAACTTGCAATTCAACGGGGAGAAAGGAAGGGGCTATGAATCCTATTGACCGGATCTTAGGATTGTATTAAGCGAACTCGTAACGCCTCCATCGGGCAGTGCAGGAGTCAACAGCAGGACCCGAAACGTGAAACAGATAATACTGCTAATGACAGCCTGGCTTGTTGTAGCAGGTTGTTGTTCGACGACGAATGACATTCAACATTTGTCCACTTCCGATCTGCAACTGAGGCGCTACGAACTCATGTATTGCCTGAGCACGGCGCGCATGAGTTGGGAAAAGCGACCCTGGCAGAGCAGCAGCTATGATGAGGTCAAGGACGATCTCGAAGAAAAGGAAGCCATCGAGCGAGAAATTACACGCCGTGGCGTGACCGATTATCACTGGCCAACTTCGGGGACTTACCGATACGTACATGATCATTGTCACTGCCAATGTTGGGTTGTTACCCTTTGAAAACGGTACAAAGAGAGCCTATATCGCGGACAAGAGGGCCGGATTGCGAGCGGGTAAATTAGGACTCGAAGAACTGTCGCTGACTAAGTAAAATCCCCTCGATTACGCGACCAAATGGCAGTGCGTCGGAAATCAGATCGACTCCGCGATGATTGATCGTGCTGCGACAGAGGCTCCTTGCCTTGGCGGCTTCAGTCCGACCGCATAACACCAGTGATTCGGACCGACGTGATAGAAATCCCATGGCCGCCATACGTGGCGGAATAATTGGCTGGCACAAAAACCGCATCCTTACCAGACGCCTCAGCTGAACCGTGCACTCTTGTACCGTTATATGAGAACTCCACTCGGACATGAAATGCATTTGAGTTTTTGAAGCGCGCGACTCGGGAGCTGCCCGAACTCTCGTATGAAACTGTTACACCGCCTTTTCCGTTTTGCGCGGTTACAACAGCCACTTGTAACAGCAACATGACAACAGAAACAAAGAAAATGTATCGACCCGTTCTTTGGAGAATCGTCATAGCACTTTAAACAATAAACTGATTGCTTATGTCAATACCGAAGGAAGTATCGAATTCAGTTTGGCACGGAAAATTGGCAAGGTGACGAGGAAACTTTGCGGCGTCGGAGTTCGTAAAAGTGCGTTGGCTACATGGCATGGTTGGGCCTTTAGCGTGCTAAACTCAGTGAGCAGCGTAGAAATAGATCGCGATAAACGCAGCAATAAGGAGGATTGCAGTGATCCACCAAACTCTTTTGATCGCGGGTCTTCGAGATGATCCGAACTCCTGTTTAACGAACTCTTCGTAATTGAAGTCCTCGTCTGGCAAATCCACGGCATCGTATGCTTCGGCATCTTGTCGCCAGCCCGAAGTATGGTCTGCGCCACACTCCGGACATGCCAACGCGATCCGCGGAACATCTTCGCCGCACACTGGGCACACTTTCGGCGCCCTAGGCTTACTCGTCATTGTTGTTCATCCGTTACCTTCCGGACAAAAAGCTGACGTCTTTGCCGACTTCATCGTGCATAAGATGAGACTTTGGCGATGAATGCGCTCCATTTTGGACCAAGACGACCGCCATCGAGCAGGATTCTCGGGCATTTTTTGAACCCCAAATCGCGGTTGTCACTGTAACGGATCATGCGCCAGTGCATGTGCGGGACAACATGATCGAGAGGGATATTATATTGACGCATCAGTCTGGCTGTGAGTCGCGCGGTCGTGTCAATGGTGATGTCAAGATTGTTGCCCCGGTTTACACACATTTCGATCCCGATGGACGACCTGTTTCCCTCGCCTTCGTAATCAGCATGCTCTCCGGTTTCGTTAGTCGGGAGGGTTTGGTAAATGGAATGATCGTCCACAGTAAAATGCCAAGTGAGAAATCCAGTGCGATTGTGACGGCCTCGGAGCCCCTTGTTCATGGCGAGCGCGTGATGCAATGCGTCGGCGCTACGAGACGTATTGTCGGTCGAATGAATAGTGATAAATGTCGGACGCATCGGCCGATGCAATGGACGTCCGCAATTTCCCGCGGGGATGATGTCCTGCGTGATCTTCAATTCGGCCGCGCCGGTCGGAGTCCCGCCGCTGATGGCCGCGCGTCGGGGAGCCACCGCACAGGAAGAAAGGAGAAGTCCCACCAGGACAACGACAAGAAACTCCGATGTGCGAATTCTCACCGTAACCATTCCTGCCGTTGCGAGAAGAAAGCGATTGAAGGCTGCACGGCGAGAATCGTGCCGAATCCTTCGGCATTTAGAAAGCGGAATGTTTGCGGGCTTCAGACGGACACGAAAGACACACGGCAATTTGGTTTGATTGCAGAGGAAGTCGCAAAGCTGAATCCAGCTCTGTTATTCCCCGATAAGGAAGGAAAAACGTCCACAGTGCGCTACGGCGCTGTGAACGCGATGCTGCTCAACTAGTTTTTTAAAAAGAACAGCGCAAAGTGGAGGAATTGGAAGCCCCAGTTGCGGGTCTTGCAGCAACCGTGAAGGCGCAGTCAGCGCAAATCCAAAAGGTGAGCGCCCAGCTTGAAGCGAGCAGACCTGTGCCGCAAGTGGCCGAAAACCGAGGGTGTGCGCTCACCATTCTTTGAAACCGCGCACGTGCTCGTGCGTTCAAGAGATTCAGAATCCGGCATCAACCTGCTCCTATGAAACGTCTTCTACTATTTTTCATCATGTTTGTAGCCTTTGCGCACGGTCTTTTCGCGAGTGATTCGCTTCCATTCCCCGTGAGTGTTGGTGGTCAGGCGGCAAAGGCTGCCGGAAACTACGTCATGAGCGTGGTAAGCGAAGGCAAGACTGCCAGTATCCTCGTCACCATCAAGTAGCGTTCATGCGCGAAAACGATTTATTTTTCGTGCCCGATTCGAAGTGTTTTACAATTTAGACGGCAGGGTTAGGCCGCTTTCTTCGGGATCGTGCCGTACGCTGGATTCCGGCAAAGCCACTGCAATCACCGCCGCTACCGACGCCAAATTTCTAACGGCTGCCTCTATTTCCCGCGGTGCCTGTGCCGCCAGTGGCGGGTTTGGATGTGCCCCCAACACCGCCACCACCTTTCACGTCCTTTATCGGCTGCAGGTCACGAACTTTAGCCTTCTTAAGTCGGCGCCAAACGGATTGAACTACATGAATATTCGGCGTTTCTCCCTCCATGGCCGTGTTAGGTTACCAAACTGACACAGTACTCGCAAACATTTAATCGCTCGCTTGCTCGTGCGTTTTCGTCACGTCGTGTAGTGGAGTTTTGCGCCGCTGCGCCGCGACCCAGTACCGAGGACTTTTAACGCCATTTGGACGTGCCCACCGCGGGGATCGACTTCCTTGCTAAAATGCTGTAGAAAAGCTGCTCTTCATGTCGAGCACAGAGTCAGTTTCGCCTCACGATGTAATCGTGTGCGCGTGCGGAACTCAGGAGTATACGGCACGCGATGCTGTCGATGCAGCTATTTTCCGGGGCGAATTTGAGGAAAAATGGCAAGCATTTCTTCGTCACGTCGCAGCGGAAGAGCGTGCAGACGAATTGGAATTAGAGTTGGACGAGTCGGCGATTTCTGCGGCGGCAGAAGAGTTTCGTTACAGCCATGATCTAATCACAGCGGAGGAGACGGAAGCGTGGCTGGCAAATCGCGGCCTCAGATTTGACGACTTCAGCGATTACTTTGCCCGTCAATATTGCTTCGGCGCGGTTGATGAAGGCTTTTCGCCCGAACAAATCGGATATACCTCCGCAGCTCCAGAGCTGCGCGACTTGTTCGCAGCAGAGTTGATTTTGTCCGGGGCACTAGAGGGCATGACGACTAAACTCATGTGGCGTCTCGCTGCACACTGCGCTGAAACAGAGCCTACATCAGAGACGATCGCCGCCGAAAAGCGGAAATTCTTGAATCGGATCAGCGTTGAACCAGCGCAACTGCCGCATTGGCTGGAAGAAATGGGCCGCGATTCGCAGTGGTTGAATCAAATGCTCGCGATCGACGCGGCGTACGGGACGCTTTGCGATAAGCTGCTCGTCCCCGAAGCACGCCAACGTGAATTGATGGCTCTGCGATTGCGCCTGACACGATTTGAAATCGAACTGATTGAGTTTGAATCGCACGATGCCGCGAAGGAAGCGCTGTTTTGTGTGCGGGAGGACGGGATGTCAATGGAGGAAGTTGCGACTGAGGGAAGGTATCCCTATCGACGTGCGGACTTTCTGCTGGGAGATCTTCCAGCAAATGCGCAACAGAAATACTTCAGCGGCTCGCCCGGTGACGTGCTGGAACCGACGCCGCACGGCGACGGGTTCGAACTCTGTCGGATCATCAAAAAAGTCGAACCGCGACTAGAGGATCCATCCGTCAAATCACGTGTCGACCAGCGACTGCTCGACCAGTATTTTTCAGACCTGACGACCAAATATACGTGCCCGCGACTGAGCGTTCCTGTTTCAGTGGAATGAAAATCCAAGACAGCGAAATTCTGCGGCGTTCATCGTTGTTCCGCTTTGTTTCCGATGAACATTTTGAGGCGATCGAGCCACTCCTGCAGGACGAACATTATGAATTCGGAGATGTGATCGTAAAACAAGGCGATCCGGCAAACTCATTTTACGTTCTAACGAGAGGGCGAGCGCGTGCCCTGAAGATCAAACCGGATGGTGAGGAAATCCCATTGGGATTATTGAAGCCTGGGGATTCTTTCGGGGAGGCTGCGTTAGCCGAAGGCGGAATACGAAATGCGACCGTGCGCTGCAGCACGGCAGTGGATGTCCTCCGGATCGATCGCGATGACTTTCTTCAACTCGTCCGCCGCGTGCCGGAGCTGAAACAATACATCGAGACAACCGGTCGCAACCGCGCTCTCCAAAGCTTTCTTTATCAGTTTAGCAACTTCGGTCGATTACCGATTTCAGTCTTGCGCGGGATGATCGACAAGCTAACCCCCGTCACATTTGAAAAAGGAAATGTGATCATTCGAGAAGGGGACAACGCCGGGCCGCTTTATGTAATCGAGAAGGGACGGGCACGCGCATTCGCTGGCTTGAACGGACGGGAGCGCAATCTCGCGTTCTATCGCGAAGGCGATTTCTTCGGTGAATTGTCGATCTTAAACGACTCGCCGCGCGCGGCCTCAGTAGAAGCATTCACAGACTGTCAATTGCTTTCCCTTGAACCGAAGGCTGCACGAGATCTCCGCCGGCGATTTCCGGAATTCGATAAATTGTTAAGCGAGCGGCTAGCCCTTTATCAGGCGAAAACCGAGGCGCGTGTTCCGCTCGATTTCGCGACCGAACTGCTCCCTGCCGAAACGCAGGTACACGATAAAGTGCAGCTCGATGGCCAACAGCCGCCGGAGGAGACGGTTGGGCAGGAAGAGCCGTTCGCCGACGAGCGAGGCCTGTTCCGCAAGCGCGGCAAGCGCCTCCGAAAGATCGATCATATCATGCAGATCGACGAGATGGATTGCGGTGCCGCCTGTCTCGGAATGATCTGCCGACACTTTGGTCGCAAGGTAAGTTTGGCACGGATTCGACAGCTTTGTCACACGGCGACCGATGGTACCAGCTTAAAAGCGATTTCGCGCGCCGCGACAGAACTTGGGTTGGCGGCGCGTCCATTGAAAATTTCGTACCGCAATCTTCCTCTTATGCCGCTTCCAGCAATCGTGCACTGGGAAGGCAACCATTGGATGGTGCTCTACGATGTTGATGAGCAATTTGCGCGCGTCGCCGATCCATCGCTCGGGCTGCGCAAAGTTCCGCGGAAGGAATTTGAGACGCGGTGGACTGGATACGCCGCACTGTTCGATTACACGCCAGCGTTCGAAAAAGCTCCGCAAAGTAAGCCAACACTCGCCTGGATTTTGCCGTTTATTTCGCGCTTCAAAGTGCTGTTGCTGCAGGTGCTTGCGCTGGCGATCGCCGTGAGTTTCCTGCAATTACTCTTCCCGGTATTCACGCAGATCGTCGTTGATAAAGTCATAGTCGAAAATGACGTCGGCCTGTTGAAAATGATTTTGCTGGGCATGCTCGCAGCGCTCGTTTTCGTCCAACTCGCCACGCTTACGCAGGAATACTTGCTGGCATTTGTGGCCGTACGTCTCGACACGTCAGTTCTCGATTTTTTGAGCCGGCGACTTTTGTCTCTACCGATGAGTTACTTTACAAGTCGCCGCACGGGGGACATTCAGCGCCGGCTCGAAGGTGCAAGGCAAGTTCGGCAATTGGCCGTGCAACAAGGAGTTGGCGCGTTACTGGCAGCGGTTTTTCTAGTAGGGGCACTCTTTTTAATGGCGATGTACAGTCCACTACTGACCATCGCGTTTCTGGCGACAACGCCTTTGTACGTGGGGCTAATGTTTTTTTCGGTAAAGGTGTTGCGCCCCCTTTATCACGGGGTGGAGGAAAGTCAGGGCAAATACAGTTCGCATCAGATCGACGCAATCAAAGGGATCGAAGCTGTAAAAGCCGCGGCGGCCGAGAGCTCATTTCGTGACGCCATGTTGAACGAGTTTCTCTCGGTCTCGCAAAAGGTTTTCAAAGCGACTTTCATCGTGATGTCGTGGGACAGCGTCCTGCAAACTATTGGTCTCCTGTCTACTGCGATTTTCCTGTGGGTCGGCGCCATCCAAGTCATCCACGGTAATTTGAGTGTCGGTGGTTTTGTTGCGTTTAGCTCACTCACTGCAATGGCATACGCAGGGATTTTGCGAGCGCTCGGAGTTTGGGACAACGTGCAGCTCGCTTCTGTTCTTTTGAATCGTCTGAATGACATTTTCGAACAGGAGCCGGAGCAGGGTCATGATCGCTCTCGACTCGTCCCGGTACGCAGCCTCGAAGGGCGCGTCGAGTTGCGCGGAGTCAGTTTCAAGTATGGCGGACCTGAATCACCCGACATCTTAAAGGATATCACGCTCGATCTTTTGCCGGGACGCACGGTGGCATTCGTTGGTCGCAGCGGAAGCGGCAAGACAACGCTCATCAAATTGATCGCAGGCCTGCTCGAGCCTACCGAGGGAGCGATCTTTTTCGACAATGTCGATTTAAAGACTCTGAATTATCGCGATGTCCGACGGCACATCGGGACCGTTCTTCAGGAAAATCACATGTTTAACGATACGATCGCGCGCAATATTTCATTTGGGGATCCTGAGCCGGACATCGATCGCGTCCTTGCAGCTGCCCAGGCTGCCGCGGCCCACGAGTTCATCATGCGGTTGCCGCTAGGTTATGAGACAAAGATCGGAGAATCGGGCCTTTCCCTGTCCGGCGGTCAGAAGCAACGCATAGCTATCGCACGAGCGATCTATAACAATCCACCTGTGTTGATCTTTGACGAGGCAACAAGCGCACTCGACACAGAATCCGAACGCGCGATCCAGGACAACCTTGCTCGATTGTTGGCCGGCCGCACGACGATTGTAATTGCGCATCGTTTGAGCACCATTCGAGAAGCGCATTCGATCGTAGTGCTTGAACAAGGCAGTATCGCCGAGATTGGCACCCATGATGAGTTAATGGCGCAGCGTGGTTTGTATTACTACCTTTCGAGCCAACAACTCGGAATCTAAAAAGATTTCGATGAGCTCACAATTAACTCAACGTGACTCATTCGATACGGAATCCGAGCTATTACCACAGGAGCCGCCTCCCTGGGTCATTCGCTGGACAGCTTGCCTGTTAATTGCGGCGTTTCTCGTTGCCTTGCTGATCGCCCTTGTAATGAGATTGCCGGAAACGGTTGATTGCCGCTTCGTTCTAATACCTGCAACGGGTGCTGATCCGATTCAAGCTCCGCGGCAGGCGGTAATTAGCAGGGTAGTGGTCGAGGAAGGCCAACCTGTAAAAGCCGGTGACGAATTGTTTGTTCTACGCTCCGACGAGATCGGCGGCTGGGATACACAGTTTCGCACGCTCAACGAAGACTTACGGTCAAAGCAGGAAAGCCTCAACAGAAACGAGAGTGCTTACGCTGCGCAACGTGGAATTAAAAGCGAGGAGATCGAGCAGGCCAAAAGCGAGGTAAAGTTTCGCGAAAACCACGCGCAGACTAGCCGTGAATTAGTGACACGAATGGAAAGACTCGCCAAACAGGGCGGTGAGTCGGAGATCGACCTGATAAAGTTGAAGCTGGATTTATCCGGATCAGAGAAAGATTTGAGTGTGGCCCAAAGGACTTTGCAGCAGGTCACCCTTGATCGCGAGCGAATGGAAGCGGAGCATGCTCGCCAGCGAGGTGAGGAACAGGCTGAGATTGAAAAGCTAAAGATGCGTACCGGGGCTCTCAAAACAGACCTGGAAAACTCTCAACACAATCTGTTGACGGTTCGCAGTCCCTACGAAGGAGTGGTTATTTCAATGGACCAGCGAACCGCAGGCAGTTTTGTTCAGCAAGGACAAGTGCTTTGCCAGTTGGCGCCGAAAGGTTCCAAGCCACGCGCTCGCATGATGTTAAATGAAGCGGGTCTCCCCAGGCTTGCTGTGGCTCAGCGCGTCCGCTACTTTTTCGACGCGTTTCCTTACCAACGTTACGGTACCATAACTGGAAAGGTCGACTTGATCAGTCCATCGGCCGTTACCACCACTGAAGGATCCCGTTTCGTTGCATTAGGATCACTCGATAGCTATGAAATCTCTTCACGAGCAGGACAAGCTCTGCCTCTGCGCGTTGGAATGAAGGGCGACGCGCATATTATTGTCGGTAGCCGGACGCTGATTGAATATGCATTTGAACCGATTCGGCGATTACGTGAGAGCATAAAGCAATAACCACTGATGCAGGCACGGCCATCCAGGTTAAGGCTGGAAGACCTAACTACGAGCAACGACGCCATGGCGCGCTGTCTCCAGTTGGCCGCGCTCGCTGCGAGGTCCGACGTTCCAGTTGTACTGCTCGGCGAGACTGGCACCGGCAAAACCTTGCTTGCCCAGGCCATCCATAATTCATCAGCGCGGGGAAACAGGCCATTCATCGCATTTAATGCCTCGGCGATTAGCGACACGCTGCTCGAGAGTCAGTTATTTGGTCACGAACGCGGAGCTTTTACAGGTGCACAACAAACAATCAAAGGAAAATTCGAACTCGCCAACGAAGGCACGCTTTTTTTAGATGAAATCTCGGAGATGAGTCCACTCGCACAGGTAAAAATCCTGCGCGTTCTGGAGTACGGCGAATTCGAGCGCCTCGGCTCCGAACGAATGCTGACTTCCAAAGCGCGAATTATCTGCGCGTCCAATTGTTCGTTGCGAGAACGGGTGCGGCTGGGAAAACTTCGGGAGGACCTGTACCAGCGACTCAACGGCCTTACGCTGCTTATTCCTCCGCTTCGAGAACGGCTTGAAGAACTGCCAGTCTTGATCGCTGCAGAACTGCAAGCCGCCGGGGCTAAAGAAGGCAAACGCATCACGGCCATGCACCCTGAAGCGATGGAGAAGCTGCTTCGTCACGAGTGGCCCGGTAATTTACGCGAACTAAGTCACACGGTTCGGACCATGACTCTTTTTTGTAATGGTTCGGTAATTCTACCCGAGCACGTCATTTTCCCCTCCGATCTCAAGCCTGACGGGGCGCCAACAGGAACTGAGAAACCAGCGCCCATGCCAGCGGGCAATCATCAGAATGCTGGCGTTGGTAATGACCTCTCACTCGACAACGCGATGCAAAGGCATGTTCGATTCGTTTATGATCAAGCAAATCAGAATCAACGACGCGCGGCGCGATTACTCGGTATTTCTCGCTCGACTCTTTCCCGCTATCTCCGAGATATGCCCAAAAATAAAGCACCATTGGTCTAAATCTGAGGCGTAACGGGGTAATAATGAAGCTGGAATTTCGCATCATGCAGAATGCCTGCTTTGGTAATTGGAGAAAATTTCCCGCATAAACGCCTCTGATTTAATAATAAACGTAGCGATCATCTCCGCCTTTTTCCTTGTGTTGGGGATTTGGCACGGATGCTGATAACAGCAGAGAGCCAAGGTGAATACACTGAAGAACAAAAAGAATGCGCCCGCCGCAGAATCAGGAAATAAAGGCGCCAGCACACAAGGGACAAATTGATTCGTCTCCGCGACCTGATCCCAGAAAAGGACGTTAAGGGCGGCCATCAAATGCCCTTCGGTGCCACCGACACGACACAAACGACAAACAACCCAAATAAAAGTTAGGAGAAAATAAAATGGCACAGAGAAAAGAAACCAAAAAAAACATCAAAGTCCGCGATCTAAAACCGAAGAAAGACGCCAAGGGCGGCGTAATCGTTGACGTCAGCACCCAGACGCACCAGCAGAGTCGCAGCGTTCAGGGTCGCAATCTAAATCGGCCGGGTCGGGCCTGATCCTAGCACGAGCAGCCGCATCATGGTTCGATCCCATAGTCTGGCCAAAAATGACCGCCCTCCACACCTGAACAGATATGAGAGGCGGCTGTTCCCTCCAGGCAATCACTGAAAACTGCGAAGCTAGTAAACAAAACCAAGGAAAATAAAATGGCACAGCCAATTTTTTCAGTCAGAGCTTCGCTACTTTGTCACCAGATTTCTTGATCAAAAAATGACCGCCCCCCACACCCGAGCAGGTATGAGAGGCGGCTGTTCCCCCCAGAACAATCTTCGAAAACTTCGACGCTACTAAACGAGCTTCGGGACAATCGCAACAAATTTCGTTTGGTTTAGCGGACGTGATTGCTGCTCGCTGTCAAATTTGGCGTTCATTTGATCCGGGCCTCGCCAAGGAGTGCTTCGTTAAGGTCCGACACGCCTGCCCCTAACGAATCATTGCAGCGGACGTAGTGGCGCGTCCTCCGCGTCCGGCAACAACGTTCCAACCGTGCCGCTCTGCAAGTAAACGCTGCATTGCCGACAGGTCTTCCGGGCGCCTTTGCGCTCGCCGTCCTTTCAATCTGCGGCTAACTCTATTGTCGTTTGTGTTGCCAGACGGAGTCGCTGCTCTACAAAATGGCAACGATGTCGGATTACGAACCAACTTCGCGGCGGCCGATTGCGGCAGTGTTCCGGCAAACTGCGGGCGCTGCTATGCGGTTTTGCGTGCGTCACGGAATTCATCCGGATGCGATTTCGTATTTGTCGATCGTGGCGGCGCTGATCGCTGCAATCTGTTTTTGGAAATCGGGAGCGACACGTTGGCTACTCATCATCGCGCCGCTTTTTTGTTATTTACGGCTCTGGTTCAACATGCTGGACGGCCTGGTCGCGTTCGCGGCGGGGAAGGCGAGCCGGCGTGGTGAAATCCTGAACGATCTGCCTGATCGCATTTCGGACATCGTGATTTTCGTCGGGGTTGCACACAGCGGATTGATGTGTCCGTTGATCGGATATTGGGCAGCGATTTTCGCGGTGCTCACCTCATACGTTGGTCTGTTTGGACAAGCGCTCGGCGTTCAACGCCAGTTTGGCGGAATTATGTCCAAGCCTTGGCGCATGGTGGCGCTCCACGGCGGCGCATGGCTCACGTTTTTTCTCCCGGCACAATCATCCGCGACTCTCACCGTTTTTGATTGGACCTGTCTCGTCATCATCGCTGGTTGCGTTGAAACAATCGTTGTTCGCTTGAAACGGATCACCGCCGCGCTGCAAGATAAGTGGTGATGTCGCCGCATATCGCGCTGCATGATCCTGTTTTTCGTGATTATTTCTGGATCGTTTTGATTTCCCTCGCACTCGCCGGCGCTGTGCTCGGTTTTCTGCGATTCGTTTTGAAAAAGGAAACCGCGTCGATGTTCAAGACGTATTACTCGTGGATTCTCATCGCCGGAATCGGTTTCATCGTTGTTTTTCTCGGACGCCTTCCAACGATCGTCGGTGTCACGTTGCTTGCGATCTATGCTTTCAAGGAATTCGCGCACGCGTCGGGATTGTACCGTGACTCGTGGATGACCGGCGCGGTTTACGCCGGAATCGTTACTGTCGGAATCGCCTCGCTGATTTCGCGGCCGGGTGGCGAAGCACAGGGCACGGGCTGGTACGGATTCTTTGTTGCCGTGCCGGCGTTCGCGATCGCGTTGATCCTGCTCATTCCAATTTTGCGCAATCGCGCTCGCGGCGAGCTGCAACGCATATCGCTCGCCATTATCGGTTTCGTTTACATCGGCTGGATGTTCGGTCACCTCGGATTTATGGCGAACGCTCGCAACGCCTACGGCTTTATTTGCTACATCATTTTCGCGACGGGGTTGACTGACGTCGCGGCATTTACTTTCGGAAAAATTTTCGGCCGCCATCCGTTGCGCAGCGAAATCAGTCCGAACAAGACATGGGAAGGCGCGCTCGGAGCGCTCGGCGTCGCTATGATTCTGCCCTGGCTTCTTCGCTTCTCGTTTCCATTCTTTGGTCCGTGGCAACTAATTCTGACTGGCTTGATCGTTGGAATTGGCGGGCAACTCGGCGATCTTTCGATTAGCGTGATTAAGCGCGACATCGGAACCAAAGACATGGCTGCAACTATTCCCGGTCACGGCGGAATTCTGGATCGGATCGACAGTTTGGTTTACGCGGCGCCGTTGTTCATGCACATGGCTGGCTACTATTATCCGCTCCGATGAAAAAGCGGCTTCACGACTCGGTGCGTGATGTCGATCAAGCGCCGATCGATCGTCTGCGTCAGTTTCCGCGCGAGCCGGACATGCTCGTTTACGGATTGCGGTCGCTCGGCGCGTTGATCATTCGAGGGCTGCTGCACATCTACAACCATTTCGAGATTGTAGGGCACCAAAATCTGCGGACCAACCGCTCGCTCGTTATCGTCGCGAATCATTGCAGTCATATCGACACACTTTGTCTGCTCGCAGCGTTGCCGCTGCGCAAATTACATCGCGCGTTTCCAGTAGCCGCTTCTGATTATTTTTTCCAAAGCGTCCCGCGACTTTGGGCTGCTGCGATACTCGTGAACGCGCTGCCGTTTGCGAGGCAAGCGCGCGTTCGACAAAGCCTGTCGCTTTGCCGGGAATTGCTCGCCAATCCAGGAAACATCCTGATTATTTTCCCAGAAGGCACAAGATCGACAACCGGCGAAGTTGGCGAATTCAAATCAGGAATCGGCGCTCTTGTTGCGGGATGCGACGTCGCAGTTACGCCGTGTTTCATCGATGGATCATTTCAGGCATGGCCTAAAGGCAAACGATTTCCGCGCCCGCGAAAAGTTCGATTGGTCGTTGGAACGCCTCGCAATTATCGCGATCGCGGAACAGACAAGATCGACATCGGCGCGATTGCCGCCGAACTACGCGATGCGGTGAATCAATTGCACCCAGCAAATGGAAGCCACTGAAAGAACTTTCACTAGTTGGAACGGCGCAGAGCTGTTTTATCGCTCGTGGATCCCAAATAAGGCACCTGACAAAGCGCTGCTGCTGTTTCACCGTGGTCACGAACATTCCGGTCGTTGGCAGGAAACGGTCGATTCACTAGATCTTGACGACGTTGCGATCTTCGCGTGGGACGCGCGCGGTCATGGACGCTCGGCGGGAGATCGCGGCGCGGCAAAGAGTCTTCACGACGTGATCAAAGATGTGGACGCCTTTGCGCGTCATGTTTCGGAGACGTTTGGCATCCCGATCGAAAATATGATCGTGCTTGCGCATAGTCTCGCCGCCGTCACCGTCACAGCCTGGATCCACGACTATGCGCCGCCGATCCGCGCAATGATTTTGGCAACTGCCGCATTTCACGTGAAGCTCTACATCCCATTCGCAATTCCGGCGCTGCGAATTCTTCAACCGCGATTCGTAAAGAGCTACGTGAAATCAAAAATGCTCACGCACGATCGTGAACAAGCCGCTCGCTACGATTCCGATCCGCTCATCTTCCGGCAAATCGCGGTCAACGTGCTTCTCGACCTCCACGACACCTCGAAACGGTTGCTTGCCGATGCCGGTGCGATTCAAACGCCGACGCTGATGATCGCCGTGGGAAAGGATTGGGTTGTGAGCCGCAAAGCACAGCAAAAGTTTTTTGATCGCCTTTCTTCAGCTCACAAGCGCTTCGAGATTTTCCCGGACGCTTATCACGCGATCTTTCACGAAACGAATCGGCGTGACGTTGTCGAACTTGTCCGCGAGTTCGTTCGAGATTGCTTCGCGAAAGCGGCAGCAGTGCCTTCATTAGTAAACGCCGACAAGAGCGGATACACGGCGCACGAACATGAGTGCTTAAAGAACAACGGCAGCGCAAGATTCGCAGTCGTTCGCGCTGGGCTGAAACTTGCCGCTCGATTAAGTCGTGGCATCGAGATCGGCTCGCGTTGTGGCTTCGATTCCGGCCTATCGCTCGATTACGTCTACAAGAACGAACCGCACGGCTCGAGCGCACTTGGCCGGCTGATCGACAAATCGTACCTGAACAGCATCGGCTGGCGCGGCATTCGGGAACGCAAAGCGAATCTGAATAAAACTCTGCGCGATTTGATTCGGGAAGTGCATAGCGAGAATCGCCCGGTGAGAATTCTCGATATCGCCGCAGGTGCCGGTCGTTACGTGATCGAGACGATCCGCGATATGCCGGCGATTCCGATTGGCGCCACGCTTTGCGATTATAAGCAGGAGAATGTGGATGCCGTGCGCGCTCTGGCCGATGAGTTAAATGTTAATGGTGCAGTAATCGCGCGCCGAGGCGACGCGTTTAATCGTGAATCTCTTGCCAGAATTCAACCGCGCGCGACGATCGGAATCGTTTCAGGCCTTTATGAATTGTTTCCGTCGAACGAGCCGGTTTTGAATTCGTTGCGCGGATTAGCCGACGCGATCGAGCCTGGCGGTTACCTCATTTACACGAATCAGCCGTGGCACCCCCAGCTCGAATTCATAGCACACGTTCTCGTTAATCGGGAAGGCGAACGCTGGGTCATGCGTCGTCGGACGACGGCCGAAATGGATGAACTCGTTCGCGCGGTCGGCTTCGAAAAGATCGATATGAAAATCGATCAGTGGGGAATGTTCACGGTCTCAATCGCACGACGCCCGAAGTTTTAACCATCGCGTGCACGTTTCTCGTCTTAAAGCGGCTGCTATTTCTGCGGAATTGTCGGTCCTGTTTCTGGTCGTCTACAGCGGTTGTAATTGGATCACGGGACAACGCAGGCAAGTAGGCTCGTTCTATTTTCAATGGGAGCATGCCATCCCATTCGTTCCGTTCATGATTCTCCCCTACATGTCGATCGACCTCTTCTTCATCGCGGCTCCGTTCCTTTGTCGAACAGAGGAGGAGTTGCGGACATTTTCGCGGCGGGTCATCGCCGCAATTCTCATCGCAGGCTTTTGTTTTCTGCTTTTCCCGCTGCGTTTTGCTTTCCCGCGCCCTCACGCTAGCGGGTGGCTCGGTGTGGTCTTCGATTGGTTTCAAGGAGTGGACTTGCCATTTAATCTTTTGCCGTCATTGCACGCCGCGCTGCTTTTGCTGCTAGTCGATGTTTACGCAAGAAATGTTCGCGGTGTTTTGTTGTTGGCAGTTATGTCGTGGTTCTTCCTTATTGCTCTCTCGCCGCTGCTCACTTACCAGCACCACGTCATCGACATTGTCGGTGGTTTTGTTTTGGCCGGGTATTGCTTCTACCTTTTTCGCGAGTCTTCGCACGCGCCGCCAGTTGTCGCGAATCGCCGCATCGGCTCGTATTACGCAGCGGGAGCGGTTGTTGCCTTGATTATGGGCGCGATCTTTTGGCCATGGGGAGTCCTGCTTGTTTGGCCTGCGATCGCTCTCGGCATCGTGGCGATCGCGTACTTCAGAGCGGGTCCGATCGTTTTTCACAAGACTGAAGGAAAGTTGCCGTGGAGCACGCGGTTTGTGTTGGCGCCTTGTTTACTCGGTCAATATCTGTCGTTGCTGTATTACCGGAGGCAATGTCGATCGTGGGACAAGGTCACACCACAAATCTGGATTGGCGGCAAACTGGGGTGCCGTTCTGCGAACACGGCTTTGTGCTCCGGGATTGCTTCCGTGCTTGACTTGAGCGCTGAATTTTCCGAAGCGAAACCGTTCCGCAAAATTAATTATCGAAATATTCCGGTCCTGGACCTGACTGCTCCCACCCACGCGCAACTTGTGCAGATGAGCAACTTCATCAGCAATCACTCCCGAAACGGTGCCGTCTATATTCACTGTAAGATCGGTTACTCGCGAAGCGCAGCGGCGGTAGCCGCTTATCTAATAATGAGTGAGAAAGTGAAGACCGCGGAAGAAGCATTCGCAATGATTCGCCGCGTTCGACCGTCCGTTGTTATTCGACCCGAGGTGCGCTCAGCCTTGTCCGAATTCGAACATCGAGTTTCATCTATTGCGAGGCAGAACACCCTCGTTCCCTCGTGAAAAGACTTTGCGAAACATGTTTGACGTTACAGAATGTTCTGGTTTACGTTCTGGTCTAATCATGGCATCTGTAGGCAAATACGATAAGAGTTCCCCGTTCTGGTATGCCGCGTTCACCGACCCATTGGGGCGACGGTTGAAGAAGTCCACCGGTCAAACCAGCAAATCCAGGGCGCTGGAACTGGCGCGCACCTGGCAGAAGGCTTCCGAGGAAGCGAGACAACTGAGGCTGACCGAGGCTCGTGCGCGTGAAGTGATCTCCGAGTTGATGCGAAGCGTCGGCGGGGAAAGCCTGACGGTGTTCACCGTCCAGCAGTGGTTCGATCATTTCGTAAAGCAAAAAAAGAAGTCACGCGCCGCCGCGACAGGAAAGCGGCATGCGCAGACGATGCGGGATTTCATCGAGTTCCTTGGTCCAAAGGCGAGTCTCAACATTGCAGCGATTACACCGAGGGATATTGCTGATTTCAGGGACCGCCGACAATCGCTTGGACTCGCGCCCGCAACGGTGAACCTCGATGTCACGATCTTGTCGGCTGCCTTCAATGGCGCACTGCGGCAAGGTCATGTGTCGGTTAATCCATGCCTGGCGATTGAACGGCTCAAGAACAAACCACAGCGCAAGGGAGTGTTCAGTCCGGAGCAAGTCACCGCGCTCCTCAAAACCGCCGAAGGCGACTGGCGCGGTCTGATTCTTGTGGCGTTCTATACTGGCCAACGTCTTCTGGATTGCGCCAATCTTCGCTGGCGCGACATCGACCTCATGTCCGACATCGCAACTATTCGGTTCGAGAGCCGGAAGACCGGAACGGAAGTCGTCACCGTCGTCCACCCGACGTTGTTCGATCACCTGCTCTCACTGCCGACACCGAAGAGCGACGACGCATACGTGTTCCCGACGCTCGCGGGGGGCAGCGCGAGTCCGCTCAGCAAGCAATTCGGCGAGATCATGGAGCGTGCCAAGATCGAACACCGCACGATCCGCGAGAAATCAGGAGCAGGTCGCAGCGTCAGCGCGCTCTCGTTCCACAGCTTGCGGCATTCGTTCAGCTCGATCTTGGCGAACGCTGGTGTCAGCGAAGAAAGACGCATGGCGCTCGTCGGCCACCGGGAGCGAGACACGCACCAGCGCTACACCCATCACCAGTTAGAGCGGTTGCGCGATGCAATCGCGGTGCTGCCGAGCATCCGATGAAGAAGCGGAGCACGAAGGCGGCGAAGAAAGACAGGCAGGCTCGCAACGCCGCCTCCTACCGCAGAGAAGTGCAGAGGTGCGCCAACCATCTTTTCGCTGCGATGAGGCTCCAAAACAAATATGGCGACTTCTTGAACAGCAACCCGGCCAGTGAGGCGCAGCGCGACGCAGCATACGAGAATGTGCACGGCAGCTGGGCCCTCGCCGGGCTTGACCTCTGGATCCTCTGCAGAGGCTCTCTCGGGAATCTCGCCAAGACCCTGCACGCGGTCGCTCTTGCGGCGGAGGGAAAACTCCGCGGCGCGAAGTTCGACGCCCTGATCGAAGGGGGGCTCAACCATGCCTACTGCAAGCATGTGCTCCGGAAAGGACCCGACCATTTTGGGTCCTATCCGACTCCGCAACAACTCTACGATTCGATCTCGCTCGTCGCCACGAAGAAGCGCTTGTCCAAATTACCCCACAAACGCGCCGCGATGCGACGAGCGAAACAACTCTACTGAAAGCAAAATCGCCACGGCCCCGAAGTGATCGGAGAGAAGGTCGAAGTGCGACTTCGCCCCGCGATCATAGGCCGTCGCCCGAACGAGTGCAAGGGGAGCCGCTCGCCAACCTTGCAGGTGCGACACCGCGCGGGCACGCGAGGCCTCAACCGAGTTGCGAACGAGTGATGGCTGAAGCTGCTGTCGGACGCTAAGCAATCGGCAGGAGGCGGGCACACTTCGCCCGGAAAAACGGGACGAAGCATGTTGGCCGAAACTGTCGGGACGTGAAGTCGCGCAGTGCGCAGCACATGGTAAGAGCAGGTCGCCGCGGCTCCCCGGTCTCCGTTCGTTGGACGCTCGCTGCTCCCTTCGGCGCGGATGGAACGCGCAGACTTTTCGGTGGATCGCTTCCGCGATTCATCTATCGCTTGCTGGCAAAGTGTGCAAGGGCACGCAAGCGCGGGATTTCAAACGATCCACACCTACGCGAGTTCGTCGGATAGGGTCGTTGAGTTGGCGGAAAACTCTCTCCCTTGCGCGGTTTTCCTTCGCTGCGTGAAGGCGCTCTCTGCTCGCGGGATTGTCAATCAGGCAGCTACTCGCACGCGATTGTCATGCACGCGTTGCAGGGTGCCTAAACCGCAAATTCAAAACTGCACGTGCACACTTTTGCGTCAAAAAGTGTGCATCTAGACCAGCGACATCTTGCATTTTAAGAGGTGCAATTATGTCATCCACCACGACCGCGACCGCAGAGACGACCGTCAAGCCAACAACTTACCGGCTGCCGGCGCCGGGAGCGCTCGACCCGCACTTTAATATGTCTCGCGCATATTACTACGTCGGCGAAAAGCGCGGGTACTGGAAGCTGATTCACGTCCGCGCGCCCGGAAGGCGACGAGGAATCACCCTTGTGCCGTTCGCGGCGGTCGCGGCGTGGGTGAAGTCGCAGGCATCGAACGCTGAGATCGAGTCCACGGCAGGGGAGGTCAAAAGGTCAGAACAGATGAACGGAGGCGAGTCAGAACGACGAGGCGAAAAGTGAGCGCGTTTCGAGAGTTGCTTCTCACACGAGGAAAGACGGCTGAGGAGATGGAACAAGAATTGAGGCCCCTCAAAAGGCCGAAAGCCGCCGCTCGCGATGGGGGCTGCTGATCGTCGAGGTCTGGAAGCGAGTTTTCTCCCCCCGGAGCAAAACGAAGAAGTCAACGAAAGGATAACCAAATGGCAATAGAAGCTGTGAAATACGCTCCGCACCCGCTGGCGCAACTATTTCCTGCGATGGACGCAGATGCGCTCCGCGAGTTGACAGACGACATCAAAAAGCAGGGGCTCCTCGAACCGATAGTTTTGTTCGAGGGGAAAGTTCTCGACGGCGTGCATCGCCAAAAAGCGTGCCTGATGGCCGGAATCGAGCCGCACTACTTGAAGTTCGAAAAAATGAACGGAGTGGAGGCGACCGAGATCGGCGCATTGAACTTCGTCACGTCGCGCAACTTGAAGCGACGGCATCTGAACGCATCGCAACTCGCTATGCTGGGTGCCGATATACTGCCGCGTTTCGAAGCCGAGGCTAAAAAGCGGCAGGGAAAGCGCACCGACTTAGGAACATCTGGGCCAAATGGCCCACAAGTTAAAACGCCGGAGCGCGCATCTGAACAAGCAGCGGAAGCGACCGGCGCTAGTGGTCGTCAAATTAGGCGCGCGAAGGCGCTCAAAAGGAAGTCTCCCGCGAAGGCCGAGAAAGTCAGGAAGGGCGAACTGACGCTGAGCAAAGCCGAACGCGACAAAGCGAAAGAGGAGGCCGCGAAGCAGGCGCGTCAAGACGCGATAGATCGCGCGGAGAAGCTGTGCGGAAAGGGATTCGCGGACGCGATCCGGCGGAACACGATGCTGCAAGGCAAGCAACTCGCCGAGTGGATGAAGCTCGACGACGCGAAGATCGGAGAGATCAGGGGGCTGCTCGTGGTCGGCTGGAAGCTGAAGGCCGCGCTGCTGTTCAAATCGAAGAAGCTGACCGCGCGGCACAAACTGCAAGACCTGTTCAACGCGACGGCGCGCGCCGGATTCGACTTCACGGTCGTGATCGACGGCTGGCGCACGCATTGCATACGGGAAGCGAGGGCGTGATGGCCAAGAAACAACCAGACCTACCCGAAATGGACGGGCCGGGAGTCGCGCCCGTGGTGATAGAGGAGATCGAGGAACTCGCGGAGAAGTACGAAGGGTTGCGCGATAAACGGCTCGCCACTCTCGAAACGAAAATCGCCGAAGAAAGCCGATGAGCGCGAAAATCGGTACAAAAATCGCAACAAAGCTCGCCAGCCAGCTAGCTGCCTCGCGGTGATGAAAACGCAGAAATGTACCACATTGCGGGCGCAACCGGTCGCATGAAACGGAAGGCAAGGCAGGGACGAAAAACGCTGCTGACTGCCGCGCTGCAAGCGCGCATTTGCGAGCTGTTGCGCGAGGGCTGCAACATCAAAACCGCCTGCAACATTTCTGGCATAGGCGAAACTACTTACGCCGAATGGAAGAATCGCGGGCGCTGCGGAGAAGAGCCGTACGCCTCGTTTTTTTCCGAAACCTCGCGCGCGCGAGATGCCTTCAAGGCGAGCCTGCTAAAGATCATCGTCAAAGCAGCGGACAAAGAAGCGCGTCACGCGGAGTGGCTCTTGGAACGATACTGGCCTAACGAATTTGGGCGAAGCGAGCCACGTGTGGTCGTGGTGGAAAGAGAGCCAATCGCGCAACGCAGCATCAACGGCGATACGCCTCCGAGACAGACAGAGTGGGTGACCACGAACGGGAACTTACCGCTGACCAAAAGCCAACTCGCCTACATCGCATACTGCAGGCGATTCGCAGAGCCGCCATCACTGAAGCATGAGTGAGACACTTCAGGAGGAGTGGCCAAGGCCTGGTGCGCGCATGAAAATCGAAGAATGCGCCGACGGAACACGCTGGATGATTATGGAACATGCCATGACCGCTAGTCTTCTACTTTGGGGCGAATATTGGGACGCATCGCATCGCTGTATGTTGGAGGGAAAACCTTACCCGAAGCCACCGCGCGATGAGCACGGCAAGTTAATCGAAGCGGGCGGCAACGGCGAGCCGGTAATCTGCGTCAGGCGCACAGTGTGGGCGCGCCTCCCAGACGCGCCGTCAACATCAACCATCGTTCTAGCTGAAGAGCAATGGCAACAGGAGCAAAACTAACCAAGAGCGTGCAAGGGGGGCGCGCTCACAAACGTAAATGCCGCTGCTCACGACTTCCGTTCGGGAAATACGACCAGTGCAAATCTCACGAACGCTGCAATCATCTAACGAGAAAGAGATAAGCCACGGCAGGGTGTCGTGCCAAACACGCTCCGGTTATTTTGCCATGGGGCCGTTGGCTTCATCCATTGGTTAGATGGTTGGCGTGCTATCATCGAGAGGCTCGCGAATCCAAGGCTCTTGAACGGCGTGACGCCACGCATGCCAGCCAACAGGAAGCTTGGAAAGCTCCAACAGTGACGAGTCGGTCTGAACTACTTCGGCCAGCGAGATGACCTTCGCCTTGTCCGGGCCGCTGTAGGTAAGCCCAGCAAACTGCCAGCCGTGGTCGTCAGCGTCGTGTGTCACGTGGAGAATCGGCTCCTCGCCGGAAAACACTTCCTCGGTGACGAACACCGCACAGTTACGCGGTTGATCAAACGGCCAAGAAGTCTTCACCATCTAACGAGACAGAGCTGAGCGACCGCTGACGAGAGCGCGCCGTGCCTTGGGTTTCAGTGTTGAAGTCATCGAAAGTAAATCTTCTTGCCGGTCAGCGGTTCGCTCCAGCGTATGGTTAGATGCGTTTGTCACTGATGAAGCGGCCTTCGCACAATCTCGCCGCCAGTATGAGGCTTTGCCCCTAAACCACCTTTCATGGAATCGAGGACATCAAGAAACGCCGCTTCCATCTCGGCATTGTAATGCGACGGATTGCGTGGAAGCTGTGGCCATGCACATGTGACGAAGACATGCGCGCCAGTTACGTCGCGGCACGCCTCTCTCGCCTGATACATTGTCTTGCCTTGTGAAGCGTGTCGGCTGAATAGCTGCCAAGCTCCATGTCTGGTGCGCGCCGATGCTCGGGCGCCCGCCTTGGCTACCATCTTCTGGAATGTCGCCGTGGCGTCAGGCGAGTTATCCTCAAATGTGAATATCGCGAGGTTAGTGGAGTCCGGTGTGCCCACTTCCGCTGGGTTGCTCTTGATTTGAAAAATGGCAGACGTCCTGGGTGCTTTCGTCTGCATGTCTAGGACGGTCCAATCTCTTGGAACGGTATAAGTGACGTAGCCTCTGCTCGTGACGACGCTCAGGTCGATCAAGTTTGATGCGCAGCAGATCATTGCAGGAAGCAGAAGCGCAGTAAGTATGGAGACGCGCGTCACGATCTAACGAGAATGAGATAAGCCACGGGCGGGGTCGGTGGCAAACGCGTTGAAGTTGTATTGATCAGGGGCCGTTGGCTTCATCGATTGGTTAGGTCTGTTCGTGGAATCTCGCATCTGGTTCCGATAGTAACTCGACTTCAGAAAGCACACAGACGCCGTTCCCGCCACTGATCGGACGATAGCCAATGTAATGTTTGTCGTCAGCGCGCTCGGACTGAATGACAACTGCGGGAATCTCAGCTTGGTCCGCCTGAACGATGGCGCAATGCGGCAAACCGATGTCAAGATGGACGGCGCCAATCTCGTCTGCATTCCCGAGGTAGAAAACGGCTCGGCCGTCCTTCACGTCTTGCTCGATTGCCACGCGGCCACGAAGACATGGCGTCCGCTGCCAATGCTCAACTTCAACTTTGCCCCACAGTGGATCATCCATGCGCGTCATAAGACCTAACGAGAATAAGCTGAGCGACCGCTGACGAGAGCGCAAGTTTTCATCTCAACAGCTAAACGACTCAACATCTCAACTTCTTTTCACGCCCGGTCAGCGGTTCGGCTCCAGCGTTTGGTTAGAAGTTTGGTGGCGCTAATGCAAAAGTACGGGGAAATAACCGTTTCATATCAGATCCAATAAAATTGTAGAGTGCAGCAACGACCCCTTCGCGAACGGCTGGCTTCTGAGAGCGCAAGACACGAGCGAACGATCGATCGCCCCACCGCTGCAAAAGCCCCACCAAAATCGCGTCATTCGCCTCTCCCGCCGCGCCATCCAGACCGGGTACTTGAAAAAGCGTGACCAATCCGCGTGGGTCTTTGGCGATGGCGCGATTAAGCGCTTGCATGTAATCAATGCCGGCATCCTTCCCAGCTTGGACGCACTCGACGCTGGCCATTTCGCGCAACTGCGTCGGCGTAGGGGGAGGATCGAGCGCCAACGCGCTCTGGCTAACCGCACACAGCCAAACAACTATCGCTACGCGCAACATTTTCATGACTCTTCTAACTATAATTAGATTGCATCTTGCAATCTATTTCTTGCCTTCTAGAGGGAAGACCGGCGAAAAAGGCGGCGAGATGGCAAACCCTTAAAGACGTAAATTTTGGGTCTACTCCGCTTGCTGGGGGAGAGTCCGACAAAAGCGGAGTCATGGAAGAAGTGTGCCGAATCATTCGGCATTTAGGAAGCGGAATCGTTTCGGAACCTCACGCACGAGGCCGCTAGAACGCTCGGAGTCCCTCAGCCGCTTGCCGCCCGTCAAACAATTCCGCGCGGACAAGAAATGCACAGCAATTCACAATTTGCGGAGCGCGCGCCTTCGCATGAGTCGCTAAGTTCGTACAACAAAACAGAAAGAATTACGTTATGACAAAGACTTGGATGACCCACCATCGACAAGACAACGACGGAGGGATAGACATGGAAGAGAGTAACAAACTAAAAGAACTTGCGCTCAAGAAGAATGATCTTGAGAGCGATATTGCGTTCCTTAACTCTGGGTATAAATACGACCTCCGACGACTGGAATGCCAACTGGGAGGAATTAACGACAAGCTACTGGTTTTGGAGCTCACAATCAGATCACAACATCGCGCGCGAAACGGGGCGGACGAATCGGTGACCGTGAAATCAACGGGACGATAACGAGGTCGCTAGATTGGGTCATTGACCAGAGCCGCCCGAATGGCAGCGCATCGGAGATCAGATCGACTCCGCGATGATCACTGCGCGGCTGCGCTTCGTAAAGGTGCATCATTTAGCAGATTTGAAGATTGCTTTGCTGCCATCAAATAGTCGCACCACGGAACTCGAATGCCGCTCTTCACGATTTCCGTTCGGGAAGTATGACTAATGCACCTGGGAGTACATGTTCGCAGCAGTGTTGCAGTGGTATTTCGCATACGTCCAAGGATGCCCAGTGCCGGGGTAGTCTTTCGGGTGCTCAACCAAGTAGAAGTTAAGTTCGTCTCTGGCGGCGCCGATCATCCGTTCACAAGCGGTATTGTCGGAACTTATTAGCCACAACACGGGAAAGACATGATTCGCCGGTTTGCCGATCAGAGCGATCGGAACCCATTGTTCATAATCGCTTTTCTCCGCGTCTCCACACCGAAGTTCGATGTGCTCTGTCTGAACATCTATGACGCCCTGTCGCCAGCTCCAGTTCGTCCCGCTACTAGCTTCACCTGTCATCGTCATAATGGGTTATCCAATCGCCTCGTTCTTCTTGTCCCCAGAAGTTCCTGAATAGTACGGATGATCGTAGCTGTATTCCAACCATATCGCGAAAGTCTGCCCGAACGTGTAGCAACTCACGCCTCTTTGAAATCGCCACTGTGCTCGTGTGTTTCGATCACATTGCCAGCTTCATCGTAAACGCGAATCACCGCGTCATTGAGCGCCTGTAATGCTGCGCGTATCCGATTGCATTGCTGACAGCGTTTGGCGCGCCATGCTTGGCAACCTGCATAGGGCTGGATGTCATGGTTGCTTGTCGAGCGGCTTGTCCAAGTCAACGACGACGACATTGGGATGCCCCGGAACGTAAAAGAAATACGTGAGGACCTCGACCGGCTTCCCATCTTTCATCTTAGGCTCCGGAGGGTTTGCTTGAATCTTCTTCTTCGCCGCTTTAATGAATGCGTCCGGGACATTATCAATCTTCGCCGACCCTTTTGGAACCCCGACCTCCATTACTCGAATCGCTGGGGGTTTCGAGTTGCTCGTGGCTGTGACACCGAAAATGACCGGGTAAATCCGAAAGCCAGGCTCGTTCTTCATACGCTCTGCCACCGTTTGAGCAGTTGCCGATGCAACTGATCCAAGGAGCAACAGGAGACCGGCAAAACGTAGAAGCCGCAAAGATGTCATCTAAAATATGATTGCAGGAATCTTTACGAAACGTCACGAAGATTTTTCGTTGCGCCGGCGGACTTCCTGAACGTGGCCGGGATTCCCCGATGACATCACGGCCGGATCATCTGCCATCCGGCAATCAAAAACGATTCTAGCGCGATCCGGAGCGACGGAAAGCGTTTCGTTGCGTGAGCAGAGGAAAAGCTGACGGCGTTTGTAGAACTCGCGCGAACCATTTCCGCTCACCTGCTGGCAACAGATGTCGAACACCCATGACTGCTGGCTGCAAGAATGACACTAATCGAAATCAGACCGCATCCTTGGGGCTGGAAAGTTTTTGAAGCACCGGGCGTCGAGCCTTGTGTTCCCTAAGAAAGACCAGGCAATCGACTACGCTCCATGCCGCGCGAGATCGTTATCCAGGCCATCTTTCCCTGTTTGCTTTAAAACAAGTCGCCCCAAGTATGGTAAACACTCGGGACGCTATTTGTTTCTGGTTTTAGGCGGCTCGCTGTTGGCGAGGGGCTTGTGGTATAGAGCTAAACTCAAGAACATCCTCGGAGATTTTGGTAATCGCCCAGGGGTCTGGAGTAGTCTGCATGACCACATTGGCTTCCACGATCTTGCGACCGACTGGCCGCAATGATTTAATGGAGTAGCCTTCCGCTGCCGTCACAATGTAGCCTTGGCCACCTTGCTGGCAAAAGAATGTGCCGCTCTCTCCGCGCAATGCCTCCGCCAAGTCGGGATGCTGAATTGTCCCATTTATCGGTAGTTTCGTTTGCATGTTTTTAGTCCTTTCTTGCACTCAGTTAAAGCCATCTTGGTGCATCGCGCTCACCGCTTATTGTCAGAGTCGACCCTGATCTTGTGCACGTTGAAATCTCCTACTCGCGTAACTCCCGCGAACAATGTATTTCCGATACGCCTGTTCGTTCGCCCCGTGTGTGAGAATGATCTTTTTCACCGGTTTTGCCGATGGAACCGTCGCGGGGTCTACCACCCCTCATTTTTCCAGAAGGCCTTGTTCGTTAGTTCCGTGTGTGAGAATGAGATTTTCGCGCGGCTAGCGCGATGTAACCGCTGCGGGGTGTAGGGGGGTCGTTTTTCTCGAGGCCACCGAGCCGACAAAGGCTCAAGTTTATCGCCTTAGCACGCTTCAAACAGTAACGACAGGCTTAATCTCGTTCGGTCACTTCGTAACGTCGAACATGGCATCCTAACGCTAATGGCAACAATACCAAAAGACACTACAATATAACGTACTCGATCTGTGACGTTTGCCTTGGTAACGGCTGCGAACAATGTATCTTGGCACTGCCTGTTCGTTTGGCGTGTTAGTGTTAGGATGATCACAGCGTTGACCTTCACGTCACCAGCGCGTGCGACTGAGGCGCAGATCAGAGTTCCAATTAATAAAGCCAATCTTCGTTTCATTATTTTTTCTTCCTTCTTAATTTTCTTTTCTGGTCACTTGTTAGGGGCCATCCGTCTTTGACTCAAGACTTTTCCGAATTTTCCGATTTCTTCTTGATGCCTTTCTTCTTTTGCCGTCGTAACCCAGTATCTCAGCACCACGATTTTGTCCTTATGCATCTGGTTTTGGACAGAGTTTCGCCGCATTACCGCCCCGGCAACACTGTGGCTCTGCCTAACGAATCCCGTAGTGCAGGCCCGGCGCCCAAGAAGGCACTGAATCACCGGCTGCAAGATAAAGGGCAATCGGGGGTTCGGTGCGACAGGGCACCCGATTCGATTTCAACTTCGGCGAGTTGCCGCCCGTTGTGCTGCAGCGCTAGAGGCCGCTCTCTTTCCGGACGCCGGCAAACTTTCGTGTCACTTTCTGCGAAGTGAACTTGGCCTTGGGAATATCCCAAGTCGCTTCCACCACTGCGTCCCACGCTTTTTCGCCGGCCATGTCTTTCGGATCCGTCGTCGCGGTCCCGTGAATTCGCACCTGCGTTGAGTCGGCGAACTTACACACCGGGACGTCGTCTTCGCTCTCAAAAACGAAATCGTGGTAATCGTTGTAGCGCCCGACGTTTGCTTTTTTGTAATCCGGTACGAGCAGGTCGTGCACTTTCTTAAGCAGGTTGGTCGATCGGCTTAGCCTGCCGCCGCGGATCTCATACAAAAATACGTCGCCCGGGCCCCATCTGCTATCGAGCGTGACCAGCACAGCCGAACCGTCCTTCAACCAAGTGGCGCTCATTCCGCCACGGTTTTTGTGTTCGAACTCCGGCCATTTGGTATCGAGCACAGTAAGAATCTGAAAGGGCTGCAACGCGACCAAATAGTCTTTGCAGCGATCCTCAGAACCTTTTTTTGGTTCGTCGGGGCAAAGTTCCGTTTTCGGATAAATCACGGCGAACTTTTTGTCGGGTGAGAGCGTGCTCGATGCGATTAAGTAATCTGCATATTCCCTGGGCAATCCAACGGATGTGTCTTGGTGTTCGCCGGACTCCTCTTGCGCAAACAGAGCGCCCAGGCCGATGAATAACAAAGCGGCGGTGAAGATCGTTCGCCACATGTGGTCATTCTAACAAAACTTTTTCCGATAACAAGAACGCGAAGAAACGAAAACCGCAGCAGGGCTACGATGTAGTAAAGGTGATCGATCGATCGAAAAGGCCGCGGCGACGGCGGTGAAAATCTACAAGGCCGTTGAGCCAATAATTACGGCAATCCGTGCCCATATGAAAGAGTCGGCAGGCAGGACCAAAGTCGCGAAAACGGTCGCGAAAACAGACTGGTTATTGAACCAGTGCCAATCGGGTGCAGATCCAGGGACCATTGAAACCGGTGTTGCAGCGTAGTCGGGGAAGGCGGGGGCTGCATGCTCTCATCGCATCCGGAATGCAGGGAATCACGGCTGCAAAGTTACCCGTGTACATGCGGATGAGGAGCTGGCCGCGTTTCTGGAACTCGAATCTCCGATCTGCGCTTGCGGCGAGTTTCCTTGACACGCTGCGAGATTTTTTCAAAACTCGGCGTTGTCTGAAACCGGGGTCAGGGTAGGAAGCTTTGTCTCCCGGAGCTTTCTTCCCCTTTTTCAGACTTGCACTGCCAAGGGTCAACCCGCCGGGGCTAAACTAAAGGAAAAATAAACATGAAACTTCAAAACGTAATTCCCATTCTGATTGGGATTGCCTGCTTTGCGCTTTTCCGAAACGCGCAGGCGGTTGTCCCGGCGCCAGACGGCGGCTATCCCGGAGGCAACACGGCAGAGGGGCAGACCGCGCTTCTGAGCCTCACCACCGGCGGCTTCAATACCGGAGTTGGCTTTCTTGCGCTCAGGAGCAACACCACGAACAGCTTCAACACTGCTGTCGGTGCTGGGGCGCTCCTTGCGAACACCGCAGACCACAATACGGCCACTGGCGCGGGAGCGCTTCTCAGCACTAGCGCCGGCAACAGCAACACGGCCAATGGAGCGTTCGCCCTCTTCAGAAACACTACCGGCAACGCCAACACAGCCGCGGGTGACGGTGCGCTCTCCAACAACATCACTGGCAGCTTCAACACAGCCAACGGTTCTGGTGCGCTCTCCAACAACATCATTGGCAACGGCAACACGGCCGTTGGTTTCGCTGCGCTCGTTAACAGTACCAGCAGCGGCAACATTGCTTTAGGCTCCTTTGCTGGCCAAAACGTCACTACGGCCGATAACGTTATCTGTATCGGCGTGCCAGGTGCGAACGTGAGCAGCACCTGCTTTATCGGCGGCATTCGTGGCGTGACAACGCAAAACGCCGATGCTATACCAGTCCTGATAGACTCAGCGGGCCAGCTGGGTACGATCAGCTCCGCGCGGCGGTTTAAGAACGAGATCACACCGATGGACAAAGCCAGCGAAGCGATCCTGGCGCTTAAGCCAGTAACCTTTCACTACAAGAGTGACAAGAGTGGCACGCCGCAGTTTGGTTTGATCGCCGAAGAAGTGGCCGAGGTGAACCCCGACCTGGTGGTACGCGATGAGAACGGCGAGATTTACACGGTACGCTACGACGCCGTGAACGCGATGTTGCTCAACGAGTTCCTCAAAGAGCACCGTACGGTGCAGGAACAGAAAGCGCTCGTCACGCAGTTAAAATCTGCGGTTGAAAAGCAGGAAACAGCAAACGCACAGCAGCAGAAGCAAATTGAGGCACTTAGTGAGGGCTTGCAGAAAGTGAGCGCTCAGCTCGAAGCGAGCAAACCTGCACCGCAAGTGGTCAACAGTCCCTAAAGCCGCACGCGGCCCAACAAAAACAGCAGCATTTCAACAATCAGCCGTCACGCTTCACCGCGTGGCGGCTTTTTGTTTCACTCGCGTTACGGTTCTTTGAAATCGCCCGCGTCCTCGTGCGTTTCGATCAGATTGCCAGCTTCATCGTGAACGCGAATGACGGCATCATGCGATTCGGCTGAAAAACTTCGCGTATTCGACGGCGTCATTTGCTTCGCCATACCACAGCCGACCGAATGGCAGCGCGTCGTGAATGAGATCGGTTGTAACCCGGAAGCTCTACTGCCGGTCTAAAGAAACGGGGAAAAGTTAGCAAGAACGCAACTGAACTAGGGAAGATTTGGTTGAATGAACATGTTGACGCCGCTGGCTGATTCAAAATGGAACGCCGCCGCCGCGGCGCATCTCTTGAATCGTGCTGGATTTGGAGGCACACCAGATGAAATCGAACGAACCCGGCAAGAAGGCCTTACCGCCGCTCTCTGCGAATTCGTAGAGGTGAAAAGTGACGCGGCCAACGTGCCGCCGCCCGCCTGGGCGCATCCGCGCGACATTCGCGCCCAACGAATGGAGATCAAAGCCGCGAAGGGACGTGGCGAAAATTTTCAGAATAAGGTCCGGCAGATTCGAATGATGGAAGGCGACGAGATTGTCGATCTTCGCCGGTGGTGGCTCGACCGGATGCTCAACGGCCCCGCGCCGCTTCTGGAAAAGATGACGCTGTTCTGGCACGGCCACTTCGCCACCAGCATCCAAAAAGTGCGCGACGCATACTGGATGTGGCTGCAGAACGACACGCTTCGCCGCAATGCTCTTGGAAATTTCGGCGCGCTGGTGAAAAAAATTTCGCGCGATCCCGCGATGATGATCTATCTCGATCTCCAGCAGAGCCGGCAGGAACACCCGAATGAAAATTGGGCGCGCGAGTTGATGGAACTGTTCACGGTCGGCATCGGCAATTACACCGAGCAAGACATTCGCGAATCGGCCCGCGCGTTCACCGGTTACCGGATCGATTTCACCACGCAACAATTTCGGTTCGCGCCGTTCCAACAGGATCACCGACCAAAGACGTTCATGGGCCGGACCGCCAATTTGAATGGCGACGACATCATCGACATACTGGTTTCCAAACCGGCATGCGCGCAATTCATCGGGCGCAAATTGTGGCGCTTTTTCGCGGAAGACGATCCGTCCAACGCGATTGTCGATTCCGTTGCTGCGACCATTCGCGCACACAACTTCGAGATGCGGCGGGTCCTGCGAGAAATTTTCAGCTCAGCCGAATTTTATTCTGATCGCGTAATGGGCAGCCAAATCAAGAGCCCGGTCCAATACATCGTCCAAACCTCGAAATTACTGAACGCGCCGGGGCCACCGCCAGTGGCGGCGCAAAATGCGATGCGGCAAATGGGACAAATTCTTTTTGCGCCGCCGAACGTGAAAGGCTGGGACGGCGGCAAAGAATGGATCAGCACCTCGACTTTGCTGTTCCGCTACAACTTCGCCAACTATCTGATTAACGGCGACGCGATTCTGCCGGCCAATCTCCAGCAGCGCCGGCACGGCGCGGACGTGGGCTTTGGCCGCGCGGCGCATTTAGCGGAACAAGTTCGGCGAGATCCAATCGACATTGGCAAACTCGTGCCGCCCGACATGCGCGCCAAGCCGCGCGACGTTGTCGATCTTCTCGCCAAGCGATTCTTTCAAGCGCGGCCGACACAAAAAGAAATCGACGCGTTCGCACAATTTCTGGAATCGCGCGGCCCGAATATTACCGACGCAAATTTGCGCGAGCTGACCCATCTGATGATGAGCACACCACAATTTCAACTCGCCTGAAAATGAAAACGAAAACGACATTGCAAACGCGAAGGAAATTTCTGCGCACCTCGATGCTCGGCGCAGCCGCCAGCTGGACCCTTCCGGTTTTCCTTGAAAAAACTTTCTTTGCGCTCGACGCGCTGGCAGCCGACGCCGCCACGCAGACTGTCACCGGCAAAGACGGAACCATTCTGGTGGTGTTGCAAATGGCGGGTGGCAATGACGGACTAAACATGGTCATTCCCTATGCCGATGACGCTTACCACGTCGCTCGGCCTCGGCTTCGGTTCCCTCCAGATAAGGTCCTTAGGATAGACAATCACATTTCGCTCAATCCAAAACTCGCCGGCGTGAAATCGCTCTACGACGAGGGACACGTTGCAATTGTGCAAGGCGTCGGTTATCCGAATCCGAACCGCTCGCATTTTCGTTCCACTGAAATCTGGCAGACCGCTTCCGATTCTGATCGCACTTTGAGTGATGGATGGCTCGGCCGTTACTTCGACAATTGTTGTTCCGGTGCCGATCCGACGGTCGGCGTGGCGATCGGCGAAGAAACACCTCAAGCGTTCGCGGCAAAAAAACCGACAGGCGTCACATTTTCGCGCCCCGAACAATTTCGGTTTCGGCCGTCCGAACCAGCAAACGGACAAATGAGCGCCGAAGAAATGTTTTTCCGTCAACTGAACGAAGGGGGTGCGGGAGATGAAAGCGGCACCGCGTCATCGAACGCGGGTGGATCGATCGGCGCGATTTCCGGAAAGACCAAAAACGATCTGAGCGCGCTCGATTTTCTGCAACGGACCGCGCTCGACGCCCAGCTGAGCTCGGACAAAATTCTGGCAATCGCGCGCAAGTATAAATCGACCGTGCCGTATCCGCAGGGTCAGTTGGCCGCGAGCTTGAACCTCATCGCGCGAATGATCGCCGGTGGATTGCCGACCCGCGTTTATTATGCGAGCCAAGGCGGATTCGACACCCACGCCGGACAAATCAACACGCATGAACGGTTGATGGGCGAATTCAACGACGCGGTCAGCGCTTTCGTCGCCGATCTCAAACAACAGGGAAATTTCGATCGCGTGTTGTTGATGACGTTTAGCGAATTCGGACGACGCGTTCAGGAAAATGCAAACGGCGGGACCGATCACGGCGCGGCCGCGCCGATGTTCGTGCTCGGAGGCATGGTGAAAGCCGGGTTGGTCGGAAAATACCCAAGCCTGACCGGTCTCGATCGCGGCGATCTTAAATTCAACACCGATTTTCGAAGCGTCTACGGAACCGTGTTGGATCGATGGTTGAAAGCGCCGAGTGAAAAAGTGCTTGGACGAAAATTTCCTGAGTTGGCAATTGTTTAGGAGAATACTTTTCGATTTGAGCCGCCATCCGACGGATTTTTCGCCGATGAAGTAGCGCCGGAAGCGGGGATGCGAGCAAAAACTTTACCACTCTCTGAAATCGCCCTTGTGCTCGTGTGTCTCGATCACGTTGCCCGCTTCATCGTAAACACGAATTACAGCATCATGTCATGGGCTGTAGAATGTCGCGTCGCGACGGCGTTCGTTAATAGCTCCCGTCACAGCACAGGCCAACCCTCATTATAGTCGAAGAATGTCGTCAGCCGACGATCCATAGAGCAACAAAGGGCACTAGGTTGAATAGAATAATTCCGATTTTATATATCGACATCCCAAGGTAGTGAAGAGCATCGAACTGCTCATCGGACAGACGAAACCACCGGCCATGGATGCGCCGCATCCAGTCATGTGCAAGCGTGAAGACCAGAAACCAAACCAGGAGAATTGCGTAATTGATGACTGTGCACCACAGAAGAAAGCTGCGCGTGAGTTCAATGCTCATCGTCTTCGGTCTTCCCTCGGCATCTAACGAGAAAGAGATAAGCCACCGCAGGGTGTTGTGGTAAACACCTTGGAATCATATCGCAATGGGGCCGCTGGCTTCATCGAATGGTTAGATCATTTCGGCCCATGCCATGTGCGTGTCTTCGAATCATACTGCGAGACTGTGCCAACTCCGGTTCCGAACCAGAGATAGTAAGCTTCTGGGGATTCCAAATCGCGCTCATAGTAAATAGGGCCGTTCACCGGTGCCCCGGCGATCTCCAACAATGAGACGGGATACTTACCGTGTGCACCGTGGTAGCGCTCGATCTGAGCTGCAAGGCGAGCCGCTCGGTAGCGTATGTAAATCTCGCGAGGCCAGCCTGACAGCACGAGCGCCGCTGTAAAGACAACCGCTGCTGCGACGATTGCTAGCCTGACGCGCATGGATCTAACGAGAAAGAGATAAGCCACGGCAGGGTGGCGTGGCAAATACGCTGAACTCATTTCGGAATGGGGCTGTTGGCTTCATCGGATTGGTTAGGCTTTGGCTCTACGGGCGCGGTGCTGGGCTAGGGCGAGGCCGCGGTGTGGGAGTAACTCGCGGTGCCTGTGTTGCGGTTGGGGTCGCCGTAGCTGTCGCTGTGGCCGTTGCCGTCGGGGTAAACGTAGCCGTTGCCGTAGGCGTAGGAGTAAACGTTGCGGTAGCTGTAGCAGTTGGAGTAAATGTAGCCGTGGCAGTAGGGGTCGGGGTAAAGGTAGCTGTAGCGGTGGGCGTTGGGGTAAATGTGGCTGTAGCCGTCGCAGTGGGTGTTGGGGTTGGCGTCGGGCTGCAATTGCCTGATTTAATCGTTACGACCGCAGCTGCCCAATCTACCCCCGTGTCGGCACCGGTGATGTTTGCCGAAAGCGTGTAAGGGCCGATCGCTCCAAGTTGTTCGCCCAGATCAGCACCGGCAATGCTTTGCCCTGACGGTGCAGGCACTGGGATCGCATCGATCACGGAATCCGGAGGAACCGCCGTGAAAGATTGATTGCCGTTGTTCGGCGTGACGACTGACAACAAAGCGTAGTCATTAGCAAAGGTTGAAATAGCACTGGCGCTTGCAGTCAATGAATGACCTGTGTTCGTTCCAATGGTGTCGAGCGAGGGATTCGCTGCTCCTTGTATCTCAACTGCTTCTATCGTCGTATTCGTGATTCCAGTAAAGGTTGCCGTCACTATTAGATTTGCATTTGCAGCTACGTTATCTGTATACCAAATCTCAGTCTCAATCGAACCATTGGGTATACTCGTCGCTCTTGCGTAACTATTGCCCTCGTTGTCTATGACTAGTATCACTATCGGCGCTTGCGGTCCGCCAACTGAAAAAGCGACGTAAATCGAGCTACCTGTCGCGACAGACATAGCAGGCGCCGACACACTGAAGGTAGCGACTGCTTGACCAAATACATGCGACCCCAGGGTGGTGCCACACGTTGGAGTTAGCGTTCCGCATGGCGTAAAGAGCGCCACATCGTCTATATACTGTGCGGTGAGGTCGCCAAAGCCATCCTGGTGCGTCAGGAACTTGATACGCACGGTTTGACCGGCATACGGCGTCATGTCCACCTGCTGATTGGTCCATACCATCCCATTCGCACAGTGATGGTAAATCGTTTCCAGGATCGTGCCTGTGCTATCGGTGATGTAGGCATCCTGCCAGTCGAAGACAATAGTGTCCGTGGTGCAGTCCCAGTGCCAGAAGCTCAACATGCCGCCGTCCGGGGGTACCGTGAACTGCTGATAGAATGAGCTATCCCCGCTCGCTTCGTGAAAAACCGTCGGGTGCATTGCCCGCGAACGCTGAAAAAAGTCCGCTGTGGGAATTGGCGTTGGTGATTACGGGCGTTGCATTCACCCCGTCAATTATCCAGCCCGTGAAGTCACCAGTCTCGAATCCCCCGTTAACGATAGGATTACAAGCGCCGCTCGGGCTAGAAGCGTTCGAAATCTCTGGACGCGACACAATCCGCTTGATCACAGCTCGCTGCGCGAACGCGAATGGGACAACGCAGACCGCCGCAAACAGAAGCAGGTAAAACGCGCCTCGAATAAGATGCGCTTTAATCGCGGGACCAGCGTGCACTTTCACTTTGCTTACGCTCCGGTGAGCAAACACCTTTTAGTCGAAGCGCGTCAGGTATGTCGAGACATTTCGTTGCTGACGCACATCGCGGCGACGGAAGGCGCTTCGTTGTGCGGCTCGGATGAAAAATTGACAGCGTTCTGAAGCCAGGCGTGCGCGGATGTGCAGTTTTCAGGGCGTTCTTTCTTGTTGACACAGCATCTGCATTTTTGGCAAAATACCTTCGGGGAGGTTCTTGCTAAGGGCTAGGCAAAGCCAACATGTACCAAAACGGCCGGAAATGAGTTCTCCAGGAAGAAATCAGGGAAGGCCAAAACACTGAAAGAAAAATTAAATTAATGAAAAATAATAGCCTCAGAATATTCACATCGATCCTGTCCGTGATTGGCAGCTTTGCGCTGTTGCCAGTAGTAAAGGCAACTCCAGACGTTGCTCCGCCGCCGGACGGGTGTTACCCCGGGTTTACGACAGCGGAAGGCTGTCTCGCTCTTCAAAACCTTACCACCGGCGAGGGAAACACAGGAGTGGGCTGGCGTTCGCTCTTTTCAGTCGGCGGCGGCAGTTTCAACACCGGTGTTGGCGCTGGAGCGTTGGTCCTCAACACGAATGATAGCAATACCGCAGTTGGCGCGGCAGCGTTGTTGCTCAACACTAGCGGCAGTACGAATACGGCCGTTGGAACCGCCGCGCTCGTTCACAACACCATGGGCAATGGTAACGCGGCGATTGGTTCGAATGCCTTGTTTAGCAACACCACCGGTACCGCCAACACGGCAGTCGGTGCTGAAGCGCTCGCGAGCATGACCGCCGGTACCGCCAACACGGCAATCGGCAACAGTGCGCTCGACAACTTGACCACTGGCAGCTCCAATATCGTCGTGGGCCAGGGTGGCGCCAATATCACGACGGCCAGTAACGTTATTGCTATCGGCAGTGATGGTGCCAACACGAGCAGCACAACTTGGATCGGCAACATCTTTGGAGTAACCACGATAAGCGGCACGACGGCGCCAGTCATAGTCTCCGATAGCGGCCAGCTCGGCACAGTGGTCTCTTCGGAGCGGTTCAAGAAGGACATCGTGCCTATGGACAAGGCCAGTGAAATTGTGCTGTCACTTAGACCGGTCACTTTCCATTACAGGAGCGACGCCAAGAACACACCCCAATTTGGCTTGATTGCAGAGGAAGTCGCAAAGGTGGACCGAGCCTTGGTCCTACCTGACAAGGAAGGAAAACCCTACAGCGTCCGCTACGACCAGGTGAACGCGATGTTGTTGAACGAGTTCCTCAAAGAGCACAAAAAGACTGAGAAGTTGGAAGCGACGGTGGCAAGTCTCATCGCGACCGTGAAAGAACAGGGAGCGCAGATTCAAAAGGTGAACGCACAGCTCGCCGCAGCGAGTCCGTCCGATGGCGGACTTGAGTTGAGTAAGGCTGCGCCGCAAACGGTTAATTTAAAGTGAACTTCGCCACTCTTTGACATCGTCCGCTGATTTGTGAGCATTCACCATATCAGGCGAGACCCTACACAAAATTAGGTGACGCCCTGCATTTTGTGGCTTGACGACCCTCCCAATCTTCTCGTAACCAAAAAGATCTGAATCCAGGGGTAGGGCTAAGAAGCTCTCTCGTTGCTTCCCCCCGTTTTCGGCCCGTTGTAGGCAGAAGGGTTAACGACCGAGAAAAAAGAAAGTAGGAATCTATGCAATCATTAGTTCAGCTCAAAAAAACAACTCTACTGTTTTTTATTCCACTCGCTTTGGCCTGTTTTGGGATTTCGCCCGCAGTGCAAGCGGTCAGTCCGCCCCCGGATGGCGGCTATCCCGGACAAAACACAGCGGAAGGTAACCACGCTCTTAACAGCCTTACCACGGGCCGATACAATACGGCAGTTGGTTGGTTCTCGCTTAACAGCGATACGATGGGCACCGGCAACACTGCCAATGGAGTGCTTACGCTGTTTTCCAACACCACCGGCGTCGTGAACACTGCCGTCGGTGGTGTAGCGCTCTTGAACAATACAGCGGGAAACAATAACACTGCTGTCGGCATTCAAGCGCTGGAAGACAACACTACAGGCGGCTTCAACACGGCAGTGGGTGACCGGTCGCTCATTCACAACACGACTGGTGGGGGAAACACTGCTTTGGGCATCCTTGCCGGTGCCAATGTAATAACGGGCAATAACATCATTTGTATCGGTGCGGGCGGGGCCGACGTGGACAACACGGCTTGGATCGCAAACGTCTTTGGCGTCACCACGCAAAACGGCAACGCATTACCTGTCGTCGTATCCGTTGACGGCCAGCTAGGCACGGTCGCTTCCTCAAAGCGGTTCAAGAAGGACATTGCCACCATGGATAAAGCTAGTGAAGGAATCATGTCACTTCGCCCAGTCACCTTCCACTATAAGAGCGACGTCAAGGACTTCCCGCAGTTTGGTTTGATTGCCGAGGAAGTCGCAAGGGTAAATCCGGCCCTGGTGCTGCCCGATAAGGAAGGAAAACCTTATACGGTGCGCTACGACGCGGTGAACGCGATGTTGCTCAACGAGTTCCTCAAAGAACACCATCAAGTGCAGGAACTGAAATTTACTTCTGCAAAGCAGGAAGCGACGATTGCTGAACTGAAATCAACCGTAGCACAGCAGCAAAAGGGAATTGAAGCGCTTACTGCGGGCCTACAAAAGGTGAGCGCACAGCTTGAAGCGAGCAAACCTGCGCCGCAAGTGGTCAACAACAATCAGTAGAAACTGCGGAGAATTTCAGCAAAACCGGTTGGAGCTTGGGGCTATGTCTCAGCGATTGATTCTCACGGGCGAACAATCTGGATTGTTGACGCGCATCGCGACGACGGAAAGCGGTTCATTGTGCGAGCGGTCGAGCACTGCGAACGTATAAGGCTGCCGGCTCTGTGGGCTACGCGTTGTAGAAGGAAGCGGGCAGGGCAATTTTCATGTCTGAATAGCTGCATTAATCCGAAGTCAGAATATGAAACGACTGCTTTCGTTAGCGCTGACCAATGCACTCTTGTCGCTAGCAACTATGGTGTCTTGCGCCGAGTCGGCATGGTCCGAGCCGGTGCCCGGCTCACTGCCCGCGCAGTGGACCATCGGTGCTGAAAACTGCGCCGCGCCACCTCAAGCTCCTTTGCAGGTACATGCCTACGAGCCACAAACTTTCATCCTACGGCAAAATCCTTGCGCCCACTCTGAAGCGAACTTTCTTTACCTGCTCGTTGGATCCCAAAAGGCTCTTCTGATTGACACCGGCGCCGTCGCGGACCCAAACAAGATGCCGCTGGCGCAAACGGTCCTTTCCCTTCTGCCGCCCAAGGACGGCGGACGCCTTCCCTTGCTCGTCGTGCACACCCATAAACACCGCGATCATTACGCTGGCGACGGGCAATTCGCTTCCCTGCCAAATGTAAAGGTCGTGCCTCCAGATTTGCCGTCCGTGCGTGCTTTCTTTGGGTTCGGTCATTGGCCAGAGGGCATTGCCCATTTGGATTTAGGCGACCGCATGGTTGACGTCGTACCAACGCCGGGACATGAATCCGCGCACATCGCTTTTTATGATGAAAGGACTGCACTTGTCTTTTCAGGAGATTTTCTGATGCCAGGCCGATTGACCCTCGAGGATACAGCGACTGACCAGAGGAGCGCCGCTCGCATAATTGATTTTTTGACGAATCGTCCTGTCACCTATGTCCTCGGTGGCCATATCGAACGCGACCTCGCAGGCCACACCTATGCCGAAGGCGCCACCTATCATCCTAACGAGCGCCCTCTTGAATTGTCGCGAGAGGACTTGATGAGCCTGCCGTCGGCGCTTGCGAGCTTCAATGGCTTCTACGCGTCGCATGAGAATTACTCAATTACCCATCCGATGCATAATCTTCTGGTGGTGTTGTGTGCGGCGTTCGTGCTGCTGAGCGTTATCGGGTTTGCCTCGTACCGATTGTTGCTGCGCTGGCGTCGACGCCGTTGCCGACTGGCCTCGTCATAATTGAAGGACTCGCGCAGCTCGTCGGTAAGAATACTTCGACCAAGTGCGTGAAACATGGTTACGAACTCGAATCTGCGATTCACGCTTACGGCTCTTTGAAATCGCCCGCGTGCTCGTGCGTTTCGATCACGTTGCCAGCTTGATCGTAAACGCGAATCACCGCGTCGTGTGAACGACTGCTGTGCATCGCGTAGCCAATTGCATTATCCGGCGTGTCGTGCCACAGCCGATTGAACGGCAGCGCGTCGGAAATTAGATCGACGCCGCGTTTATCTTTGCGCGGGCTGACTTTGTAAATCTGGTGTGAACTAGTCATCACAGCGGCCAGCGGACTCTGCCTCCTTCTTATCAATCGCGGATTCCGTTGCCCTTAGTGTGATGGCTGGCAGTGCAAAAACTCCAGCGAAAACGACCCACTCGAACACGCTCACTAACCACCGTCCTGAGCGTGTTGTGGCGGTCCACTCGTCTCCAACGTAGTATGGCCGACCGTAGTCGTCCTCGTCGGTCTGGCCGCGCCAATAATGATAACCCTGCACATAATGTCGACCGAACTGGTTTCGCACATGGTCGCGGCCCACGAACATGGTGAAAGAAAGTGCGAGGACAACGACGATGAATGCAGTCTGGAGTCGACGTAAGCCAGAGAGAGTAAACGAAGCTAGCAGACTCTGCCGACGCAGAAAGCACGCGAAGATGGGAATGGCTATCCAAACGACAGCGAACGGAGCCGTGTAAGCCCGAAAGGCGTCGCCGAACAGCATCAAGCCGTAAATGAGGCCCACGACTCCCAAGATGCCGAAGACCCATTGCTTCACGCGGGAGTTCATGTGTGCGCGGCGCTTCTACATCTAACGAGAAAGAGATAAGCCACGGCAAGGGGTTGTGGCAAACACGCTGAAGTTGCTTCGGAATGGTGCCGTTGGCTTCATCGATCGGTTAGGCGTGGTAACATGAATTATTGGCATTGAGAGAAGGTGCTTCTCCATTCAACGATGGTGTCCTTGTTCCACACGGAGTTGAGCAATAAGGTGATCGGTTTTTTGCGTGATGTCGTGCAAAATCCGAGAGCCTTCTTTAAGAATTGCGGGATACTGCGCGTATTCCCCGCGGAGCTGTTTAGTAGTCGAATCGTAGAAAAGGCTGCGGCCTTCGGCGAGATGCGGTACGATCAATTGATCGCTGAGCGTTTGGTAATGTGCCATCGCGGCAAGCCCAGTGCTCGCGGCGGTGTCTAATTCCCGCATCCGGGCGATCGTCTCAATGTCCAGCAACTCCAAACCGCCGGCTTGGAGCAGCCATGTGTATTCATTGGGATTGTAATTGCTAGCCCAGCTAATCGGGGCAATTTCAGGCATTTCTCCCTTTGTGAGTTTATCCAAAAATTGGTTCATGTTTCGATCGTAATTCGCGGTGGTCTGTTTCAGTTTTTCAGCTGCCGCTACTGCGCCTTTTTCGAGGTAAGTTAGAATCTGTTCGCGGCGCTGCCGCTCCTGTTTGTGAATCTGATGATTGTTGAGCGCAAAAGCTGCGTAAACGCCGAGGAAAACGATGCCGAGTTCAAGAAGGCGATCAACTATCGCACTTCTCCAACTGTGTTTTGGCCGCTCCTCAATCAATGTGCTCACGTCGCCTAACGAGAAAGAGATAAGCCACGGCAGGGTGTCATGGCAAACACGCTGGACGCATTCCGAAATGGGGCAGTTGGCTTCATCGATTGGTTAGACCGCGGAGCCGTTTCGTTGATACCGACCGAGAAACAGTTCCGGAATGCAACAAAGGGCCAAAGCGCCAATGATTGTCCCGACGCCGATCCACTTCCACGCGGACGGTCCAAGCGGCAGAAGCCCGAGGCCGTAACCGAGTGAAATAACAGCGCAGAGGATGAAAAATGGCCCCGTGAAGCGGCAGTGAACCCGGCCGCATCGGGAAGCGTTGACCAGACACGCTACGCCCATGACGGCGAGCGACGTTGACCACAAAATCGTTTTCAACCAAGACGGTGCGCCAAAGCCCAGCGCAAAGACAATCCACGGTACACACCAAAGAAGGAATCCACTCAGTCCTCGACACAATAGATCGCGCTCCGCGCCGGAGGAATTGGATACGTCGCTGCTCACTGGAGTCGGTCTAACGAGAATTCGACCCCATTTTTGGGCATTTCCAGAGAAATACCCAAATTCTGGGTCTAATCTCGCTTGAGTTTGGCTGTTGGGAGAAACCCGATAAAAGCGGACTCATAGAAACCTGTTCTAGCGGGAACTCCGACGTGATACGAGTGAAAAGTCACCACTCTTTGAAATCGCCCGCGTGCTTCGTGCGCGTCATTGCGTCCCCTCATATCACTTTGTCATTGTTTTGTGGAGCGCAAAAGCGGCAGAATCCGCCCGCGTCAAACGGGACTGGGAAATCATCGCTGACAATCTCAGCAAAGCGGGTTGGAGCTTGGGTTGCGTCGCAACGCTCAATTCCAACGGGCGAACGATATGGCTTGCAGACGCGCACCCCGACGACGGGAAGCGCTTCATCGTTCGCGCGGATGAAAAGCTGACTGCGTTTCTGGAACTGGAATCTGTCATTCTCGCTTGCGGCGAATTGCCTTGAAAGGTGGCGATTTTTTTTCCAAACTCCCCGGATATGAAAACAAGCATTCCACCAATTCTAATCACATTTGCACTCGCCTACGTTGCGCTTTCGCCCACGACGCAAGCGCAACTACCGCCACCGACACCGGACGGCGGTTATGCCGGCGACAATACAGTTGAGGGCAGCTTTGCGCTCGAAAGCAACACCTTCGGCAGCGGCAACACGGCCATCGGTGCTTCGGCGCTCCGCCTTAACACCATCGGCTTCGGCAACACTGCCACCGGTAAGGAAGCTCTTAGTCGCAACACAACCGGCGGCGGCAACACGGCCACCGGTGCTTCGGCGCTCTCTAACAGCACCGGCAGCCACAACACGGCAAATGGTTTCTGGGCGCTCTTGCAGAACACCACCGGCACTGGCAACACGGCCACCGGTGCTTCAGCGCTCCATTACAACACAGCGGGCAGCGGCAACACGGCCTTAGGATTTGAAGCCGGCAAAAATGCCACAACGGGTTCTGGCAACGTTTACATCGGCCATGGCATGCAGGGTGTTGCTGGCGAAGCCAATCATACCTATATCCGCAACATTCAAGACACCACTGTAAGCGGCAGTGGCACTGAAACTGTTACGGTGAATCTAACTACCGGCTTGCTTGGTCACATGAGTTCCTCGCGCCGTTACAAGGAAGACATCAGGCCGATGGATAAGGCCAGCGAAGCGGTCTTCGCGCTCAAACCGGTCACTTACCGTTACAAGAAAGAGATTGATCCAAGCCAGTCGCCTGCCTTCGGGCTGATCGCCGAGGATGTGGCTCAGGCAAATCCCGATCTGGTAGCGCGCAATTCTAAAGACCAGCCTGAGAGTGTGCATTACGACGCGGTGAACGCGATGTTGCTCAATGAGTTTCTCAAAGAGCACAAGGCGTTTGTCGAGGAACAGCACAAGGTGCAGGAATTGGAGGCGAATGCCGCGCAGCAGCAAAAGCAGATTGAAGCACTTACTACGGGCTTGCAGAATGTGAGCGCACAGCTTGAAGCGAACAAACCTGCATCCCAACTGGCTCGCGCGAACGATCAGTAAAGCTGCCGAAACTGAACTCTTACGGTTCTTTGAAATCGCCGTTGTGCTCGTGCGTTTCGGTCATCGACCATCATCGTTTGAGTCCACTTTGTTAAACTGGTTTGCCGCGTCCTATTCGTTGTAGGTGAGCGCCGACGGAATGCAAAAGGTCGAGCACATCACCCGCGCCCATGAAATCGAATAGGAGAGGCTGCCCATCCAGCGCGTCTGTGATCTCGAAAAGTGAGCTGTTTGGGCCTCTGTAATCCGCATCGCGGTTGTGGGCGGGATACTTCTTCAGCTTGTCACGGTCTCGAATGTCAAAACGGTTTCCGTGCGCTATGCCATTGCGAAGGTGGCGCACCAGTTCAAACAGAGGAGCACGGCCGAAGTAGTCATGTTCGTTCAACGCATCACCAACGGCGAGCAACGAACCTGTAAGCCAGACGCGGGGAAGTTCTGTTGCGATTGCTCTATCGGCCACACCACCTAAAGCGTCCTGCGTGCCGAACGACCATTTGGTTCCGTCCTTACGTAGGACAAAATCAGTCAGGTAGTCGCCGATTAATCGAACAAACGCCCGCGGTTCGATCCGTGGAGCCATTCGGCTTACGGCGATGTGCGTGGCATATCCCCGCGCCACGTCCCATGCAAGCTGCCCTACTTTAAGCGCCGCTTGGTTCGCCTTCGTCGCCTCGTTAGCACCCATTAGTCGAGTAAATAAGGCGGCTTTTTTGGGGCTCACCGACGTCTGGCGGCTCGGTTCTGTCGAAATCCCCGGAGTAAATCATATGTCCTGTGGGAAATCGTAACGTCGCCGAACGCCACTCCCAAAAAGACTGCAACCTTTTCCGGCGTAACAGGTCGAGATAGCGCTTCCAAAAACTTAGCTGGCAGATTGCAACCGCGAAAAAGATGCTGCCGAACGTGAAAGCGATTAGCAGTAACGTTGACACCCACGGCGGAATCGACGCCAGCATGTTCTTGCATCTATCGTCGCAGAAATGTGATTCAAGGGAAGATACCAGAGCGAGCGGGCAAAAAAACGCGGCTATGCCAACGAGCACGCGTAAGGTTTGGATTGACGCTTCAATATGCCCGATCATTTCCATTTCGCCCTTTATTTCCTGCGGTGATCTCGCTGCTTGGGCTGTTCGGTGTTCTCCTTCCGTTAGTTCTTCGGCATACTCGTGCGCTTCCTCTGGTGAGAAATGCCATTGCAGCGATTCGTAGTGGCGAACCCATCGTTCGTTGGAACGTTCAGCACGGCGCATGGCGCGAATTGTGCCGAATCATTCGGCATTTAGGAAGCGGAATCGTTTCGGAGAGTCAACACAGGAGGCCGTTCTCAGCGGAGCAACTGGCGCGGCGTTACCCGTCGGCCCTCGTGCCGGTGCAACCTCGCCGCAAGAGAAAGAGATAAGCCACGGCAGGGTGTCGTGGCGAACACCCCGAAGTTGCTTTGCCAAGGGGCTGTTAGTCGCGTGAACGCAAGGATTTTGAAGATCGCGCTCAATGTCTTGACAAAATCGGATCGAAACTGGTACACCTCGCCCGGTATGCGAGGGTTGGTTCGGGTTCAGGCAATCGGTGCTGCTGCGGCAATCCTGTTCGCACGATCGGTCGCAGCGGACGATTGGCCATACTATCAACATGATGCGTGGCACACGAGCAATTCGACCGCGCTCGTTACTCCGCAGGCGCTTTCGCTGGCGTGGTCAGCGCCTTCATCACCCACTGGATATTCCACGCCAGTCATTGTTGGAAATACCATCTACGCGATGCAAAACCAGCAGGGGTACAGTGCACCGCCGACGAAGGTTAGCTCGTTTGATCTGTCGACTGGTGCGATTAAGTGGAGTTACACCGGCAACTTTGTATTCCCGTCGCAGCCAGGCGTTGGCGGTGGGTTCGTTACATTCGTCGGATCTACTTTTTCGAATTCGTCGCTCTACGTCCTGGATGCAGCAACAGGCAGGCTTCGCTACACGGTGCCCATTTTTGAAGGAGCGGAGTCGGATATGCCCACTGTTGTCCAAGACCCAATGAGCGGAAACGTGACGGCGTTTGTTGCTGATTACCTAGGGGTGAGCGCTGTCTCGCTTGGGCAGACGAGCGGATCGGTGCTTTGGACGCAAAACGGCCAGTTCGGCGGTTTCTCCATTCCAACGGTCGTCGGCAGCTCGATCGTCCTCGCTGGGCCGGGTCAATACTATGCTTTCGATCAAGCGACTGGCTCGGCGAACCACTTTTGGTCGGGCAACATTTATGGCTGCTGTGGCAGCACGGTTGCCTACGACGCAGCGCGCCGGCAGTTCTACCTGTGCGAAGCTTATAATGACTCAACCGCCACGCTCTCGGCGTACCACTACACTGATAATGCGCATATTAGGTTGTTGTGGCAACGCACCGGCAATGTTGGGTCGGTGGCGATCGGCCCAACCGGCAAGCTCTATTCCGCCGGGCCCGGCGGGATCTGGGAGCGAGATCCTGCTACCGGGACAACTCTTCGATCCATTCCTGGTTCATTTGGGGGGACACCGGCATTAACGAACAATGTTCTTTGGTTCTTCGGCGTGAGCGAGGTGTTGGCTTACGATCTGGCCACGCTGCAATTGTTGGGAGCTTTTAACTTTTCCCCTTCGCAGGGAAGCTCCCCCGCCTTCAACAGCCCCGGCGCATTCGCTGATGGATATTTTGTGCTCGATTACGGCAACATTTACGGCAACCCCGGCTTCGATGTTTACAGCAGTCCCTTGCCGGCTGCGACAACTAATCCGGCGACAAACGTCGCAAGCTTTTCTGCGACACTCAATAGCTTTGTCAATGCGCGTGGCCCAACCACCACTTTCGATTTTGAGTATGGTTTAACCAGGAACTACGGCCGCATCACCCCTATGCGGACCGAGACTGGGCACACGCCCCGGGCTATCAGCGCCAACATCGGCGGCTTGCTCCCGAGCCACCTTTATCATTTCCGAATTGTAGCCCACAACATCAATGGTACCACATTGGGTGGCGATAGGATTTTTACCACGCCAAGCGCGACTGGGCCTCCGGTTGTCACAACTAATCCGGAAACGTTCGTCGCGAGTTTCTCAGCTACCCTCAATGCGTTACTTAATCCACACGGGTTGACTACGAGTGTTCACTTTCAATACGGTCCAACGACCAGCTACGGGCTCACCACCGCTCCCCAAAGTGAGACTGGAAGTACATATCGGAATGTGAGCGTTAACATCAGCAGCTTAACTGCGAGCACAACTTACCATTTCCGAATCGTAGGGACCAATAGCGCCGGCACGACGATGGGTAGCGACAAGACCTTTACCACGTTTACCGCGACCGGGCCTCCGGTCGTGACGACGAGCCCGGCGACCAGCGTAACTACTTCTTCAGCGACACTCCATGGCTCACTGGATCCACATGGATTGACCACGAGTGTCTATTTCCAGTATGGCACCACGACCAGCTACGGGCACGCCATTGACCCCCAGCTTCGCACTGGGAACACGTACCAGAGTGTTAGCACGAACATCCCTGGCTTGAGCGCGAGCACCACGTATCATTTCCGAATCGTTGCCACTAACACCAGTGACACGCGAGCAGGTGGCGACAGGATGTTTACGACGCCTTAAGCGCCCGTAAATTCGGTACATGCCACGTCGCGCACCTGCCGCCCTTTTGCACCAAATCAAGCTCTTTAAAGAAGATAGAGGCTGCATCGCGCATGTTAGGCGTTGGGATGTGCTCCGGACGCGCCTACGCTCGCAACCTTGGAGGCTCGTAGGCGCCATCTTGCTCTGACACGATAAAGAAATTTAGAACACGAACATGCCGATGGCCGCTCCAAACATCACTAGCGTCGCTACCGTCCAACCAGACTCTTTTTACCGTCACATGAAGGCGATCGGGAAAGGCGAGAGTTTGAGGACAGGCAAGAGCAGCGAGCCTTCAGTTGTGACCGATTATATGCCGTGGCCGGAGGAATATCAGTGATGAACGAAACGCGTCTCGGCGCTTCCCCATCCGTATCCCATATGAGGACGAGCAAGTCAATTTGTCCGTCGGCGCCAAACGCTTCCGCGGTCGCGGCTTGGGTGCCGAACCGGGGGTGAACTTCGCTGCTTTTGTGTTGACGGTGCCTGGCCGCTGGGCTACAACGCCGCGGTGCACAAGTTTACCTTAACCCTCGCCGTTTTGTGCGTCGGCGGCGCACTCGCGCCCGGCCCGGAAGCTCTGCCGAGCGGAAAAGAAATGAAAGAAGTCGCTCCGGCGCCCGCGCACGGCTGCGACTATTCTTGGACCGGCTTTTATGTCGGTTTGAACCTTGATTATGCCGACAATTTCGACGGCCGTCATCATCTCGCTTTCGCCCGATAGTAAGGGCGAGACCGTCCCTTGGGATCGAAAAAACTTTGGCATCTTTACCGCGCTTCGGCTGCGTATCCAATATGTTAGGGTCAAAGAATCGGCCCATCACGCAACTTCCTTCGATCGAGATATAGGAGAAAAAGAAAAACGGGCGATTTGATTACGAACCGATGAATACCGCTAAGAGGCCTCCGTACCGAAAAGTTGTTGCCGCACTAGAGGAATGCGAGGAACGCTATGAGGGACTGGTTGCATCAATCGACAAGACCGCTGATTCACGGCTGGCGGGCACTATGGCAACGCTCAAGCGCGAGATACGACTACGCAGAAGTTTAGAGGCTGAGTTGCTAACGGCGGTCGAATCGGAACGTCAACGCATTGGACAAGATTTGCACGACGATCTCTGCCAACGTCTCGGCGCCACCGCACTTATGGTGGGTTCTTTAGCGAACCAAATCGATGTGTTAGATAAGAATCTAGGCGAAAGGGTAAGGTCGATTGCGCCGCTAATGACGGAAACAATTGAAAGCTGCCGTAATCTCGCAAGAGGCCTTAACCCTATAACGTTGGCATCGGCGGGTTTGCCTGCCGCGTTGGCCGAGTTGGCTGACCGAGTGCCGAGTCACGTGAAGTTTGAGTGGCCACATTCAAAGCGTATGGATTTGAAGCCAGCAGTGGCTCTTCATCTTTATCGAATAGCTGAAGAAGCCGTGGCGAATGCGGTCAAACATGCAAACGCAAAGCGCATAATGATCGAACTGGCAGTTCTCGACGGTGAAGCGGTTCTTCAAATTAGCGATGATGGAAAAGGAATCAGTGAGAAGGTTGCAGGCCAGACTATGGGTTTGCGCAATATGCAATATCGAGCAAACACGATCGGAGCAACTCTGACGATTGAAGGCCGTCGAGACGGAGGCACTTCGGTTCGCTGTATTTTACCATTTGCTAATCAACAGCGTTAGCGTGGCCTAAACAGTTCCAGCGCACCGACGCGCTTGTTAGATGCCCGGCTCAACTCTTAGAACACAAACATACCAATCGCAGCTCCAAACATCACTAGTGTTGCGAGGGCGACCACCGCGCGACTGAGCATCGAACTAGGTTGCCCGTTCATGATTTTATGGTCGGAGGCCGCTATCAGAATTCCCACTAGCAAGAATGGCGCTAACAGGCCGTTGATCACCGCCGTCCAGAAAAGCGCTTTAACTGGATTGATGTTAGCAAAGTCCATAAGGATACCTACAAACATTGAGCCAATCACAATTCGATAAAAGTAGCGGGCCGAACTAAGCGGTTGGTCCAATCCTTGTCGCCACTTGAAAATCTCGGCGAAAGCAAACATGAACATTCCCCCTTCACCAACCCGGCATCTGGCGCGACTCACATTTATCGCATTTCTGCTCACCTTTATTGCCTCGCGCAGCATCGTGATTTTGATCACGACGGGCCGCATCCCCGATCTGTTTCTTTGCATGGGATGCACGCATGTACATCACCTTAACTACGGCATTTTCCTGCTTTCGGCAGTGGCGGCCTTTTTGCTCTTCGCCACGGTGAATGAAACCCCTACGCAAACACTGTCAGGGCAGGTCGTACACTTCGACAAGAGCAACTCCGGTGGTGTTGTTCGTACCCTTGACAATCGCGGTGTAGTTACCGGGTTGTAAGTTTGCAACGATTGCCGACTCGCTTGCCACAGTCGGAGCGTAGCCGCTGTTCTGGATGTCGCTGACTTGGTTACTGGTAATAATCCCGCCGATTATGGTGGTCTGCCAGTTGTCATTAGAGCCAATCAAAGCTCCATTGCCGTTGTGCAGTTCCAATGTCGGATCAGCCAATACATCGGTTATCCCATATTGAGTGAGCTCAGGACCAATGGCCCGCACAATTACCCTCTTTGGTTGAGTCCCTTGAATAGTGAAACCGCCAATCATCACCTTGTCGCCCGTCTGAACAAAACTGCGAGTGCTGATATTGCCCAAAATTGAAGTAATACCGGAGCCGAGATCGTACACTTCCACGAGAGCAACTCCGGTGGTGTTGCTTACGCCGCGTACGATGGCTGTGTAGTTCCCCGGTTGTAGGCTTGCAATGATTGCTGACTCACTTGCCGCAGTCGGAGCGTGGCCGCTATTCTGAATGTCGTTGACCTGGTTACTAGTGATGAGCCCGCCGATTATCGTAGTCTGCCAGTTGTCGTTAGAAGCAATCAAAGCCCCAGTCTGATCGTGAAGTTGCAGGGTCGGATTAGCCAATACGTCAGGTATCCCATATTGAGTGAGCTCAGGACCGATGGCCCGCACAATCAACCTCTTTTGTTCGACCCCTTGAATGACGAAACCGCCAATCATCACGTCGTCACCCGTCTGAACAAAACTGCGAGTGCTGATATTGCCCAAGGTTGCCTGATTCAGGTCATAACCGATAACGTCAAGATCGATTCCTTCGGGCGACGTTGCCGCGATGTCGGAAGACTGCCCCGGACAATCAGCGGCATTCTGCACGTAGGGGTGAGTTTGCGGGCACGCCCCACTTAACCAATCCCCGACATCGCCGTTGGCACTCTGATTCAAGTTAACGATGTTTGTGACGCCGCCGTTGATCGAGAAATAACGCGTGCCTGTCGTGCTGACATTTCTCTGGCCGGCAGATGACCAACTAAACAGGTCTTGCGTGTGGAAATAAGACACGCTCGCAGCCGAACCTAAACCCATGACTTCGTTAATCTCGTGCTCAGTCTCACGCTGCGCATCGAAGTTGCTGGGGGTGATAGGGCGTGTGAACTCAAACGGTGCTCCGGAATTTAGCGTAACGATTCCATCATATGGTCCGCCGTTCCCGACGGTGCCGTCACCGAACATTGCGGGTGGCGTATCCAACCCCACCGCCCGTCCATTTGCGCTCGACGGCCGGATGTCGGTAGATAATGCGGCGCCCGGGAGGCTTGCATTCGCCAGATTATCATTGCTGGTTCTTGCGTCCGCTCTCAACGCATCAATGTAAGTGTTCCATAGAATAATGTAGAAGGGATTGTCGCTACGCGCGGTAACTCCCGGGCGCAGAGGATGCCCGTCCGGAGCTGTGGTGGTATATCGAAAAAGAATCTGAATTGTGATCGGATCGCTGAACAGAGATTCGTAAATTGATATGCAACGGTTGATCATTGCTTCGATGGCCGCAGCATTCGGGTTGTTGGTGATAGAGCTATCAAACGTTGCGTGAATGGTTAGTCCTGGGGTCGCCACCGTTGTAGCCGAGCTTGCCTCCGAGTAATTGCCGGGACCGTTCGCACGGTAAGGACGCACCCGGTAGTAGTACGTCGTTCCTGGCTTCAAGCCGGTCACAACCCGTACGGTCACAAGGTCCACGTCCTTGTTGTGGTAACCATCGAGGTAGCTGCGGAAAGAACTGTCCATCGAGACGTCCAGCAGGTAACCAGTTGCGCCGTTTGCCTTCTCCCAGCTCGCCAAAAAACTGCTGCGCGTCGACACCGATCCTTGCGGCAAACCAGTTTGAGCTTGTGCTGGGATTTCGCTCACATTCGATGGCGGAAGCGCCGTTTGCGACTCGGTCTCATGCGTTACGGCGCCCGTTTCGAATGAAGGCCAGGCGCTTGGAATATGATTTTGCGTCGGCAAACTTGTGTTGTTCCCCGGGGAGGCCATCCCCAAAGCCACACCAGCAGCAACAACGAGTAAACCCGATATCGGAAAACCCCAGCGCTGCATTGTCTTGCCATCTTATCAGAACGAGCCCGTCCGCGCAAACCGCGTTACGAGCCGTAACAACTCCGCGCCAACTCCGCGCGCGCGAAGAGTCCCAACCTTTCACCGTCATTTCTACGGTCTGCAATGTTTTTCGTGTAAAACGGCGCAATTCTGGGCAACGCGGCGCGAATCCGAAATGGCTGAGACCCCTCGCGTCCGCAACGGTGCGCAAGCCGGTGAAAACGAGCGCAAAAACTCACTTCGTTCCTTGATCGCCTTGCTCACTTTGCGCGGCTTGCGCTACAAAATTTTTCTGCGAGACGCTCTTTTCTCGCCTCAGATGCCTGCGGCCTCACCTAAGCTGTTCGCCTGTTATGTGACAGTGGGTGACACGCAAACTTGCGCTCTAAAAGTCGCTAAAATTCTCTCAGATGATCCGGTACGGGTTGCCCCAACAAAACGAAGTCGCGCGCGAATGACCGCACGCCTCACGAAGGAACTGAGACCGACCTAATTGCGGCGATACGTTCTTCGATTAGATCATGCTGAACCTCCCAGTACCTCAGTGCCGAGAGGAGGAGCCGGTCAGTTCGTTCAAACTCGGCAGATTCATCGTACTCGATACCTTCGGGTTGTGATGCTCCGAAACGTTTGCTCGTTTTTTGCAATCTGCGTCTGGACTTCGACGTCCGCGACCTCACGCCCCTGGATCGTGCCGCTCCCATCAACTATTCTCCCCTTGTGAGTCCTTTCCTGTCACGTAGTCGTATTCCATAAGTCTTTACGTTCCAGTTCCCTGTTCGAGGGCGCGCTAAGGAATAGCGATAGAGTTGTTGGATCCCCTTCGCGTCAACGCGTCGAGCACTTCGACGAGACGCGCCTCGTAAGAATCACACGTGGGGGATTCGCCATTTGGCTCGACCCATTCGGGATGTTGGATCCGCAGGTCGTTGTGAACCTGTTGCCGGAGTTCGGTGTAGGTGTGGATTTGATAAGGCACGGCCATTAGCTTGGCGCCGCTAACGAATTTCATAAACGCCCTTTCATTTAGATTGACTGCTCCAGATTCGCGCGGAACGAGGAATCATCCTCACGAGGCGCTTTGAACAGCGCCTCGCTTCAGGTGACTCGGGGCTCCAGTTGAATCTGGAGATCGCGCAAGCGGTGTCTCAGCGAAGGTTAAGCCCCCCAACCGGTTTTTCAGGCCAGCCGAAAGTGCGTCGAGGCGTCGGGTAACGTAATCGAGCATAATCTTACTACCAGTGCTGACAACCGCAAACAGGACTTTAGTCCAATGCGTTTGGGAGCCGCAAAGACAGTGCTCGTCGCCAGGCGTTTTGCTTTCTTTGATTTCAATCTGAAAGCCGAAGCGCTGATTTTGGCTGCGCTTGGGTTGCGCTGGCCTCGCGTCCGAGGCAACGAAAAATGGCGGAAACGGTTCTTTGTCTACCAAATCTCCGATTCCCAGATCATTCAGGATTACCCGAGGTATCGCCGGGTGTAGAGGAAGACCGCAATCACACGCGACGATTATGTTGCTTGCCGCCGGGGATAGCGACGTGTTATCCACGATCCGTGAACAGAAACATCTTCTACATCACCGGAGTCATTGTTGTTATCATCATCGTCCTCAAAGTGCTCCACGTGTTTTAGCTCAAGGCTAGATATACTTCACGGCGCGTAAACCGCGGTGCGCATGACTGGTGCTCTCTAGTTTGTAGGTTTGTGCACCTGTCAGTTTTCTCTGTCTGGATCGCCACGGAATCCGAAGAGACTTTCTTGGCGTCGAGGAACTGAGCTGCGGTGGGCGGGCGACGTGCCGCGCATTTGCTAGAAGCCACAGTGTGGACGACGGATAACGCGTCCCATGCGAGCGACGAAGAATGCCGCTACCGCGGCGGCCATAGGAACCTGGGCGATTCTGCTGACGTCGTTCGTCGTCACAATTCTCTACGTCGGACGCCAACTACTTATCCCGCTCGCGCTTGCCGCGATGCTGACCTTCCTGCTCGCACCGCTGGTCGGCTACATTGAACGCTGGATCGGACGTATAGCGGCTGTTCTGATCGTCGTGGCGATGCTCTTCAGCGTCGTCGGCGGAGTAGGTTGGTTGTTAACGCGTCAACTGATCGACCTCGCGGCGAAGCTTCCGGACTACCAGACAAACATCGACAACAGATTGCACGCGATCCGACTTCCCACCGGCGGTGCGTTTGGCCGCTTTTCGCACAGCGTTTCTGAGCTGCGAAAGCAATCACCGGACTCCTTGGAGCCACCGGCGAATGCGACCGGTCCGGTGCCGGAAACAAAGGCCACTACGGAGGCGCGCTCTCGCAACGTGCCTGCGGGTCAACAGCCAATGCCGGTTCGGATCATCGAATCGCAAAGCCGTCTTCCGGGAATCCTGCAAGCCGCCGCGACCGGAATGCTCGGACCGCTTGGGACAGCCGGCCTCGTTTTTGTGCTCGTCATCTTCATGCTATTGAAGCGCGAAGACCTGCGCGGCCGAATCATTCGCCTCGTCGGGCAAGGCCGGATCAGCGCGACCACGCGGGCTATGGACGACGCCGGGAGTCGCGTCGCCCGTTACCTTACAATGCAGCTTCTGGTGAACGTGAGTTTTGGCTCGTGCATTGCGATCGGACTCTACTTCATCG